>JAEEGJ010007484.1_pt1 | contig 31259 bp, 26 predicted proteins | sample 8958761 | NCBI WGS metagenome assembly JAEEGJ01 (sample SAMN16246546, study PRJNA631951) | gut metagenome | biome: gut microbiome; feature: rumen; material: RS-attached | host: Bos | place: Iran: Karaj | collected 2018-10
TCTTTCCTTCATACCGTACTCAAGTTGCAGTCCACTGTTCTCATCATTCCGCAGTTTCCATCCCAATCCCCTGATTTGCAACGATTTTTCCGCTTTTCTCCTCTTTTGTTATCCGATGGCTGGTTTTCTCGGAGCAAACCTCCCCTTTGCTCCGTCCAAACTCCCCCTTTGGACTATCCTCCTTCCAGCCCTTCCTAACCATCTGATTATCAATCACTTACAATTCTTTAACAAAACCACGAATAATGTTTACAAAATACCCATAAAAAATCCCTCAATTTTATTAAATTCTCAACATATTGGGAGCGTACTTGCTGATAATGACACCCATCATATAAGATACGACAAGCACAACAACCGAAACTAACAGTATAAAGGGAAGTGATGACAGTACGGCATTTCCAAAGAACAAGACGCCAGCCACTTTCATAACAATCATTGGAAATGCATGCATTCCTAAAATAACCAATGTGTGCTGTCCTATCAACTCTAGAAATCTACTAATGCGCTTCCCTGCAATAAATGAACACGCCACCAGTACCATTATTGTAGCTATCACGGCATTCACATAGAAAAGTAATATCGATTTGCCATAGATACACTCGTCTATGGTACAGAAACCATTTAGAGGTATTATAAAGACAAAGAAAAGTGCTAATATCATAAAAAAGTAACCTCTATGTGGTATGCCGCTGAAATCAATATCACGCAAAGAGTATCCCAGGCAATAAAATGGCATAGCCATCATGGAACTTCTCACTGAGAAAGGCATATTGGTTCGAGTAACAAGGAATAGGGCTATGGGGATAATTGTTGCCATGAGTAGGAAGATTCTATTATTTCTCACCAATGCAGCAAGCGCACTTGTCAAAACCTGAATGGTAAAGAGGGAAACTAGAAACCACAAAGCACCTAACGGCATGAATGAAGTTGGTGTAATCTGGTCTGTGCCAAGGAAGATTCCTCTGATTGCTGCGAAAAAAATCTCTTTGCCGTGCATATCATAGTACAATTCAGGATGAAGGTAGGGGGAAACCCAGCAGACAGACAAGTTAATGACCGAAAAGGTAAGGTAAGGCCACAGGATAGTTTTTACAGAAGATTTCAGATTAGTCAGAAAAGGTTTGTCTCTCTTGAAGAATAAGCCGGAGAGGATGAAGAACAATGGCATGTGAAAGCTATAGATATATATTTTAATCTGTTCACTAATATCCATATGCCCAATCACCATCAGCCAAATGGCAAGGCCTTTGGCTACATCAACATACGCTATCCTTTTCTTGGCCATAAAAAAGGCGGAACCATTCGATACTTATTTAAGACTCTGGTTACCGCCAAGCGACCATGCACACAAACAAGTATGAATAGTTCACGCCCCAAAGCGTGAACCTTCACTACCTGTCCTCGTGTGCAAATATTGGCGGTATTTGAGTCTTGAGAACAAGAGCGTTAGCTCAATTCTATTTTAATAAATACGAACAGAAACGCTATTCTGTAAGTTAATAATTAATTGTTTAATATTCTCAGTGACCTCCTTAGGCTATGCCTCAATTGGAAGGTCGATTAGCGTTAGTTGTTCTGTTTTCTACTTCATTGGCAATTACATTTTATCAGTTTAACATGACTTTTATTATAAACTCTGTTTGCAAAGGTAGACATAATTTCCGAAAAAAGCAAGAAAATAGTTGGGAAATATTCATTTAAGGAGAAAAAGCCTTTATCATCATAAAAGGAAATCATTCATGTAACTGAGTTAAGACAACAAAATAAGGGATGAACCGAATGCCCATCCCTTATAGATGTATTGAATAATTGAGCGTGGGGATTACCCGAGACGATGTTTAACAATAATACCACGTATTCAAACGTGGGACGGGGACAAATGGGACAATTGGTTTTCGGTTTAAGAAAGCAGGTGGGTGGTGAGGACTGTGGTTAACATGACGAGGAGAATCATGAGGACCTCGGCGATGCGATTCACGCGGATGGCGATGCGCATGTCGGCAGTGGTGAGTTCTCGAGGATTATCGCCAATGTAGGGCTTGGGGAATAGTTGGCCGAAATAGTAATGAGGGCCTCCGAAACGACAATCCAAAATGCCAGCGAGGGCAGCTTCGGGGTAGCCGCTGTTGGGCGAAGCGTGGTTGCGGCCGTAACGACGGACGAAATTGAAAATTGAAAATTGAAAATTGATAATTGCGTAAGGCAATACCATCAGCAAAGCTGTGAGGCGGGCGGGGAGGTAGTTGGCTACGTCGTCGATATGGGCTGCCCAGCAACCGAAATCGCGATAGCGCTCCGTCTTGTAGCCAATCATGGAATCGAGCGTGTTTACCATCTTATAAGCCAGCATGCCTGGAGTGCCTAAAAGGGCCAACCAGAACAGAGGCGCAATGACACCATCGCTGAGGTTCTCGGCAAGGGTTTCGAGAGCCGCTGTGCGCACCTCCTGAGCCGTGAGCTCAGAGGTATCGCGCCCCACGATACGGGCTACCTGTGCCCTACCCTCTTCCAACGAACGATCCAAAGCCAGGAATACGGCTCGCACCTCGCGAATCAGCGTGGTACCAGCGAGGCAGAAGAAGATGATGAGGGAGTCGAAGAGGAAGAGAATTGAAGATTGAAAATTGAAGATTGAGAAGCGGAGAAACCATGTGAGGACGAAGGTGCAAACGATCAGGCTGACGGACACGATGGCCCCCTTGAGCTTACGATGGGAGCCATGATTGAGGCGATGCTCGAAAAAGGCGATGACTTTACCAAACCACACGATGGGATGTGGTAAGCGCTGGGGGTCGCCAAAAACGAGATCGCACACCCAACCGATTAATATTGAACATTGAACATTGAACATTGATAATTGAAGATTAGCTCAATATCTCATAGATTTTCTCCATATCCACATGATGGCGCACGTGCTCGGCCAAGCGATTGTATTGTTCTTCCTTGAACGAGACGTAATCGAAAGTCTCAGCACTCTGACTGATTTTCTCAGCGTATGGACTCAGCAGGAAATCCACAAAAGGGGCATTATCGAGGATGCCATGCAGATAGGTGCCCATGCACTTCTCGTTGACGATATAACCATCGGGCGTACCATCATCGAGCAGAGTAAGCGGCGAGGATTTGGCATCGCCAAAGGGACGTGTCTCGCCCATGTGAATCTCGTAGCCACGCATAGTGGTGAGAGGTGAGAGGTGAGAGGTGAGAGAGAACTCCACTTGGCGGGTGCGCTTCTCACCACTCATGGTAGTGGTTGTGGGCAGAAGCGCCAGACCAGGCAGACGCTCGATATCGCCCTCCACATGATCGGGATCGCACACCTCGACACCCATCATCTGATAACCTCCACAGATGCCCAGCACCGTTGCTCCATCGCGATGGGCACGAATGATGGCCTGGGCACAACCATTGCGACGCAACTCGTAGAGATCGTCGAGTGTAGACTTGGATCCAGGCAGAATGATGATATCGGCCTTCGAGATATCATCCACATTATTGGTATAGAACAGGTGGATGCGAGGATCGCGCTCGAGGGCATCGAAATCGGTATAGTTCGAGAGGTGTTTCAGCATGACGACAGCCACATTGACCTTGCCCTGTTCCAGCTGCCACGACTTCTGAGCCAGCGCCACACTATCCTCCTCCTCGATGTGGATATCCTTGAAATAAGGAATGACACCCAGCACAGGTATGCCACAGAGTTGTTCGAGCATCTGGCGGCCCTCGTCGAAGAGGCGCATATCGCCACGGAATTTATTGATGATGATGCCTTTTATGCGACGACGGTCTTCAGGACTCTGCAGGGCGATGCTACCATAGACGGAGGCAAACACGCCCCCACGATCGATGTCGCCCACGAGGATGACATCGGCATCAGCATGTCGCGCCATCGGCATATTGACCAGATCGGTATCACGGAGATTGATTTCGGAGATGCTACCAGCACCCTCCATCACGATGGGGTTGTACTTTCCTGACAAGCGGTCGAAAGCCTTACATACCTCCTGACGATAATCAGGAGTATCGTCTTGTCTCCCTGTCTCCTTGTCTCCTTGTCTCCCTGTATTCTTGTCTCCTTGTCTCCTCCAATAATCATATGCATCTTTATTGCCCAGGGGCTTGCCATTCAGCACCACCTGCGAGGTGTGATCACTCTGAGGTTTCAATAGCAGCGGGTTCATATCCGTCTCACAAGGAATACCAGCGGCCTCAGCCTGTACAGCCTGAGCACGACCAATCTCGAGTCCATCGGGCGTGGCGTAAGAATTGAGCGCCATATTCTGCGCCTTGAAAGGAGCCGGATGATAGCCGTCCTGCAAAAAGATTCTGCAGAATGCAGCAGCGAGCACACTCTTGCCCACATCGCTACCAGTTCCTACGAACATCAGAGGGTGAAGTCTTTCCATCTTTCAATCTTCAATATTACAAATCGCGACCTGGTTTCAGTTGTTCAGCATCATCGAAGGTAAGGATGGCGTTGCAAAGCGTAGCAGCGAGATTGCTACCACCCTTGCGCCCCTCGACGATAATCTTGGGAATATCGCGGAAGGGCTTTACCATGTGCTTCGACTCACGTACGTGGACAAAGCCAACGGGAGCAGCGATAATGCCAGCAGGATGGGCTTTGCCCTTGCGAATGAGATCGCAGAGTTCCATCAGAGCCGTTGGGGCATTGCCAAAGGCAAAGAGGGCATCGGGATGTTCCTCGACGGCGAGACGGATGCCTGCCTGAGTGCGAGTAATACCTTGAGCCTCAGCCATCTCAGCCACACGTGGATCGCTCAAATAACACTTTGCCTCAACACCCAAGCGCTGGAGGGCACCCTTACGGATACCACTGGTTACCATCGTCACATCGGTAATGATAGTCTTCAGCTCACCATTCTTCACCTTATTGAAGAGTGTCTCCACAGCCCCTTGATCGGAATAAAGAATGTTCTCCATATCGAAATCGGCTGTGGTATGGATGGCATGAAGCAGCGCCCATTTATGGTCTAACGGATAGTCCTTTTGACGTAATTCACCAGCAATCGTATGGAAGGATTCTATCATAATATTCTGCCCAATCTTCGTGCCATCGGAGACTTCCTCGCGATAGTATCCTCGCGGCGTAATCATCTTACCCTCAGACACATACGACTGCGAATTACCAATCAGAATCACAGTAAACATATCCACATCCTCAGGATTGAAAGCGCTAAGGTTGGTGATCTTCACCACCTCGTCATCGCGCCCAGCCTGGCGCACATAGCCCACAGGCGTTTCTGGCGAACGATACTTCAGGAAGAGCTCCTGCAGGCGATAGAGTTGCCAATAGCGGCCATGACTTTTGGGGTTGTAGACAGCAGTGACAAAATCGCCCTCGGCAGCAGCCTTGATACGACGCTCGATGACCTCCCAAGGCGTCATCAGATCGCTGAGGGAGATGATACACAGGTCGTGGCCTATGGGAGCACCAAGCAGGGAGGCGGCTTTCTGGAAAGCGGAGATACCAGGCAGCGACTCGATGGCGATATCAGCACCACGCTCCTTGCGCATCTCGTAGATGAGCGGCGTCATGCCATAGATGCCTGCATCGCCTGAGGAGATGACCACTACCGTCTTATCCTGTTCGGCCAAGAGGAAAGCCTGTTCTGCACGCTCACGTTCTTTCTTCATGCCCGTGTCGATGCACTCGCAGCCCTCCTTGACGTAAGGCTCGATGAACTGGAAATAGTATTTGTAACCCACGATGACATCGGCCTCACTCACTGCCTTGAGAACGGCGGGAGTGATGTCCTGCGGACTACCAGGACCAATGCCTGCTACAATAATCTTACCCATAGATTGAGGTTTTATTTGAATCTTACTTTGAGCCCCAAAACCAGCATACGACCTGGAGAGTAAAGGGCATATTTGCGTGTGGAAGAGTCGATGCGACGATCCACCTTGTCGAAGATATTATCCACACCAATGGCGGGTTCGAGATAAGCCCACTTAGCCACATCGAAGGCGTGGGTGGTTTGCAGATTCCACACGCCAAAGCCTGGAGCATCCTCGTAAGAACCTGTATAATATGTCTTTGACTGCAGACGGCCGTTCAAGTTCACATTCAGTCCATAGCGCCCCCACGAGTGATGGTAGTTGGCAGCAATGGTGGCTGCATGACGGATGCTGCGCTCCAGGGGACTCCACTCTTCCCCACTCTTGGTACGGGCATAGGTGTAGACGTAATTGGCGGAGAGGTTGAAACCACGAAACAGATTAGCTGACACATTCAACTGCACGCCCTTCACGTCGCCTTCATCGCTATTCTGATAGAGGGCATAACTCACCATCTTATCCGCCTGATCCTGCGTCATCTCAGGAAACTCGGCCATCAGCATCTTACGAGTGGCATCGTCAACAGGTATGTTCTGCTTTACCACCATATCGTTGATGCGATTCAGATAACCCGTCAGACTCACAGCAATCACCTCATCACGATATTCAGCATTGAGCGAGAAGTAGTTGCTTTTCTCAGGACTGAGGTCTTGATTACCAAAGCTGATCTGGGCCTTGCCACGATTCACGGAGAAATAATGATAGTAGAGCTCGTCGAGACCAGGCGCACGGAAACCAGCCGAATAGGTGGCTCGGAAACGGAAATTGCCTGGGGCATACATCAGCGTAGCCTTTGGCGTAAGATGGTTGTTGAACGTCTCATGATGCGTCAATCGAAGGCCCAAAGTGAGTGTGAGGTCGCGCTGAAGTTTCGTCTCGTGCTGGGCATAGGCTGCGAGCGAATACACATGCTCATCGATATTACCAGAAGTAGCATCGAGATACTCCTTGCGCCAATCGGCTCCGAAGATGGTGGTAGAGTGTTTGGTCAGTGCGAGAATCGCCTTCACATTACCCTCCATCATCAGCTGTTTCTTAGATTGCACATAATCGCCTACGGCATAGGTCTTGGTTGCCACATCGTACTCCTTACCATAGCGGAAACGATCGACGGTAAAGTCGGCCTGCAACGAGTTCCTGGCATTGAACTTATAGATACCACCCAGGTTCCAGCGGAAGCCCTTATAGCGCATCTCGTAATCGTTGCCACCCGTAATGTCCTCACGGGTTTCAGGACGATCGGTAATCTTATATGAATAGTCTAAGCCCGCATTGAGCGCCAGATGCTGATTGGGGGCATAGGTGAATTTCTGTCCGATAGTGTGGGAACGATAACCCGTAAACAGAGGGGCTATGGATGTCTGAGTCTCTGTGTCAGAGCCCTTGACGTATTCAAGGTCGTTGTTACGATAGCTGTCAGCCCGATCGTAGCCAAACGAGGTGTACGATCCGAAGCCGTTCTTAAAGATGTCGAGCGTGACGTTCTCAGTGAGTTGTCCATGTCCGGAAACTCTGGTATCGCTCGTAGCACTCACCAGATTCTGCGTAGGCTGATCGGTGATGATATTAATCACACCAGCAATGGCATCGCTTCCATAAAGAGAAGAGGCTGCACCATCGAGCACCTCGATACGTTTTACTCGAGCCATATTGATGCGATTCAGGTCGACATTATTAGAGATGTCGCCATTGAGTTTCTGACCATTAATCAAGATCAGTATATACTTGTTTCCCAGGCCGTTAAGTCGCAGGAAGGTTCCCATCGAACTGGGAGCCATCGACACCTGGGGCATCATCCGGGTGAGGGCGCCATCGAAGGTGGTGATGCCTTGTTCGCGGATTTCCTGTGAAGAGAGAACGTGGACGGGCGTAGCTGTACTTTTCAGACGCTGGTGATGACCAGAACCCGTCACCACCACAGGATTCAGATTATAGGTACGACTGACGACTGTTGTGTCGTTGCGCTGCATCTTGTGGATCTGTGCCTGAGCAGCGGAAAAAGGGAGAGATGCTGTCATCGCGACAGCACCTCCCAACAAAAACCTGTATAATAATACACGTATAAAATTCATCATTACTCAGATGCTGTGGTTGGTGTAGAGAGAGCCGCGTCGGTGCCAAGCTTGGCAATAGCCTGACTAGTGTGGTTGATCCACAGCTTACGAACAGCACTACGCTCAGCGAGTCCAGGAATGTACTCCTCGCCACTCTTGATCTTCTTCCAGCAAGGCTCTGTAAAGTTGGTCTCGTATGCCTTAGTAGCAATACCATCGGCATTAAACAGAGAGTACCAGCTCTCATCGTCCTCATCGTCGGCCATATCGTTGTGAGCGTGGTCACCAGCGATACTCATCAGCACGAAGAGCTGGGCTGTCTTCGTGTTGTTTCTCTCGTAATTGACAGTATAACCCATGGCACCTACCGTATAGTCATAGCGTCCGCCTTTAATATGACTCAGCACATCCTCAGCGTATGTCTCATCCATATCAACAGTACCTACATAGTAGTTCTGGTTGATATCGCGGAGATAACTCTCGAGCTGCAGATAGCGAATGTTACCACCATAGTAGTCGTAACCCTCAGGATTACCATGACCCATGAAAGCAACGATACCATTAGCGACGGCTGCCTTGATGTCGCTCTCGTTGTTCAGCGTGGTAGCGAGTGTCTTGGCATCGCTCTCTTCAGCCATCAGCGGGGTACCTACTACCACCTGACGATCGATGCTCTTCATATACTTATCGGTGAAGTCGCCATTACGGTTGTTCATGAAGTCCTTCACATAGCTGTCGCGAACACGACGATACTCCTCACCAGGAATCACCTGCAGCGACTGAACCACAATCTGCTGATAGCCAGCCAGACCGATAGCAGTGAGCCAGTGCTCTGGATCGTAGTAGTCCTTAGGATCAACATTCTCACCAGCACGGGCATTGTTGATACAAATGGCAGAAGAGAATGAGAGATAAACATCCCAACCAGAGAACTGAGCCTTGTAGTCGTCGACCACCTTGTCGAAGGTGTCGTAAGCCTGCTCCCAAGTAGAACCGAAGGCTACGAGGAGGATTACTTTGTTGCTCTTCTTCTGTTTGTTCACGGTCTCATTCACAGCCTGCTGATAACGGTCGTAATTAGAACCAGGAGCGTTGTTGTCATCGTCGCTGCTACAAGCAGTGAACGTTGTACTAGCGATGAAAGCCATCATGGCCAGCATCAAATACTTAATCTGTTTCATTTTCTCTTGAATTAAAGTTAGACTTATTGTATTTATTTGTAAGTTTCTTGCCTTGATTGAAGCGAATGGTGAGCGAGGCATAGACAGTTCGACCTGGGGTGGTAGTGCCCAAGTGCAGACCATGAGGCGTACGATCTACGTAGTCAAAGATATTATCGACGCCAGCCTCGATGCGCCACATCTTCCCCAACTGATGGATAGTGGACAAGCGCCAAAGCTGATAGGCATCACCATCGCCATCAATCTGATAATAGCGCTTGCTGGAGAGACGTCCGTAGAGTCCGACACCCAACTGATATTTCTTTGAGAAATCGTGATTCCAAGTGGCATATACATTGGCTTTGTGGTGGGCCATGCCGTCGATCGTCACCTCGTGCATCACGTTGTTTTCAGAGTCATACTGATTGGCCTTCGTATCGAGATAGCTGTAAGAACCTCCCGCTGTGAAATGACGTCCCTGATAGCGAACGGTAAAGTCGACACCATAGGTCTTCGCATCCTCCATATTCTGATACTGGCGCACACGGATAGGATCGTATTTCGTAATCAAATCGCCAGGAGCCATTTTTGTGGGAATAGTGACGAGGGTAATCATATCCTTCACCTTATTATAATAGGGGGCGAGGGTCAGCGTGAGATGTCCAACGGTGTACTCCACACTCGCTCCGAAATAGTTCGATGTCTGCGCCTTCAGGTCTTCATTGCCCAGATAGAGGTACACACCATTCATATTCTTGATATACTGATAGTGCAACTCCTTGGGCGTTGGTGTCTTGTATCCTTGACTCCAGGTAGCACGCAGACGCAGATCGCCAAGTTTCAGCATGGCAGAGATCTTTGGCGTCAGTCGCACGCCAAAACCTTCGTTACGAGTCAGTCGGAGTCCTGCTGTGATATAAAGCGGATCGAGCAATTCCAACTCATCCTGCACATAGACTGACTCTGTATTATCCGTAGCCTTACCACCAGCCACTCGCATGGGGGCTTTTAACCAGTCGTAGCGATACTCCAGTCCTGCACTCAGTCGCTGGGCATAGGGTAGTTCGAACACACCCTTCAGCAGAATATTCGTCAATCGCTGATCGCTCTGCAGTTCTCTGTCGCCAGGGAAGTATGGGAAGTAATTCGTGAATCGTCCGTTTACATAACCATCCGTCAGCGTGGTATCGGTATAGGCATAATAGTAAGCATGCTTCTTCCAATCAGCATCGAGGGTGATGTAATCCGTAGCGTTCAGCTTCCATTTTCCTCCTGCAGAGAGCGAGGCGTTATCGTATTGCAGATCCCACGTCTTCACATCAACGCCTGGATGATGACCACAAGGACGATAGATGCGCTTCCAATAGATGCTGCCATCAGCATAGAGTTCTATCTGGGGTGTCAGCTGATAGGTCAATCGCTCAGCCAATTGCCAATTGGTGTGGCGATTCACAGTCTTGTTGCGCGAATCTGTAATGTGATACTCCGTTTGCTGAATAGCCTCTTCTGAAGTGTTCTGCCAACCATCGGAGTGCTGAAGCTGGAAGTTGGTATAGCTGGAGAGCTTGCCAAAGTTCAGGGCCAGACCATCGTGCTGACGGATATCGCCATACGAGCCTACCCTAGAGGTGTTCTCGAACATGAGTCCCTTCTCACGATGCTTCTTGGTGATGATATTGATGACACCAGCGATAGCATCGCTTCCATAGAGTGCACTCGAGGCTCCCTTTACGATTTCTATCTTCTCGATGTTATGCGGATCGATAAGAGCCAGATCGTTCTCGCCTCCATTATCGCCATAGAGCCGATGACCATCAATCAGAATGAGCACATACGAATTGCCCAAACCATTCATCTGCAGATGGGAGCCCATATCGTTCTCGCTGAAATCAAACGAGGCAGTAAGGCCTGAGAGGATATCCTCTATCGAGCGACCTGCATACTGCTGTAGCTGACGATGGCTGATAACTTCCGTCTGAACAGGCGCATCCTTCAGCAGGTGCTGGGTTCCAGTACCTGTAATAACGACTTCCTGCACACTGTCCTGGCGCCAAATATCACTTTGCGCCAACGAGACAGATGCCAATAGCCAACAGCTAATTGCTAATCTTAATCTCATAATTTTTCCTTTTCCGCACCGCTTATTCCTGAGCGGGCTTCTCTTCTTTTTCGGCATAACTCAAGCAAGCTTGGTTCTGCACTCACTTTTAGGCAGGTCTTCATGACTTTCCCCAATCTACCTTACCTTCCCGAGATGAACTCAGTGGCGTTATACAGGCAGACCCTTCAAAGGGGGATTACAGCTGCAGGTACAGTTCCGGACTCTCACCGGATTCCCTTACATCAGGCGGCATCGGCCACCAGATTGCCTATTTTGGGGGCAAAGATACGAATAAGCGAGCAAAAAAACAAATTTTATTTGAGTTTTTTCGAGCGAAAGTATCTTCGACGATAGTCAAATATACAATTTTTTTTGAAACACGATGCATAATAAGCAGATTTTTTTTATCTTTGCACCAAATTCAACGCATAGATGGAACCTAAAGCATCGTTCATGATAGCAGCTCCAACCAGTGGCTCAGGCAAGACAACCATTGCCCGAGGGCTGATGGCTTTGCTGACTACGAAGGGGCAGAAGGTGCAACCATTTAAGTGCGGACCCGACTATATCGATACCAAGTTCCACACTTCCGTCTGTGGTCGCCCCAGCGTGAACCTCGATACGTTTATGGCTTCGCCAGAACATATCCGCGAGTTGTTTGCAAGATATGGCGAGGATGCGGACATCTGCATCGTAGAAGGCATGATGGGCTTCTTTGATGGTTACGATCGCGAGCGAGGCTCTTCCTATGAAATAGCACGAGAATTGGGAATCCCTGTAGTATTGGTAGTCGATGCTAAATCTGCTGCCTATTCGATGGCAGCTCTCATTTCTGGATTCCTGAATTTCAGGAAGGATGTGAGGATTGCTGGCATTATATTTAATAAGGTGGGATCAGCTCGCCATTTCGAGATGCTACAACAGGTTTGCAGCGATCTGGGCGTAACGTGCTTTGGTTATCTGCCTAAGAACGCATCGCTCGAACAAGGCTCTAGATACTTAGGACTCGACTTCTCGAAAGAGGCAGAAAACGAGGGACTGATCAGTGCTTTAGAGGAGCATGTAGATTGGGAGGCTCTGAGCAAGCTGGGAGTTTCCCCGGATGAAAGTCGGACTTTCATCGGAGGAAAGTCGGAGTTTCCTCGGAGGAAAGTCAGAGCCCTCATAGCCCGCAATGCAGAAAGCTTCTCTTTCCTCTATCAGGAAGTGATAGATTCCTTCGCCTCCGTCAACTACTTCGACCCAGAAAAGGATGTGCCAAGTTTCGAGGGCATCGATTTGCTCTACCTGCCTGGGGGCTATCCTGAGAAGCATCTCGATGCATTGGTTAAGAACGAAGCTTGTCGCAAGGCCATCAAGGCATTTGCAGAACAAGGAGGCAGAATCCAAGCGGAATGCGGAGGCATGATGTATCTCTGCGAGCAGATTGTGACGGATGAGGGCGAATATCCCATGTGTGGCGTTCTGCCCTACTCGATTACAGCCCGAAAGGAGGATAGGAAACTCTCGCTGGGCTATCGCAGGTTCACACTCGATGGAGAGGAGTATCGTGGACATGAGTTCCACTATACGCAATTCTTTTCGGAGAAAAGCGGCCGCTCGGCCTCTGGCCGCTTGCTACCAACGGGACGCAAGAAAGCCGAGCGCCTGGGTGAGACACCCAAGTCTGAGGTGCAGGTTTATAATGCCAAAGGCGAGCCTGTGCCTACACCAGTATTCAGATATAAAAACGTATTGGCAAGCTATACACATCTCTACAGAATATGAAGTTCATCGTCATCGGAATCACAGATCATCCCATGCCTTTCTTCACGCCAGAGGTGATGGAAATCATCAAGAGCGGAAAGGTGTTCTCTGGAGGCAAGCGCCATCATGAGATAGTCGGTTCTTTGCTTCCTGCTGATGCGAAATGGATTGACATAATTGTTCCGCTTGATGACGTATTCGAGCAATACAAATCGCTCACCTCTGACATCATCGTTTTTGCTTCTGGCGATCCACTCTTCTTTGGTTTCGCCAATACCATCCAACGAAAGATGCCAGAGGCAGAAATCGTGGTCTATCCCACATTCAACTCCTTGCAGATGTTGGCCCACAAACTCGTGACGCCTTACCACGATATGCGCATTATTTCGCTTACTGGTCGTCCTTGGCCTGAGTTCGACAAAGCGCTTATCGAGAGAGCTACCAAAGTTGGCATTCTGACTGATCGCGAACACACCCCAGCGGCCATCGCACAGCGAATGCTGAATTATGGTTACAACCATTATAAAATGAACGTTGGCGAGCATTTAGGAAACCCTTCACTAGAGAAGGTTTCCATACTCTCACTTGAAGAAGCTTCGAAGTGTGAGTTCTCGATGCCCAACTGTGTGATCCTGACTTCTGACGCAACACTTCCGCCTCGCAGATTTGGCATTCCTGATTCAGAATTCGCCCTACTCGACGGACGCGAAAAGATGATCACCAAAATGCCCATCCGACTCTTAACGCTCCAAGCCCTCGAACTTCCCAAGAAACACGTATTCTGGGATATCGGCTTCTGCACAGGAAGTGTATCAATTGAGGCGAAATTACAATTCCCACACCTACAGATTGAAGCCTTCGAGATTCGTCCTGAGTGCGAAGCTATAATACATGAAAATTGCAGACGTTTTGGTACACCAGGGATCAACATTCATATAGGTGATTTCTTGGAGCAGGACATTGAAAAACTCCCTCGTCCTGATGCTGTATTTATAGGCGGACATGGAGGTCAACTGAAGGCAATTATAAATAAGGTATTAAAGGTGATCGCCCCAGAAGGTGTCATCGTATTCAACAGCGTTACCTCGCCCAAGGTGACTACTGATAGTCATCAGCTCTGGGATGAAGCTTGCGCTGAACTCGGACTCCATCAAGAGCCCCCACTCCGCATTGAACTCAATGATTACAACCCTATAGAAATTTTAAAATCAACTATTCAGATATGAAGAAATCAATCATCTTAGCATCGCTGATGATGCTGGCCATCCAGGCGATGGCACTCACACCTTGGAAGAAAGGTGCGTTCGAAACCAACCAGTACCGTAACCTCTTCGTGGAGATGGGCTATCAACAAGCCGACGTCGATGCGAAGCTGAAGGAAGTGTTTAATGACGTGTTCCGTGGTCCTAACAAGGTCTACTTCGAAGTGGGCGACACGATGGGCTATGTGTCTGACGTGAAGAACCACGATGCACGAACAGAAGGCATGTCGTATGGCATGATGATAGCCGTTCAGTTTGGCGAGAAGGATATCTTCGATCGCCTGTGGCGTTGGAGCAAGAAGTATATGCAGCATCAGGAAGGTAATCGCAAGGGCTACTTCGCCTGGAGTTGCAAGACTGATGGCACTCGTAATGCTGAGGGAGCAGCCAGCGATGGTGAGCTTTATTTCATCACATCACTTATTTTCGCCTCGAATCGCTGGGGCAATGATACAGGTATCAACTACAAGGCAGAGGCCCAGAACATTCTCGACTGCATCCAACCTAAGGAGTATACGCCTGAGCCTCGTCAAGGCGGATTCCCAGGCTTCGGACCTCAGCAGAATGGCCCACAGAAAATGTATCTCATAGATCCTGAGACTCAGCTGATTACCTTTACCCCTGATGGTTTCGGACAGCGTTTTACGGATCCCAGTTATCATATTCCTGCCTTCTACGAGGTATGGGCTAAATGGGCTGACGATGGACGTTCGGACTATTGGAACGAGTGTGCCAAGAAGAGTCGCGAATATCTGCATAAGGCCATCAACGAGAAGACGGGTTTGAATCCTGATATGAGCCAGTATGATGGTAGTGAGATGCAGATGCCTCGTTTCCCAGGTATGCCTCAGCCTAAGCCTGGCGAGAAGCCTCGTCGCAATGGCAGCAATAACTTCCGCTACGACTCTTGGCGTGTGCCTATGAACATCACACTCGACTATGAGTGGAGTTGTGCTGATAGCGAGTGGCAGCAGAAGTATGGCGAGACCATTCAGAATTTCTTGTATTCGCAGGGTGTAGATAAATTCGTAGACCAGTATCGTACGGATGGCTCTCTGCCTGAAGGCGATGAGATTCTGCAGGCTGGCGGTTTTAAGAAGCTGCGCCACAGCATCGGACTCGTAGCTACCTCTGCTGCTGCTTCGATGATGTGTAGTCACGACAAGAGCAAGGAGTTTGTGGATGCACTCTGGAATGCAAAACACGAACCATTCGAGGATGGCTATTTCGATGCCTACTACGATGGTCTGCTGCGCCTCTTCGCCTTTATGCACCTGAGTGGAAACTATAGAGTGATAACCCCACAGAAATAAATTATGCAGATAGCAATCATACAAGTCAGTGAGGCTGGCAAGGATATTGCCAACACCTTGAAACGAGCATTCGACGCCAAGATTATTGAGCGTACTGAAGTAGGAAAACAATGGAAGAAGTTTGATGCCTTCGTGTTCCTTGGAGCTATGGGCATCTGCGTTCGTACCATTGCATCTTTCGTGAACGATAAGCACGAAGATCCTGCTGTAGTATGCATCGACAGTCTGGGCAAGAATGTCATCTCTGTTTTGAGTGGACACGTTGGTGGAGCCAATCATCTGACTCGTGAGATTGCTGCCCTGATAGGGGCTCACGAGGTAATCACTACCCAGAGCGATAATGCCGGACTCTGGGCACTTGACACCTTAGAGGAGCGTTTCAACTGGCCTGTGGCGAGCGACATCGAGGATATGCAGGAATGCATCTTTGCCTTCGTGAATCGTAAGCCCACAGCCCTTCTGCTCCAAGCTCGCGATGAGGGTACTGACTATCTGGAAGCTACTAAGCCAGAGCATGTTACCATCATTAATGATATACGTGAGGCTGACCCTAAGAAATATCAGTTACTGATTATCGTATCGCCTTTTATCCAGAAATATCCTGAGGATATGTTGGTGCTTCATTTTGTGCCAATGGTAGGAACTATCGGTTTCGGAGTGGCCCATGAGCCTGAGAACTATTATGAGATTTACGATGAGATAGCCGATGCATTCGCAGATCGTGGTGTCTTGCCTTGTGCCCATCAATTCTGTACCATCGACGTCAAGAAGAATGAACCATTCGTCGATCTCCTAGTTCATGACTATCAGGAGAAAGTGGAATTCTATACTGCAGCAGAACTCTCTGCCATCGATGTGCCTAACCCCAGTATAGTGGTAGAGAAGCACGTTGGCACCCCCAGCGTTTGTGAGGCTGCCGCCATCCTGGGCTCTGATTATGGAAAACTCATCATCCCCAAGGTAAAAGGTAAAAACTGGACAGCAGCCCTTGCGATCGACTACAAGCATCTTCGCGAGAAGAAAGGACATATTGAGATTGTAGGTGCTGGTCCTGGCGATCCTGATTTGGTATCAGTTCGAGGCAGAAAAATGTTGGAGAAGGCAGACCTTATTTTATATGCAGGCTCTTTGGTGCCCAAGGCTCTTACAGAATGTCATAAACCAGGAGCTGTGGTACGAAGTTCTGCTGACATGAACCTCGAGGAACAATGTGCCCTGATGAAAGAGCATTACGACAAGGGCCACTTCATCGTTCGTCTACATACTGGCGATCCTTGTATCTTTGGTGCTATCCAGGAGCAGATGGCCTTCTTCGATCAGCATGATATGGACTATCATATTACCCCAGGTATCTCCTCATTCCTCGCTGCAGCTGCAGAGTTGCAGAGTCAGTTTACCATCCCTGAGCGCACGCAGACCATCATCCTGACTCGTGGCGAAGGCCGTACTCCCATGCCCGAGAAAGAACAACTCCATCTGCTGGCTCGCAGTCAGAGTACAATGTGTATCTTCCTCTCTGCCGCCATCGTGGATGATGTGCAGCGTGAACTGCTTCAGGAGTACCCAGAGGACACCCCCGTTGCAGCCTGCTATCATCTCACCTGGCCAGACCAGAAGATCTATCGAGGCAAACTGAAAGACCTGGCGAAGATAGTCCACGACAATAAACTGACCCTCACCACCATGCTTGTGGTAGGCGAGGCCATCGACAACCGCCAAGGTCTCTCAGAGCTCTATTCGAAGCACTTCACCCACCTCTTCCGCCAAGGCTGCGATTGATTTGAATTATTCTCGAGAAAATGATGTATCTTTGCAAACGGAATACGGAATAAAAAACGATATGTAACTATGAATCAGAAGGGCATTTTGAGATTCCTGAGGCAGGTGATGGCCAATAACAACCGTGAGTGGTTCCAGGAACATAAGAAGGACTATGAGGCTGTAAGGGCTGAGTTCGAACGTGGCGTGCAACAGGCTATCGAGCGCATCATGACATTCGATCAGGAGATAGCTCACGTACAGGTAAAGGACTGCACCTATCGCTTCTATCGCGACACACGGTTCTCGGCTGATAAGTCGCCTTACAAAAATCATTTGGGTGCCTATATCAACGCCAAGGGCAAGAAGGCACTTCGTGGAGGTTATTACTTGCATCTGGAGCCTGACCACTGTCTGTTGGCTGTAGGCAACTATTGGCTTCCTACCAACATCCTCACCTCATGTCGCAATGAAATCATGGGCAACGCTGCTGAGTGGCTGCGCTGCGTAGAGAATGATGAGTTCCAGAAATACTTCGGCAGCGATGTGGCCAGCAGCACGAAGGAACCTACGAACGTTGACAGCTGGGACCAGCCGCAGGGCTTCGGACTGTCAAAACTCAAGACCTGTCCTGCTGGTTTCCCTAAGGACTCTGAGTACGTCAAATATTTGCGTCTGAAGGACTATTGTTGTTGGCATGCTGTCTCTGACACCTTCTTCGAGGGTGACGGATGGCTCGACGAGATGGAGCGCATGTTCCGAGCTGCCAAGCCCATGATGGACTTCATGAACTCTGTCATTGACGATTATGAATAATCATCTCACGCATCTGATGAAGATAGATAAATGTAAAACTCCATAAATATGAAGAAACCATCCTGGCTTGAGAAAGAGAAGCTCTATAGCATCATGTTTGAGTCGGAGCATCCGGCAGGACGTATCTTTGACCTCACTCTGATAACAGCTATCTCGCTAAGTATCATCATCTCGTTCATCGAGACGATACCCTCATTAGCCCATACCTTTAAGTTTATACTGGAGATACTGGAATATCTGCTCACCTTCTTCTTTACAGTTGAGTATATAGCCCGTGTCTACTGCTCACCACGTAAGCGCGACTACGTGCTGAGTTTCTTTGGTGTCATCGACTTATTGTCTACATTGCCACCTTATCTCTCATACTTCTTGCCCCATGCGAGGTATATGATCCTGTTGCGTTCGTTCCGTTTCATCCGTATCTTCCGCATCTTCAAGTTGTTCAGCTTTATCAACGAGGGATACATGCTGATGCGCTCGCTCCAGAAGAGTCTCACCAAGATTGCCGTTTATTTCTTGTTTGTATTGATACTGGACATCTGCTTAGGTACACTGATGTTTATGGTTGAAAATGGTCAGCCAAATACACAATTCACAGATTTGGCCACATCAGTCTATTGGGCCATTGTCACGATGACTACTGTAGGATATGGTGACATCACCCCTGTCACTGCCATCGGACGTCTGCTTTCGGCATTCGTCATGTTGCTGGGTTATACCATTATTGCTGTACCCACAGGTATAGTGACAGCCAACATTATTGATGAGGTGAAAGAGAAGCCGAAAGACGGACATTGTCCACGTTGCGATGCCATGGTGCGCGATGAAGACCACTATTGCTCACATTGCGGAGAAAAGTTATAGAGAAGTATGATTCTGGTATTCGGAGGAACGACAGAGGGTCGCAAGGCTGTAGAAGTGCTGGAGGAGGGAGGTTCGCCTTATTTCTACAGCACGAAGACGGGCGAGCAGGACATCACCCTACATCATGGGCAACGGATTGATGGGGCCCTTGATGAGGAGGCGATGCGTGCATTTTGTCTAGCGCAGCATATCCGTCTGATTGTTGATGCAGCCCATCCCTTTGCCTCACAACTTCACCAGACGATTGCCCAGGTCTCCGATACACTGAACATCCCCACTATCCGCTATGAGAGAATCTATCCAGAGCGTGATCCCCATCTGGAATGGATAGAGGATTACTCACAAATACCACAGGATATCCATACCCTTTTAGCAACGACAGGCGTGCAGAGCATTGCCAAACTGAAGCCTCTCGAAGCTAAAGGCATGAAGATCTTTTATCGCATCTTGCCCAGAGAGTCGTCAATGGCCTTGGCTCAAAAACTTGGAGCCAAGAAAGAACAGTTGTGCTTCTTTGAAGGAAGCCACCCGCTAAACGGGGGGCTGGCCTCTCGCCAGGGGGTTGAGGCAGATGCTATACTCTTAAAGGAGAGTGGACTCTCTGGAGGTTTTCAGGAAAAAGTAGAGGCAGCCAAAACAAAGGGCATGCGTATTCTGGTTCTGAAACGCCCAGCAATCAACTTCGAACATAGTGTCAATGGTCCTTATGGTTTGCGTCGTGCTGTAGAGAAGTTATTGCCAGAGTTTTATCCCTTACATAGTGGACTTACCACAGGCACCTGTGCCACAGCAGCAGCCATCGCAGCTACCATCCGATTAATAAAAGGAGAAACACCTGCAGAGGTCCCTGTGATTCTGCCCAATGGCGAAACAATTCTGGTTCCAGTTAGTTATGGTGAGGGTTATGCATCTTGTTTTAAAGAGGCTGGCGATGATCCTGATGTGACGAATGGCGTTGAAGTAAGAGCAAACGTCATTTTTGAACACAAAGATACAGAGACCCAGAGGATTATTATTAAGGGAGGCGAAGGTGTTGGAACGATTACGCTCCCAGGTTTCGACTATCCTCCAGGTTCTCCTGCCATCAACAAAGCCCCTCGCGAGATGATAGAAACAAACCTCAAGTCTATTCTCTCACCTCTCACCACTAACCTCTCACCTCTAAAGATAACCATCTCCGTTCCTCAAGGCGCAGAGATAGCCCGTAGAACTTTCAACCCCCGTTTAGGCATCGAAGGTGGTATTTCAATTATTGGTGTTTCTGGTATCGTAAAACCTTTCAGCGAAGAAGCTTTTATCGACAGCATCCGCAAGTGTATGACTATCGCCAAAGCCTCTGGTTCTGAACGTGTTGTTATCAATAGCGGAGGTAAGAGCGAACGCTTCGTGAAAGCCCTCTACCCTAACCTGCCACAACAGGCTTTCGTGGAATATGGCAACTATATTGGTGAGACCCTGAAGATTGCTCATGAACTGGACATCCAGAACATTACCCTTGGCGTGATGCTGGGCAAAGCGGTAAAACTCGCTCAAGGCCATCTCGACACCCATAGCAAAAAGGCCACGATGGATAAGGACTTCATTCTGCAGATGCTTCAGGAGGCTAGCATCGACATCGATATCAGCAACATTACTCTGGCTCGCGAACTTTGGGAGAAGATGCCAAAGGAAAAGATTCAAGATTTCGTCAACGTGGTGATACGTCATTGTGAAACCTTCTGCAAGCCCTTATTACCAGAAGGCTCACTCACCACTCTCCTCATCGACGATGAAGGGAATATTTATCACTAATTATTCGTTAACTTCGTCCTTCCTTCTACGGAAGAGAACCATCGCAATGACTGGGGCTCCAACAAGAGCTGTTACACTATTGACAGGAAGGGCTCCCTCAAAACCAGGCATACGGGCTATGAGGTTGCACACCAATGCCAAAGCAGCACCACAAAGCATCGTGGCTGGCATCAGTATACGATGATCGGAAGTACGGAAGATAGCGCGAGCCAGATGGGGAACTGCCAAACCGATAAACATAATAGGTCCGCAATATGCCGTCACAATAGCCACCAAAACACCAGAACTCATAATCACCAACAAACGACTACGACGAATGTTCAGTCCCAAATTGGCAGCATATCTATCGCCCAGCAGCAACAGGTTCATCGACTTTACCAACAGACAGGCCAAAGGCAGAAGGATACACATCAGCACCACAAAGAGTATCATCTCATCGCCTGAAACTCGTGAGAACGAACCCAATCCCCACACCACGAACGACTTCACATCCTCCTCAGGTGCCAAGAACTTCAGCACACCAATAATGGCATTGGCCAAATAGCCTATCATCACACCTATGATTAATAAGGTAACGTTACCCTTCACCTTCTGCGAGATCCACATAATCAGCATCATCACAGCCAAGGCACCTACGATGGCAGCAACTGACATAGCAGCATCACCCAGATAGCCCAAGCGACTCAGAGCCACACCTCCTATTCTGCCAGAGAGCAAAACGACAAATGCTACACCAAGGGCAGAACCGTTGGAGATACCCAACACTGAAGGACCTGCTAATGGATTGCGGAAAACGGTCTGCATCTGTAGTCCGCTAACAGCCAACCCTGCACCAGCCATAATGGCTGTCAAGGCCTGTGGCAATCGCGATTTCCATACGATGTTCGTCCAGATCTCATTCTTATCGTTGCCCAACAGAATACTGCACACATCACCCACTGGGATTCTAACAGAACCCAACAGCAGATTTACAATCGCCAACACAACGATTGATATCAGCAGGATCACTATCAGGGGTAACGTTCTTCTCATCTTATTTCAATAGATAATAGAATGAAGGCTGATAATCAGCCTCCACAAGTTCCGGATGGAAAATAGCCACGAAATCCTTCAGCAACACATCGGGCTTGACTGGCGAAATTTCGTAATAGGGTGTCTGCTTCATATTGCAGTAAATCACCTTCTTCTCCTTATAAGCCTTGAAGAGTTCGTTGCGAGGCTCACTGGATTTCAGGGCTTCATAAGTAAAGTCGCCAGGATAACTATTCAGAATGCGCCAATAATCTGCATTGGCAGCGAGGGCATACATCTGTTCAAACTCCAGGTTCTCGCCACTGGTTTCCTCGTCGTTAATCACATAGTCAGCTCCTGCATCACGGAATATCTGCGCCAGATAGTTCTTACCACCCACTGCATGCCAAGTGCCATAGTGCATCTCACCACTTGTCACAGTAGGACGCTTAGCAACCTTTGAAGCTTTCTCCTTCAGTTCGTTATATCGGCTCTCGATACCAGCGAACACCTCGTTGGCCTCTTTCTCCTTACCAATAAACATACCTACGAACTTGATCCATTCAGCTTGTCCTAAAGGATTGAGTTCCTGATAACCCAAATGAGGAACCAGCGTGATACCAGTCTCCTTAATCGCATCGTAACCACCTCGTTTTGAGGGAGATATAAAGATAATCTGAGGATTAGCTGCCAGCACCATCTCTGTATCGAAGTTGCCTTCCATACCAATCTTTACGATTCGTCCATCCTTTACTCGAGCCAGAATGTCTTCATTAAAAAGATTCTTCGTACCAGTAATCCCCTTCACCACATCGTGAGCATCAAGAATAGTGAAATTCGATAGCTGCAGGGCTGTCATACAGATGGTTCGCTCAATGGGCACCAGAATCTTCGTATATCCCTCTGGTGCTTCTGCTGCAGCATCCTGAACCAAGGCGAAATGATACTTCTCGCCAAGATCTACCAAACGAATGCCAGCCGTATCCTTTACACTAAACCCTGTAGCATACTTTACTGTCATCTCAGCAAGAGAATCTGCAACAGCCTCAGCACTACCAGCCTGAGTCTGTCCACCTTTCAGCGAACAGCCACAAAGCAGACCAATCAACGCTATCGTCAGAAATATTTTCTTCACTTCACTTATCATTTATGGGTTTCTGCTTGCAAAGTTACAAATTATTTTGTACTTTTGCAAGGTAATTAAGAAAATATGCAAGTAAACATTGACCAAACCCATTGGTACGACCGCATTTGGGCGTCGTTTATCTTTTTTACCCGTTTGCCATTCTGGCGACTGCACCAGCCACCTCAGGAATGTTACAAGACGGTAGTAGAGCATTGGCCACTGGCTGGATGGATTACAGGAGGACTGATGGCTGCCACGCTCTGGGTAGGAAGTATGTTCCTACCTTATGCTGTGGCAGTTTTGCTGGCCATTGTGGTAAGACTCCTGATTACTGGTGCCCTCCACGAAGACGGACTGGCTGATTTCCTCGATGGTTTTGGTGGTGGAGGCAATAATCGCGAGCGCATCCTCGCCATCATGAAGGATTCGCATATTGGCACCTATGGTGTTATCGGATTAATCCTATATGAGTTGTTGTTGGCAGCCTCGCTTTTCTCGATGACGCCTACCATTGCAGCCCTTACCATTTTGGCTGCAGATCCATTTGCCAAGATGGTTACTTCGCAACTGATTATGATGATGCCCTATGCCCGTCGTGAGGAAGAAGCCAAGGCTAAAACCATCTATCGTAAGATGAGTTGGCAGGCAGGTATCTCGCTCGCCATTCAGGGCTTATTGCCAATGGGACTGTTTATCTTTATAACGAATGTATCATGGGAATATATCGTTTTCATTCCCTTCCTCGTGATGTATTTCCTCTATCTGCTCATCTGGCGCAAGATTCATGGCTATACAGGCGATTGCTGCGGAGCCGTCTGTCTGCTCGTTGAGTTAGCCGTTTATTTGGTAGTTTGCTCACAACACATTTCTCTCACCACTCACCTCTCACTTCTCACCTCTATATGAAAAAGATCATCCTCATCACAGGAGGCCAGCGTTCTGGCAAGAGCAGCAAGGCCGAAGAATTGGCCTTGAATCTGAGTTCTAACCCTATTTATGTCGCCACAGCCCATATCTGGGACGATGAATTTCGTGAGCGAGTCAGGAAACACCAGGAGCGCAGAGGTCCTCAGTGGACTAATATTGAAGAGGAGCTTTATCTGAGTCGTCATGATCTCTCTGGTCGAGTGGCTGTCATTGATTGCGTTACCCTATGGCTTACCAATTTCTTCTATGCCAACGACTCCGATGTGAACAAGTCGCTCGAAGCTGCCAAGGCAGAATTTGATGCCTTTACCCAGCACGATGCCACCTATATCTTCGTGACCAACGAGATTGGTAGTGGTGGTGTGAGCGAAAATGCCCTCCAGCGGAAGTTCACTGATCTGCAAGGTTGGATGAACCAGTATATCGCCTCAAAGGCAGATGAAGTAATTTGGATGGTATCAGGAATTCCTGTCAAAATCAAATAAATCCATGCACCAATAAGATGAAATCATTCGATATACATCCCATAGACAAGACACTGCAAACAGCGATTCAGACTAAGATCGACAACCTGAATAAGCCCAAAGGATCCTTAGGTCGTCTGGAAGAACTGGCCATGCAGGTATGTCTGATTCAGCACACCTTAGAGCCTAGTCTCGCCCACCCTTGTCATCTGCTCCTTGGTGGCGATCATGGTATTGAGCGTGAGGGAGTGAGTGTTTCACCTCGCGAAGTAACCTGGCAGCAGATGATCAACTTCACTCATGGTGGAGGAGGTGTAAATATGTTCTGTCGCCAGCATGGTTTCAAATTACGTATCGTTGACGTTGGTGTTGATTACGACCTCTCAAAAGTAGATGGAATTATCGACAGAAAAATCGCTCGTGGTACTAAGAACTTCCTCTATGAGCCAGCGATGAGTGAGGCTGAGTTCGATCAAGCCATCCAGATAGGTTCCGACCTTGTAGACGACTGTATATCAGATGGTTGCAAGGTTCTCTGTATTGGTGAGATGGGTATTGCCAACACTTCTCCATCCAGTATCTGGATGCACCTTTTCACCAATATCCCTTTAGAAAAATGTATTGGTGCTGGTGCAGGCCTAGATGCCCCAGGCATCCGCCACAAATACGAAATTCTATCACAGGCCATTTCTCGCCACCAGTCATATCTCTCACCACTCACCATTCCCGAGCAAAGCTCGCCCACCCGTAGCCTTTCTCACCTCTCACCTCTAAGAATCTTTGGTGGTTTTGAGATGATTGCTGCCATTGGTGCGATGCTGCGAGCCGCTGAGCAACACCTTATGATATTAATAGACGGCTTTATCATGTCAGCCTGTGCCCTTGCAGCCATCCGTCTCTACCCAGCCTCGCAGGATTATATGATCTTCACCCATTGTGGCGATGAAAGTGGACATAAGGCGATGCTAGATTCCATCAATGCCAAACCCCTACTCCACTTGGGCCTTCGACTTGGTGAGGGAACTGGTGCCCTCTGCGCCTTCCCCATTATCGACTCTGCTGTCCGCATGATGAACGAGATGAATAATTTTGACAACGCTCAAATTACCAAATATTTTTAACAAGCAGAAATCTCAAAGGTAAATAGTAAATGATATGTGGGCCAATATCCTAGCATCTTTCATCTTCTTCACCCGCCTTCCTTTCTGGCGACTTTATCAACCCCCAAAGGAGGCCTATGCCACCGTTGTGGAACACTGGCCACTCACTGGTTGGCTCACCGGAGGCATCATGGCAGCCACCCTCTTCGGGGCTTGTCACATTCTGCCATATCCTGTAGCAGTGATTATTGCCATCATTGTTCGCTTGTTCTTGACAGGTGCTCTTCACGAAGATGGATTGGCTGACTTTTTTGACGGGTTTGGTGGAGGCACCGACCGCCAACGCATCCTGACCATTATGAAGGACTCCCACATTGGCACCTATGGTGTTCTTGCCCTCATCTTCTATTTTCTTTTGCTCTGGGGCATCCTTGTTTCATTGCCTCCCATGACTGCCGTCTTCGCCATATTGGCTGCAGACCCTTTGGCAAAGATGTTCTCCGCTCAAATCGTTAACTTCATGCCCTATGCACGTCGTGAAGAAGAAGCCAAGAACAAGACAGTCTATCGTTCCATTTCCTCTCTCTCCACCTTCAGCCTTGCGCTTCAGGGACTTCTTCCTTCCCTCCCCCTCATCTTCCTCACCAATACCGATTGGTGGCTCGCTATCCTTGCTCCAATCTTAATAGTGACCATCCTTTTCCTCGTTGTCTGGCATAAAATTCGAGGCTATACTGGCGATTGCTGTGGAGCTATCTGCCTTCTCGCAGAACTGTCTTTCTATTTAGCACTTTTATTACTTTCATGTTGAAATGAACAACCAAGCACACAGTATCCAAATGAGTACTGTGTGCTTGGTTGTTTTGCAAATAATGAAATGAAGGGATAAACCTTCTTGCAATCAGTTATTCCCCCATAATGGTCACCACCAATTTTCTTGCCCCACCATAATTGCGGTATTCGCAAAAGTATATACCCTGCCATGTTCCCATGTTTAGGTGCCCATTGGTGATGGGGATGGTGATGCTCACTCCGCTGATAGTTGATTTGGCATGAGCAGGCATGTCGTCAGGACCTTCTAACGTATGCTCATAGTAAGACTGTCTTTCGGGAACGATGTGATTGAATATGGTTTCCATATCAATTCGTACATCTGGGTCGCAGTTTTCATTGATGCTTAGTCCACAACTGGTGTGCTTCGTGAAGATATTCACGATACCCGTCTTCGGCAGTTTCGGCAATTTGCTTACAATCTCGCTCGTCACCAAATGAAATCCTCTTCTTTTGGGATTCAGTATTATCTCTATCTGTTGTACCATAACGGGTGCAAAGATACGAATAAGCGAGTAAAATACCAAATTAATGTCTCACCATTTAAAGAATAGGAGATTAAAAAAGCCCGCAGCTGCACATAATGACCGTCACGGCGCTGACCGTCACATATATAGAAAAGTTACAATAAATTTGGCTTTCCCATAGATTTTTCGTAACTTTGCGCCAAAAGCAAACGAATTGAATTATGAAATCACTCAGAGAACTATTCCGAATCGGAAAAGGTCCGTCCAGCAGTCATACGATGGGACCAGACAATGCAGCGCGCATCTATGCCAATCGTCATCCTGAAGCCAAGAGCTTCGAAGTCACCCTTTATGGCAGCCTTGCTGCCACAGGAAAAGGTCACATGACCGATGTAGCCATCATTGATGTGCTCAGTAAGATCGCCCCAGTCAACATTATCTGGGAGCCAAAGGTCTTTCTGCCGTTCCATCCCAACGGCATGAAGTTCACAGCAGACGGAGGCGATGAGTGGACAGTCTATAGCGTAGGCGGTGGCGCATTATCAGAAGGGAAGGCAGAAGGAGACATGTTTGCATCAGGCGGTGATGTCTATGAGATGAACAAGATCAAGGACATCATGGCATGGTGCAAGAAAACAGGCCATGGCTACTGGGAATATGTCGAACAGTGTGAAGGACCAGAAATCTGGGATTTCCTGAGAGAAGTCTTTAATACAATGCAGGAAGCCGTGAAACGAGGCCTCGATGCAGAAGGTGCCATACCTGGTCCGTTAGGTCTTTCGCGCAAGGCTGTATCCTACTATGTGAAGGCACAAGGTTACAATGAAGCCGCTCGTCACAGCGCCTTGCTCTATTCCTATGCCCTAGCAGTCATTGAGGAGAATGCCTGTGGCGGCACGATCGTGACAGCCCCCACCTGTGGCAGTTGCGGCGTTCTACCAGCCATTCTCTATGTATCCTACCACGATTTGCATTTCTCAGAGCAGCGCGTTCTGCGAGCCCTTGCTACAGCAGGACTCTTTGGAAATGTGATCAAGCACAATGCCAGCATCAGCGGCGCAGAAGTGGGATGTCAGGGTGAGGTCGGCGTAGCCTGTTCCATGGCCGCTGCTGCCGGATGTCAGCTATGGGGAGGCAGCCCCAACCAGATCGAATATGCAGCAGAGATGGGACTGGAGCATCACCTCGGCATGACCTGTGACCCCATCTGCGGACTGGTTCAGATTCCATGCATTGAGCGTAATGCCTTTGCTGCCGCACGTGCTGCCGATGCCACTTTCTATGCCATCACTTCCGACGGTAACCACCGCATCTCCTTCGACCATGTGGTGGAGGTAATGAAGCGCACAGGTCACGACCTGCCCTCGCTCTACAAGGAAACCAGTGAAGGAGGCCTAGCTTTGGATTATGAAGAATAAGGTCAACTGATTATTCGGAATCTCTATTCTTTCGTCCAAGTCATTTTAATGTGTGGAATACCATCAAGCATGAAGATATCAGATGACTGTTTGAATCCTACACTTTCGTAGAATCCTTTGGCATACTCCTGTGCTTCAATATCAATGATGGTTGCTCCAAAATGTTCGATGGCAGCATCAATGGCATGAAGCATGATCTGCTTTCCATACCCCTTACCTCGTTCTGTGGTGATAACTCTGCCAATCGAGATTTCCTTCATGTGAGTACCAGCAGGACATACACGAGCCAAGGCAACGATCTTGTCAGCGACTGTCAGCCACAAGTGGATGGATTTCTGGTCATCTCCGTCCATGTCCTGATAGACGCAGTTCTGCTCAACCACGAATACCTCGCTACGCACTTTCAGGAGTTCGTACAGCTCGTCCGTGGTCAACTCCCGGAACAACTTCTTATGCAAAACCGGCTCAATGTTCATACAATTTCTTCCAACGCTCCTGTTTCAGAATCAATGATAAACCCACGAACCAAAACATCCTTCGGCACCAGCGGATGGGTTTTGATGGTCTCAACGGTCTTGCGGACAGAAGTCGGCGTGTCCTTGAATCCCTCCAGCCACTGGTCAAGGTCAATGCCACACTTGCGAATGGTGTCGAGCGTCTCGTCCGTCACACCACGGGCAATCATCTCATGGTGGAAGTGGTCGTAGCTCATGTGGCAGGCTCCACAATGAGAGTGTGCCACCACCATGATTTCCTTCACGCCCAACTCATAGATGGCGACAATCAAGCTGCGCATGGCTGAGTCGAAAGCCGAGATAACCAAACCACCTGCGTTCTTGATAATCTTAGCGTCACCGTTCTTCAGACCGAGAGCTGCAGGCAACAGTTCTGTCAGTCTGGTATCCATACACGACAGAACCGCCAGTTTCTTGTCTGGGTACTTGTCCGTCAGATACTTCTCGTAGCCCTTCTGAGCTACAAATGTCTTGTTGAATTCAATAATCTGGTCTATCATATCACAAAACATATTAAATCTGGGTGTAAAGGTACGAAAAAATGAAGAATATTTCGTAACTTTGTGCCCAATTATTAACAAAAGTTGATTCTTGACGCGACTCGGCAGAATCGAAGCAAGCTTCATTCTGCTCTCGCTGCTCCAAGAATTTCCGATACTTTAATGATTTCAGGTGGTTATGGCATACATGATATGAAGAAAAGTACAGTTATCACAGCATTGGTTGCCATTCTAGCAATGGCAGTCACTCCAGCATTTGCTCAGGAAGAGAATGGTTTCAAGAAGTTCGACGTGAGAGAGGATTTCACGGAGAACGGTTTCCAATGGTTCCACGACGCTGAGTTGCTTGCAGCTGGCGACAAGGAGAAGAACAATGCCAAGCCATGCTTAGGTAATTAGTCCTCTGGCCAAGGCTCGAATTCCAACTCCAGTTCAATCCTTTGAGACTCTTCCTGAGGAGAAATACTCTTTTGATTGGAAACGCCCAAACCTAGCAGACGGATGGGATGAGAATGAAATTCCACCTGTTGCATCAGCTGCTTAGCCAACGGCAGGATCTCATCCTTAGTGCGAAGAATATGGTCAACTGTAATGCTGCGAGTGATTTGATGGAAATCCAGGAACTTTACCTTCAATGTCAATGTTCGACCCTCGAAGTCGTTCTTCTCAATGCGTCTGATCAGTTCCAGCACCGTATGATATAGATGGATGGTGACAGCAGCATTCTCGCTGATATCCGATTCAAAGGTCTGCTCACAACTGACACTCTTCCGCTCCCACTCGCTGATGACATGCCGATTGTCGATACCTCGTGAGAAGTCATAGAACACCTGTCCCATCTTGCCAAACTCCTGTGTCAGTCGGCTCAGCGACACTTTCCTGAGGTCTAAGCCAGTGAAGATCCCCATACGGTGCATCTTTTCTGCGGTCTTCTGACCCACACCCCAAATCTTCTCCACTTTCAGTTGTTCGATGAAGTTCAAAGCCCTGTCTGGGTGAATCACCGTCAGTCCGTCGGGCTTACGCCAGTCGGACGCAATCTTCGCTAGGAACTTGCAGTAGCTCACGCCTGCAGATGCTGTCAGCCCCGTCGTCTCACGGATACGCTGCTTAATCTCTCGCGCAATATCCACGCCAAGTTCTATACCTTTCTTATTCTCCGTCACATCCAGAAAGGCTTCATCAAGCGAGATCGGCTCTATCAGGTCGGTATAGTCGTGAAAAATCTCATGCAACTGCGCCGAAACTTCCTTATACCGCTGGAAGTGCGGCTCCACGATAATCAGCTGTGGACACAAACGCTTGGCCACCTGTATTGACTGTGCTGAGTGAACCCCATAGCGTCGAGCTTCATAGCTGGCCGTAGATACGACACCACGTTCTGCATCATGACCCACCGCAATCGGTTTGCCACGAAGTTCCGGCTGGTCTCGCTGCTCCACAGCCGCAAAGAACTGGTCCATATCTACATGAATGATTTTCATTTTGGCTACAAAGATACGATTATTTCTGTATTCTCAGAAATAATGTTTGGCGTTGAACAGATTATGCTGACAATCTTTCTTCCCACATCATCTTTCTTGGGGTCAGTTTTGGGGTCAGTACTGTCCCCATGGAGTGAGATGACAGAGAAATCGTCGGAATCAATTTTGCCATAGTCGTTAATAACTTATACATGTGATAATCGTTCTAATGCATTAGTATCTCTACATTACAGTTCATATTTGGCCTTTGTTTTTGTCAGTAATCACAAATACTATTAAATCTGAGCACAAATATAGTGATAATCGCTGAATTATCGCTAATTTTGCACCAACTTTTAGAAAAGTTTATGACGAAAACGCCCATATTTCAGCGCCCCAAGAAAAAACTGATTACAATAATAGTTGAGCGAAGTACGGATGATAGAAATTCATGAAGCATGAGTAGTATCGTTCTCTCCATATTCCTGCTGAGCATCGGTGCGAGTTTCATCCAGCGCACCACGGGCTTCGGATTCGGCATCTTCATAATGACGATGCTGCCGTTCCTCTTGCCCAGTTATGGCGAGGCCACAACACTCTCAGGACTGCTGGCTTTCACCACCGTTCTGATTTCGTCTTGTGTGCGCCATATGGAATCGTAGTCAGTCATAGGATTATCCATTCTTCCTTTGTGAGACTGCTGACAT
>JAEEGJ010007486.1_pt1 | contig 31257 bp, 24 predicted proteins | sample 8958761 | NCBI WGS metagenome assembly JAEEGJ01 (sample SAMN16246546, study PRJNA631951) | gut metagenome | biome: gut microbiome; feature: rumen; material: RS-attached | host: Bos | place: Iran: Karaj | collected 2018-10
GCCGCTGAGGCTATCGGTATCGGTCTGCAGTCGTTCTGCATCCCCGGCTCTGTAGCCGATGACCGCAAGGTTGGTCTGGGACACGGCAACCTGGCAGCACGTCTGCTTCGCGAGGAGACCAAATGCTTCGCCTTCCTGGCAGGCCACGAGTCGTTTGCAGCCGCTGAGGGCGCTATCAAAATCGCCGCAAAGGCCGACAAGGTGCGCAAAGAGCCGCTTCGCTGCATTCTGAACGGTCTGGGCAAAGACGCTGCTAAAATCATTTCGCGTATCAACGGTTTCACCTACGTTCACACTGATTTCGACTACTTTACAGGCGAACTGAAAGTGGTTGAGGAAATCAAATACTCTGACGGCGAGCGCGCAAAAGTACGCTGCTACGGCGCCAACGACGTTCGTGAGGGTGTGGCCATTATGTGGAAAGAGGGCGTTGACGTGTCAATCACCGGCAACTCAACCAACCCGACCCGTTTCCAACACCCGGTTGCAGGCACTTACAAGAAAGAGTGCACCGAGCGTGGCAAGAAGTATTTCTCAGTAGCATCGGGTGGCGGCACCGGCCGTACTCTGCACCCCGACAATATGGCTGCAGGTCCGGCATCGTACGGTATGACCGACACAATGGGCCGTATGCACTCTGACGCTCAATTCGCTGGTTCGTCTTCAGTTCCGGCTCACGTTGAGATGATGGGCTTCCTTGGCATCGGCAACAACCCGATGGTTGGTGCTACCGTTGCTGTGGCAGTTGACGTTGCTACCGCACTGAACAAGTAATTCAGTAAGTTTTTCATAGAGAAAGCCCCGATGGTTTTTCCGTCGGGGCTTTTTTTGTGGAACATGAGTGAAGATGAAAATGTAAAAAAGATAGCGTAAATTCACCGCCGAAAAAGCGCGCATGCAATGCGAAGATTTACAAAGATTTCGATATTGACGGTTTTATTGGTAATGCCGATGATGGCCATGCCGCAAACCGGCAGTTGTCAGAATCTGATTCTCAATTTCAGATTCGACGACGCACGCCAACAGATTTTCCGAATGCCCGAAGGTTACCAAACCGCCTGGCTGTCGGCCTACACGTTGTTTGTTGAGCAACTGTCGGAACTCGGGAAACCGCAACCCGACGCACTTGCCGAACTTTTGAAAACCGCCCGCCACCATCAAGCCAACTCAGCCGACTATCAGCAATGTCTGAGCGACATCTACCTAATGAAATGCTACGCTTGTTTTGTGAACGGCTCATATCTGTCGTCTTACGCAGCCTATTCTCAAGCCCGGCAAGCGGTTGCATGTCTGCCGCCCGACGACTGGCGGCGGCAACGGTTCGAGTTGATTGAGTTAATCTACGATGGCCAAGTGCAAAATGTGGCACCCCTGTTTGCCGACAATCTGACCGAAAACGAGCGCACCGAACGCTATTGCAAAATAGTTGAGAACCTTACACATAACCCCGAAGTTCCTGAATCGTTAAAAAACGAGTTGAAAGTAGCGTCACTGCTGCTGTACCCATTAGTTGGCAGCAACAATATGTCTGGGTTACAGCTACTGTTGAGTTTTGGCAAAGAATGGTCCGTCAGCAGTCCGATTGCAGCCTACGCGGCTGCCAAGCGTTTCATTGCCGACGATAGCACAGCCCGAGCGCTAAATATTCTCTCATCAGCCTGCCATCGTGGCTACAACAAGCTATTCAATTCGATTAACTTGTTGATTGGCAACACCATGCTCAATATAAGCAACGACTCGTGCGAGTTTTTTCTCAATCAGTTTATAAGCAACCAAAACAACCCGTCGGATGTGCTCTACGCCAAATTCAAACTGGCATGGTTCTGGTTTCTGAAAGGCGATACTACCAAGTATGAGTCACTATGTCAAAAGGTTATGCAGTCTGCAGCCATAACGTCGTCTGATGTTCAGGCAAAATATGAGTGTGCCATGTACCGCTATTGGGACACTCTATTGCTGCGTGCCCGACTAGCCTTCGATGCGGCAGACTATCAGCGTTGCAAGTCGATTCTCGAAGCCGCAGGGCAGCACAAATCGCGGTTCACCCCCATTCAAGCCAACGAGTATGCCTATCGTATGGGGCGCGTCTGCCACAAAACAGGCGATTGGGCAAATGCCAAACGGTTCTACGAAGCCGCCATCGACCGCAATCTTGAGAAAACGCTTTACTACCCATGCTATGCCGCATATTACATCGGTCTGATTTACAAATCGGAAGGCGACAAAATGAAAGCCAACGAGTATTTCAAAATTTGCCGGAAAACCGATTCGCCCATCTACAGCGAAAGCATTCACCAAAAGGCTAAGAGAGAGATGGAATGAATTGCCATGGCAGTCCACCCAACAAAAAAGGATTGCCGTTCCCGACAATCCTTCTTGCTTATACTGAACGATTTACAATCAAAGTTCGGCAAGACCTGAGTCAACCAGAATACGGCCGCAGTACTCGCAAACAATGATGCGTTTGCGTGAGCGGATATCAACCTGGCGCTGTGGCGGAATCTTGTTGAAGCAGCCACCGCAAGCATCACGCTGTACGGTAACCACTGCCAGACCATTGCGCACGTTCGAACTGATGCGGTTGAAGGCGGTCAGATAGCGCTCATCGATAAGTTTCTCAATTTCTGCTTTTTTCGCATTCAACTCATCTTCCTTCTTCTGAGTTTCCGACACAATGCTGTCCAACTCGCTGCGTTTCTGCTGCAGGTCGCCATTGCGCTCTTCGTATGTCGTTTCCGATTTCTCGATAATCTCTTTCTTGTGCTCAACTTCGGCGGTGTACTCGCGAATATGTTTCTCGCTCAGTTCGATTTCAAGATTTTGGAACTCAATTTCCTTCGACAGCGAATCGTATTCGCGGTTGTTGCGGACATTGTCCTGCTGCGATTGGTATTTCTTTATATCTTCTTGGCACTGAGCGATTTTATGTTTTTCGCTCACAATTTTCTGCTCGTTTTCCTTAACTTCAGTCTTCAGGTTGGCGATACGGGTCTGCAAACCTGCCAACTCATCTTCAAGGTCCTGAACTTCGAGCGGAAGTTCACCGCGCAAACTCTTGATTTTGTTGATTTCTGTCTGAATCTGCTGCAAATCGTACAGATTCTTCAGTTTTTGTTCCATTGGAACATCCACCTTTTGATTTTTGTCATCCATGCGTTATACGTATTTTATCGGATTTGTATTTACCTTCGTCAATCGGACTGCAAAAGTAGAAAATTTTCCAGTAACTAATTCATAAAAAAGTTCTTTTGTGAACTGCTCGCTTTCATAATGCCCGATGTCGGCTAAAACAAACGGATAGCGGGCATCAAAAAACTGATGGTATTTGATGTCGGCGGTGAGCAGAATGTCGGCACCGGCGCTCATGGCGTCGCCAATTAGGAAACTGCCCGCGCCGCCGCACACTGCTACCTTACTTATCGGCGATTCGGGCAGACGGGTGTGACGGATACAGCCGCAGCCGAAAATCTTTTTCACCCTTTGCAGAAAATCCGCAGCGTTTTCGGGTTGTGGCAGCGAGCCGATTATGCCGCTTCCGGCCATCGCAAAACTGTTGTCGAGCGGATAGACATCGAATGCCGGCTCTTCGTATGGATGGACGCTCAGCATAGCGTTCACCACTTTGGAAACCAGATGTTTGGGTGCAATGGTTTCAATCCGTGTCTCGGGCTCAAAATGAGTCTTTCCTATTTCGCCCACGTAAGGATTGCTGCCTTCTTCAGCCTTGAATGTGCCCAGACCTTCAAGATTATAACTGCAGTGGCTGTAGTTGCCGATACTGCCTGCCCCGGCTTCGAACATGGCATTGCGAACTACTTCGGCATCGGCCGTCGGTACAAAAACCACAATCTTGCGCAGATTGCCGCCCATTGGGCTGAGAATGCGTGTGCCGATTAGACCTAATTTGCTGGCAATCCGACTGTTGACACCGTTCACGAGCATATTGTCGAGATTGGTGTGAGCGGCATAGACGGCCACATCGTTTTTGATGGCCTTGACAAGCGTGTGCTCTACTTCACTGTTGCCGCTAAACTTTTTCAGTCCACCGAAAACAAACGGATGGTGCGCGATTATCAAATTGAAACCCAGACTGATGGCTTCGTCGACAACTTCTTCGGTCACGTCGAGACAGATGAGTGCGCCTGTGGCTTCGGCGTTGCGGTCACCCACAATCAGCCCGGCATTGTCGTACGATTCCTGCATGGCCAACGGCGCCACACTTTCGATAAAATCGGTTATTTCAGCAATTTTCATTCTCAAAGTTTTTGTCATGAACTTAAAAAAGCCTTTCAGAAACGCGCTGAAAGGCTTTAGCAAGAAATCTTATTTTTACCCATTAAATACATTGCCAATAATAGACAAATTTTCGATAATGGGCAAGTTTTTATTCGTTTTTTTTGATTTATCGGCTTAGAGGCAGCCGTCAGGTTGTTTTTGTTTGCCGGAAAGCGTCCGCCCAACCCGACAAAATGCATATCTTTGGCAAAAAAAGAATCGAGCGATGAACGAAGACATTAAAAACGCGCTTGAAGTGCTGCGTGCAGGCGGTGTGATTCTCTACCCCACCGATACCATTTGGGGGTTGGGCTGCGACGCAACCAATGCCGATGCTGTCAAGCGCATCTACGAAATCAAGCAGCGGGCCGACAACAAGTCGCTGATTGTGCTGGTCGATACAGCGGGGCGCATACCGTCATATGTGCAGGACGCACCTGACATCGCCTTCGACATGATTGAACTTGCTACATCACCGCTCACGGTAATTTTTGAAGGCGCAAAAAATCTGGCCACCAACGTTGTAAATGCCGATGACCAAAGCGTTGGCATCCGTGTGGCTACCGACGATTTCTGCCCCACACTCATCAGCCGGTTCCGCAAACCCATTGTCTCAACATCGGCCAACATCAGCGGGCAGCCTGCCCCGGCTTGCTTCGACGAGATTGCCCCGCACATTATCGAAAGTGTGGATTATGTTGTCAAACACCGCCAGGACGACACAACAAAACATAAGGCTTCGGGCATTGTGAAAATTGGCCGCAATGGTGAAGTGAAGGTGATAAGAGAATAAACGATAACGATAACCATAACACAAACACAAACGCAAACGCAAACAAAAACAAAAGAACGGATACATTAATTATGCTTTCTAAACCTTTAAACTAAACCAACCATGCGAACCACCAGATTTCTTGCAATCATCCTGATGGCACTGTCTGTGCATCCGGCTGTTGGCCAGTCGCTTGGCGCGTACACCGACTACGACAAAAACTTTATTGTCTTCGATGACGGCAACTTCCGGCAATTAGAGTTTCAGGAAGTCAAATCGTTTGCCGTGGGTAGCGGTTGTGTGGCTTACGTGAGCAACGGTGGGCATCTGAAGGCATATGCCAATCATATCAGCTACAATGTGTCACCGTCAGTCGACAGCTACACCATAACCGATAACCTGTTCACTTTCAGCGTTGGTTCGCAACTCTACGTTTTTGAGCAGGGCAACCGGCGGATGCTATCGGGATTTGCCGGCCGCTTTATGGTTGGCGACAGCGTAGTGGCTTTCATCGACACAAACAAACACTATTTTTCGATCTACTCTGACGGCCGCATAACCGAGTTGGCCGACATCATCGTGGGCAACGATGCCGACTTCTGGGTGGGCGCCAACACCGTTGCATTTGTCGATATGCACGACGTACTGCGGCTGGTTTGCGACGACCACGTTTACGAACTTTTCAATGTCATTGACGGCATCAGTGTTAGGCTGGGGCGCAACGTGGGCGCGTTTGTCGACCATTCTGATGGCGCGTTCCGAATTTTCTACAACGGCGAGATGAACGACATTGAGCAGTTTGCGCCAAAATCGTTCAAATGCGGCTATGAACAGGTGGCTTTTGTCAACAGCATGGAAAACTTCAGACTTTTCAGCAACGGCGAGATTTACGACATTTCCGGATTCGCCCCCGATATGTATGATTTGAATCGCAAAATGCTTATATACAGCCTTCAAGGACAATTTTTCACTTTCATCGACGGCGAGCAGTATTTGGTCGAGAACTACGTGCCGCAAAGTTACAGCATCAACGGCAACCTACTGACCTACATCGATCAGAACGGATATCTGGCAGTGTTTGAAGATGGCGAGAAACACATCATATCGTATGGTCCGATCAATGGCTACACGGCTGTGGGCGATGTGGTTGTTTTCAACGAAGGCCTAAACACCACAAAAATTTATTACAACGGGAAGACATACAAGAAGTAGGACTAAAAAAACGTGCGCCTGGTATTATATATAAGCGAGCCACACATATTATATATGTTTTCCGTTCAAACCTTTCAGCACCGGAAAAAAGCGAATAATAATCATTAAAAACGCGGAATAATTCCGTTTTTCGGCGCCCCAACCGACTCTCGCAGGGCGTCATTAATAACATTAGCACAAGCAACCATTTGATTATCAAACCAAATTCCATATCAACAAAATGATGTTGATAATAATTGTTCGTTTGATATAAAATTGTATTTTTGCAGTCCACATTTGGGGAAATGTGGATAGTATTTATTTATTAATTAAAAAGTTAGGATTAGAGTGGACACACTTAGTTTGAAAACCATCTCGGCAAACAAGACAACCGTTGAGAAGAAATGGGTTGTCATCGACGCCAAAGACCAAGTCTTGGGCCGTCTTGCCAGCAGTGCCGCCTATCTGTTGAGAGGCAAGCACAAAACCAACTTTACCCCCCACGTTGACTGCGGCGATAATGTCATCATTATCAACGCTGAAAAAGTTCAACTTACAGGCAACAAATGGGCAGGTAAAGAGTACACACACTACACCGGCTATCCCGGTGGTCAACGCACTATCGTTGCAGAGAAACTTATGGCTAAAAACCCGATTGCAATGGTAGAAACAGCAGTAAAAGGTATGCTTCCGAAGAATCGTCTCGGCGCAGCCCTCTACCGCAACCTTTATGTTTATGCAGGCGAGAGCCACCCACACGCAGCTCAGCAGCCTGAATTGATTAACTTAAATTCAATCAAGTAAAATGGAAGTAATTAATGCAGTTGGACGCAGAAAGTCCGCTATCGCTCGCGTTTACTTGAGCCAAGGAACCGGCAACGTAACAGTTAACGGCAAGGATTTCAAAGAGTATTTCCCGATTGAGACCCTGCAGTACATTGTTATGCAACCTTTTGGTGTATTGTCGCTTAATGGCAAATTCGATGTCAAAGCAACCATCGACGGTGGTGGTGTGAAAGGACAGGCTGAGGCCGTTCGTCTGGGAATCACCCGCGCGCTGATGAAACTTGACGAGGAAAACCGCAAGCCCCTGAAGGCTGCCGGATTTGTCACCCGCGACCCACGTGAGGTTGAACGTAAGAAACCTGGTCAGAAGAAGGCTCGCAAGAGATTCCAGTTCAGTAAGCGTTAATGATGCTGCACGAGAATATCGTTTAGTATCTAAATTGTTAAGACTTCTGAAGCAGAACTACTTAACGATTGCTTTTACAACAAGAATGTAAACGAAAAACAAACAAAAATGTCAAGAGTTAATTTTCAAGAATTATTAGACGCAGGTGCGCACTTCGGCCACCTGAAAAGAAAATGGAATCCGGCAATGGCTCCATACATCTTCATGGAGAAGAACGGAATCCACATCATCGACCTGCACAAGACAGTTGCAAAGGTTGATGAAGCCGCTAATGCACTCAAGCAGATAGCAAAATCGGGCCGCAAAATTCTTTTTGTAGCCACCAAAAAACAAGCAAAAGATATTCTTGCAGAACAAGTTAAAAAAATCAACATGCCTTACGTATCAGAGCGCTGGTCGGGTGGTATGCTGACTAACTTCCCCACTGTTCGCAAGGCAGTCAAAAAAATGAGCTCGTTCGACAAGATGGAGCAGGACGGAACACTTGACCACCTGTCGAAACGCGAGAGACTGCAAGTCGACCGCCAACGCAGCAAACTGACTAAGAACCTTGGCAGCATCGCCGACCTTACCCGTCTGCCCGCCGCCCTGTTCGTTATCGACGTTCAGAAAGAGAAGATTGCCGTGGCTGAGGCACACCGCCTTCAGATTCCGGTATTCGCTATGGTCGACACCAACTCAGATCCTAACATTGTTGACTACGCCATCCCGTGCAACGACGACGCAGCAAAAGCCATTTCACTGGTTTTAGGCGCTGTTTGCGACGCCATTCAGGAAGGCCTGGCCGAGCGCAAAGCCGAAAAAGACAAAGAACCCGCTGAAGGCGAAGAGAAACCCGCAAAAAGCGGCAAGAAATCGGCTGCAAAAAAAATAGCTTCGACTGAAGACGAGGCTGAAGCTGAGGCCGAAGAAGCCAACGAAAACGAAACCGAGGAATCGGCAGAATAATTAAAAACGATTAAGATTATGTCAATATCAGCATCTGACGTAGCAAAACTGCGCAAAACCACCGGCGCCGGTATGATGGACTGCAAAAAGGCCCTGACCGAAGCCAACGGCGATTTTGACCGCGCCATCCAAATCATTCGCGAGAAGGGACAGGCTGTTGCCAGCAAACGTGCCGACCGCGAGGCTTCGGAAGGCAACGTGATTGCCAAAGTATCAGCCGACGGCAAACACGGCGCACTCATCGCTCTTAACTGCGAGACTGACTTTGTGGCTAAAAACGAGGACTTCGTAAAACTCGCTCACGAGATTTGCGACCTGGCTCTCGAGAAAAAGCCTGCCGACCTTGCTGCCTTGAAGGCTCTTCCGTTCAAGAACGGCAAAGACGTTGAGGGCATCATCACCGAGCAAATCGGTATCATCGGCGAGAAACTTGAACTGGCTTGCTATGAATCGCTTTCGGGCGAGGTTGTTTGCGCCTACATTCACATGGGCAACAAACTGGCCACTCTGGCAGCCTTCAACAAGGCCGGTGTTGACGCACAGGTTTACAAAGACGTTGCAATGCAAGTTGCAGCCATGAACCCTGTATCGCTCAGCAAAGACGATGTTCCGGCAGCAGTTGTCGAGAACGAGTTGACTGTGGCCGTTGAGAAGACTAAAGAGGAATTGGTTTCGAAAGCCGTTGACGCTGCTTTGAAAAAAGCCGGCATCAATCCTGCTCACGTTGACTCGGAAGACCACATTGAGTCGAACACTGCAAAAGGCTGGCTGACACCTGAGCAGGCTCAGCAGGCACGCGACATCCGCGCCAAGGTATCGGTTGAGGCCGCTGCCAACCTGAAGGAGCAAATGGTTCAGAACATTGCACAAGGCCGTTTGAACAAGTTCTTCAAAGACAGCACTTTGTTGAACCAAGAGTTCATCAAGGACGCCAAAATCAATGTTGCCCAGATGATGGACGCAGCATCGAAAGGCTTGACTTGCACAGGCTTCAAACGCTATGCACTGAAAGACTAATATTCTCAGCAGAATATATGAAGAGAGGTTGCCGGTTGGCAGCCTCTTTTTTTTGGCATTGCTAACCACGGAACACACGTAAAACGCGGAAATTTAGCCACCTTGCGGTGGCTTTGTATTTTAATCGCTGACGCGAGAAATTATAAGAAAATTGATTATAAAATTTGTAAAAAATTGATTTTGAAGATTTTTAATCACTAACCAAACTAACCCCAATTTATCCAAACTAGCGTCCCGAAGGGGCAATTCACACATAGCCCAAGGCAAGCGAAGCGGCGCCTTGGGAAACGTTGCCGTGTAACGTTAGCGCCCTGTAAGGGCAATTCATAAAAACACAATTTTGTATGAGTTGCGCTTTCGGTGCGCAATGGTGAGGGGGGGAACGCATCACCCAACGTGCCGCTCGCTGCGCTCACTCTGCGTTGGGCTATAGATGATTTGGGCTTTCAGCCCGTTTTTTGTGCTCTAACCAAATGAACCCAAATTTATCCAAAAATATTCAGGTTCAATCGGCACGAATCGGCTGGCGAAAAAATAATCTCTAACCAAACTTATCCAAAACAACCCAAAACCGTTTTTAGGCTAAATACGAATTCTGATGATGTGGGACAACAATCACGTCAGTGTTCGCGAAACAGCACAAAAAACAGGCGACCGAAAACTCAGCCGCCTGTCATTATTTAGTTGGGAGCGCTATTAGAAGCCGCCGCCGCCAAAGCCGCCCATATTCTTACGCATTTCCTGCTGATACTCATCCCATTTCTTGTATTGCTCAGGAGTGAGAATCTCTTTGAATTTCTTGTTCTGCTCTTCCTGAATTTCACCCATTTTGCTGAAATCAGGTTGGCCGCCGCCGCCTTCGAACAGTTTGCGCATCTTCTCGCCACTCTCTTTGTAAATAACGAGCACTTTGTTGTACTGGTCGTCGTTGAGGTTGACGGTTTGTTTCATTTGGTCAGCTTGGAATTTTGCCATTTCCTCGGGCGATGGCATCTGGCCCATTTGCGCATTGGCAGCGCTCACACCGAACACGAGCATCAGGCTCATAATTGCGGTTTTGAAAAATTTCATTTTCATAAAAATTTAAATTTAGAGTTATTAAATAGTACCGGCTTTTCGGCCGATTTTTTATTCTTGTCTCAAAATCAGGCGTTTGACTGCTGTTTTTTGTTTTGACGATGTAAAGATATCAGCCCGGTTTTCACGGCAAAGAAACTCTCGACTAAGATTTGATTTTTGCCGATACTTCACCTCAAATGTTTTCCCAATCGATTTTTGGGCGCTTTTTGAGTGTAAATCGGTCAAAATCGTCGGTTTGGGAGGAAAAACATACCCAAAACTGATGATTTTTTCGGGGCAAACCGATGTTCTTATTGCTGATTATTGGAAATGATGACAATGTTTAAATGCCACAATTTCAATCGATTATAACTCCAATTTCAGCGTAGCCACAATTCCGCGCGGAATGGTCAGCGTCATATTGGCGCCACGTGAGCCTTTGCCGCGCGAACCCTCGGGGAAGCACATCTCGTTATAGACGTTCCCGAAGTCGTAGATGTTGTAACACAGCACGTTAAGACTCAACGTGCGATGCCACCAGATTGTGGTCACAAAGCGTGCGTGAAGGTCGATGTTGAACAGAGCGCTTTCGCGACAGCCGAAATTGCCGTCGGTGGGGTTGATGCCGCGTGTGCATACGGGCCGCACGGCCATCTGTGTGTTGCCGTTGGCGTCGGTATTGGTGGCGGTGTTGAAGAAGGCGAACGGTTGTCCGTCGGTCCAGCGGCCGGTGATGCCGTATTGAAAATGCCGGTTGACATTGTGCCCCAGATAGATGCGGCACACGTAGGCTTTGTCCTGGTCGAGGCGGCCGAAGCCCGGATGCTTGCCCTGGGCGTTGTCGATGGTGCTTTGCGTGTTGGGGTTGGCGGTTGACTCCGACAGTACTCCAATGTTGTTGGCCGCGGGTCCGTTGCCCAAAGCCGACAGTCCGGCACCCATCATCGACTGCCACGAGAGGCTGAACAGCACCCGCTCGCCGCGGAAGGTGTAGCGCGAATTCTGCGACACGTAGAACGTGCGTCCCACGGCCATTCCGCTCGACGGCGTGTAATCAACAACATAATTGTGTTGGCCGGGATTCAGAAAATAGTAGCCGTCGGCATCGGTGAAACCGTTGGCGTCAGCACCGCCGTCGAACTGAGCCATCCACGTGTGGTGAAACCGCTTGTAAGTCTGCAAGAAAGCAAACTCGTGCTTGCCGAAATGCAGGTGCACCGGAATGTTGAGCGTGAAGTAGCCCGGTTGCCACAGATGCTTGGCGTAGTGGTGGTAGCGGCCGCCGGTGGTGGTCAGTAGCTGAGGGTGCCCGGCGTAGGTCACGTCACTTATCATATCATCTCTTGGAAAATAGACATCGGCATTCATATAGTCGTCGCTCATAAAGCGGATGTCCTCAATGTTGTAGCTCACGCGGTCGTGGGCCAATGTCAGCCCGAGTTGCAGCCAGGGAGTAGGGTGGTAGTCGACCATTGCCGTGGCCTGCACATTGGGCGAAATCTTGGTCTTGCCCGACAGCAGCATTCCGTCAACCGTCAGCGCCAGCTCACCGGCCACACTGAGTTTGTCAGACACTTTCCGTCGCGCCTCAGCGCCGATGCGGTTCTCAATCAGCCCGGCGGCAAACTTGTTGCTCGTCCATTGGTACAGGTAGAGCGGCGTGGGTTGCTCTTGCCCCGTGTGCTGATAATAGACAGTGTTGCTGAATGTCTCCTTGTCGGGATTGAAGATGAGTAGCGAGTTGTAGCCGTCGGCCTTGACAGTGAGCCACGGCCGTAGTTTTTTGCTGTAGTTGAGCGCCCACGTCAAATCGAAGGTCCGGCCGTCGGGCATCCACGGCTCAAACGACTCGCCGTCCTGGTCGATGATGTTACGGCTGAATTCCAAATTGTTGTGACTGACATCGTTAACAGAGACCGTCAATCCGTTTGTCAGTCCTCCGCTGACACCGTAAAGCGATGCACTTAATGTCGAGAGACTCATCACCTCGTCGGGATTCATATAAAATTCGGCGCCGTAGTTGTCTTTGTCAAAAATATTTATGAAATATCCTATGCGGTCGAACAACCAGCTTGCCTGTAATTGTCCGTCGAGCTGTATCTTGTAGTGATTAGCGCTGTAAAGTGGTTCCTCGCGAATGAGTCCGTTCGGGTCGTAATTGGGCAGCAAAAGTTGACCGAAACTGGCGTAAAGGTGATGCCTAAAGTCGCTGATTGTATTAAATGCCACATCGACAGTTCCTTGATTTTTAATGTATTGACGTTCGTGAATAGTTGAGCGGTCGAAAGCGTCGTCGGTGCCAGTACCGTGAAACAGATGGATAATGTCAGCCGAACCGGGCGAAATTCCGCCAAGGTTACCCCGGTTGTACGACACGGCGGCGTATTCTTTCAGTAAAGTGTCGGACGTAAAGTTGAGAATTGAGCCACGATTGTTGATTCGGAGGTTGTAGTGCTCCATATTGGGCACATAGACTGACGAGCCAGCGGTGAAGCGGCTGTCGATGCGGAACCCGTCGATATAGAAGCGGTTCCAGCGGTATGAGTTGCCATCAACAGTGAACATCAGCTGCCCCGACTCGTCCCACTGCCCCAGGTGAAGTCCTTGATAGACAGTGTGGTCCGACAAGGCGTCGAGCCAATGCGCCAGATGCCCTTGATGGTAGAAATCGCGGAAAAACGCCGCGCTTGCGGAGTCCTCATAAATCTGTGCCGAGGCGGTGAGTGTGGCCACTGTCAGCAAACTGCAAAATATCTTTTTGATTGTCATTGTATTATCGTTTCGTTAGACTAAGAATATCGAATTTGTAGGCCACGCCGGCGCGGATGAGGTGGTAGGGGTAATCGCGCAGTCCGTATTGGTACGCGGCCACAACATCGAGCCGCCCGAAATGAGCTGTGAGGTCGGTACGCACAACGGCCGGTTGGTCGTGGGCAAGTTCGCCGGCGTCGTTGTTGTGCTCCCAGCCGCCGTATCCGGCAATCGAACCTGATAATGAAAAAAATGTGTTCTCCCATTTCAGCAGCGCGCCCCATTGCGTGGCGTCGTTCTGGCGGCCTAGGTCGGTTTGCCAGCATAGGAATCCGGTGGAGAGCGCCAGCCGCAGCCTGTGCGCCCATTTGGGGCTTTCGCCGATGGCCGCCGATTTGCCAACTGTCAGGTCGAAAAAGTAGCCGGGGCTGTCGTAGTAGCGCGCGTTGAACGATTCGAACCCGGAAGCCGTTTTCAGCGCGGCCCGCAGCACCACATCGGGTAGCAGACCGCTTTCGCGAAGCACCTGCATATCGGTGCTCACATACACATCGCCGGCCAGATGCCCGTTGCGGGCGCCCTCAATGTTTTCGGGCTGCACGCGGCAGGCGGCAAGGCTCTCGTCGGTGTTGCGGTACCATTCCATCACCGGCATCCATACCGACAGATTGACGCGGTCAGTCCAGAGCGGAATGTTCAGTTTGAACGATGCGTCGATGGTGCGGTCGCCGCGGTAGCCCTTGAAATAGTCAGTCGCCACCTCGGCGCGGAGCGCAGGCTGCACACGGCCGTCGAGCATCTCGGGAACGGCAAACGCATTCGGCCCGAAGTAGTAGGGCGAAATCTGCGTCACCGTCCGTTGCGACGTTTTGTTCAGCGGCGTCTGCGCAAAGCACTGATTTGCAGTTATCAGTAAAACAATGGGTAGCAACTTTCGAATCATACGCCAGAAACATTTCGGGTGCGAATATAATAAAGTTGATTGCGAGTCGGATAGTTATAAGCGGATTACGTGTCTGTTTCCGTTGCCGGGTGTCAGTAGCCTAAATTTTTCTACATTTGCCCACAATAATTGAAAATCAACGCAAATGTCTCGAGAAAATTTCGGTTCGCGGTTTGGCGCGATAATGGCGCTGGCAGGTTCGGCGGTGGGGCTGGGCAATATCTGGAAATTTCCTTACGAGGCCGGCAGCAACGGCGGCGGCGCCTTTATGCTGGTCTATCTGTTTTTCGTCTTTGTCATCGGCATACCGGTGATGCTGTCGGAATTTGTGATTGGCCGCCGCGGACAGCGCAACCCTTTCGGCTCGTTCAAGACGCTGGCGCCTGGCACGCGCTGGTTTTGGTTTGGCGGACTTTCGATTTTTGCCGCAGCCATCATCCTGTCGTACTACGGAACGGTGGCCGGCTGGACGCTCGAGTATGTGGCCTACGCCATTGGCGACACGTTCCACGGCCGCTCGTCGGAAGATATCGGACTGCTTTTCAGCGATTTTGTAAGCAACTCATACAAGCCGCTGCTCTGGCAGGTGGGCTTTATGGTGCTGTGCGGAATAATCATTATGTCGGGTGTGAAAAACGGCATTGAGCGGTGCGTGAAGACGATGATGCCAGCCCTGTTTGTGCTGATTCTGCTTCTCGACATCCGCGCCTGCACGCTCGATGGCGCCGCCGAAGGATTGAAATTCCTGTTCGTGCCCGATTTCAGCAAACTTACCTTCAACGGCGTGCTGAACGCGCTTGGGCAGTCGTTCTTCTCGCTCTCGCTCGGAATGGGCGCACTGATGACGTACGCTTCGTATATATCACGGAATGAGAATCTTACTGGCATTTCTGTGCGCGTGGTCGTGGCCGACACGTTTGTCTCAATTCTTGCGGGAATGGCCATTCTGCCTGCCGTGTTCGCCTTCGGTGTTGACCCGTCGGCGGGTCCGAACCTTGTCTATATCACGCTTCCGCAGGTGTTCGACGCAATGCCGCTGGGCTACGTCTGGGGCATTGTCTTTTTTGTTCTACTAACCTTTGCCGCACTCACATCGGCCATTTCGCTGCTCGAGGTTTGTGTGGCTTATCTGACTGAAGAACTGAAATTTAAGCGCCTTTCGGCAACGGCATTGTCCACAGGTGTGATAGCCGCGCTGGGCGTTCTCTGCACGCTCTCGTTCGGTCCGATGCGCGATTTCACCATCTTCGGCCGCACCTTCTTCGACGCCTTCGACGCCCTGAGTTCGAACATTGTTCTGCCCGTAGGCGGCATTTTCATCTGCCTGTTTGTGGGCTGGAAGATGAAGACGATGAGCGTCTATTCCGAACTGTCGAGCGGCGGCCGCTACCCGATGGGAATGTTCCGCATTTTTATGTTTATTGTGAAATACGTGGCGCCCGCAGCCATATTGCTCATTTTGTTGGGGGCGATAGGGATTGTTAAGTAATAAGTTTTAAAGTTTTAAGTTATAAGTAGTGAGCGAAGTGGCATAATTGATTCGATAATGAAACGCACCCTTCTGGCAATATTATTTCTTCTGCTGTTGCTGCCGGCACAGGCTCAGATTGACATAAACCACTATCTGCGTGAAGGTTACGCCGATCTTAACAAATCGAACTACACAAGCGCCATCAACCGCTTCAACACCATAATTCAGGTGAAGCCCGAAATGCTCGAACCCTACTATTTCCGCGGTTTCTGCAAGCTTCGGCTCGACGATTATCAGGGTGCTTACGCCGATTTTCAGCGGGTGGTTGAGCTGAATCCCTATTTTGCCGACGGCTACCGGCTGCGCGGTGTCATCAAGTCGCTGCAGCAGGACTATCAGGATGCAATGGAAGATTTCGCGAAAGCGCTCGAACTCGACCCGGCTAACATCGACATCTACACAAGCCGCGGCTATGCCTACACGGTAATGAAGAACTACGAGCTGGCTGTCGCCGATTTTGACGAGGCTCTGAAGGTCAACAGGGATTTTGCGCCCGCTTACTTTTCGCGAGGCTACGCCAAAATGTGCATCGACGACTTTGACGGCGCAATCGACGACTTTACCAAAGGCATCAAGCTGAATCCATACAAGCCCGGCGGATACGCGCAGCGGGCGCTGGCTTACAGCGAGAAGGAAGATTACGGGCTGGCTATTGCCGATATGGACCACGCCGTGGAACTCGACCCGCAGAATCCGGAATTGTATTTCAATCGTGCCATAATCCGTTATAAATCAAATAATTTGACGGGAACAATGGACGATTACAACAAGGTTCTGGAACTGAATCCCGACAATGCGCTCACATATTACAACCGCGCCATTCTGAACACCGAGATTGGCAAGACGGCCGAGGCGGTGGCCGACTATTCGAAGGTCATTGAGCTGAGTCCGCGCAATATTCTGCCGTATTTCAACCGTGGCGCGGTGAAGTTTGAGTCGGGCGACTACCGTGGCGCCATCGACGACTGGACTCTGGCCATCGGCATTTTCCCCGATTTCGCGAAAGCGTATCAGGCGCGAAGCTCGGCGCGCTATCAGATTGGCGACTATGCCGGCGCCAAAGCCGACGAGCGGACGGCCAAACTGAAGATTGACGAGTATATGAAGCGCACGGCGGGTGACTCGCTGCTGGCCGATTTTGCCGACACATCGTACAATTTCCGCAAAGTGATTGAGTTCGACAGCGACTTCTACCGCGCCGATATGGACGACGGCGAGGTGCAGAACCGCCGCGTGGTCATCGACCTGAAGCCGCTCATTCTGCTAACCGCCAAAATGCCCGGCGACGACCGCGTGATTGCTGTCTATCTGCCAAGTCTTGAGCAACTTAATCAGAAAAGTCCCACCGGTTTCGGGCTCGCCTTTGCCGACCATCAGGCCGACCTTTCGGTGGACACCGTCCGCTATCTGCTCAACCAAACCGAGCAGACCAAGCTGCAATCGAATTTCGACTGCGGGCTCTATTTCCATCAGGGAATGCTGAACAGCGTGGTGCACAACTACAATCAGTCGATAAAATCGTACTCGTCGGCCATCAGCATCGACCCGAAGTTTGAGCTGGCCTACCTGAACCGCGCCGCCACGCGCTACCTTATGATTGAGTACATCAACTCGCTCGACGATATTTCGCCCATCGTCACCATCGGCGGCAACAACAACGCGCCCCGCGCCGAGGTGAAATACGAGGTGCAGACCGATTATTCGGAAGTGATTGAGGACCTTGACATTGCCATTCAGCTCAATCCGCAGCTGGGCATCGCCTACTACGACCGCGGTAACGTGAAATGTATGTCGAAGGATTTTGCCGGCGCCATCGACGATTACACGCGCTCGATTGAGGTCGGTCCCGAACTGCCGCAAGCCTACTATAATCGCGGTTTAACGCTTATCTATTTGAAAGACAAGGAAAAAGGTTGCTATGACATTAGCAAGGCTGGCGAAATGGGCATTGAGGACGCCTACGCGGTGTTGAGGAAATATTGCAAGTGAGGAAGGGATAGGGGACGCCGGATTCCCAAAATAGCGTAAGTTTTTGTTTTTGTTTTTCGTTTCCCGTTAGCGTTTTTCGTTTACGTTTGCGTCAAAAAAAACGGCAATGACCTATCAGCAAGCAATCGATTTTTTGTTTACGCAACTGCCACTTTATCAAAATATTGGCACTGATGCCTACAAGCCCGGACTTGACAATACGCAGGCTTTGGACGAATATTTCGGTCATCCGCATCTGAAGTTCCGCACCGTGCATGTGGCCGGAACCAACGGCAAGGGTTCGGTGTCACACATCACGGCAGCAATTCTGCAGAAGGCCGGCTACAAGGTGGGACTATACACATCGCCACACCTGAAGGATTTTCGCGAGCGCATCCGCATCGATGGTAAGATGATTCCCGAAAGCGAAGTAGTTGGTTTTGTTGAGCGCCATCAGCAGAAAATCAGTGAGATAGCACCGTCGTTTTTTGAGATGGCCACACTGATGGCTTTCGACTGGTTTGCCCGCAACGCCGTTGATGTGGCGGTTGTTGAAGTGGGTTTGGGCGGACGTCTCGACTCAACAAACATCATAACGCCATTGGTATCAGTCATTACCAACATTAGTTTCGACCATACGGCGATGCTTGGCGACACCTTGGCTGCCATTGCTGGCGAGAAGGCCGGAATCATCAAGCCGGGTGTGCCGGTGGTGGTGGGGCAGACCGATGCCGAAACGGCGCCAATTTTTGAAGCGAAAGCCGCTGCCGAAGGTTCGCCGATCGTCTTTGCCGACCAAATCCGCCGCGTCGAGAGCGCCGAGCTGACAGCCGACCGTCTTAACCTTGCCATCAGCCGCAACGGAAAGCCCGAATACGACTGCCTTTCGCTCGATCTGATGGGTTGTTACCAACGCAAAAATATTCTGACGGTTCTGGCGGCGTTCGATGTTTTGCGCCGGAAACTCACCGTCAGCAACGACGATATTTTGGCCGGCGCGGCCGAAACCATTGCCACCACAGGTCTTAAGGGCCGTTGGCAGAAACTTGCCGACTGTCCGCAAACCTACTGCGACACCGGTCACAACGACGATGGCATCCGACAGGTTGTCGAACAATTAAAAATGCAGAAATACAACCATTTGCATATTGTTATCGGCATGGTTAGCGACAAGGATCACGCAAAAGTGCTTCGTCAGCTTCCAACCAACGCCACCTATTATTTTACAAACGCCCAAGTGCCGCGTGCGCTCAAGGCAGAACAGCTTGCCGAGAAAGCCACCGCTTTTGGTTTGCACGGACAGTGCTATCAGTCAGTGCCTGAAGCAATTGCCACCGCAAAAAAAAGTGCCGCCCCCGACGATTTCATCTTCATTGGCGGCAGCACCTTTACTGTGGCTGAGATTCCGGAATTATAGAACTCAGAACACCTGCTTGGCATTCACAGTTTTGTGAGTGTGGTCGATGTCATAGTCGAAGGTCATATTGCCTGAAACGCGGTACATTTTTATCGAGTTGAGTGGCAACCAGACCTGGTCATTACCGTACTGCGAGCCCGAAAGGAACTCAATCAGCGCGTTGCCGGTGTTGTAAACCGAAATCTTCATTTTTGAGTTGTTCTCAATTTTGATGTTGCTGAAAACCGCAGGTTGGCCATCGTTGGTACGTACGGTTACAATGCCCTGACCGTTCCGAATCAGTTCGATGTTGCCAAACTGGTTGTAGATGTCAGGCGATTTGGTGCTGAACGACGGATTGTCCTTGTTCAGACTCTCTTGCATCAGTTTGCCAGACAGCGAGTTGGCTTTGCCCGATGCCTGTCCGACTAAATTGAGCAATCCGGCTATCGATGGTGCTGTTGGTTCTTCCATATCAGCAGCGTCGCGGCCTGTAACCACAAATCCGCTTCGGCGGGCCACGCTCTCATACGATTTTTTGTTTATGCCAACTGATGCCAGCAACGAGCCGGTAAGGAACGGATTTCCTTCGTTGTCGACATGGATTCCGTAGTCGGTCATATCTTCCGATTCGGCGTAGGAGCGAGTCCACAGTCGCTTGCCGTTCTTGTCGAATTGTGCGGCGAAGGTATTGTTGATGCTGTCCATCTGCCCAATGCTGGCCTGGTTGATCCAAGCCAATTGTCCGCTGCGCGAGCATTTGGCAATGAAGAAATCGCCGTCGGCGGCTTTCAGTTTCTGCCCGGCTACTGTCATCTCACCATTGAACGAGCCAGAAAAGTAGAAGCAGTCGTCATCGCTGAGCACAATGTTGTAGGCCACATCATCGGCGTTGCTGCCAATGCGGTACAGAAAATCAACAGTGTTGTCGGCCGTTATTTTGGCGATGAAAATATCGGTTCCTTGCGAGTTGAGTTGGCGGCCCATAAAATCGACCTGACCATTGAAATATCCGCACAGATAGGCGTCGCCGCGGCCGTCGAAGGCGATGTTCCGCTTGTTGTCGCCCTGGTAGAGCCCGTATTTGTTGGCGATTTTCCAGAGTTTTCCGGCACGGCTGGCCAGATTGGGCTGAGTGGCGTTCTCAATAATCACTGCACCGGCATCGGCAAACTGCGGCATTGCCATGCCCACTGGCGCACCAATGTAAGTGGGGTCGCAGATGGTGTAGCGGACGCCGTTGTACTCAACATAATTGCCTTCAACATCACCGTTGAAACGCACTGCCGTGGCCATGTGGCCGGGATAGTTTAGCCCGATGACGTCGAGCCCCGTGAGTTGCTTAACTAGCCAAGCGTAGAGCACCGAGCGGTCTTCACAGTCGGAATATTGATAGTGGAACATCTCGTCGGGAAAGAAGAATTTCTCGTGGCCAAACTGCTGGTCGTCAGTCTGATAGTCGAAAGCCTGCACAAACTTGAGCAGCAGCCCGGCGGCATCGGTGGCGTCCATTCCGCTCACAAGCGGCATCAGCGCTGTTGAAAGCGACTCTTTGGTGGCGCGTCCCATGGTGGCGTCGAAGTATATTTTGATGTCGGCCTGCGGGTAATCGTTGTAGAAATCAATCAGATTCTTGTCATATTTAATCTCGAATTCGTGGCGCTCATCGTCGAACTCAAAGCCCACCTTGCGTGTCTTGAGTTGCTCGGCGCCGCTCATCGGCCTGTAGATGTTCAGGTCGGCCACGGTGCGGGCTTCCTGAAAATCGCGGTTATAGGTGTAAACATCAGTGGCTGTGCCGTCAACCATGTAATAGCGCTGGTTGTTGAAACTGAAATATGGCATTCCGTAGATGCTGTTCGACGCGGCCATCAGCAGGTAGAGTTTGTTGCCCTTGTAGGCCAGACGCGCCTTGTAGTTGGCCTTGGTCATCAGAAACCACGTGAGGAGCACTGCGCTGTTGGCGTTGCCGGTGATTTTCTCGGCCGATTTTTTAGTCAGCATATAGAATCCCCAGTCGTTCAGGTTCAGTTGGTTCTGCCATTTCAGCAAGTCGCTGATGGTGCAACTATAGTTGGTCTTGCTCAGTTGGTCCCAAAGGTTGCCGATGTTCTGCTCGTTGATGGTGCCCACCTGTGCGGCTTCGGCATGGTCGTATCTCACACTCAGATTGTTGCCATAAAAACTGACATTGGCTGTGGACGGTTTGAACCCTTTCGCGTCCGATTTCGACAACAGCGGCAGGCGCGGCGTCTCGGCGCATGACTCAATCGTTTCGGCCTTATCAATTTTCAGTTGCTGTGTTTTCACTGGTTCCGACTGATAGACGGGCTTGGTGACAGGCTTCGGGGCGTCGGGCTTCAGCAAGTCTTCAGCCGACTCGTAGTTTTTCCACTCTTGCTTCAGAAAATCGCTGAACTCGGCATCCATCTTGCGGATTTCTTTGTCGCGTTCTTTCACAAACTGCTCGAAACTTTTTTTCTCATTTTCAATGAATTCCTGTTGCTCTTTGCGCTGTTGAGCCGCCCATTCTTCAAAACTTTGGGCGTTAGCGTTTGCCGCGATGCCCAAAACAACGGCGGCCGCCATCATCATTCCAATGTGTTTTTCAGTTTTCATTTTCAATCTTTTTCTAAGGTTCGATTTTAACAGTTACAAGATGCCGTCATCAGCAAAAAGGTTGCGTGGCATGATATTTTTTTTGGCTTCAGTTACAAGGTTTTTGCCGGATCGGTCAGTTGGTCGCCATAATACACTTCGTAGTGCAGGTGGTTGCCGGTCGATGTGCCGGTCGAGCCCACGTAGCCAATCAGGTCGCCCTTTTTCACCTTCGCATTGGTGCTGACAACCATTCTGGACATATGCGCATAGCCCGTTTTGTAACCGTTCTGGTGGTTCAGTTTGATGAAATTGCCGTATCCGTTGCACACGCCCGCAAAGGCCACAATGCCGTCGGCGGTGGCGTAGATGGGCGTTCCGTTGGGTGCGGCAAGGTCGACACCCTTGTGGAAACTCTTGCGGCCGTAAACAGGATGGATGCGCTCGCCAAACGGCGACGAGATGCGCTTGTAGTCGCATGGCTTGCCGCTTGGAATGTTGCCTGCTTTGGCTTCCGCTTTCTTCGGCTCGGCCTTTGGTGCCGGCTCGCTTTTCGGCTGCTCAACCTGAGCCTTTGGTTCCGCCTGGGCGGGTTCGGTTTGGTTGATGACGTCAGCCACTGCGGCCGCCAGTTTGTTGGTGGCGTCAATCACCTGGTGTTGGTTGGCTTCGTTGGTGGTTGTGCCGGCAATCTGTTTCATCAGGTCGTCGGCCGTTGTGTTGGCCACCGCCTGCTTGTCGTCTTTCGCATTTTTAATAAGTGTGCTCGATTTGACTGTCGATTTTGGCGCCTTTGCCGTGCTGGTATTCGCAATATTGTCGTCAGACTGCATCAGGTTGATTGATGAAATCTCGGAATCGTACATCCGGTTCATCGCGCGTTTGTAGTCTTCAACCGTCTGCTCATATTCGTTCCGCAAGGCTTCAATTCCCTGCTGGCGCTCTTTGGCGAATTGCTCAAACTCTTCGTTCTGCTGCTTGACAAACTCTTCGAAACTCTGCGCCTGTGCGGCTTGACCCATTCCTGCCATTATCAGTATGACGGCTGCGAGCAGAAAATATTTTTGTTTCATATCAGTGCGTTTTTTCAATTTGAAAGATAGCGAAATTTTATGTCCGCCAAACAAAATCTCGGCTTCGGTGCCGGTAGGACAAAAAATCTTGAAAAAAATTTCGTGCCAACTGCAACCTTTTCGGTTATTTTGCATCATATAGACAGAAAACAGGGCGGAATTGTGCCCGTATGTTAAACTTAACTATTTCGAATATGAAACGGAAAATTCTATCAATGTTTGTGTTGGCGGCCGTTGCTGTAAGTTTTTCGGCCTGCGAAGTGGACGACGACCACTTGCGAAACGAGACACGTGAAGATGTGGATTGGAGCATCGCCAAAGTTACCATTTACGAAGACGATTGGAACTACAAGACAAGCCGCGACGGCTCAAGCTACTACTATGCCGACGTGAAAGTCAACGAAATAAACAATCGGGTGTATAAAGGTGGCCTGGTATGCTGCTACATGTACGACGGCGACGATGTGCAAACTCAGTTGCCTTGCACACGTTATCTGACCGATGGCACCAACTATTGGACACGCACCATCGACTACGACTTCTACAAAAAAGGCGTAACCATTTATGTTACCGACTTTTTGCCGGATAGCGTGAAAGCAGAGAAGCCGGGCAAGATGACTTTCCGGATTGCAATTCTTGAGTGATTCGCAAGCAACATCAGAATAAATAACTGCAGACGGCGCAGCACAGTTTGTTGCCGCCTGCGGTTTTTATATGCCCACACAGCAAACGCCCAAATGCCGTTTTGCAAAACACCAAGCAGCCAATCTCTCACAATCAGCGTCTTGTATTTGGTTTTGTCAATAAAATCCGTACCTTTACTTCCGATTTTTTAAGAAAATCGGAAGTGGCACTTCGGATTTTTTAAGAAAATCGAAAGTTGAAATAATAGACAAAATGCAAAATGATTGAACGTATCTTTAATATTACCAAAGATTTAGAAGATGGTAGTATATTTTTATTTGGTGCACGTCAAACGGGCAAGAGTACTTATTTGGCGCAAACGCTTAGAAATGCCGTTTTCTTCGATTTGTTAGATAGCAACCTGCGCATTCGGTTGCAACGGAATCCGTCGTTGCTCTACGATATGTTGCAGGACAAGCCTTCGGACACCATTGTGGTTATTGACGAAATTCCAGAAGTGCCTGAATTGCTGAACGAAGTACATAGACTCATTCAACAAAAGGGACTGCACTTTGTGCTCACGGGTAGTAGTCCGCGCAAACTGAAACGCCGCGGCAACAATACGCTTGGCGGCCGTGCTGTGCCTTGCCATTTCTTTCCGTTTGTGAGTGCCGAACTGCCTAATTTCGACTTGGACAGAGCCTTGCTCTACGGCCTGCTGCCGCCGCACTATCTGGCAAAAAATCCGCAACGGCTGCTTGGCGGCTACATCGACATTTATTTGAAAGAAGAAATCAAAGAAGAAGCCTTGTCGCGCAATCTTGGTGTTTTCCAACATTTTATGCAGGCGGCAGCCATCACAAGCGGTGAAATTTTGAACTATGCCAACGTGGCAAGCGACTGCGGTGTGAGTGCAAAAACCGTGAAAGAGTATTTCTCGATTCTGGAAGACACGCTAATCGGCTATATGCTGCCAGCCTACACCAAAAGCAACAAGCGCAAGGTGACACAAGCCCCGAAATTCTACTTTTTCGATGTCGGCGTTTACAACTATCTGCTGCAGCGCAAGTCGCTCGCACCCGACACGCCCGAATACGGCCATTGTTTTGAGCATTTTGTTATGCAGGAACTTCGCGCCTACGTAAGTTATTTTAGGAAAGACGAGACGTTAAGTTATTGGCACACATACAATAACAAAGAGATTGACGTGGTTGTAGGTCAGGCGCAAATCGGCATTGAAATCAAATCGGCCAGCGAAATACAACCCAAACATTTGTCGAATTTCAAGGATTATCACGACGAGTTTCCCGATAGCCGTTGCATTATTGTCTCGCGCGACAGGCTAACCCGTCGCAACGGCAATCTTGAGATTATGTATGTGTTTGATTTCCTGCGGCAACTATGGGCAGGTGAGATTTTCTAACGTGCTGTTTGAGAAATAAACCGATACAACTTGGCAAAAGGCTTTGCGGAATTTTGAATAAAGCAACCAATCTCTCGCAATCAGCGTCTTGCATTTGGTTTTGTTTTATATTTGAAAACAAAAAGAGTTGTAATATCCTAAAACAAAAATAGATATGAAACGATTAATAGTTCTGCCAATAGTAGTGGTGTTTTTTATGAATAGTTTGTTCTCGCAAGATAAGTATAGGCTTGCCGATGAGATTGTTGTTTCAAAGTCGGTGGAACTCAAGGCAGCACAGAAAGACAGATATTATAATCTAGCAGGTTATAATAAGAACCTGTTAGTTTATCAATTAGACCTAAGGCAAAAAAATGAGCGTGGGTACAATTCGTCAGAAGCAGCAGTAAAACTTTATTACGATGAAAACAAAAAGAAAGTTGTCGACACGATAAGCATAAAAAAGCAGGGACGGAATGTGTATAGATTTTTGCAGACAAATGATCTGACGTTATATCATGGTTTTTATCAAGTACCTTCAGGTTGCGAAAACAAAACTATAGATGATTTGGACCGGGGGAAATATCTTCAGGATTATCAGGATTTTTGGTTTGAATTGAACGGTAAGGAAAAAAAGATAAAGACAGTTCTTGAGCATTATTTGGACAAAGACGTATACTACAATATTTGCTACACGGGCGATTGTATGGTAATGACCGATTTTGTCAGTGAATATCTTCGTTCTACTAAGTCGGACAGTATTATAACAGTGTATGGTGTTCAAAATGGTGATGTTACTACTAAAGAAATAGCCTGCATGGAATGCGTAAGTCCACAAATTGTCAAGGGACAATTATTTTATGGTCAGAAGTTCTACTATTCTCCAGGAACTGATTCCTACGATTGGAAAGTTTATCGGGCGCCAAATTTTGATTTGCCGAATAGCGAATTGTTGGGCGAATATATTGAGCCATTATTGGTCAGCCCTGATGGAAAATATATTTTGGGAAAGAAATATTTGCAAGGTGAGTATGTCGCAGTAATATTAGATGTTGAAACAAAAAAGTTTGATTATCTATTAGGTAGAAAGTATCTGCGTTATAAGTATTTTTATTCGCCCGTTCATAAAAAATTTGCCTTTGACACTGACAGTCATATAATCTACATTAATTATCCGCAAGAGTTCCCATTTAATTCAATTGGCGAAGATGCAGAGTATAGATTTACAACAGATTCGGATGATGCTGCGTTTTGGAAAAAATACAGATACCCGGAACTTTTGGATGATTGATAATTAAAAACCAAAAAGGGGCGGAAACCAATTTCCCGCCCCACTTTTTCGTCATTTATTCTAGATTCTGATCCAGATATCTGTCGGGACTAAATTCTGAATTCGTAATCCGTAATTACTACAATTTCAGTCAACTTACGCTCGTTGAACACATTGATTGGCAACGTGCTACGTAATCTACGTAAAGCCCAAGGGCGCAAGGTTGCGGGTTTTTCGGTTTATATATTTTTGACCCGCGAAAATGAATTACAAACTTTAAAACAATAAAAAAATGTCAGACATCTTAAACGTAGAAGTTGACGAGTTTATGGCGAAACTTATCGCCAAAAACCCGGGTGAGACTGAGTTCCACCAAGCAGTACGGGAAGTTGTTGAGTCGCTTATGCCTTTCATCAACGAGAACCCGAAGTACAAACAAGGCAAGATTCTTGAGCGTATGGTTGAACCAGAGCGCGTGATTATGTTCCGCGTTCCTTGGTTGGACGACAAAGGCGAGATTCAAATCAACCGCGGTTTCCGCGTACAGATGAACAGCGCCATCGGCCCCTACAAAGGCGGTCTGCGTCTGCACCCAACTGTTAACTTGGGTATCTTGAAATTCCTTGCTTTCGAGCAGGTATTCAAAAACAGCCTTACCACTCTGCCGATGGGCGGTGGCAAAGGTGGTTCTGACTTCGATCCTAAAGGCAAATCAGACAACGAGGTTATGCGTTTCTGCCAGAGCTTTATGACTGAGCTCAGCAAGCACATTGGCGCTGACACCGACGTTCCTGCAGGTGATATAGGCGTTGGCGGTCGTGAGATTGGCTATCTGTTTGGCCAATACAAACGTCTCCGCAACGAGTTCACTGGCGTTTTGACCGGTAAAGGCCTGAACTGGGGTGGTTCACTCATCCGTCCTGAGGCAACTGGTTACGGCGTGGTTTACTTCGCTCAGGAAATGTTGAAGACCAAGAACGACGACATCAAAGGTAAGACTGTCTGCGTTTCAGGTTCTGGTAACGTTGCTCAATACGCTGTTGAGAAACTTATCCAACTCGGCGCAAAACCTGTTACAATGTCTGACTCGTCAGGCTTCATCTACGATCCGGACGGCATCACCAAAGAGAAACTCGACTTCGTCTTCAACTTGAAGAACGTTCGTCGTGGTCGTATCTCAGAATATGCTACCAAATTTGGTGTTAAATACTTCGAAGGCCAACGTCCTTGGGGCATCAAGTGCGACGTTGCTCTGCCTTGCGCAACTCAGAACGAGATTAACGAGGCTGAGGCTAAACAGTTGGTTGCCAATGGCGTTAAGATCGTCTGCGAAGGTGCCAACATGCCTTCTACAGCAGAGGCAGTTGAGGTATTCCAGAATGCCAAAATCCTTTACTCACCGGGCAAGGCTTCGAACGCCGGAGGTGTTGCAACTTCAGGTCTTGAGATGACTCAGAACTCTGAGCGTCTGCCATGGACTCGCGAAGAGGTTGACGCAAAACTGCATCAGATTATGATCAGCATCCACCAGACTTGTGTTAAGTATGGTAAAGAGGCTGATGGCCACATCAACTACGTGAAGGGTGCCAACATTGGCGGCTTCATCAAGGTTGCTGATGCTATGCTCGACCAAGGTCTTGTATAACCTATAATATTACAATACAGTGAGAAGCGTCCGGCTTTTGTCGGGCGCTTTTTTTGTGCTCAATAATCAATTGTTTTGAACATTTCAATTAAAATTGCAATTGTTTCTTGAATCTACGCTAATCTGAAAGTGATTGCGCTATTGGCAGATCCGACAAATAGCGTGTGGTTTTGAACATTTTAACAGGTATTTTTATCGTATGAAACACGTTTTGTCTATAGCCGGAATTGCTCTTGCCGGCATGCTTGCCGCAACAAGTTGCACCAGCGGATACAGGAAAACCGGCAATGGCGTTGTTGTTGTCGCCAAAAACAACCAGAAGGTTCGCCTGCAAGTGGTTTCGTCCGACATCATCCGAGTGACGGCCACAGTTGAAAATAGTTTTTCAAAAAAAACAAGCCTGATTGTGCTTCCTCAAAAACAGTTTTCCGACTGGAAAGTTGAAGAAAACGGCGGTTTGGTGACGGTCGCTACTCCAATGGTTTCTGCTTCGGTCAACCAAAAGACCGGCATTGTGACATTCCGCGACGCTGAAGGAAACGTACTGCTGCAAGAATCGGAAAAAGGAAAAACTTTTCAGCGCGTTGATGAATTCCCGTGGCTGGAGCACGGCTGCCAGGAGCAGCATGAGCACTGCGTGGCAAAGGACTGTAACGATTCGTACTACCGTGTGAGCGACCAGTTTGATTCACCCGACGGCGAAGCGTTTTACGGATTGGGCGGCCATCAGCACGGATTTATGAACTACAAGGGCAAAGACGTGGAACTCGCACAGCACAACATGGTTCCATGCATTCCGTTCCTCTATTCGAGTAAAAAATACGGAATCCTGTGGGACAATTATTCCATCACTCGTTTTGGCGACACACGTGAATATCAGCAAATTACCGATTTAAATCTTTTCGACAAAAATGGTCGTGAAGGCGGGCTGACCGCAACCTACTCCATCAACGGAAACGTTGTGAAAGAACAGACAGAGTCGGCCATCGACTACGCCTTTCTGGCCTCCGACGGCAGTCGCAGCAACATTTCCGACTCAGCGATTTTGGGAGTCATCAGCAACCACGGCGGCAAAATTATTTGGGAGGGGCAGATTGCCTCAGACGAACCGGGTATGCACAAATTTCTGCTCTACGGCTCAAGTTATTTCAAACTATGGATTGACGGTGAACTGATTATGGACAAATGGAGGCAGAACTGGAATCCGTGGTCGAATCCGTTTACGATTGATATGAAAGCTGACGAGAAACACTCATTCAAATTGGAGTGGAACACCAACTCGGGATTCATGGGCGTGACGCATCTCTCGCCAAACCCCGACCAGGAGAAACTTACACTTTCGTCGGAGGCTGCCGACGAGATTGATTACTATTTTGTCCGCGGCGACAATGCCGACAAGGTGATTGCAGGCTACCGCCAACTGACTGGCAAATCGCCAATTGTGCCAAAATGGGCCATGGGCTTCTGGCAGAGCCGGCAGCGCTACGAAACCGCCGGACAGATCCTCCATACGGTGCGGACATTCCGCGAAAACCACATTCCGCTCGACAACATTGTGCTCGACTGGCACTATTGGCCAACCGATAGTTGGGGCTCGCAAGAGTTTGATTCCGTGCGGTTTTCCAATCCAAAGGCAATGGTTGACTCGCTGCACAACGCCTACAACGCGCACATTATGCTCTCAGTGTGGCCGAAATTCTACGAGCGCACTGTCAACTACAAGAAAATGAACGATAAGGGCTATATTCTCACTCACAACGTGGACATGAACCGGCTTGACTGGGTTTGGCCAGGCTTCAAAAACGGGTGGTACGATGTTTATAACCCGGGAGCCCGCGATATGTTCTGGGATATGGTGAAGGAAATCTACAATTTAGGTTTCGACGCATGGTGGCTCGACGCTACAGAACCCGATATGCATTCCAATATTTCCATTGCCGACCGCAAATGCGACCTCACGCCCAATGCCATGGGCAACGGCGAAAGGATGTTCAATCCGTATGCGACATATCAGGCCAAAGGCATCTACGAGAACCAACGCAAGGAACCCGACCAAAAACGTGTTTTCATCCTCACCCGCTCAGCGTTTGCCGGATTGCAGCACTATGGCGCGGCCAACTGGAGCGGCGACATTGTTGCACGCTGGAGCGATTTGAAGGACCAAATCAGCCACGGCGTGAACTTCTCGCTTTCAGGCGTTCCGTATTGGACTATGGATATAGGCGGATTCTCGGTTGAAGACCGATACAACCGCAGACCAATGAGTACTGAAAATCAGGTGGAATGGAAGGAGTTACAGACACGCTGGTATCAGTTTGGAGCGTTCTGTCCGCTCTACCGCTCGCATGGGGAATATCCCTACCGCGAAGTGTTCAACATAGCCGGAAAGAACGAACCTGCATACCAGTCGATTTTGTTCTACACGCAACTCCGCTACCGACTCATGCCGTACATTTATTCGTTGGCCGGAATGACCTATCACAATGACTACACCATTATGCGTGGCTTGGTGATGGATTTTGGCGATGATGCAAACATACTGAATATCAACGATCAATACATGTTTGGACCGGCGCTGATGGTTTGTCCTGTTTCAGAATACAAAGCGCGTTCGCGAAAGGTCTATCTGCCTGAATGCAAAGGCTGGTACAACTTCAACACGGGCGAATTTTACAATGGCGGCCAGGAATTTGACGCCGATGCTCCATACGAGCGGATGCCAGTATTCGTGCGGGCCGGCTCAATCATTCCAATGGGCAAGTCGATGGAATACACCAACCAGTACCCCGACGATGAACTCACTATCTACGTGTATGCCGGAGCCGATGGCTGTTTCCGTCTTTATTCTGACGAAGGCACAAACTACAACTACGAAAAAGGCGAATTCAGTATAATTCCGATTGAATATGATGACTCTGCCAAAACACTGTCCCTCTGTAACCGCGAAGGGGCGTACAAAGGAATGCCGCAGAATGTAAAAATCACTGTTTGTTATAAGAAACAGGAGGGCGCAGAGGACATTCTATACACGGCCTCCTATTCGGGTGAAAAGATTGTGATTCAGATGAAATAGAGGTAACCGTGATGTCAATTGTACCCGGTTTTCGTTATTTCCAATTTTAGGCTACCTTTGCGGTCTAACTTTCAGCGGCAGACCGGCAATCGCGCCAACATCCGCAAAATGGTTGACAGATATGAATATAGACGAAATCGACGACTTCAGTTACCGACGCAAAAATGAGTACAATGCCGAGCAGACATCGGCACTGACCGACCTTTACCGCCAAGTTCTCATCAACATTGGCGAAGATCCCGAACGCGAAGGACTGAAAAAATCGCCCGAACGCATTGCAAAGGCCGTGCAGTTCCTGACGCAGGGCTACTATCAGGACCCGAAAGCCATTCTCGAGAGCGCGATGTTCAAGGAACAATACTCGCAGATGGTGATTGTCAAGGACATAGAAGTGTTCTCGTTCTGCGAGCACCATATGCTGCCGTTCTTCGGAAAGGCGCACGTGGCCTACATTCCAAACGGCTACATCACTGGCTTGAGCAAGATTGCGCGCGTTGTCGATGCCTACTCGCGTCGTCTGCAGGTTCAG
>JAEEGJ010007488.1_pt1 | contig 31250 bp, 31 predicted proteins | sample 8958761 | NCBI WGS metagenome assembly JAEEGJ01 (sample SAMN16246546, study PRJNA631951) | gut metagenome | biome: gut microbiome; feature: rumen; material: RS-attached | host: Bos | place: Iran: Karaj | collected 2018-10
GGCGGAACCTCCTTGTATTTTTTTACTGCATTCCCCAGCGCACACAGAGCAAGGAACAGCAGTTCTTTTTATAGCTGCCGTATCATCCGAAAAATTTTCTGCAAAACTATTGACAAGTCTGTGCAAAGTATGCTATAATATCTTGCAAAATAGCGATACTATTCCATATTGATACATTATAACATTATAATACAGTTTTTTCCCTATGTCAAGGGGCTGTGGAAAGATTTATCAAAAAGCGCCGAATTTGTAAATGAACTGGCGCTTTTTTTGTTGGTTTTTGAGAAGTACGTTTATTCGTTTCCACCAATGAAAATCGTAATATCAGCTTTGTATAAATGCACATAATAACAGTAAAGCGCTTGTGCGTATTGCACAAGCGCTCTTTGTTGTTTTAAGTCACTTTACAAGCTCGACCTTGTATCCCTTTTCCACAAGAAGATCATCTATACCCTTAGAGCCAGAAAAATGAGTAACTCCTATCACAACGAAATATTTATTTCCGCTATCTATGAAATCTGCCAGCTTATCAGCCATATTCCTGTTGCGCTTATAGAGGTTCACCTCAAGGTAACTCGCATAATCATCATCAAGGTCAGCCGGTCGATCGTTCCAGTAATACTCCTCGTCGAGAGCATCAACATCTCCCCTTGCCCAACAATCATACTGATAGGCAAGATTTGACGTAAATACCCTAATATCCTTAGATCTGCGAACTGTATCATATATCATAAAGTCAGAAAGATCATCCGAACAAGCGTCCATTATCTCAAGTTGCACGCCAAGATCCTCAAGTCCAAGGACTTCTTTGCCATCCTGAGTAGCTTTGGTGAGATACTTCGTGTCGATGTTCTCCATAGCAAGGTTCTCAACCCTCTGAATAGAAACACCGTTAACCTGTGAAGCCCAGCCGTTTGCTGAATATCCATCCATGTTCTCATTATAATATGAATACTTTGACAGATATTCTATAGCCGCCTCATAAGTTTCCTTGGATATATGGTCTTTTACGGTAGTGCCATCATTATAGACAATATGGTTTGTATATTCCTGAAGCTGTTGCGGATCAAGCATAGCATTGAAATCTGATTCCAGAACAACGCCGCTGCATTCCTGATATGCATTATCCACATAGTCAGGAAGATCCATAGTATACTTGGTAGCAAATCTCATGATACCGAGCATGTACATTATGTTTCCCGTTTCGTTATCTGTAACCTTCCACATTGCAGGCTTAGCCTTTTTAACTTTGATGTATGAGTTGATATCGTCAGTTTCTTTTTCTGTTATACCTGACGTAGTTTCCTTATCCCCTTCTCCAGTAACTGTCGTCTTCACATTTGTATCCGTATCATCCACATGGATTTGATGTGAGCACGAAACAGCACTAAAAGCAATCAGCGCTGCAGAAATAGCAGCAAAGAAACGTACCCTGCTCATAACAATCCTTTCATCAGCCGAAGCTTCTATCAATTATATCATAATGCGCGTCAATAGCGCGGAAACAGAACTCAGTATCACCCGTAATGATTCCCTGTACCATTTTTTCGTGTGCGTCCTGAAGCTGTTCCTTAACATCCTGCCCCGATGTTGTCAGAAAATCATCTATCCATCTCATATACACTTCCGAAACAGCATTCATAAAGGTTATCCAGAAACTATTATCGGTAGCGTAGATAAGAGAATAGTGAAAATCCCTGTCTGCTACAGTCTGTTTGCTCGTTCCCTCAGACTCTTTAAGTCTATTGAGAGCAGCAACTATTTTAAGTTTATTCTCTGAAGAGCAGCCTCTTGCTATAAGATAGCTGCACACAGTTTTTTCCATACTACGTCTGAACGAGCATATCTCCTCCTTAGAGGTCTTGTTCATAAGCAGCATGACATCCATTGCCTTTGCGATAGAATCCGAGATATTATCGGTGAGATAATTCCCTGAGCCTTGCTTTCCATTAACTATACCGAGAATTTCAAGTCCTCTGAGCGCCTCACGGACAGTATTGCGGCTTATGCCGAGCTTTTCCGAGATACTGCGCTCTGTCGGAAGCTTGTCCCCTACCTGCAGCATTCCGCTTCTGATAAGATCTAAGATATAGTCAATTGTCTTGCGGTATTCACTGTTGCCCATAGCTTCCTCCTCAGCTCAAAATTATACATAATACATTATAACACACATTCTTTTGCAAGTCAATAAAATAACGTATTATTCTTACAAAAGTCCATTTCAAGTTTAAAAATCGCAGATGTTTTGAAAGATAAAAAAACAATTCATTAATCAAATAAGAAATATCATTTTTTGCTCTTCTTTTTTGATTTTTTCTTCGGTTCTTCCTGCTTCTTTTCTTTCTTTTCACTTTCGTACTCAGCCATAGCCTCCTCTAGCGCCTTCCTGCACTCCGGCAGCTTCTCGGCTTCTTCTGGCGGAAGCTCAGGATATTCGGGCTTGCATGACTTCAGAGCGTCAAGCAGTATTTCTGTGATTAGATATCTTGTATACCACCTTTGATCTCCAGGTAGTACATACCACGGATTATTTTTCGTGGAAGTCTTATTTATCACTTCATTGAAACACTTTAGATAAGCGTCGTACTTATCCCTAACCTTGAGGTCGTCTGCGCGGAATTTCCAGTTCTTTTCCGGCAACTCTATTCTCTCAAGCAACTGTCCAGTCTGTTCTTCCTTAGAAACGTGCAGGAATATCTTCACCATACGGTAGCTGTTCTCATAAAGGTATTCCTCGAAGTTGTTCACTTGTTCATAACGCTTTGCAAAGAACTTCTTCTTTGTATCGTTAAGAATTCTGTCCGCCATATGATAATTCTTCCATATTTCCTCTGCCTGAACAGTTACGAGATCCTCATAATGACTTCTGTTGAAAACTGCTATCTCTCCTCTGCGCGGAATATTCTGATGTATCCTCCACAGGTAATCATGAGCGAGTTCATCTGCTGTGGGAGCCTTGTAGTAATGTACCTTTACTCCCTGAGGATTTATGCCGCTGAAAACGTACTTTATACATGAGTCCTTACCCGAAGCGTCAAGAGCCTGTATCACAACTATAAGTCCCTCTCTTGCGTCAGCATAGAACTTGTCCTGCAATACTGCGAGATCACGCTTGTTTGCCTCATACTTAGCGATAATCTCTTCTTTATTAACCTTATCCTCCTTGCTATCAGTAGGGAGCACACGAATATCAACCTTTTTCCCTTCATGTATCAGGTATTTATCAGCCTTCACTTTCAATCTCTCCTTTTATCAATGTATTGAGTTTTTAACAAACTATCAGAAATACGAGCGGCCAAAAAGTCGCTGCACATCGTAAATCACTGTTATTCAGGAACAAGTGGTGCCACAGTCATCATACTATAAACCAACACTGAATAAAGAGTCGCCTGTCTTGCGGCAAGGAGCGCATGTCTTTCGTTCTCGCTGCTCACATTTTCATCACTCGCGTAAGCGATAGTCAGCAACAGAAATGCATGGCTTACAGGCTCGGTCTTTCCGAATTCTGAAAGGTCTCCTACCGATTTATGCTGCGAAAGGAAGGCCTCACTGTCACTTATATCATCAAGTATCTCAGTGCTGGAAAACTTAGTAATTGAAAGCGCCGCAAGCATTGCGAGCTCGTAATGCTTTCCATATTTTCTGCCTTTTTTTATCATGCTGTCGTAAAGCTCTCCGAATTTCGAGCATTTCTCCTCAGGAGTACCTCCTGCCATAGCAAGAACATGTGAAACAGTCTGTATACTGTTATTATCAGCTCGTTTTTTAAGGAGCTTATAGCATGCTTCCATATCCTCGATAAGTTCATCGTCAGACTTCTCTGAAAAAGCCAGCATTACCGCAAAAGCGACATCCTCCTTAGTAGTTAGTATCCTGTGCTCCTTTTTCATTCGGTCATATATCTGCCTGCCGCGCTTTATATATTCCTCTGCTTTTTCAGCAGGAGCTATCCGACCAAGCAGTACCGAGAGCAACGCCAGATGTTCAGAATTGGTGAAGTACTTCCGCAAGATATCATAGTAGCTCAGGTACCTTTCCATTTCTCCCCGCGGATCTTCACTAATGGAAATTAGCGACGCTATAAGTGGACGTACCGTACTTCGGAAGCTTGAAAGCATTTTGGGATTTTCTTTTATTAGGTTCATGCTGTCCTTGAACTTCCCAAGATCAAAAACCGCGTCAGCTGCGCAGAATACGTTTGCACATACAGGGTAAAGCACATCCCTTTCTAGAGGATAAAAGTCGGTAAATAATCCAAGATTGAGCAGATACTTATCACATAAAGTCTCAAGTAGCTCTTTCATGGCACACCTCCTTAATAAAAAATGCAATTTAACGTTTGTACCGAACAATTTGAGAGACTTCTACGGAACTTTTACTCGCTAAACATATTTTATCGGATTTTTCCGCACATTATCTATTATCGTAACTATTATACCACATTCCAATAAAAATTTCAACTAAAATTTTATGAATATATTGTTTTTTTCGTACAAATAGATTATAATAATGTCATAACTGTCTAAAAATCAAGAAAAAAGATGTGAACAGGTTCGTATTAGACCGAATAAATACTGTCGCATGAAAGGAAGTCAAAATGCCTTTTTACAAAAACGATATGCCCATACTTGAGTATGACACCTCTGAGGTTTCTCTTTTTGGGATAAAATCTGAGCTGAAGAATATGAAGCTACCACAAAAAGCAGTGTATGCACTTCTTGGCAGCTGTATTGACGAATATGCAGCTAAACATAATGCTGTAATCGCAGGGCGCATACCTACCATTACACGTGACTATCCCATATATATCATAAACTATGGAAACGAAGATATATGCCTTTGTCAGGCTCCCATGGGAGCTCCCGCAGCTGTTGAGAACATGGAGATACTCATTGCCTGCGGCGTAAAACAGATAATTACCGCCGGCTCATGTGGAGTTCTCACTCCTATGCCTGAAAATGAATTCATAGTACCTGTAAGGGCTCTCCGCGATGAGGGCTGCTCATATAAGTATCTTCCGCCATCACGCCTTGTGGAACTAGATATGCCCATGACTGATCACATCAGCAATTCCCTCAGCGAGCGCAATATCCAGTTCAGAAAGTGTACAACATGGACTACCGACGGACTTTTCCGTGAAACTCCTGATACAGTTGCAAATCGCCGTAGTGAGGGCTGCGAGACCGTAGATATGGAGTGTGCTTCCCTTGCCGCCTGTGCAAAATTCCGCAAAGTTGACTTCGGAATGCTGTTTTTCACAGCCGATTCTCTTGCCGACCTTGACAACTACGACAGACGTAATTTCGGCGTAGCTTCACTGGAACCAGCCCTGCGCCTGTGCATTGATATTATCGCCAGCTATAAAGTGATATAATTATGAAAAAGAGGCAATAAAATGGCAAATATAATTGAAATAACCGATTTGAACATGAAAGAACTCATCCCATACACTGATACCTCTGAAAAAAAGCTTCTTGACTATTTCTCGCATGGTGATGGTATTTTCACGGCTGAAAGCCCTAAGGTAATACGCACCGCCCTGGACTCTGGATATGAGCCTATCTCACTTCTTATCGAAAGGAAGTACATAAACGGTCAGGCGTCAGATATCATCAAACGCTGCGGAGATATTCCTGTATATACAGCATCATCGTCCATACTTGAGGAACTGACCGGCTTTAAACTCACACAGGGAGTTCTCTGTGCCATGCGCCGTAAAAATCTGCCTGCGCCACATGAAATACTTTCACAAGCAGAACGCATTGCCGTTCTCGAGGATATCATGAATCAGACAAACATAGGCGCAATTTTCCGTTCCGCAGCAGCTCTCGGATTTGACGCTGTACTGCTCACACCATCTTGCAGCGATCCCCTTTTCCGCAGAACTGTCCGTGTAAGCATGGGTACCGTTTTTCAGCTTCCCTGGAGTTACCTCGCGAATGGAGCTCCCGACTATATCTCTGAGTTGAAATCCGCAGGTTTTTCCTGTGCTGCAATGGCTCTGCACCGAAATACAGTACGTATTGATGACGACAAACTGAAAGCCGAGCCAAAGCTTGCCGTTATACTCGGAACAGAGGGCGAAGGACTTCTTAACGCAACCATAGACCAGTGCAACTATACAATAAAAATTCCAATGGTAAACGGCGTAGATTCACTGAATGTAGCTGCCGCCAGTGCCGTTGCATTCTTCCAGCTCAGCAAAAAGATATAAAAAACATGCTGTATGTATATTTGAACATACAGCATGTTTAGTTTACCCCAAATCAAATTAAAAAACGATGATTACCTTAAAACTCTTATCCTTGCATTCGAGTTTCAGCTTGAAACCGTTCTGTGCAGCAGCTGCTGATGCTATGGCAAGTCCGAGACCATGGCTGTTCTTGTCGCTCCGGGCCTTGTCCCCCTTGACAAACGGCATTAGCAGATCCTTTGTTTCAATATTCTCCGTAACATCATTAACTACAGACAGCTGTTTCTTATCAGCTGTTATTTTTATACATCCGCCTTCATCAGTATATTTCACCGCATTTGAAATAATGTTTTCCACCGCAGTCTCAAGAACATCAATGTCGGCAGTGACCTCACCGCTTCCGCTGATATTAAGCTCTATTGACTTTTCTTCAAGAGCTGTCTGGTACTTCTCGGCAAGTTTCTCAGCAAGTGCTTTTATATCTACTTTCGTTTTGTTCAGTTTCTTTATCTGTTCTGTTGCGCTGAGTTTAAGAGTTTTAGAGATGATATCGTCAGTATAAGAAACATTTTTCATAATTGAACTGAGATATTTAAGTTCTTTCTCGCTTCCAACATCTTTACGCATCTCCATAAGATTTTCGGCATATCCTCCGATAACTGCAAGAGGAGTTTTCAAATCATGTGCAAGGTTATTGGTAAGAGCACGCTGATAGTCCTCAAAGGCGTAATGTGCCTTGTTTCTAACATTTCTCATAAGACAAATCACTAATACGAACATTGTCATGAACAAAAAAAGTAAGCCCATAATGAATATCATTCTTCGCCATGAACGAAGATTCGTAATGTCAGTCTCAATATAGCTTATTATAGCTTTTTCTTCATCATCACCATATATTCTCTCAAAAACAACGTCTAAGTTTTTGTTTATTTCAAAATTGCTGCCATAAATGCTTTTAGAACTGTTCATGTCAAGCCAGTCTTTGATCTCACTTTTATATTGTTTATAGACCTCCTCAACATGCACTGGATCACAGCCGTAAACGCCCTGTATTGTTCCACCTCCCGGATATTCACCAATAGTTTTTCTCGAAGCTATTTCCGTTAAAACATAACCTTCAATCTCGCGATCTACCGTTAAAGTGTATTCCTTCTCAAGTTTCGCTGATCCTAGGTCATTATATCTATAATTCAGAAAGCCTTCATCAAGCTTGTATCTCTTAACATTTATTTTATGAGGTATCATTTTCTGCTCTTTTTCATTGATGTAAATACTGGTGATATCGAACTCATTAATGTACTCTCCACTCTCTTTATCCTTTAATTGTTCTTCAAAAATTCCTTCAAGTTCAGGAATATCGTATTCCATAGGATCAAAGTAGTAGTAGTCGGGCCTGAAAGTATCTTCTGTCTTTTTAACACCTATAGTCATTATCTCACGAGATGAATGAACAATATGTCCGTTCTCATCAACGGTAAAAAATACGGATCTGCATTTCGGCTCCACCCATGTTACCGGATCAAGATATCCACCAGTAATAGGTTCTACTGAAGAAAACGTAGATAAAAAGACACACTGAGGCACATATCTTTTCAGTTCATTCTGCCTATTTTTGCTTCGTATATAATTAGTTACAACATTATCAGTCTGAATGCCATAATAATTATAGATCCGCTGCCTTATAAAAAAGGAAGTATAGTTTCCGACAATTATCGTTATCAAAATCGGAATTATCATACCTTTTGCTAACATTTTCCAGAATGTAGTACGTTTAGGTTTCCTTTTGAAACGCTTATTTTTCATTTTATTTACTCCTTTGCCAGTTTATACCCCCGTCCCACAAGAGTTTTTATCTGTATGCCTGCACTTCCAAGGGCTTTTCTAAGTTTCTTTATATGATTGTCCACCACACGGTCGCTTCCGAAATAGTCATAACCCCAAACCTTATTGAGCAAAGTATCCCTTGAAATGACCCAGTTCTCATGCTCCAGCAGATATCTAAGTATTGCGAACTCCTTAGGAGGGAGTTCCACCTCAATTCCGTCCGAAAAGCAGCGCAGCGTCCTTGTATCAAGAGATATATTGCCGCAACTCAGTTTATTATCATTGATCAGACCTTCTGCACGGCGCAAAAGAGCTTCACACTTGCTATAAAGCACAGAAAGCAGAAATGGCTTAACTATATAATCGTCGCATCCGAGGTCGTAACCACTGAGTATATCCTCTTCCCGTCCACGGGCAGTAATAAATATAATGGGTATATTACTTTTATTACGCAGATGTCTGCAGATTGTAAAGCCATCAGTCTCGGGAAGCATGATGTCAAGCAGTACCAGCTCATATTCCTCGATATTGCCTCGTATCATATTCAGTGCGTCACTGCCGTTTCGTACATCCACAACTTCTGTTCCTTTATTCCCGAAGTATTCCTTGATGATCTCACATATTTCAGCGTCATCCTCTACAATAAGTATTTTTTTCATAAGTCACGCGCTCCTTATTTCTATAAAAGCATTATATAATGCGGATGTATCCTTTTTATATCCTGCTTGTGCTTTTTTTATATCATTATATATATGTTGCATATAAAAGTCAAACTTTTTTTGTGACATTCTGTTACAACAAGGTTACAAACAGCAATAAACGATTAGAATAGAACAATTTTTGTCTTGTTTTAGTCGAATTATTATTGTATAATAATTACAGATAATACAGTGGACATATATGTACAGTGTTCAAATGAGTTTACAAAGTTATTTCAAACTGTATTATTTAGTTACAAAACGGAAACACCAAATCATTATGCATTACTGCCGTTAAAAAGTGTTACAGGACATAAACATGAATAAAGGCTTCCTTCCCTGATGTAATGCATATGAAACATATAGCTGCAGGCGCACCTCAGCGCATAGCGGCAAGTCGGGCAATTCGGCTTCCGACCTTGGCAGAACTGGCAAGAACGGGATCTATGATCTCGTTCCCCTGACCAAACTGCTGCGGAAAGAATTCCGCTTTTTGAGTATGATAGTACCACCTCTCTGAATAATAGATAAGAAAGTCCCCCTTATGACCGAGGGGACTTTCTTATTTCAGACAAAAATCTCCCGAAAGCAGTTGTCATCTTACTTCTGCTTTCGGGAGATTTTTCATATACTAGATACTAACTTGCAGTGAAGATACAGGCCTGTCTGACCAACTAATCACTTACAACAGCGCTCTTCATTTCCTTTACGAACTGGCCAACGTATGGAGCAGCTTCACTTCCGTACTTTTCAAGGATTTTGATAATAGCAGATCCTACAATAGCTCCGTCCGAAAGCTTAGCCATAGCTTTAGCCTGTTCAGGCTTTGAAATACCGAAGCCGACTGCACACGGAACGTTCGTATTCTTGCGAACCAGTTCTACAAGTTCACTGATATTTGTTGTTATCTCGCTTCTTTCACCTGTAACTCCGAGACTTGACACAACATAGATGAAGCCGCTTGCTTCCTTTGCTATCATGGCAATTCTGTCCTCGGATGTTGGAGCTATCATAGATATAAGGTCTACTCCGTACTGCTTTGCAACGTCTGCAAACTCATTCTTTTCCTCATACGGAAGATCTGGAAGAATGATACCATCAACACCTGCTTCACAGCACCTTGCCATAAAACGCTCTGCATCGTATGAATAAACCACATTTGCATACGTCATGAAAACGAATGGTATCTTAACATCCTTGCGGAGCTCCTTTACCAGTTCAAAAACCTTGTCCGTAGTAACTCCTGCGGACAGGGCACGGATATTTGCCCCCTGAATAACAGGTCCCTCCGCGGTAGGGTCTGAAAATGGTATTCCCAGTTCAATAAGGTCTGCACCATTTTCAGCAGCAGCTCTAACTATTTTTGCAGTAGTCTCAAGATTAGGATCACCACAGGTTATAAAAGGTATAAAAGCCTTACCATTTGCGAAAGCCGATCTTATATTACTCATGGATATCCTCCCCTCTGTAACGTGCGATTGCAGCGCAGTCCTTGTCGCCGCGTCCAGAAACTGTTACTATTATGATCTTATCCTTGTCCATAGTAGGAGCCAGCTTCATAGCATAAGCAATTGCATGAGCCGACTCAATAGCAGGAATTATGCCTTCAGTGCGTGAAAGATACTCAAATGCATTCACAGCCTCATCATCGGTTATCGGAACATATTCAGCCCTGCCGATATCGTGAAGATATGCATGCTCCGGACCTACGCCTGGGTAGTCAAGGCCAGCAGAAATAGAGTAAACAGGAGCTATCTGACCGTACTCGTCCTGACAGAAATATGACTTCATACCATGGAAAATACCAATTCTTCCTGTATTTACAGTTGCAGCCGTTTCAAAGGTGTCAATACCTCTGCCTGCTGCCTCACAGCCTATAAGTCTAACGCCTTCATCTGGAATAAAGTGATAGAAGCTTCCTATAGCGTTTGAGCCTCCGCCCACACATGCAATAACTGCATCAGGAAGTCTGCCCTCAGCTTCAAGTATCTGAGCTCTCGATTCACGAGAGATAACAGCCTGAAAATCACGTACTATTGTTGGGAACGGATGAGGTCCCATAACAGAACCAAGACAGTAATGGGTATCTGCAATACGTGAAGTCCACTCACGCATCGCCTCGGAAACAGCGTCTTTAAGAGTAGCAGTACCGCTCTTTACAGGAATAACATCAGCTCCGAGAAGTCTCATGCGATAAACGTTGAGCGCCTGACGCTTTGTATCCTCCTCGCCCATGAAAACCACACACTCCATGTCGAGAAGAGCCGCAGCCGTTGCAGTTGCAACACCGTGCTGTCCTGCACCTGTTTCAGCGATAAGACGTGTCTTGCCCATTTTCTTTGCAAGAAGAGCCTGTCCGAGGACGTTGTTTATCTTATGTGAGCCAGTATGATTAAGATCCTCACGCTTGAGATATATCTTAGCTCCTCCAAGCTCGCGAGTGAGTTTGTCAGCACGGTATAGCAGTGATGGTCTGCCTGCGTAATTATTGAGGAGCTCAGTAAGCTCGCGGTTAAAATCGGGATCGTTCTTATAGTGATCATAAGCCTTTTCGAGCTCTATGACCGCATTCATGAGCGTTTCGGGGATATATTGACCGCCGTGAACGCCGAATCTGCCTTTTGATTCTGACATATTATCTTTCCTTTCAACTTTCAATTTTTCCGGAGTATATCTACAGTATGGTCCGAAACTCCGATTATGTCCTGCCTTTCACAGGTTGCAAAATGAAAATCCATGAATTTTTCAAATGTTAATTCATCCATTTCATCTACTTTATCTCTCATATAATTTGTGACACCATCCGAAGCGATCAGTTTAATACGTTCAGCGTCAACAAAGCTGTCAAGCTCTGCTATCTCCTCCGTTCGTACCAACTCGAAAATCTCTTTAGGAGTGCTTTTACAGTGCCAGTCTTCGTTTATCATATCAATTGTATTCCACAGATTATCCTTGCCGAAAACATATCTTATTATAACTGCCTCATTCATACAGTAAGCCACCAGCAGGAAGCCACCGCGCTTTGTAACTCTTACCGCTTCTGAAAGCGCCTGTATCTTTTCCTCCTTTAAGTAAAGATGATACATAGGACCAAGAACCAGTGTCATATCGAAACTTTCATCACTGAACCGTGACAAATCAAGAGCGTTACCCTGCAATGCTTCAATGTTTTCTCTTCCCGTAAGCTTACTTTTCAGAACGTCAAGATTATGTTCGATCAGTTCAAGTGCTGTGACTCTGTGTCCCTCTTTTGCAAGAGAGATACTATAACGTCCAGTGCCTGCACCGACTTCAAGGATACTTGCTTGTTTGTTGCTGCCGAGACAATCATGTATATACTTCATTGTAGTAAGATACTCTACCTTACCATGCTGAGAAAGTAATCTTTCGTCTTCGCTGATGCTGTTATAGTAACTTTCAAGATAGTTCATATCTTCACCTCAGTTCTTTCTAACAGCCCTCGCAAAATCGTACATTTTATTGTAATCCTTAAATCCGTCTTTTTCAAGACATGAGCTTGCATCGACGGCATATGGGGCAAATCTTTCTATAGCTTCGCCGACATTTTCGGGAGTGATTCCTCCTGCAAGGAAAAATTTCCGCTTAATACCGCTAATAAGCGCCCAATCAAAGGTTTCCCCCGATCCCCCTCCAGAATCGAGAAGAACATAGTCAGCACAGGTTCTATCAGCCTTTTCACAGTCAGCCCTGTTGCTTATCTTAAAAGCTCTTATCACGGGAATCCCCATGCTTTTCAGTGCCATTACGTCCTCTTCGCTCTCATTTCCATGAAGCTGAGCTACCTTTATCGCGCCGATCTTTACAATAGAAGCGATATTCTCCGTAGACTCATTAACGAAGACTCCAACAGGGATTATCCTTTCGTCCAGAAGCTTCGTAAGCTCCAACGCTTTTTCTGGCGAGATGTACCTCTTGCTCTTTTCAGCGAAAACATAGCCGATATAATCCGGGAGTAACTTATTGGCGTACTCTATGTCCTCTGTACGGCGAAGTCCACACATTTTTATTTTAGTCATATTATCCTTTCAGCTCTGCGAGCTTTGCCTTTTTATCTGCAGCTCTCATAAGAGTCTCTCCGATAAGCACCGCATTTACCCCCGCCTCACGTAGAAGCCTGATATCCTCAGCAGTACTAACGCCGCTTTCGGAAACAAAGCTTACGGATTCAGGCGCAAGCTCACGAAGTCTTCGGCTGTTGCCAGTATCTACTGAAAAATCCTTGAGATTGCGGTTGTTCACGCCTATAATTCGTGCTCCTGCTGCAACAGCCATACGAAGCTCATCTTCATCGTGAGCTTCAACAAGTGCTGATAATCCAAGTTCATCGCATATGCCTATGTATTCGCTTATCTGCTGCTGTGAAAGTATTGAGCAGATAAGCAGAACAGCCTTTGCACCAAGAAGCTTTGCTTCGTATATCATATACTCATCAACTGTAAAGTCCTTGCGTATGCAGGGAATACTCACATTTGCAGCTATCTCACGAAGATATTCGTCACTGCCCAGGAACCATTTTGGCTCTGTCAGAACTGAAATGCAGTCAGCGCCTGCCGCTTCGTAGTCCTTTGCAATTTCAAGATACGGAAAATGCTCAGCGATAATCCCCTTTGACGGAGAAGCCTTTTTACATTCGCAGATAAAGGCAATATCCTCTTTTTTCAGAGCTTTTTCAAACTCAAATTCGCACTTTGGAAGCTCCAGAGCTTTTCTTTTCACATCATCTGCGGAAACTTTTTTCTTAGCCGCCTCCACTCGCTCACGGGCATAATCTGCAAGCTGGTCGAGAATTGTCATGCCGCACCTCAGTTCTTTGATTCTGCAATGAATTTATCCATTAATGCAATGGCATATCCATTATCTATGAGCTCTGCTGCCTTTTTGATGCCATCAGCCATGCTCTCTGCTTTTCCACCAATGTATATTGCCGCTCCTGCATTAAGGAGAACCGCGTTTCTCTTGTGTCCCTTTATATCACCAGAGAGAACACCACGTGTTATAGCCGCATTCTCGTCAGGAGATCCACCCTTGAGATCGTCCTTTGTGCAACGCTCAAATCCGAATTGCTCAGGAGTTATCTCATAGTTTTTCATCCAGCCGTCTTTGTACTCACATACAGCAGTCGGTGCACTCAGTGATATCTCGTCCAGCTTATCCTTACCGAAAACTACCATGCCGTTCTTTGAGCCAAGCTTCATTAGAACTTCCGCAACAGGCTCAAGGAGAACACTGTCATAAACACCTAAGAGATGATGCTTAGGGCAGGCAGGATTAGTGAGAGGCCCAAGGATATTGAACACTGTACGGAAACCCAGCTCCTTACGGATAGGACCTACATACTTCATGGAAGTATGATACTTCTGTGCAAAGAAGAAGCAGAAGCCCACTTTTTCAAGAAGCTCTCTACACTTGTCCGGATCAAGATCAATATTTGCTCCGAGAGCCTCTAGGCAGTCAGCAGTTCCTGAAAGTGAAGAAGCTGCTCTGTTTCCATGTTTTGAAACCTTAATGCCAGAAGCTGCGATAACAAATGCAGAAGTTGTGGAAATATTGAAGCTGTGAGCATTATCTCCGCCTGTTCCAACTATTTCGAGCAGATCCATGTCATTCTCGAATTTTATTGCCGCATCACGCATTGCTGCCGCACAACCAGTTATCTCGTCTATCGTCTCAGCCTTTGTGCTCTTTGTAGAAAGAGCTGAAAGAAAAGCTGCATTCTGAGTGGGAGTGGTCTCTCCCGACATTATTTCAGATATAACTTTATATGCCTCATCGTAGGTGAGGTCCTCTTTGTTTACTATCTTTTCAATCGCTTCTTTTATCATAATAACAACTCCTATCTTAAATTACATTTCTATGAAATTTCTCAGCATAATGTGTCCGTCTGGAGTCATAATAGACTCAGGATGGAACTGTACTCCAAAGATTGGATAGTCTTTATGCTGTACTGCCATTATCTCTCCATCGTCTGCAACCGCTGTCACATTGAAACAGTCGGGAATCGTGTCTGCATCAGCAGCAAGTGAATGGTATCTTGCTACCGGAGCTCCCTCATCTATTCCTCTGAATAGCGGGCTGTCGTTCATGAAGCTTATAACAGACTGCTTTCCATGCATGAGCTGTTTTGCGTATGTAACCGTAGCTCCGTAGGCTGCACATATAGCCTGATGTCCGAGACAAACTCCAAGAGTAGGTATCTTTCTGCATACTGTCTTTGCAGCTTCGATTATAATGCCAGCATCCTCAGGACGTCCTGGACCAGGTGAAAGTATTATTCTGTCGGGCGATAGTTTTTCTATCTGCTCCACAGTCATTTCGTCATTGCGTATTACCTTTATATCAGGCTCTATTGCACCTATCATCTGATAAAGGTTATATGAAAAGCTGTCGTAATTATCTATGAGAAGAATCATATTTCTTCCTCCTCTGCAAGCTTAAGAGCGTTCACAACTGCCGCAGCCTTGTTTATACACTCCTGATATTCCTTTTCTGGAACCGAGTCCGCAACTATTCCTGCGCCGCTTCTTACAAATACTTTACCATTTTTCTTGTAAGCAATACGGATAGCGATACATGTATCAAGATTGCCTGTAAAGTCTATATAGCCAATTGCTCCGCCGTAGATTCCGCGTTTGTTGTCTTCAAGTTCCGCTATAAGCTGACAAGCACGTATCTTTGGAGCTCCTGAAAGAGTACCTGCAGGAAGAACTGCGCTTACTGCATCAAGGCCATCAAATTCTTCTCTTATCTCACCGCGAACAGTAGATCCGATATGCATTACATGAGAATAGCGCTCAATACTGTGGAGCTTTTCAACCTCAACTGTGCCGAATTTGCTGATCTTTCCGAGATCGTTTCTGCCAAGGTCTACCAGCATATTGTGCTCCGCAAGTTCCTTTTCGTCACGAAGTAATCCTTCTTCAAGCTCCTTATCCTCTTTTTCTGTCTTTCCTCTCGGACGTGTACCAGCGAGTGGGAAGGTATGAAGGACTCCGTCCTCAAGCTTTACAAGAGTTTCGGGAGAAGCACCCGCTATCTCCACATCGGTGCCCGAAAAATAGAACATATATGGTGAAGGATTTATTGTTCTCAGTACTCGATAGGTATTCAGCAGACTGCCCTCATAATCAGCAGAAAGTCGGTTAGAAAGAACGATCTGGAAGATATCTCCCTCTCTGATATGGCGCTTGGCTTTTTCAACCATTTCGCAGTACTCGTCCTTGCTGAAAAGAGCTGTAACTTCACTTTTCATACGTCCCGCAGGTTCGCGCTGAACAGCTCCGTTCCTGAGAATATCAGCCATCTGCTGAAGTTCCATTTTGGCTTTGTTATAACCTGTTTCGCCCTCATCGAGCCTCATATTTGCAATAAGAATTATCTTCTGACGGAAGTTATCAAAAGCTATTACCTTATCAAATAACATCAGGTCTACGTCCTTGAAGTTCTCCGTATCCTTAACATTTGTACGAAGCGTTTTTTCGGTGTATGCCAGAAAATCGTATGAGAAGTAACCTGCAAGTCCGCCTGTGAAAGTAGGAAGATAATCGAATTTTGGACTTCTGTAATTTGAAAGTATCTGTCTTATCTGTACTGAAGGATCATCTGATGTCATCTTAACGTCGCCAATCGTAAGATCGCTACCTGCCGCAGTTATCTGCAGCTTAGGATCATAACCCAGGAACGTATAGCGACCCCATTTCTCCTTTTCAGCAACAGACTCAAGCATATAACAGTGAGTCGAAATGCTTTTAAGTTTCATTATTGCCTCGATAGGAGTGCAGATATCTGACAGAATCTCACAGCTTACTGGGAGAATGTCATACTTTCCGCTTTCAGCGAAGCGTTTGACTGTGTCAAGTTCCGGTAAAAAATTCATTTAAAGCACCTCCGAAGCCTGTCATGGTAATAAAAAAGTCCTTGACAGACCTTAATAATCTGTCAAGGACGAATAATCTTATCCGCGGTACCACCTTGATTCACGGCTTTGCCGTGCGCTTAACAGGATACTGTCATATCCCTGATGATTAACGCACATCCTAACGTTGCAGAATACTCTGACCGAAGACAATAATCCCGCGATCATTTGACTGCACCCTCGGCGGTCCATTTGCTAACCTGTTTTTCACCCGACTCTCAGCTACGCGGGCTCTCTGTGGAAGCATAATTAACTTTATCTCCGCTTCAACGGTTTAATATGATGTTATTATATCACCGTATATCCGTCTTGTCAAGTATTTTTTGAAAATTTTTTGTGGGAGTAGTTCTGAGTTATGCTTTCAATGCCGAAACCAAGCCTTGTTATATTGTAAGCTCTATTATATTACCTTCAAAGGCAGAAATGCAGCTCTCATAGTAACCGTCCCCAGTTGTTCGTGGTCCGCTTATGATCTCATAGCCGTCTTTTCGGAGTTTGTCAGTGAGTGCATCTACATTTTCAGCGCTTCCGAGACTGAAAGCTATATGTACATAGCCAGTTCTGGCTGCTGACTTTCGCATATCTTCCATATCCGGACGGTTCATTATCTCAAGTCTGGAACCGTCATCAAAACTGATAAAATAAGAACGGAAGCCTGTTTTTTCGTTGTGATAACCGTTATTTGAACATCCACCAATGTACTTCACGAAGAAATCACGGGCAGCTTCAAGATCGTTTACATACATAGCTATGTGTTCTATCTTCATGTTTATCACTCCTTCCTATGGAAGAATTATACCCTTATATTAATATAATGTCAACATGTCAAGTTTTCCAATCTGCATAATATGTGTTAGTATATATTAATATGTTTTAAGCTATTTTTCGTTGTTTCTTCTCTTTCACAATGTTTCTTGTGTGCAACAAAAATAGTTTCATTGTTGATTTTGCCTTACCTGAGTGTTATAATTGATAATACTATGACCATGTTGTAAAATAAACAAACACCATGAAGGGAGTAAAAAATGCTCGAACTGAAAAATATCGTTTTTAACGCCGAAAACGACGGAAAGAATGTAGGAATCCTTCGCGATATAAGTCTTACGGTGGATGACAATAAATTTGTAGTTATCACAGGTCCCAACGGCGGTGGAAAGTCAACTCTCGCCAAAGTCGTTGCAGGTATAATCAAGAACAACTCGGGACAGATTATTTTTGATGGTGAGGATATCACTGAAAAAAGTATCACAGACCGTGCCCGAATGGGTATAGGCTTCGCTTTTCAGCAGCCTGTTCGCTTTAAAGGTATGACTGTAGTCGATCTTCTCAGGATAGCCTCAGGAAAGACTCTTTCAGTTTCAGAAGCCTGCGAATATCTTTCCGAAGTAGGTCTCTGTGCTAAAGATTATATCAACCGCGAAATAAACGCTTCTCTTTCTGGCGGTGAACTCAAACGTATTGAAATAGCTACAGTTCTCGCACGTGACGTAAAACTTGCGCTTTTTGACGAGCCTGAGGCTGGCATAGATCTCTGGAGTTTCAATAATCTTATCCGTATATTCGAGAATATGCGTAAGGAACGCAACGGCAGATCTATCATCGTAATCTCACATCAGGAACGTATCCTCAATATCGCTGACGAGATCATCGTAATAGCCGACGGAAAGATCGTCAAAAAGGGCAATAAGGATGTTATCCTACCAGAAATAACTGGTACGGAAAATGCTGTGAATATATGCAGCAGAATACAGTAAGGAGGCGGCAGATATGGTTCAGATGGACGCAGTTCAGAAAAGACTTTTTCAGGAGGTTGCCGATCTTCACGGTATTCCCGAGGGAGCTTATAACCTCCGTGCAAATGGACAGGCAATCAGCAGAAATACTACTGCAAACATTGATATACAATCCAAATCAGACGTTAGCGGTATTGATATACGTATTAAGGACGGCACTAAAAATGAGAGCGTGCATATCCCGGTAGTACTCAGTCAGAGCGGCATAAAAGAGAACGTTTACAACGATTTTTATATTGGCGAGGACTGCGACGTACTCATCGTTGCAGGCTGCGGTATCGAAAACTGCGGCTCACAGGACTCGGAACACGACGGTATACACCGCTTCTATATAGGTAAAAACTCACGCATAAAGTACGTTGAGAAGCACTACGGTTCTGGTGACGGAAGCGGAAAACGCATACTAAATCCTGTTACCGAGGTGTATATGGAAGAAGGCAGCACTATGGAAATGGAAATGGTGCAGATAAAAGGTGTTGACTCCACTGAAAGAACCACTATCGCCGAGCTTAAAGAAAATGCAAAGCTTATCGTTCGAGAAAGGCTCATGACACACGGTCAGCAGCAGGCAGGCAGCATCTATAAGGTCGACCTAAAGGGCGACGGTTCAAGTGCAGACGTGGTTTCACGTTCAGTCGCTCGTGATGATTCATATCAGAAACTCGATCTCTGTATTATCGGAAACGCCGCCTGCAGCGGTCACACAGAGTGCGATTCTATCATTATGGACAACGGCCGTATTCTTGCGGTTCCGTCTCTTGAAGCAAACAATATAGACGCAGCCCTCGTTCATGAAGCAGCTATCGGAAAAATTGCAGGCGAACAGCTTATAAAGCTCATGACTCTCGGTCTCACTGAAGCAGAAGCTGAGGAACAGATAATAAACGGGTTCCTTAAATAAGGCCGTAGAAGGCGATGACCTCATCGTTCCTAACCATTTATGAAAAAACTCACCATTTCTGGTGAGTTTTTTATATTATTTCAAGTGTTCTTGCAGTAATGCCAACGGCTACACCCTGTGTGCCTGTACCAACATGAGAAGCTATACTGCACGCAAGTGGTCGATATGTAACCTTATAGCCTTTAAACTCGTTCTTCACTATGTTTACCCAGCGTTCAATCTCATCAGGAGTTTCCATTGTTCCTGCCGCTCCTATACTGAGGTGATCCTTGGGTATTCCTGAATACTTTTCTTCAAGGTCCTTGCGAACAGCCTGTAACATCTTTTCCTCGGCTGCTGACATTCCTCTTGCCTTTGCATATGCGTCAAGCTTTCCTCCCTGTATCTTCAGTATCGGCTTCAGATTCAGCACCGTTGCGATAGCCGCTCCTGCAGAGGTAATACGTCCTGTTTTTGTTATACGCTTGAGAGTTTGCAGAGTTATATATATATCGTTAAGATATGCATCCTCTTCAAGCTTTTCCTTTATCTCTGCAGCACTCATGCCATTTTCCGCATAATACTTCGCGTCGTACACTGAATCCAGCAGAGTTATGGATATGCGGTGATTATCGGTTACGCAGACTTTTCCACCATAATCTATAGCAAGTGCCTTAGCAGTGTCACATGCTCCACTCAAACCGCTTGACATAGGAATATAAACAAGCTCATCATAGCCTTCGGAAAGTATCTTATCCCACATCTCTGTAAGATCCCCTGGTGACGGCTGTGAGGAAACTATGTCCTTATCCTCGTTAAGAGCCTTGTAAAGCACCTCATGAGTGAGCGTAAGTTCCTCAATATAATCCTTTCCGTCTATCATCACAGGCATGGGAAGCACATATATGCCATACCTGTTGCCTTCTTCCAAAGTAATACCGCTGTTTGTATCAGTCATTACCGCTGTTTTCATACAATTCCTCGTTTCAAATTGCCCACCATAGCAAGCCGTTTTTCCATAGGTCGATTATATCATTTTATACCTTTTTTGTCAATAGAAAGCATTTTTTAAACTAAAAAGGCTGCATTTCAGCAGCCTCATCAGTATTAATTAGCTTTTGCATAGAATTGATCTATAAGATCAATTATTTCAGGATTGGTGTCATTATACAACTCGTGGTCTATTGATTCGTAGAACTTTACACGCTCTTCATACGGAACATCATTGTTATACTTCTCATTCAGCTCATTCGCTTTTGGAATATATACTTTTTTCTTGTACTCCACGTATTCTGAAGTACTGAATATGGAATTGTGTCCACTTCTATCCTCATCGGAAAAAGTGTAAAACTCCGCATTTGGATTGGTTATCTTTTCCTTCTGAGCTATTATGGAAGCTCCGTTATAATGAATGACCTCATCGTTCTTGCCATGTATCACAAGTACGGGGATATCAGACTTGTTTATGCCATCAACTGCTGATAATGAGGAGTTTTTACCGAACTCAACCTTGTTGTACAACCATACCAACGGATATAGAAGCTTTCCTGCTGCACCATAGCTGTCATCGCATGTTTCGGCGAGCTCTGCAAAAGGTGTATTATAGCCAGAAATTGTCACGCTCGCCTTAACATTGTGATCAAAGTTAAGTACTGCCGCTGCCGCATATCCTCCCCAGCTGTGACCTAAAACAAACATGTCCATATCCTTTGTACGGCTGTCGCTTTCCGCGAAAGCAAGTGCATTGTCAAGATCTATGACTGACTGTGCAAGTCCGTTTGTACCATCGCCCTCGCTGTATCCGCTTCCGGTGCAGTCATAGGCGAAAACGCTCCAACCACGGTCAACAAGATTGGTTATGAGACTGAGATAGAACTCATGACCGCTTCCTATACCATGGGCAAAGATGATAAGCCCTTTTTTATTGTCCATGCCGTAAAGATAGCCTTTAAGTGTGATATCTCCCGATTTGAAGTTTACCTCTTCGCGCGGATAGTCATTTTCGTAGTGATCATAAAACCACGTCACAGTCAGATTCGGATCAGGGTAGTCACCTCGTCCGAAATTCTTCTTCATTTCACTTGATGTGATGAAATAACCGATTATAAACGATATTATCAGAAATAATACAAGCACTATTGACGTTATTTTAAGTATCTTTTTCATAATATCCCCCCAGCCTGTTTTTTACATTATAACATTTATAACTTGTATTTTCAATATATTTCTAAATATAAATAAAGCCGCCCTCCACATAAATGAAGCACGGCATTATTATTTAGGAACAGATCAATCAAGTATATTTGCATTTCACGATTTTCTGACCCAAACTACCTGTTATTGACAGTTTCGGGATACATATCATGATTTGCCAGCCTTTCCCATGCAAGCCGCTCCCATTTTGTACCTGCAATTCCGTAATTGCAGTATGGATCTATGGATATTCCACCGCGTGGCAGGAACTTTCCCCAGACCTCAATATATTTTGGTTCCATAAGCTTTATAAGATCCTTCATGATGATATTCACACAGTCCTCATGGAAGTCCCCATGATTCCGGAAGCTGAAAAGGTATAGCTTCAATGACTTGCTTTCCACCATTTTTTCTGCAGGAATGTAAGAAATATATATGGTAGCGAAGTCAGGCTGTCCTGTTATAGGACAAAGGCTGGTGAACTCGGGGCAATTGAACTTTACGAAATAATCGTTATCAGGATGCTTATTAGGAAATGTCTCAAGCACAGATGGGTCGTAATCTGCAGAATATGTGGTCTTGTTGTTGCCAAGCAGTGATATACTTCCCTTTTCGTTTTCATTTCTGCCTGTCATAATCATACTCCTTTCGAAAGTGCAGGATCTTCCGCACCATTTGCCGCAAAAGCAGCTGCTCTGTCAAGACAAGTACCGCATTTTCCACAAGGCTTATCTCCACCCTCATAGCAGCTCCATGTAAGTTCATATGGCACGTTAAGTTCTAGTCCTTTTTTCACAACTTGAGCCTTTGTAAGACCGATAAAAGGTGCTTCAACTCGCAGCTCACAACCGCTTCCAAGGTATATCGCGCGGTTTATAGCTTCGTTGAAGTCACTGCTACAATCAGGGTATGCGTTTCCTGCCGCGTCATCGCTGTGCGCTCCATAGTATATAACCTCACAGCCGTTAGAAAGAGCTATGCTCGCAGCAGAAGACAGGAAAAGCCCGTTTCTGAACGGAACATAAGTGGATACCGGAGCTCCGTTTGTTCCACTGAGTTGCTCCGCATATGACTCCTTAGGTATCTCCTTTGTAGACCCTTTTAGTAATGAACAATCGGAATCCGCAAATATCAGTGCAAGGTCGAGTTTTTTATGTTTCACTCCGTAATAATCAGTTATTTTTTCAGCAGCTTCGAGCTCTTTGCTGTGCTTCTGACCGTAATAAACTGATAGGGCAAGAACTTCGTCTGCTCCAAATTTATCAACAGCTATTCCAAGGCAGGTGGTACTATCAACTCCACCGCTGAACAAAACCAGTGCTTTCATACTTATCTCCTTATTAGTCCAGTAGTTTTCTAAGCTCGGAACTATTTCTGAACTCTCCACGCCATGTTTTTGTAACGGTCTTTGCAGATGCATTTCTTATACCGCGGGCAGTCATACAGCTATGACACCCCTTTATTACAACTCCAACATCAGAAGAACCAGAAGCCTCCGCGATTATCTCAGCTATATCGCTGCCCAACTTTTCCTGGAGTTGAAGGCGCTTGGCCGCCATATCACATATCCTCGCTATCTTACTAAGCCCAAGTACTCTTCCCTTTGGGATATATGCCACATCTACCGTCATATCATACATCAAAGCCATATGATGCTCACAATGGCTAAAAACCGTAATATCCTTCATAACAACCGCCGTATCATCTGCAGCTTCAAAAGTCTTGCCGAACATCTGGGCTATATCATGATTTGAGTAGGCTATGCCCTCAAATACCTCTTCCATCATCCGCGCAACGCGCTGAGGAGTTTCACGAAGTCCCTCGCGCTCAGGATCCTCTCCGAGAGCTTCAAGAATACCTCTTATATGCATTTCTATCGCTTTTGTATCCATATTATCTCCTTTCAGACTCCGCGCTTGTTTGGATCCCAGATGAATTTATGCAGCTGTAGTTGCAATCTCACTCCGTTGAGGCGTTCAGCCGCTATGAAATCAACTATTTCCGCCGGCTCTATCTTGCCGAATACAGGGCTTATATACACTTTGCATCTTTTTACTAAATCAAATTCTTTTATTATCTCAGCAGCTCTTTTAAGGTCTCTACTACTGCCCGATACGAATTTTACAGTATCCATTTCGTTCAAAAAGTCATAGTTTTCAGTAAGCATATGAGCTTCCATGCCACTGCCTGGGAGCTTGTAATCAAATGTAAATGCAGGACGATATTTCCGTGAAGCAAGCTCCGCTGCAGATATGCTACCGTTAGTCTCTATTTCAACATTTTTTCCAGAGCTTATAAGCATATCGGTAAGGACACATAGTTCTGACTGTAAAAGTGGCTCACCGCCTGTGAGCGTAACGTTCCTTACGCCAGTTGAAGTCACATATGCAACTATCTCATCTGCACTCATAAGCTCAGCTTCTGCATCAACTTTATTAGCCCATTTTGTATCGCAGTAGCTGCAATTCAGATTACAGCCCCTGAAACGTATAAATACAGCTAGCTCCCCTGCCCGCTGTCCTTCACCGTTTATGCTGACAAACTTTTCAACCACTGGATATCTCATATCTCTTCCTCATAAACTGCACAATTGTCGGGAGTTTCATACACGGCAACGCTGCTTACAGGTAGTCCGTCCTCCTTGAGTTTATTGTAGAAGTATTCCGCGAAGTTCTCGGCAGTCGGACGGAATTTCACAACTATGAGCTTAAAGTTCTCGGCATTGAGCGCAGAAACGGTCTCTTCTTTGAGTGAATTCTCCTCATATATAAGAGCATGGTCGAAGCTGTCCGCTAGGTCACGGACTGCATTTTTTATATCACCGAAGTCTATGAGCATACCGCGCTTGGCACCACCGCCAATCAGCTTGGTTCCAGAAAATTCAGCTTCTATCTTCCAACGGTGTCCATGAATATTAGCGCATTTGCCCTCATAGCCTGCAAGAAAATGAGCGCTGTCAAACGCCGATGAAGTCTTCAATCTGTACATATAATCACTCCAACAAAAAAAGCATCTGCCAAGGCAGATGCATCCTTACATAACAAAATATACCGTCAGCAAGAACCGCGGTATATGGATGCCCTGGTTTTTATTAACGACAGGATGGCGCAAACGAACTGTCGGAGCAAGGCTCGTAGATTATTATAACATCTATCAACAGCTTTGTCAAGCTATTTCCAGAATACTTATACTATTTCAAATATATGGTCACCCTGCACTGGTACACGCTCTGAGATCATATTGTCAATACTTCCCCATAAATGACCTTTCAGAACGTCGATAAGATCGTTTATGTCATTTTCAGTGCCCTCAGCTTCCATTTCCACAGAACCGTCATCAAGATTGCGCACCCAGCCTGTAATGCCGAATCTCTGCGCAGTATGGGAAGCTCTCCAGCGGAAACCGACTCCCTGTACATATCCATAAAAAATAAAATGTCTGCGTACTTTTTCCATAACCAACCTCAAAAAACAAAACCGCTCAGAATGAGCTGAAATAATACTACTTTTATAATTATATACCCAAAAATCCCAAAGGTCAAGGTATTTATACGCTTTTTTCACGAATTATTAAAACAAAATAGCAAAATACAGACCGATTTATATAATCATCATTTTAATTCATTGACATACTATGCTTTCAGTAGTATAATAGTCTATATTTTGTTATGAAAGGACAGAATCAAATGAAAACAACAAGAAACGCTGCTCTTATCATGGCTTTTGCTATGGCTCTTACAGTTGCTTCTTGCGACAGTAAGAAAAAAACATCTTCTTACGAGAATGCAGCACAGGAGAACACAACTGAAGCATCGACTGATACCACAACTGACGATTCTACTGAAACAGCTTCAGACGAGACTTCAGAGGAAGAGCTTGCTGAAAATATGTTTGGTACAACAGCTGATATTAACGACTACATCAAAACTACGGATATCAATCCTCCGCTATGGAAGGTCACAGATCCAGAAAGCGGAAATTCGCTCTACTTACTTGGAACTATGCACATTCTTCCCGAGGCTGCAAAAGATTATCCAGAGGAATTAATGGATATCTACAAAAACTGCGAAGCTATAGCTGTTGAGTACGATACAGTTTCACTTATGTCTGACGCATCTGCTTTTACAGCATTTCAGAATGGATTTGTTTACAAGGACGGTTCTAAGATCACAGATCACATTTCTGATGAAACATACAAAAAGCTCACTGATTATTTCGACTCCTTAGGCGGCTACAGCACTATGCTTGACCAGTACAACACAGGCTTCTTCATTAATCAGTTAAACTCAATAATGCTTCTCAGACTTGAAAACGTCCAGACTTCGGGTACTGACGAACACTTTATTCAGCTTGCAAAGAACGACAACAAGGAAATTATCAGCATTGAAACTCTAGACACTCAGATAGGCGCACTCTCAGCTTACCCTGACGACCTTGCAGATTATGTTCTCAACGATTGTCTTGACGATATGGACAATATTGATGGTTATGCAAATGATATCTCTGATATCTATGAAGCTTGGGCTAACGGTAGCGGCGACATTCTCTTCGATTCCGACATGAACGTTGACGATATCCCCGAGGACCTCAAGGATGATTACGACGAGTACAAGAAAACTATGCTCAACGACCGCAATAAGGAAATGGCCGAAAAAGCTTCCGAACTTCTCAAAGAAGGTAAGAATTGTCTCTTCATGGTAGGTGCTCTTCACTATTCTGAGGACATTGGAGTTGATAACCTACTCGAAGGCATGGGATACAAAGTTGAAAAAATAGCTTAAATTATCAATTGAATAGCTACACACAGCGGTCTGACGAACGACAGACCGCTGTGTTTTTTAGCCGAATATGATATCAAGTTTGACGAACAATAGAAACTGTGATATACTATTTTCAAGATTTATCAGCGAAAGGAGTGATAGTTTGAAAAAATATACCATAACAGGTATGAGCTGTGCAGCATGCAGCGCAAGAGTAGAAAAGGCTGTTTCTTCCGTTGAAGGTGTGACTTCCTGCTCTGTAAGTCTTCTCACCAATTCTATGGGCGTAGAAGGCAGCGCTTCCGAATCTGCCATAATAAAAGCCGTCACTGCTGCAGGCTATGGTGCTGTTCCTGCTAACAAAGCAGCAGCGTCCCCAAAAAACGATGACAATCTATCAAACGAAAGTGAACTTAGTAATATAAAACACAGACTTGCTGCTTCACTGGTGTTCCTGCTTATACTGATGTATATTTCAATGGGGCATTCCATGCTGGGCCTTCCACTGCCACAGTTTATGGCAGATAATAACCTTATGAATGGTCTCGCCCAACTGCTCCTTGCCGCAATTGTCATGGTAATAAACCAAAAGTTCTTTATAAACGGTACAAAGGGACTTATCCACCGTTCACCCAATATGGATACACTAGTTGCTATGGGTTCAATGGCGGCATTCGTCTACAGCACTTGGAGCTTATTTGCTATGACTGACGCACAGGTAAAAGGCGATATCGTCCGGACTGCATTCTATTCACATGAGTTATACTTTGAATCGGCAGCAATGATACTCACTCTCATAACCGTTGGAAAGCTACTTGAAACACGCTCAAAAGGAAAGACCACTGATGCTCTGAAAAGTCTCATAAAGCTCTCTCCAAAGACTGCAAACGTAATCAGAGACGGAGTTGAAACCGAGATTACCGCAGACGAAGTTGTCAAAGGCGATATTTTCATTGTCCGCCCAGGACAAAGTATTCCAGTAGACGGCATTGTTCTTGAGGGGGAAAGCGCAGTCAACGAATCAGCTATTACAGGAGAAAGCATTCCAGTTGACAAAAAGGCAGGCTCTACCGTGACTTCCGCAACTATCAACAGTTCTGGCTTCCTAAAATGCGAAGCTACGCGAGTAGGAACAGACACCACTATTTCACAGATAATAAAACTCGTTTCAGACGCAGCAGCCACAAAAGCTCCCATAGCTAAAACTGCAGATAAAGTCTCGGGGATTTTTGTCCCGGCTGTCATAATAATAGCTGTCATTACTCTCATTATCTGGCTCATTGTCGGAAAGTCTGCAGGATTTGCTCTTGCAAGGGCAATTTCTGTCCTTGTTATCAGCTGCCCTTGTGCTCTAGGGCTTGCAACTCCCGTAGCCATAATGGTCGGCAGTGGTACAGGTGCAAGGAACGGAATATTATTTAAAAACGCCGTGTCACTCGAACAAACAGGTAAAGTCAGTATTGTTGCTCTCGACAAAACAGGAACTATTACTGCAGGTGAGCCGGTTGTCACAGACATTATCCCTGCCCATGGCTACACGGAAAATGAACTTCTTTCCATTGCACTTGCTCTTGAAATACACAGCGAGCATCCACTTGCAAAAGCCGTAATAAATCACTGTAATGGAAAAAACTTAACTTTCGAGGAAGTAACAGCTTTCAGGTCAGTATCCGGCAACGGTCTTACTGCTGAACACAATGGGATCAAAATATCAGGTGGAAATTACAGCTTTATAAGCTCCGTCTCAATAGTTCCTGATGATATGAAAAAAGCCGCCGAGATGCTCTCATCAGCTGGAAAAACCCCTCTTTTATTCTCAAAGGGTGAAAAATCAATAGGTCTAATTGCTGTCGCAGACGTTATCAGAGAGGATAGTATCGATGCCATAAAACAGATGAAAAAGATGGGCATAAGGACCATAATGCTAACAGGCGACAACGAAATTACTGCAAAAGCTATCGGTGAACAAGCAGGCGTTGACGAGATCATCGCTGGGGTGCTTCCCGACGAAAAGGAGGCAGCTGTCCGTAGTCTAAAAAAGCAAGGTGTCACTGCAATGGTTGGCGATGGAATAAACGATGCTCCTGCGCTGACTTCAGCGGATATGGGCATAGCTGTCGGTGCAGGCACTGACGTTGCAATTGACGCAGCAGACGTGGTGCTCATGAAAAGCAGTCTCATAGATGTTCCTGCTGCTATCAGGCTCAGCAGAGCAACTCTCAGAAATATAAAGCAGAACCTTTTCTGGGCATTCTGTTATAATATAATAGGTATCCCCCTTGCAGCAGGAGCATATATAAAACTGTTCGGCTGGGAGCTTAACCCTATGTTCGGAGCGGCTGCCATGGGACTTTCAAGCTTCTGCGTGGTGACAAATGCGCTGAGGCTCAATATGTTCAATCCATATGACGCAAGCCGCGATAAAAAACAATCAGCACATGTAAAGACTGAAGTTAATTCTGACAGCAGCACAGAAAAGACCATAAAAATTAAGGGCATGATGTGCGAACACTGCGAAGCCCGCGTCAAAAAGGCTCTTGAGGAACTCAATGCCGTGAAAAGCGCCGAGGTCAGCCATAAAAGTGGAACGGCTGTGGCTGAGCTATGCAGCGATATCTCCGACACTGAACTGAAACAGGCAGTTGAAGACGCAGGATACAAAGTCACAAAGATAGTATAGAAAGAAGGCAAGCATTTTTGCTTGCCTTCTACTTTCATTCAAGCCAGTTATCCTGAACATGTGTGTCATATGTGCTTACCATAAAGTCGCTGTTGACATATACGTCCTTGTCAACCTCTATAAGGATATGCCACTGAGCCATATCACAGGTACCGATCTGAGGCAACAGCCTCTCGATAGTCACACAGATACCGCCTACCTGTGCTACCCTGTGTCTGTTTGAGCCGCTTCCCTCTTCCAGTACAACTACAAGAAGCTTATGATTGCTAAACCAGCTGGCGTCATATTTTTCTATTGCGTCAATCAAGCTGTCATGTCCTAAAAATTCGCCGTCAATATAGTAGCTGTCTTTGATTGACTCAATATAGCTGTCAAGCTCAGAACGGCTTGTGATAAGCTTTTTCTGGGGATAAGATCCACCTCCGCCGTGATTGTTCGTTCGAATGTATTGTGCATTAAAGTCATAATTCTGAAGAGGAGGTGTAACGCTATACTGTGCAGGATACATTCCTATCTCATCGCCGTGTGACATCAAATAATCGGCAAGTTCATCGGGGAGAACAGCTTCCTTTTGTACGGGGTTACTTGCCGAACTGTTGCGCCATACCCATTTGCTGCTAAAATTAAAATAGAATATCTCTGTATCTCCTGGAGCGTTCAGCACATATTCGGGCAGTCCGTCGCAGGTCTCGGGAGAATAGGTCAGATCGTTGAGCCTTGCAAACACATCTATTACTTCACACGTATCAGAAGTTTTTGTTGTCGTCTCTGTGCTCTTAGTCGTAGTTGCCTTTGTCGTGGCCTTTGTGGTCATCTTTGAAGTTGTCTTGAACGTAGTCTTTGGCTTTTGCGTTTCATTTGGCTTTTCGGTCTGCTGTATCGTCACCTGCACTACTGCTTCCGTCGTCTGATCGTTTTTATCTGTATTTGAAGTCTGCTCCGTGTCCTTTTTCTCCTTGGCGGCTGAAGTTACCTTTTCCGTAGTCTTTTCGGAAGCTTTTTCACTCTTCTGACCGGAAGTAGTCTCACTTTCCGCTACATTTTTATCATTACTTTCACTTGTTGACACATCATCTGTGCTGTTTGCATCTGTTACAAGCTCTATATCTTCTTTAACAACAGGAACACGATGCTTGAATACGTTATACCCAACAGCTCCGACACCTGCCACCAGAACGAACATAGCCGCTGTTGCTGCAATTCTGCGCCATTTTATCTTATTGCTGTAAACCTCAACACCAGATATGGAAATTCCATCTTCTTCACCCATAGTATCAGCTTTTACAAGCTTTGCAGGGCTGATTTCGGCTTCTTTTATCAGATCATCATCAATCAAATTGACTGCTTCAAAAAACTTCTTTTTATCCATAATCATAACCCTCTTTTTTTAAGTATTCTTTCAACTTCTTCCTTGTACGAAAAAGATAAGTAGCAACGGTTTTCTCGTTAATATCATAAAATTCAGCTATTTTTGAGATACTGTCACCATACCAGTAGCGCCTGACGAAGACTTTCCTGCGGATTTCGTCCTGAGTGCGCAAGAAGCAGCTTATTATCCCTGCAAGCTTTTCAGCGGATATGTCATCCCCGCGGCTGTCAGGAATACACTCTGAAAGCTCATCCAGGGATACCTCATACTGTGAATTACGTTTCTGTGCTGTATTATATTTGAGGCGATCAATAGCTTTATTCTTGACAATACGGCAGAGGTATGTTTTTAAATCCTGTGGCTCCTCCGGAGGAATCTTGTTCCATATGTCATAGTATGCAGAATTTACGCATTCTTCGATATCCTCATGCCTAGGAAGTATATTCCCGGCAATATAACAACAAAGTCCGTCATACCTGCTTTTCAGCTCTTTAAGTGCATTTTCGTCTCTGTTTCGGAACATTTCCATAATTGATGCATCATTCATTCGGGAAAACCTCCTTTCATGAGGTATTGATTTCCTCTTGTCTATATAGTCGATTTTTTCAGTGAAATATTTCACTTCTTTGAAAAATTTTTCGAACCCCCATAACAAATATCCCCCGACTGCTAAATCACAATAAACAGAAACGGGGGATGTTGTTTTTATTCAGTTTTCAGACCTCTTTACGGTTTCCATACATCTTCTCATAGTAGTTCTGATACTCGCCGCTAATGATAGTCTCCCACCACTCGCGGTTCTCAAGATACCACTTGATAGTCTTCTTGATACCATCTGCGAACTTTGTCTCAGGCAACCAGCCAAGCTCATTATGAATCTTGGTTGGATCTATAGCATAACGCATATCGTGACCCTTTCTGTCCTCAA
>JAEEGJ010007489.1_pt1 | contig 31247 bp, 27 predicted proteins | sample 8958761 | NCBI WGS metagenome assembly JAEEGJ01 (sample SAMN16246546, study PRJNA631951) | gut metagenome | biome: gut microbiome; feature: rumen; material: RS-attached | host: Bos | place: Iran: Karaj | collected 2018-10
CATGTCATAGTTCACCACATCACCATATGCGAACGACAGCGTCTTGGCCCACACCAGGGCATGGTTCGAGCGGTCATAATGAGGAGTCACCGTCCATCCCTTCGTCACGCTCCTCTGTTCTTCGGGCAGCGATTCGTTCTCCTCCTTTTCGTCCTCTTGCAGTTGCTCCAGCAGTTCATCATAATCCACCTTCTCAGCATCATCATCCTTGATGTATCCACAATCGTTGTACGAGATCACATACGCCGTGCTGACCTGATAGAAACACCTGGTCTCACTCGGCACGAGCACACCCAGCATATTTTCGAGATTGCTTTCCGAATTATCCCAGTATTCGGTCAGCAGTTTCATGGCCTGAGGCCGGTCCAGATAGACGAGATCTGTGGGCACCATGATTTGAGCGTGGCACGAAGCGAACTCCACTACCCCCGTTTGTCCCGCGATGGTATCCTCCTTCAGCGCCTCCAGCTCCTCAGCAGTATATCCAGACGACAGCATATCCTCATCTGTAACACTCTTGAATGAACACAACATCAGCCAAGCCAATGTCAATAAAGCGAACATTTTGATAAAAGCGATTTTCTTCATAACTATAATCAACTAGATTTTAATTTTTTGTTGGTGCAAAGATACAACAATTATTCCATATTATAAAAAGAAAAACAAAAAAAACACTATTCCGCCCTGTTATAAACACATTTTATCCTTTTACAACATATTTGGCAACTCTATTCTTCATCTTTCCAATAATGCTGAATCGAAAGCAAGGACTTCACACTCCAAAACTATGATTTCCCCGTTTATGATCTGCATGGATGTCCGACTTTCTTTTTTCATCATCCTATTATAGAGGCCGATTTTTCTTTGGGTTCGACATTTGAACCTTTGACAATAGAATAGTTTTACATATAATAGGGCAGATAGATGGCAAAAACAAGAAAGATAAGGCATATAATTTCAATGCTGCACTACTTGCGCACAGATAGAACTATATTGCCACACTATGGATCTACCTGCGTACACTTGATACAATCTCACAGCAATATTGCACCACTTGCTCACAGTTAGTACAACATCATTACAAAACGAGATCAGCATGAGGTTAGGTCTTCTTCCTAAAAATATAGCATGACCATTTTGCGCCAAGAATGGTTATCCTACAGTAGAAGCATGACCATTCTTGGCCAAGATGGGGTATGGAACGATTGGAGCATGAACATTCTTGGCACAGATTGGTTATGAAGCTATTGATGGCATAACCATTCCTGGCGCAGATTGGTCATGGAACGATTGGGGCATAACCATTCCTGGCATAGATTGGTCATGGAACGATTGGGGCATAACTATTCCTGGCGCAGATTGGTCATGGAACGATTGGGGCATAACCATTTCTGGCATAGATTGGTCATGGAATGATTAAAAGCATAACCATTCCTGGCGCAGATTGGTCATCAAACAACTACGGCATGACCATTCTTGGAGAAGGTTGGTCATGCCGTAAAATGTGACAGTTAATTTCTTATTCGGATTGTTTTTTCCACTCCGTGATATTGCGTTCCTTGGAATTGAAGCAGATATCCTTTTTGCCAAGTTAAGCTTTCTATACGAAGGAAGAAGACTTCAGCAAATCAAAGAAGGGGCTTCAGGCACTCGGCCATCTCATCGGCAACCTCCTTGGCCTTTTGGGCAGCAACCTCGGCGAAGCGCTCGGTGTGGTTGGCATAGATGATGGCGCGGCTGGAGTTGACGATGAGGCCACATTGCTGATTCATACCATATTTGACAACTTCCTGGAGGGAACCGCCTTGTGCGCCGATGCCGGGAACGAGAAGGAACGAATCGGGTGCGATGCGACGAATGTCCTCAAACATCTTGCCCTGGGTAGCGCCCACGACAAACATAATCTGATCCTCGGTGCCCCAGGTCTTGACGGTGCCAAGCACCTTTTCGAAGAGGCGTGTCGAAGTGCCATCGACTGTCGAAAGCTGGAAGTCGTGCGAACCCTTGTTGGAGGTCAAGGCAAGGCAAATCACCCACTTGCCCTCATAGCCGAGGAAAGGTTTCAGGGAGTCCTCTCCCATGTAGGGAGCCACGGTGACAGCATCGACGTCGAGATGCTCAAAGAACGAACGGGCATAAAGCGACGAGGTGTTGCCAATGTCGCCGCGCTTGGCATCGGCGATGATGAACTGATGAGGATACTGCTCGCGAATATAGCAGACTGTCTTCTCGAAAGCGATCCATCCTTCCACGCCGAAGCACTCATAGAATGCGAGGTTGGGCTTGTAGGCGATGCAATAGGGTTCGGTGGCATCGATGATGGCCTTGTTGAACTCGAAGATGGCATCCTGTGCAGGCAGCTGCTGCAGATGCTCGGGAATCTTCTTGATGTCGGTATCGAGACCTACGCAAAGGAAGGTCTTCTTCTGCTTGATTTGTTCGAAAAGTTGGGAACGAGTCATGTTTGTGGGTATTTTGAGGGTTTCGAAATAAACAAAGTAATCAGAACAATCGGAGTAATCAGAGTATTCAGAATATTCGGAGCAATCAGAGTATTCCGAGTAATCGGAAGAATCGTCCAAAGCGCTATTTCTGGATGAACCAGGGGATACGCTGGACCTTGTAGTCGAGATGCCAATAGCTGTCGAAGTAGGGAAGCCAGTCCTTGATAAGGACCGATTGGCCGATCTGGAGAGCATAGAGGCGTGTGCCTTCGTCCTGCAGCTGACGCAACTGAACCAACAAGGGGCGATCGACGAGGGGGAACTTGAAGTCGGAAATAAGCAGCAGGTCGGCACTGCCGTAGCGCGGGTTGCTGCAGATGAGTTGGAAAGAAGACTGCAGCATCTCGGTTCCATCGGTCGATCCGCCACATTGCTGACGCATATAGTCGAGCAGCGAAGTGCGGTTGGCTCTGACATCGAAGGTCTTGGCTTTGTCGGAAAAAGTGATGAGCAGCAAGTCACGCTTTTGTGCCAAGGCAATCTGCAGCAGCTTGATGACCAGGCTATGTGCGATGCGTTCGGGAGGGCCCTGCATCGAACCGCTTGTATCCATGCAGACAATCATCGGACCTTTCTGCCGCGCACGTGCCACCTGCACCTTCTGCGCCTTCTTCATTAGGTTCGACTTGAAGAGGAAGGTCTGCAGGCGTCGCGTTGCATACCGGTAGGCAAAGAGGCCAGACAGTTCCTCATCTGCCATCGTCGCCATTTCGATGGGCAGCAAGGCACTTAGATCATTGCCTACCGAGATGCCCTCGATATCGGAGGGGGACGAATGCTCCATCCTGTAGGTACTTCCACTACCCACGGGCACACGTTCAGGTCCCTCGTTATCAGCAATACGTCCCACACGCCTTGCTACATCGAGCAGTATCGGATAATGTTTCTGCAAAGCCACGATGGGACGGATACGCTCGAAGCTGATTGTGTTCCAGATGGTGCCCATCAAGGCCCAGCATTGGGCAAACTCATCGATTGCCACTCCGTGCTGGCTGACATAGGGAGGGATGACACTCAGGTACTTGTCGAGCAGCTTCTGTTGCTGGGGCAGATGTTCGCGAACGTAGTCGGAACGAAGTTGAGACAACTCGTACGGGTCGTCCACCCCTCGCATCTGCATGAAACGAAGCCGGGCCTCGACGGCATCGTCGAATGCCTGCTCCAGGTCGGAGCAGATCAGTTCCTCGAGTTCATCGAGCACTTTATGCGGAAGGGTCAGATAGGTGGTCATGCACAAATGTTTAGGAAGACAGCCATGCTTGGCTGTCAACGAAACAAACGGACAAGCATAGGCTTACTCGTCATACAGCAGTTTGCGAATATCGGCGCGCAGTTGAGCTATCTGACGTTTGAAAGAATCGAGCTGGCTGGTAATGATCTGCTGAACCTGTGGGCTGGAGAAGAGATGGCTGCGAATCTGTGCCGACAGCATCACAGCCTGCTGGAAAAGGGTATCGACGGCCGATTCACACTCCTCAATGCTGGTACAACCACCCTGAATAGCCGGTTCAAGACCCGAGGACTGCTGCAACTGCATGCCACGCGAAGCGCGGCGCAAGGGATAGCGCGTGCCATTGACATAGAGGTTCATCGAGTCGCGATAGAGGTTGACACGCTGAAGCTCGGCCTCATACTCGCCCACATTGTCGGGATTGGTATAGGCACGGATGATGGTGCGTCGAGGCTGGATGGGATCCTTGAACATCACGCCGCGCACAGCCGGTTCGTCTGAACTGCGAGTGGGCAGGGCGCAATAGTCGGGCACAAAGATAAAGGTGTTCTGCAGGCCCTGGCTCTCGACCAGCTGATAATAAAGACCATCGAAGATGATGAGGTCGTCGTCGCGATGATCGCCTCGCTGACGTGCCTTTTCGCGCACCTCGCGCACCGCACGACTTCGCAAGGCACGCGAAACCTGCCGCTGCAGGATGTCGAGTCGAGTGAGATAGGGTCGGAAGATGGCATCGGCCACAATTCGTCCGATCGAAGGGAGTTCGTCCGGTTCGTTCCAAAGGCAATGGATAGCAAGCTGCAGATCGGAGGGATTCACCTCGTTGCGGTCGTGCACAAAGGCCGAAGCGCACATCAGGTGCACAATCTTCTTCCAGCGGCGGTCGCTCACGTAGATGCTGCGATGGACATCCTGCCCTTCGATAGCCACATCCTTGAGTCCCTGACGAATATGGGTGATGGCCAGAAGGACTTCGCGCGGAACCATTATGCCGGCAACCTGCTTGAGCCAATCGACATATTCCTCTTCGCTGATTGCATCGCTGACGGGCTTCAAATCCTGCTCGACAGTACCGGCAGGATCGACCATCCGGTAGAAGGCTTCCTCGTTTTGGATGGGCTGGCTGACCAGACGAATCAGGAAACGATCCCACAATGCTTCCAGCCCCTCCCCTTGCACGGGCAGTTCGTTAGAAGCACCGATGAGGAGCTTGAGGGGCAGCTGCATGAGTTGGTTACCATTGAGATATACCTTCTCGTTGATCACCGTGAGCAGCGTGTTCTGGATGGCAGGTCCTGCCTTCCAGATCTCGTCGAGAAAGGCCACATCGGCCGTGGGCAGATAGCCTTCGACACAGCGCTGATAGACATCGTCGGACTTGAGCCGCTGAATGCTGACGGGGCCGAAAATCTCGTCGGGCGTAGAGAAGCGCGACATCAGATACTCAAAGGAACGTGCATGCGCGAAAGCAAGCTTGAGGCGTCGGGCCACCATGCTCTTGGCCACACCAGGAGGGCCCAGCAGGATGACGCTCTCGCCGGCGATGGCGGCCAGCAGCGAAAGGGCAAGCTCGGCATCCTTCTCATAGACGCCCTCTCCGATCTGCCGTAATATCGATTGAATGCGGGTTTTCATAGCATAATGGGATGTGTTTAAAAACACGAATGACCATCGCAGAGGAGAAACCTCATTGACAGTCATTGTTTATCCTCTAAAAGGGATTTCGGTGAATCGTTAGCCAGACGAATTAACGCATGGTGTCACCTACGGTAAGGTTCTTGCGGCCCTTAGCACGACGGGCAGCGAGGACACGACGACCGTTCTTGGTGGCCATACGAGCGCGGAAACCATGCTTGTGGAGACGGCGATGGTTGTGTGGCTGGAATGTCATCTTCATAGTTGTAACTCTTTTATATTGTTTTTATTTGTCTGCTTGTTTTTGAGGCGGTATTGCCAAATAGCGGGTGCAAAAGTAGGTAAAATTATTCAATTTACCAAATTATTTGGTGATTTTCTTTAAATAATTTTGTTTTTCTCAATGTTTTTCTCTATCTTTGCACCCGCAAGATTGCAAAAACACAAGAATTTTAGTCAATCCTGCTCCTTGCTTACCCTCATTTGGAAACAATAATAATAACTAATAAACTCTAAAAATACAACTATGGCAATCAAGTCACAGGACATCAAGAATGGCACCGTCATCCGTGTCGATGGCAAGCTCCAGGTAGTAGTTTCGTTCCTCCATGTTAAGCCCGGCAAAGGCAACACCTTCATGCGCACCAAGCTGAAGGACGTCGTTTCGGGTTATGTCACCGAGCGTCGCTTCAACATCGGCGAAGTGCTTGAGGACGTCCGCGTGGAGCACCGCCCCTACCAGTTCCTCTATATGGACGGCGACGACGCTGTCTTCATGAACCAGGAAACCTTCGACCAGGTGACCATCGACAAGAAGATGATCATTGGCGAGGAGTACATGAAGGAAGGTGACATCGTTGAAGTAGTAAGCGACGCTTCCACCGAGACCATCCTGACTGCCGAAATGCCTGTCAAGACCGTTCTCCAGATCACCTATATGGAGCCAGGCGCCAAGGGCAACACCGCTACCAACACCCTGACCAAGGCTACTGTTGAGACCGGTGGTACCGTCCTCGTTCCTCTCTTCTGCAAGGAGGGCGACAAGATTGTGGTTGACACCCGCGACGGCTCGTACGTTGAGCGTGCCAAGGAATAATACGACAATCGAAAGCAATGACAGTCAAGGATTGGGCCCTCGAGGACCGTCCGCGCGAAAAGATGATGGCCAATGGCGAGGAGTCCCTTACGGATGCTGAGCTGTTGGCCATCCTCATTAATACCGGACAGAAAGGACGAACTGTCCTGGACATTTCACGCGACGTGTTGGCGCAATGCCACGGCGACCTCGAGAAACTGCATTTTGCCCTGATACCCAGCGACGACGGCAGCAACCACGAAGTGCTCAAAGGCATCGGACCCGCCAAGGCATGCACCATTCGTGCGGCTCTCGAACTGGGACGGCGCATGGAACATCAGCGCCAGGTCAATCTCCTGAATGCGCAGATCATCAGCGGAAGCGACACCATCTTTGCCCAGTTCGACAAACAGATGTCGCTGCTCGACCACGAGGAACTTTGGGCACTCTATATGTCGAAGAACGGCAAGATTCTGGCTCGTGAGGAGATTGGCGTAGGAGGCACCGACAGTGCAAGTGCCGACATCAAGAAGATTGTGCGTCCAGCCCTGCAATACATGGCTTCGAACGTGGCCCTTTGCCACAATCATCCCCACAGCGCCTGTCGCCCAAGTCGTGCCGATCGTCAGATGACGGCAGCCGCCCAGCAGGCCCTCGCCCTCTTCGGGGTGCGTCTGCTCGACCACATCATCATCGCCGACAGCCAGTACTATTCGTTCCGCGACAACGGGGACCTGTAGCCATTTTCATTCACATATATAAAAAAATATGCCAGCAAGTCGATTGACCTGCTGGCTTTTTTTGCGAGGATATTACTTGTGGGGAAAACTACTCCGCATTAAGCCTGACAATACGTATGCCTCTGCAATTGTTTGCCCGGACGGCATAATCCTGCAGCGACAAATCGCTCACCACAACCTTGCCCTTCGACGAACTGGCATGAAGCAGTCGTGGCATCTCGGTGCCCTCGGGCTTCCAGACAAAGCCGACGTGCTGGATGTCGAGTCCCAAGGTGTTGGAAACGAAAGCCACAATGTCGCCATGCCGAAGCTGGTCATAGCACTGGGAAATCTGTGTCGATGGGACGTAATAGGTGAAGCGCGTGCTGAGGTAATTCTCAATCTCACGCACATCCATCATCATCTTTGTACTCTCTCGCAACTGGGGATAGTAACGCTTGTTGGCACTCATATAATTGATGGCCTTCTTCTGTTGGACAGCACCCGTAAGCGAAGGTGTGACTTCGGTCATAAGGCCCTGCTCCTCTCCATTGAGGATCCAGTCGGTGAAATAATGGTTGCGCGAAGCATAGTTGCCGCGTTTTCCATCGCGATAACGAAGGGCCTGCACAAAGCGTCGAAGGATGGAATCGCCCTCATAAGTGATCGTGGTGCGACCCAAGACAGCAGCGCTGACGTATTCCACGAAGGTGGTGCAATCGACCGAATCGAGGTTGATGACGAGCGGCTCGACAAACTTCTCAACATCGGCAGGCTGCGGATTGGGCTCAAGCGTCCGACCCGCATAGCGAGCTTCACGTCCACGGCTTGCATTGTAATCGTAGAACGACTGCATGACCTGGTCGAACGTAATTGCACGTACATTCGAGGTCCATTGGTTGGCCTGCATATTCATCACATTTTCGAGCGTCACCTGTGCAGCCTCGGCATCGGTGAGTTGACGTGCCCAAGCCACACGCTTCGAAGTGCCCGAACCTTCACCCGTATTATGGTATTCGGCATAGCGTGCCGTCAGTTCGCGAGCCGGGTCATTCCAGTTGTGCCATCCTGCCTCGTGGATGGTGGCCGGAAGGTCACACTCCATAAAGATAACGCTGGCCCAGTTGCGCCACGGACGGCCCAGATAGGCCTTGGCATCGGGTTCGGCCGTCACCTTGCAATGCTTGAAGACGTAGCCATAAGGATTCTCGGCAGGAGTGGAAGCCGCGGTTAGATAGCCATCGCCGATGGAACGAATCTCGCAATCCTCAAACCACGCGGTGGCAGGGCCGAAAATGAAATCGACCGTGCCGTCGATATAGCAGCCATAGTAGATCTGGCGCGAACGAGCATTACCGGTGAATACCGTATCCTGAAAGCCATGGATGTAGCAGTTGCGGAACACCGAACGATCGGCCTCGCAATGCACGGTGACAGCCTGTCCAACGCGTGCAGCATTCGAACGTGTCTGCCACCAGTCGGGGTTGTAATGCGTCATGGCATCGTTGACGATGGTCATGTTCTCACATTCGAAGCCTTCGCCCAGCACGAGCAGGGTATAGCTTTCGAAGGTGCCTGCACGATGTCCTCGGTCGCTGCCATTGATGAGCTGGTTGTCATGTCCCATGGCATCGGCCACCGAACCGAGCACCACTCCCTCGAAGCGACCTGTGTGCTGCAGGTTGGCATGGTCATGCCAGACGAGGATGCACGAGTCGCGGTCCTCGCCGATGAGCGAGATGTTGGTCTTGTAGGTGGGCACGATGACCTTCTCTTCGTAGGTTCCCTTCCGAACGAGGATGCGCTGACGTCCTTCGGGCTTGTAGTCGCGGATGGAAAGGATGGCATCCTGGATGGTCAGGTAATCTCCCGTACCGTCCTTCGCAACTACCACATCGTACAATTGTGCTCGCATATCACTTGCGAAAGCGAGCAAAAAGAGCATGGATATAAGCCTGGTTAGATTTTTCATTTTCGAAAATAGGATTAAAAAAATAAAACGCCGCAAAAAACTATATAGGAACTATTTTCACTATTTTCACTATAGTCACTATCAAAACTATAGCCACTATTTTCACTATAGGAACTATAAATGACTATATCCACTATCCTCCCTCCCCCACCAGAATCGCCGGCCCCTGGTTGGTCTCGACCAGTTCGTGGCTCAGCGTAACCTCCTGGCAGACATTGACCAATGCCGCATCGAACGAGCGCTGGCAACGGATATAGTTGTCCGAAAAGCCATGCATCGGGGCGTAGGTTCCATCTTTGCGCAAGGGCGGCTGTTCCCAGAGCACGCTGCGCACACGGCCCATCTGCTGCCGATAGAAAGTGCGCAGCTTCTCGTCGCTCAAGGCCACCAGCCGGGCGGTGCGTTCATGCCGTTCGGGCATCGGGACGATGGGGCGAATCTCAAGCGCCTTGGTATCGGTGCGCTCGCTGTAGGTGAAGGGATGGAGCTGGCTGACAGGAAGCGATTGGATAAAGGAATAACCTTGTTCGAAAAGCTCGGCGGTCTCGCCGCGCATGCCTGCCATGACATCGACACCGATGAACGCATCGGGAATGACCTCCCGGATGAGGTGTATCTTGTGGGCGAAGAGTGCGGTGTCGTAGCGACGACGCATCAGGCGCAGCACCTCGTCGGTTCCCGCCTGCAGGGGGATGTGGAAATGGGGGGCAAAACGCCGGCTCTCCTCGGCAATCCAATGGATCATCTCATCCGTGATGAGGTTGGGTTCGATGCTGCCGATGCGATATCGCTCGACACCTTCCACCCTGTCGAGGGCACGGCATAGTTCGAAGAAGCTTTCGCCGGTCGAACGGCCGAAATCGCCGATGTTCACACCGGTAAGGACAATCTCCTTGCCGCCCTTCTCCACCACGTCGTGAGCCAACGCAACGAGTTCAGCAATGCTGCCATTCCGACTGCGGCCTCGTGCCAAAGGAATGGTGCAATAGGTGCAGAAATAGTCGCATCCGTCCTGCACCTTGAGGAAATGGCGCGTGCGGTCGTCGGCCGAACAGCCTCCGTGGAAGGTATGGATATCCCGGTAGGGGGTGCGATAAACCAGCGGCTCGTCACGCTTCTGCAGGTCGCCCAGCAGCGTCAGGATGCCTTCGCCCTTGTACTCCGTGCCGACGATGAGGTCGATGCCCTTCACCCGCCCGGCCAGCTGATCGGGAGCAATCTGTGCATAACAGCCCGTCACGACGACAAACGCTTTCGGATGTTCGGCCACCAGCTTGTGGATCTGCTGGCGGCTCTTGGCTGTGGCCTGCTCGGTCACGGCACACGTATTGACCACAATGAGGTCGGCCGCGGCCCCGTCCCTGGGATTGGCCTTCTCGAAGCCAACCTGCTGCAAACGATACGCCAGCGTCGAGGTCTCGGCAAAGTTCAGGCGGCACCCGAGGGTATAATAGGCGACCTTCTTCACAGGCAAAGCGAACGAATCAGGTGACGATATTCCTGTTGCTCGAACTGCTGCGTGAAGACGTCGCGTCCCAGTTCGTGGCGAAGCTCCTCGTAGGTCCAGAAACGTCCCTCGTCAACCTCCTCGCTATTGGGCACGATGCGTCCGTTATAGACAATGTGGAACGACGTAACCAGCTCGCGCTCACGCTCCGACTCCCAGATGTACTGGAAGAGGAAGCGCGGTTCGGTACGGAAACGCAGTCCCAGTTCCTCATGCGCTTCTCGGCGGACGGCCTCCTCAAGTCCTTCGCCATAGGCCACGTGGCCTCCCACGGCCGTATCCCAGCGACCCGGCGCAATGTCCTTGCTCATCGAACGCTTCTGCAGATAGATGCGTCCCTGCAGATCGGTGATATGCAGATGGACAACGGGATGCAACGACATCGAGCCTCCATGGAAATAGGCACGGCTGGCACGTCCCAGGACGTTGCCCTCTTCGTCAATGAGCGGGAACAGCTCAATCTTTTCTTTCTTATCAGGATAATGTAAGTCAATCATACCTTCATCTATGACGTATCAAAAATATGGGCACAAAGATAAAGACTTTCGTCGAACATTCCAAATTTTGAAGGCCAATTTTTCAGAAAAACCACTTATTCATTTGCGGAATATAGTTTTTGTAGTGAAACATGGCTGACAATTCGTTCAAAAAACACCCTTTCGGACCTGTTTTTGTCACGAAAATTTGGAAAAACAGTAAAAAGTCAGTATCTTTGTGCCCTAATTTTATTACTATTGGATAAATATAGTAGCAAAACTGAACAATCTCTAATTAGCTGCATAATATGATTCTACCCAACCCATTTGCCCGACGAGGCAACGCTGAGGAAACCACGACGATACTCGAATACGCCATCGATTGGGCCATGCAGGCAGGCAAGATACAGATGGAGAAGTTTCGAAGCCGTCATCTCGGCATCGAGACCAAAAGTTCGATGCACGACGTTGTGACCGAAGTGGACAAGCAATGCGAGGCACTGCTCATCGACCGAATCGCTACCACCTACCCCACTCACAGCATCCTGGGCGAAGAAACGGGCATGCATCAGAAGCCGAACTCCGACTGGGAATGGGTGGTTGACCCCCTCGACGGCACCAACAACTACTCACAGGGTCTGCCCATCTTCTGCGTCAGCATCGGCGTGAAATACAAGGGAGAAGCCATTGTAGGCGTGGTCTATGCACCTAAGATGGACGAACTCTTCACAGCTGTCAAGGGCGAAGGGGCACAGTGGAACGGACGCCGCATCCACGTGAGCCGCAAGACCGAGCTCGACCAGTGTGTCCTCGCCACCGGATTCCCCTACGACAAGGGCACCGTGGGCAGCGACAAGAACAACCTCGACAACCTTTGCCGCATGCTACCCAAACTGCGTGGCCTGCGTCGCATGGGCGCTGCTGCCTACGACCTCTGCTGCGTGGCTACGGGAATGCTCGACGGCTATTGGGAGCTCAACATCAAGCCATGGGACTGCTGCGCCGGCGCGCTCATCGTCGAGGAGGCAGGAGGTGTGGTCCGGAGCATCCGCGACGACCGCAACGTGTCGATTGCCGCAGGCAACGAGGCCCTCGTCGACGAGATCCTGCAGATCGTGAAGTAAAACAATAATACATTATATATTTACTATATGGAAAAGAAACCTATCGTGCTGAGTGGTATCCGTGCCACCGGTCACCTGCATCTTGGAAACTACTACGGTGCCCTGCGCAACTTCGTCGAAATGCAGAACGAATACGACTGTCGTTACTTCATTGCCGACTACCACTCGCTGACCACCGCTCCCGACCCGACGGCACTCAACGCCAACATCCGCAGCATCCTGGCCGAATACCTCGCTGCCGGAATGGATCCCGAGAAGTGCATGGTCTATGTGCAGAGCGACGTGCCCGAGACCTGCGAATTCTATACCCTCCTCAATATGCATGCCTACCTGGGCGAACTCGAGAAGACCGTAGCCTTCAAGGACAAGGCCCGCAAGAACCCCAACAATGTCAATGCCGGCCTCCTCACCTACCCCGTCCTCATGGCTGCCGACATCCTCCAGCACAAGGCCCACTATGTGCCCGTCGGCAAGGACCAGCTGCAGCATCTCGAAATGGCACGCAACTTCGCCGTACGCTTCAACCATTACTACAAGGTCGATTTCCTAGTCGAACCGCATCCCTACGAAGCCAAGGGCGAACCCATCAAGATCCCCGGCCTCGACGGCAGCGGCAAGATGGGCAAGAGCGAAGGCAACTGCATCTACATCAACGACGACGACAAGACCGTCATCAAGAAGTTCAAGAAGGCCGTCACCGACATGACTCCCACCGAGCCCAACTCCGAGATGAACGAGCCCATCAAGAACCTCTTCTACTTCCTCAAGCTCACCAGCACCCAGGAGATCTACGACCAGTACCTCGCCGCCTGGAACGACTGCTCGATCCGCTACGGCGACCTCAAGATGCAGATCGCCGAGGACGTCCTCAAGGTCACCCGTCCCATCCGCGAACGCTACGAAGCCATCTACGCCGACACCGACTACCTCAACAAGGTTCGCCAGATGGGTGCCGAAAAAGTCCGCCCCATCGTCCACGAGATCACCAGCCAGATGCGCGAAATCATGGGCATCCGCCCATTCTAACCCCCGGCCTCCGCGGCAGCCGTCCATGGCCGCCTCGCCTTCGTCCCGCCTTCGCCTCTCCCCCTGTCCCCGCGGCAGCCGTCCTTGGCACCCTCAAATCCCCCTCCCATGCACATCCGCCAGAAACTGTTCTTCCTGAATCACAGCTACAACACCGCATTCTTCCTCAGTCTGCTGTGCTATACCTTGTCGTTGTGCTTCGTCAGCATCAAATCCTGCACCAGCAGCACGGAGATCCACGGCTTCTTCGCCCTGCTTTTCGGCTGGATGTCGTTCGGTCTGAACGGCCTCTTCCTCAGCTGGCTTGCCAACATCTTCTACGTCATCAGTTCGTGTGTCGTCATCCGCAAGGCCAAGAGCCTCTTCTGGCTTTCATTTCCTCTACCCGTGCTCGGACTGTTGATATTCTGCAGCAAGACGATTCCCGACCTTGAAACGGGACAGGACAGACCATTCACGCTCTCTACGGGTTATTGGCTCTGGTATGCAGCACTCCTGCTCATGACACTCGCCTGCATCCTCCTGCGCGTGCGGAATGCACGGAAGGAACCCGACTACTCCCGCCGGTTCGCGGCTTAGCCCCCGTCGGTCCCTCTGTCACAAATACGCAAAAAATGAACGACCAGCATGCATCTTCAGCATGCTGGTCGTTTCGTTTCGATTCAAGCGTCATCCGGCTATCCCTGCGTATCGTCGGGGATGATCTTCCGCTCCTCCAGGTCGAGGCGAAGCAGATAGACGCAGCTGACGAGCCACAACCCGACAGGGACGGCAGCAATAAGGGCAAAATAAGTGATTCGGATATTCTCGTCAATGAAGAGCACCACCGGCGTAGCCACAAAGCCAATCAGGGCGAGAACCAGCGACGCCTGCAGCAGTCGCCCGAACTTCACCACATCGCGGTTCACATACAGGGCGATGGCATTGAGCGCACAGCTGAAGGGAATGGCCAGCACAAAGCCCAGCAGGGCAATCACGAGGACCATATCCCGTGTGGAGAGCGGAGCCTGGGACGAAGTGAACTCGTCATAGCCCGCGCCCGTCGGCTCTTTGGTGGCATAGCACACGATGAAGACGAGCAGCATCAGCGCCATGATGACCAGGAAAGCCTTGGCCAGCCTTACGGAAATAAGAAGGGAGTCTTTCATGCAATGACGGCAATGGGACAAAAGAAACCGACCAGAGCAGCAATTTGTCTTGCACTCTGGCCGATTGTTCTGCATCTTTGTCCTCGACCTTACTTGTTGACCTGGTAGTAGGGGGTATTGTAGGTCAGGCGGATACCATTCTCGGTGCGCGAAAGGAGCAGCGTCGTGCCGTCGTCATCCACTTCGTAGAGGTAGCCGGACTCGGTGTTCGAAACCTGATGATAGATGATGTTGAGCAGCTGGGCGTTCTCCACGAAAGCGTTGGTGCTGGCATTAGGCACGTCAACGATGAGCTGGCCGATATGATTCTTCTCGGTCACATCAACGAGGTTGAACGACAGGTTGATCTTGGTACCCTGGCAGAGACCAGTGAGCACGTTGGGATTCTCGACCGTAGCCACGTAGTTCTTCTTCGAGATAGCACGGGTGATGTCACCCACATTGCCATTGAGATCGATGCCATCGAACTTGAATGCATAGGCATTGACACAAGCTACAAGAGCGAGAATGAAAACAACAATTTTTTTCATAATTAGTAATATTGGTAAGTAATATATTGTATTCTCATGCAAAAATCGGGTGCAAAGATAAGGAATCTTTACCAAATAATCCAAACATTTAGACAAATTGCTTGTAAATACTTCTTGTACATCCCGAATTTGCACAACGTGCTTAGCAAATTGCAATCAGTTTCGGAACCAATAGGTCATCAAGGGGCCAAAATCAGTAGATACGCTGGCGCAATTCCTGCACACGCTCGTCGGTGATGTAGTCGTCGTATTCGGTGCGCTTGTCGATGATTCCCTTGGGACCAAGCTCGATGACGCGGTTGCAGATGGTCTGGATGAATTCGTGGTCGTGGCTCGACATGAGGATCACGCCGCGGAAGGTCTGCAGGTTGTTGTTGAAGGCCTGGATCGACTCGAGGTCCAGGTGGTTGGTCGGTGAGTCGAGGATCAGCGTGTTGGCATTCTTCATCATCATGCGCGCAATCATGCAGCGTATCTTCTCGCCGCCCGACAGGACGCTGGCCTTCTTCAGCACCTCCTCCTCGCGGAAGAGCATGCGGCCCAGGAAGCCCTTGATGTAGATTTCCGACGTGTCGCTCGAGAACTGGCAGAGCCAGTCCACCATGTTGAGGTCCGTGTTGAAGAACGAGCTGTTGTCGAGGGGCAGATAGGCCGTGGTGATGGTCTGTCCCCAGTTGTAGGTGCCGTCGTGGTCTTCGTCGAGGCCGTTGATGATCTCGAACAGGGCGGTCATGGCACGCGGGTCGTGCGAAAGGAAGGCCACCTTGTCGCCCGGCTCGATCTGGAAGTTCACGTCATTGAAGAGGCGCGTGCCCTCCACCGTCTTGCCCAGGCCATGCACCTCGAGCACCTTGTTGCCCACCTCGCGCTCGGGCGTGAAGATGATGCCCGGATAGCGGCGTGTCGAGGGCTGGATCTCCTCGATGTTGAGTTTCTCGAGCATCTTCTTGCGGCTGGTGGTCTGCTTCGACTTGGCCACGTTGGCCGAAAAGCGGCGGATGAACTCCAGCAGCTCCTTCTTCTTCTCCTCGGCCTTCTTGTTGGCCATCTGCTGCTGCTTCAAGGCAAGCTGCGACGACTCGTACCAGAAGCTGTAGTTGCCGGCGAAGAGCGTACACTTCTTGAAGTCGATGTCCACGGTGTGGGTGCACACCGAGTCGAGGAAATGGCGGTCGTGGCTCACCACAAGCACGGTGTGCTCGAAGCCCTGCAGGTAGTTCTCGAGCCACATCACGGTGTCGAGGTCAAGGTCGTTGGTGGGCTCGTCGAGCAGCAGGTTGTCGGGATTGCCGAACAGGGCCTTTGCCAGCATCACACGCACCTTCTGCTTCGCCGAGATGTCGCTCATCATCATGTAGTGAAGGTCCTCCTTGATGCCAAGGCCAGAAAGCAGGGCTGCAGCGTCTGCTTCGGCGTTCCAGCCATCCAGCTCCGCGAACTTTTCCTCGAGCTCGGCGGCACGCATGCCGTCCTCCTCGCTCATCTCGGGCTTTTCGTAGATGGCATTCTTCTCCTCCATGATCTCGTAGAGCACGGTGTTGCCGCGCAGCACCGTATCGAGCACCGTATATTGGTCGTACTTGTTGTGATCCTGCTCGAGCACGCTAAGGCGCTCGCCCGGGCCCATCTCGAAGGTGCCGCGCGTCGGATCAAGCTCGCCACTCAACACACGTAGGAAGGTCGATTTGCCGGCACCGTTGGCACCGATGATACCATAGCAGTTGCCAGGCGTGAACTTTAGGTTTACATCCTGAAAGAGGATTCTCTTTCCAAACTGAACTTGTAGATTGTTGACTGTAATCACGTTTATTGTATTTTTTTGTTATTTTTTCCAAACTATCTCAGAGTCTTCCGATTACTCCGAGTACTCCGATAGCTCTCAAAACCTTACCCCCAGGCTCACATTAATCATGCGCCCCGTCAGGTAGTTGGGCACCGCGTAGGTCGGGTTGCCGCGCGTCGAGCCGTCGTTGCCGATGACAGTCACCCAGTAGTAGGAGTTGGTGTTGTCGATGTCCATCAGGTTGAAGACATCCACACCGAGTGTCATCTCCTGGATGCGACGCCAGAGGCCGCGGTTCATGAACCGGTTGTGCTTGGCGTCCCAGACGTGCGTAGCACCCAGATCGACACGCTTGTAGGCCGGAGTGCGGAAGATGCCCGCCTTGCGTCCGCCTTGTGGGCTCGAGAAGGGCAGACCGTCGTTGAAGACGCCGCGCAGGAACACGCGCCAGTCGTCATGCCCCGGGTAATAGTCGCTGAAGAAGAGGCCGATGCCGTACCGTTGCTCGGTCGGACGCGCCGTCTTCAGGCCGTCGTAGGTCTCCTTGCCGTTCATCAGCGAAAGGCTGAGCCACGAGTCCGTGCCTTCGACAAACTGTCCGAAGATTTTCGCATCGATGCCCGTGACGTACGCCGAACCCTTGTTCTCGCCCGCATAGCGAATCTGCACGTTATCGACGATGTAGGGGATGTAGTTCGTGATGCCCTTGTAGTAGCCCTCGACCGTGAACTTGAACGGCCGCTCGTAGGCCTTGAACGTGTGGTCCCATCCCAGGATGACCTGCCACGAGCGCTGCGACCGGATGTCCTGGTTCATCTCCACCATCTGGTTACCGTCGGCATCGGTGTAGCTCAGGCGGTATTCCTTGTAGAAGGGCGACTGGTAGTAGAGCCCTGCCGCGATGCGTGCCTGCTTGTTGCGGTCCTTGCCGAAGGTGTAGCGCAGCGAAGCGCGGGGCGACACGAGGAGCTCCTCGTTGAACGACCAGTAGCTCAGGCGCACACCGCCCTGCAGCAGGAAACGGCCGCCGTAGGCATCCCATCCGTAGGTGTCCTGCACAAACAGCGAGAGGCGTGTCGTGGTACCCTTGTAGGCCGAATGCAGGTTCTCCACCACCCGAAGCTTGCCCGGATCGCGCGGCAGGCTGTAGCTCACCGAGTCGCGGCGTTCCCATTCGGCAATCTTGTCGTCGATCTTCTCGCTCTGCACGGTCAGTCCGTACGAAAGCCGGTTGCGGGCAATCTGCGTGTTGCCCTTGAGCGACAGCGCCATCACCCGTGCCTGCAGGTAGTTGCGGGCATGTTCCATGTAGCGGCCCACACCAAGGCCCGCCTGGCTCACCGAAGCCGCCTGGTCCATCCAGTATTCGCCCGAGATGTCGTAGGTCACCTCCTCGTCGGTCAGGAAGGCCGAAGCCATCAACTGCAGCCGGGTGTTCCGCAAGCCGTTGTATCCCAAGGTCAGGGCACCGAAGTAGGTGTCGAACTGGTCTTTCTCGTGACCATCGAAATAGACCTTGAAGCTGTGGGCGACCTCGTTGGTGCCGAAGGTCGTCTCGCGGCTCTCGGGGGTGAAGCGATAGTCATTCACCGCAATGTTGCCCAGGAAGTTAAGGTCCCACTTCCCATTCGGACCGAACGTCCAGGTCAGGAACGTCTGGTAGTCGAAGAAGATAGGGTCGTACTCGCCCTGCGTGTCCAGCGAATTGAGGATGGTCGCATTGCGCTTGTAGCGAAGGCCATGGAGCTGCGTGAAGCTGCCGATGCGCTGGCCCAGCGAGGCATTGCCGCCCGTCAGGCTGATCATAGCCTCGGCGTCGAATTCCTCCGGACGACGATAGGTGATGTCGAGCACCGAACTCATCTTGTCGCCATATTCGCTCGAAAAGCCGCCCGTCGAGAAATCCACGGCGCCCACCATGGCAGGATTGATGAACGACAAGCCTTCCTGCTGCCCGCTGGCGATGAGCTGCGGACGATAGACCTCGATACCGTTCACGTAGATCAGGTTCTCGTCGAACGAACCGCCGCGCACGTTGTATTGCGACGAAAGTTCGTTGTTCATGTTCACGCCCGCCTGTGTACCGATCAGGTCCTCGATGGCATTGCCGCTGGTCGAACGCATGTTGCGGACGTTCTCCACCTTGATGTGCTCCATGTTGCCCGGCGCCGTCTGCCGCTCGGCGGTAACCTCCACGTCGTTGAGCACCGACTGGTTCGGTCGCATCTGCACGTTGAGCATCAGCCGGCGCGCACCCCGTTCATTCGGTTTGACCGCCCGGGTGTTGACCACCCGTTCCTCGCGCTTGTACCCCAGAGAAGTGAAGATGACGCGCAGCGTGTCCGAATCGGCCACCTGCAGCTCATATTCGCCCTTGAAGTTGGTCAGCGTGCCAATGCTCCCGCGCAGCAGCCGCACATGGACAATGTCCATCGGCTGCCCCATCTCATTGGTCACCGTGCCATAGATCCGCACTTGGGCCCTCAGCCCCGGCACCGCCATCCAGGCAACCAGCACCCACATTATTATATTACGCACACGCATGTATTATCAGCCAATCAATATCGTCCCTCGCGTCCGTGTCTCCGTGGCAGCCATCCTTGGCTGCCCTCCATTACATTAACGTATCACCACGCTTTTTATTATGTCCCCCCCCAACTTTTCGTTGAGGAGCGTGCGGATCACCGTTCGCTGCATCATGATATCGTTCTTCAGCGAAGGCGACTTGAGGGTCACGAACAACGTCCCCGACTGCAAATGGATGCGGTCGGTCTCGAGGGTGATGCGGTCGCCAAGGACCTCCTGCCACACCTCCGCAATACGCGACTCGAAAACGTGGTTCTCGAGCTGCGTCATCTTGAGATACTCCCGCAGGATCTCCCCAATCGATTGTTCGTTCTTTCGTTTCATTGTTTTCTATCTTTTCCAGCGCCTCCAGATTCTCTAGAGCATCTAGAAGATTATTTCTCCGCCACAGCCTCATACCCCCCGTCACGAACCTGGAACAGCTTATAGCTCTCCGTACAGCGGTCGATGATGCGGTCCAGATACTCGCGGTTCGTGTCGGTGATGAAGATCTGCCCGAACCTGTCGCTCGCCACCAGGCGGATGATCTGCTCCACCCGATCGCCGTCCAGGCGGTCGAAGATGTCGTCCAGCAGGAGGATGGGCGCCGTGTGGCCCATCCGACGCAGGAAGTCGAACTGCGCCAGCTTGAGCCCGACGAGGAACGTCTTGTTCTGGCCCTGCGAACCCAGTTGCTTCATCTGGTAGTCACCGATCTGGAAGCACAGGTCATCCTTGTGCGACCCGCGCGTAGTGTAACCCAGCGCCAGGTCGCGACTGCGCACCGCATTCAGCAGCGGCATCAGGCTCGTCCCGCCCTCGAAGTGCGAAGTGTAGGTGATCGACACCCGTTCGCGGTCCATCGAAACCTGGCTGTAGAACTCCTGGAAGACCGGGATGAAGTCGTCCACAAACTGCCTGCGGGCGGCATAGATCTGCTGGCCATAGAAGTCCATCTGCTCCTCGCAGGCCTGGTAGAGCAAGGGGTCCGTGCACGGAGGGTCCTGCTTCAGCAGGCTGTTGCGCTGTAGCAGCGCCTGGTTGTAGCGGATCAGGGCGTTCAGATAAGGCTTGTTGAACTGGCTGATCACCATGTCCATGAACTTGCGCCGCTCCTCGCTCCCGCCCTGCAGCAGCACGTTGTCCGAAGGCGTCAGCAGGACGATGGGCAGCAGGCCGATGTGGTCGCTCAGGCGCTGGTACTCCTTCCCTGCCCGCTTGAACGACTTCTTCGAATGCAGCTTGTAGCCACAACGGATGTCCTCGGGCTGCCCGCCCAGCTCGTACCGGCCGTTGAGCATGAAGAAGTCCTCGCCATGCGTCATCACCTGGCTGTCCGTCATGCCATTGAACGACTTGCAGAACGAAAGGTAATGGATAGCATCCAGCAGGTTGGTCTTGCCCATGCCGTTCTTGCCCACCAAGCAGTTCACGCCCGGCGAAAAGGTGAGGTCAGCCTCACGGATGTTCTTATAGTTGACGATACTAAGATGCTCCAGTTTCATACGCGGATTTTGGCCAAATTATCCAGTTTATGTCGAAAAACTTGTAAATTGACGTTGCAAAGATACGAATTTTTGGGGTAAAATACGAATTTTAAACATTTTTTTCGTAAAAATTATTGTTTATTCAACTAAAATCCCTAAATTTGCGCCGCTAAATATGCAAATAATAAAAAACAACATATAGACATGGCAAAAAAAGAAATCAAAAAGGTCGAGGAAACAGTCATCGACCAGCCAATCAGCAAAATTGAGGAGGCCCTTCAGAAGAAGGAGAACCAGAAGATGATCATCTATGGCATCATCGCGATCATCCTCTTCGTTGCCATCATCTTCGGATGGCGTTGGATGTCGCAGCGCAACAATGAGAATGCACAGAACGAAATCTGGAAATCCGAACTCCTCTTTGACCAGGGTCAGTACGAGCAGGCCCTCGATGGCTTCGAGGCTGTCATCGAAGAATATGGTTCAACCCGTGCCGGCAACACCGCCAAGGCCTATGCAGGTCTCTGCAGCAAGAACCTCGGCAACTACGAGGACGCCATCAAGTTCCTCCAGGACTTCGACGGCAACGACAACGTGATTGCCCCCGCTATCCTCAGCGCCCTCGGCGACTGCTACGTTGACAAGGAGAACCCCGACTACAGCAAGGCCGCACAGACCTTCGAGCAGGCAGCCAAGGCCGCCAACAACGCACAGTATTCGCCCCTCTTCCTTCGCAAGGCAGGTCTCGCCTACGAGGCTGCAGGCGACCAGAAGAACGCGCTCAAGACCTATCAGAACATCAAGGACAATTGGGCCGAGACATCCATCGCCCAGTCCATCGACAAATACATCGAACGAGTTAAGTAACTTTTCAATTGCAACTATCGATCCGATAATTGTTAATTGTTAATTATTAATTGTTAATTCAAATGAGTGACCCTGTGGCGGCGGAATGCCCCGCGAACAGTACAGACGCTAGCATTGGTATAGTAGTTTCTGAATGGCATCCAGAGATCAGTAATGCACTCCTCGACCAGGCTGTAAAAAAGCTCGAGCAGTGCGGAGTAATGAGGGAAGACATCTACATCAGTCACGTGCCCGGAGCCATGGAGCTCCCGTTTGGTGCCCGACAGATGAACAACATGATGGAACCGAGTGCCGTGATCATGATTGGCAGCGTAGTGCGCGAAAACAATCCCCACTACGACATCATCTGCCAGACATTGAGCCGCAGCATTACCCACCTCAACCTCCACGGCGACATCCCGTTCATCTTCGGCGTCGTCACCACCGATACGCTCGAAGATGCCCAAAAGCTGACACAGGAAGGTGTCGGCGCACAAAGCGCCCTCGCCGCACTCAAGATGGTCAACATGATGGCCTCGCTCGTCAATCAGTAGTCCCATCCACACATCCCTTGGCGGAACCCCCGAAGGCCCCTAGCGGGTATTCACGCTTCCGCTAATCTCTGCGAAATTAGCTCAGTTGGTAGAGCATTGGCTTCCCAAGCCGAGGGTCGCGGGTTCGAGTCCCGTATTTCGCTCCCATTCAATCCGCTAAACGTCAGGTAGTCATGCGACGTTTAGCGGATTTGTTTGTTATATATTGGCAAATGTTTGACAAAAAATAAACAAAAATGGCTGGGATTACTCTTCTCTACCTTGCTGTTTTGGGGAAGTACCGACAAAATACCACATGACTATCCAAAAGACGATTACGGAGATAAAAGCCACGGTGAAAGTTGTGTCAGAAAACAGGTCACGTTTCGAGAAATTCACAAAGCCATGAAATGCAGCGCATAATAGCAATGAATGGGTTTCACTCACCACCTTTCCTATTCCCCATGAAGCGAAAAGCAGAAGCAGAAAGAATGGCAAAACACTTCGCAGGGTTAAATCTAAATGCCACAGGAACCACATCACCGTGATGATAAGTACATACTGCCACACAGGCAAATTCCTGAGTTCATATTGCAAAAATCCTCGCCAACCATATTCTTCCAATAGCCCATATGCAAATGCCAACAAACAGGTAATGCCCAAGTCCCATCCGCCTATAATGCCAAAAACGATACAGGGCATAGCTATAGTAGCAATGGATTTCCAGGCAGACTTTCCTAAAAGAGTGTATTCCGTTTTACACCTGAAGATAAGCATAGCCACCCATGCTCCGATAGCTGGACCAAGCCCTGTAGCAAGAGCTGCGGATACTTGAAGTGCGTAGCTCGTTTCAATTGATGGAATCCTGTTGACAACAAGCAATGATATCAGGCGCACCAATAGGGCTATTATATAAAAAGTAGCTATGGCACCAAAATGAATGTTCTTATAACTAATTAACTTCATACTAAATTCCGATTTATCTGTCTATTGGCGTAAAATGTTTTTGGTAAGTATTATTATGAATCCAATGATAAACAATAATGGATTATTGATAAAGAATCTATTTTTCATAATCTATTACTAAACTGAATAGGTGTTTTTTGAATTGGTTTATCATCACTTTTTTTAATAAATCAAAATTGATTCTTCTGTGCTTCGGTATTTAATGGTCAAGTTATATTATGACAAGACACTTATATCGATGGAGTGATAATTATTCGCCATGTTCCATCTTTCTCAACTCGCTGTATAAAACCTTTAGTGGTCAATTGTTTCAACTGCTTATTTATTGCTGCGACGTTGATGCCCACTTCATCAGACAGTTTCTGGATGGTAATATCTGGAACGGCATACATAAGGTTGAGAATCTTGCTCGTTGAATTACTACGGAAAATCACACGTTCTCCATCAAACCACCATACATTATCGCCTCGTTCTGTAAGGAAACGAATGTTATAAGTTACTTCCTCTACAAACAGTTTGGTAAAATAGGTCAGGAACTGCTGTATATCCCTCTTTGAGGCATGAGCGCCCAATGAAGGGGAAGCTCCAACTGTGAGGTCTGTTTTATGTAAGGCCTCCAAGTAGTCATTCTTCTTGCGACTGCGCACTACAATCATTGGATATCCGTGACGAGAGAGAATGTAGTTGGCCATCAAACGGGCAATACGTCCGTTGCCATCCTCGAAAGGATGAATACGGATGTAGCGATAATGGAATATGGCGGCAAGCTCTACGGGTGTGTACTTGCCTGATTGCTCTGCTTCGTTATACCAATCCACAAGGTCTGTCATCAAGGCAGGAGTCTCTTCAGGTGACGCGTATTCAAAACGATCGCCATAGCGTGTGATAACGCTATTGGGACGAGTCTTGTACTGTCCGGCATGAATCACGTAACTTGTAGTCTGACCTCCTGGCAGATTACGATAGACGGTATAGTCCTCACGAAGCAAAGTCTTATGGAGAATACGAATAAAATTCTGAGTAAGAGGTACATCCTTTAGGCGAGCCTCCTCTTTCATCATCTTCAGGCCCACATTGCTTGCAGTCATCTCTTGAACGTCTTTTGCTTCTGCCTCACCCACAATCTTTCCGAAGAGCAGGAGTATCTCCGTCTGGCCGTATGTCAGCGTGTTGCCTTCGATATGATTGCTATTGTAGTTAAAGTCAATGGTAAAGCGACGGCTAAGCAACTCCTGTTCTCTGTCAGAAAGGGGTTGTAGAGCTCTCCAACGAGCCATTATGTCTTGTATCTTATCCATAGCAATCGTAAATATGCAAGATTTTGCGGCCAAAGGTATATAACATCTACCTTTTAACGCATTTTTTTGCAATGTTTGTCGTTTATTTGTGGTGCAAAGATAAGGGATTTATTCGAGACTACCAAAACTTTTACCATTTTTCTATATATTTAGCACCAAAAACGCGACACCATACGATGCCTCGCCTTCGGATGAATAGTTTGAGCGAGAAAAGACAGGTTCTTTATGCTACAAGCAAAAATTTTCTGCAAAGCTCATTTTCTGCTGGCTATTGAAGTCAGCACATTTTCCGGCCAAGTCTCCGCTATTGAAGCGAGAGACGAGGCCATTTTCACAAGAAATAAAAACGTTATTAGCGCTGATTCCGCGGATTAACCAGATTGAATTAGCTTGTCCAAGCAGAAATCCGATAAATCGATAGTAGAGCGTGTTGCCATGATCAAAATAAAGCACTTTCCGATCGGCTTCGGTAAATGAGACAGATTGAGCTTTTTTCTTCAAATCGGGAAGAATTATCGATTTTACCCCTTATACAAACTCTGCTTACCATTTATCTGCCCACTTGGCGAGGCCGACCTGTTTCTGCTGAATAATTAGCAAACAATCAACTATCGGCGTTTATTTTGACTTTGTGCAATTGATTGTTTTGAGGGAAAGGGAAGAAAAATGGGGGAATTTTGCAATTTGGATAATAGAAAATTTTGATATATTGGAGATTATCATTAAAATTGCGCCATTAGAAATATTCATTAATACCTCTAATCAGATGAAAAAACTATCCCTTATCTTATCCCTTCTCTGTTTCGGCCTATCTCTCCAAGCCGAGACTAATCTCGTCGTCTGGAAAAAGGACGGCAGCAAGGTGGCATTTGCTCTGAGTGAAGAACCTAAGGTGACATTCAGCGAGAACAGCCTGATGATTAACACCACCACTGTTTCGGTGAGCTATGATCTTGAAGACATGGCCAAATTCACGTATGAGGATCCTGAATCGCAAGGTATCCGAAATATCGAGAATGACAAGGATTCTTCCTTCAAGTTCGATGGCGAAATGCTGTTGTTCCTTTCGTTGAAGGCTGGTAGCAAAGTGGCTATTCACAACCTTGGTGGTGTCCTCGTATTCAGCAGGACCATCGAGGTAGCTGGCGATTATTCCTTCCCTATTTCACACCTTGACAAGGGTGTGTATGTGGTTTCGGTTGATGGTCTAACCTATAAAATTGTGAAGAGATGAAAAAGCTGTTGTTGATACTTGTCGCATTCGTGTGCTGCCTCTCTCTGTTCACGCAGGATGCACTGCTGATTTATCGGCAGAACTATGCCAAGCCGTTGCTCGTTGCGCTGAAGGACATCTCCAATATCACGTACAAGGATGCTGAACAGGTCATGACGTTGGAGCAGTGGAACATCACCTCGGAATCTGAGACTACGATGATTGACAGCCTTGTCTTTGTCGATCTGGAGACCTTGGACACGAATGAATATGCGCATTTCGTCTGCCCCGATGACCATCATCCTCACATGATTGACCTCGGGCTACCTTCGGGTGTCCTCTGGTCGTGCTGCAATGTCGGAGCTTCTGCTCCCGAAGGAAACGGCGGCTACTATGCCTGGGGTGAGACGGAGGAGAAGGAGGTGTATAATGATAGCACATATCTTTATTGTGATGGATCATGGGAAACCTGCTATCACATTGGGGATGATATAGCAGGAACTGAATACGATGTCGCTCACGTCAAGTGGGGCAGCTCATGGAAAATGCCTTCACTTGGTCAGATTAAGGAATTGATTGATAATTGCACTCGAACATGGACAACTCTGAATGGTGTGATTGGCACACTCGTCTCTGGTCCCAATGGTGCAACAATCTTCTTGCCTGCTTCTGGATATCGCTGGGATGACTACCACTATCCTGAGGGTATGAACGGCTATTATTGGTCATCTACGTTCGATACTGGTAAAGATAGCTACGAGACCGCTTATATCATACAGTTTGGTGACGGTGGATGGGATTGGAGGCCTGATCTTCGCCTCGCTGGACAGTCTGTACGCGCCGTCATAACCCCTGAACCACCCAAACCCGACTGTCCCGTAGCTGAAGCCATCGACCTCGGCCTTCCTTCGGGCACGAAATGGGCGAGCTGGAATGTCGGTGCCTCCTCTCCCGAGGAATATGGTGGCTATTATGCCTGGGGCGAGACGGAGGAGAAAGATTCTTATAGTTGGGAAACATATAAATATGGAAATAATTGGGAAGATTGCGATTACATTGGGGATGATATAGCTGGAACAGAATACGACGTGGCTCATGTGAAGTGGGGTGGTTCGTGGCGCTTGCCTTCCAGCGAACAGATTCAAGAACTGCTTGCTCATAGCACTCGAACCTGGACAAAGCAAAATGGTATATACGGCACGCTGGTCACTGGTTGGAACGGCAACTCAATCTTCCTACCTGCCGCTGGCAAACACGTTCAGGACGGTCTCGATGCCGAAGGCAGGTCCGGCATATACTGGTCATCCACCCTCAGCCCGTACCAAGGGTACGAGGCGTCGGACCTCACCTTCTATTCGGACTACTGGCGAAGTAACATCGACCCCCGCTACATGGGATTCGCTGTGCGTGCTATCTGCCCGCCAAAACCTTCCGACTACATCTCATTTGAAGATGCGGAGGTTAAGGCTATTTGCGTAGCCAACTGGGATACGAACAAAGACGGCGAACTCAGCTATGAAGAGGCCGCTGCCGTCAAGAGCCTTGGAACGGTATTCTATGAAAAGCAGGGTATCAGCAGTTTCAACGAACTCCAGTGTTTCACGGGTCTGACCACCATTGAAGAAGAAGCCTTCCGCGAATGTAGTCTCAAGTCCGTTTCCATCCCGAAGAGTGTCACGACCATCGGGGAAAAGGCTTTTATGCAATGTCCCAATTTGTCAGAGGTTACGCTTCCTGAGGGTGTGACATGGATTGACGAGGAGGCATTCGCTGCATGTGCGCTTGCGTCCATCACTCTACCAAAATCGCTAATTCGAATTGGAGAACAGGCATTTGAAGAGAATCCTTTAATCAGTGTTACCCTGCCCCGGAATGTAGCTTACCTCGGCAATTCGGATGAAGATGACCTTTATGGTGGCGTGTTCGACTATTGCTATTCACTGATAGAGGTGAATGTGGACGAGTCGAACGAAACGTATGCTTCAATCGAGCGTATGCTGACGACCAAGGACCAGAAAATCCTGCTCTTATACCCCAATGCTAAGGGTAATAGTTGCAAGGTGCCTGAAGGCATAGAGCAAATCCATTATAAAGCCTTTAATGACTGTAAGATTACTTCTGTCACACTTCCAAGCACATTGAAATCCTTTATTACAGAAGAGAAATCTAATGTAGGTTTTGGCAGTTGCTCTGACCTCAGAACAGTCCAGGTAAAGATGGATGTGCCATTCGAATGTGGTTATTACTCTTTCGCCGACGAGACCTATTCATTAGGCACGCTCTATGTTCCCCAAGGTACAAAGACACTGTATGAAACGACAACGGGCTGGAGCCGATTCCAGAATATTATTGAAGAAGAAGAAAACTACTGGCCTGTAGCCGAAGCCATCGACCTCGGTCTGCCCTCAGGCACGAAGTGGGCAAGCTGGAATGTTGGAGCCTCTTCTCCTGAGGAATATGGCGGCTTCTATGCCTGGGGCGAGACGGAGGAGAAGGACTATTATGCTTGGGATTCCTATAGACATTATGACGGCTCATGGGATACTTGCATTGATATCGGTTATGACATCGCAGGGACAGAATACGATGTTGCCCATGTGAAGTGGGGCGGTTCGTGGCGAATGCCCACAAAGGCACAGCTCGACGAGCTTATAGAATGCTGCACAATAACCTGGACATCACAGGAAAGCGTGAACGGCACTCTTGTCACGGGTCCGAACGGAGCAACAATCTTCCTCCCTGCCGCCGGCATTCGCGGGTACGAAAACCACTACAACGAGGAGTGGTGGGGCCACTACTGGTTGTCGTCGCTCTTCTATGGCGACGAGGACAGCGCGAACAATCTCTACTTTTTTACGGACCTCTGGTTTCAGGACTCTTACGAAGACCGCTTCTACGGACTCTCGGTGCGCCCTGTCTGCCCGTAGTCTCAAAATCTTCCTTACCCACAATAATTACCCCAACAGCATCCGGCTGTTGGGGTAAAGGAAGAATTGGCAAAGATTTATGCGGAAGTATATAATTCTTCATCCCTGATCTGCAGGTCATAACGCCTGAACAGATCGATGCCAATTATGCCGTCTGCCTGGAACAGGTCGAGTATTGATAGTATTTCTTTCGGGGGAATGCCAAATCGCTGTGAGAAGGCTGGATGCCCGATAAGCGTGTCGGTTTCGCAGATATAGGTGTCGGTCGGGAAACGACTATTATAAAGTGAGAAGTCTTCCATTGTCTTATCCAACACCAGGCCAGACAGGAATTCTTCCCGAATGTAGGAGATCTGAGCACCTGTATCCACCACCATTCTAACCTCCTTATGATTTACTGACATCCTTATGGCCAATAGCCCGTTTGCTAATAAGGAAAGTTGATACATCTGGAATCGGGTGGAATAGATTGCATCGTCGTCATAGACCAGTATGCCATCATTCAATCGTATGGATGTGGGAACCTTGCTCATGAGGTCCATGCCTAATAGTCCGTCGATTTGACATCCTATTTTTTCGCTAAGGAATTCGGCCGAAACCATAGGAAAGGAACCTGGTACGTTGATTTGTGTTTCGCCCAGGGCAATAACGCCGGAATTGTGAAAACTGACAGGACTACCCATGTCAACGAGAATGTTCTGACCATTATCAAGGATGATATGGTTGTTGACTGTTTTGATTGGACAATTTGCTAACATCTTCTTATGTTTTTTGATATGACTACTCTTTCTTTCTGATAGACACGCTTCCATCGGATGCAAAATTCGGACTTTTTCCTGAATTATGCAAGTCTTTTCCCGAAAAATCAATTATATAAATCAAAACACTGCCCAACCAGGTCGCCATTCAGCACATACTCGCCATGCAAGATGCTGAAATGCACATCCTCCATGCCAATCACCACCCTCTCCCTTGTCCTCTCCTTCAGGATCATCCTCCCCGTGAAGGAGCTGGCATAATTGCGACTATCGCTCGACAGCGCAGCGCAGAAATCCACACGCTCCAGCTTCAGTTCCTCGCCCACACGCGTATCGTTATGGACGCAGCAAATCAACCACAAGCTCGTAAAGACATCCTTCCCGTCCGTTTGGGCAATGACCTCGAAACACCCCGGGAGATCAGCCGGCATAGGGAAATAATCCGCCGACATCCGCAACTCACCATCAGGTCCCTTCAAAGTCAACTCGTTGCCCCGAACGATAACCGATGTGGGCTGCTCATCCCCAACGGCATCTGCACCTTCCCGCGACCTATTGCATCCGGCGAGAAACAGCAGTATCACTAAAAACAGAACGCATTTTCCCGATATCTCCATTTTCTTGGCAATTTTCATCTCAGTATTAGTACTTCATATCTTTCATTTCTTTGCGATTGATGCGCTCCAGGATCTCCAACGTGGTGCCCTCCGTGCTGACGCCTATACGCTGGGCTTCCTTCACGACTTCGGCGTGATTGATGCGCTCCAGAATCTCCAACGTGGTGCCCTCCGTGCTGACGCCTACACGCTGGGCCTCCTTCACGACTTCGGCGTGATTGATGCGCTCCAGAATCTCCAACGTGGTGCCCTCCGTGCTGACGCCTATGCGCTGGGCTTCCTTCACGACTTCGGCGTGATTTCTTCGTTCAAGGTCATCAAGGGTGGTTAGATCTTCGTCAGAGACACTTTCATCCTTGTTCGTCGGAACAGACGAATCTTTGTCCTTCGGAGCAACTGCAGAGGATTCAGTTTCGGATTCGGGCGAGTCCGAGACAGCATCATTGGTGGCATCGGAAACTGATTCCTGGTCCTCCTCCATATCGTCCCAACCCCGGGGATCGTCGATGGTCTCCTCCGTTTGAACATCCTCATCCGAAGAATCATCGTTCATGATCCAGACGAAAACGTTCGACAAAAGAAAGACGAAAAACCAAATCAAGAAGAGTTTCTTATAGATGGTTTTTATCCTCTTCGTCCCTTGCGTCTGTGAAGTCGATGGCACCTCACTCACATTCCCCGAACCCTTCGGAGGCGTGGGTTCCTCGTTTCTTGCTTTCGGAGGCGTGGTGTCCTCTTTCCTGCTGGTATAGTGCGACCTCTCATCCTTGTTGTAGGATGAGCCACCGTATGATTTCTCATACTCTCCTGACTTATTTTGATAGTCTTTATTCATAGTGCGTTATGGGGAAATGGGGCGGTCCTGCATGGCCGCAACGGAGACAAGGAGTCAACGGGGTGCGACAGAGGTGTAGAAATCGGTGATGAGGCGAATGGCGCGGGCACAGACGGGACAGAAGTCCTGCACCTCGTTGATCTTCATGCGGCATTCCTGGGCAGGGCGGTAGCAGCCCTTGCTCTGGTAGCCTGCACCTTCGAACACGCCCACCACCTGCGTGGCAGCATTCAGTTTCGCCAGGGCATCGGGGTTCTCGCGAGCCTTGCGATAATCGGGCACGTTGGGGTCGAGAGGTGTGGGGATGGGCTGTCCCTTGGGCATCAGGTCGGCCCACTTGCTGCCAAAGTCCTTCAATGTGGTCACGTTGGGTTCCCAGGGCTCCACGTCGGCAGGGTACCATTCGGTGTCCATGTCGTCGTAGGCATATTCGTCGGCAAGGCCGGCATAGGAATGTCCGAACTCGTGGACA
>JAEEGJ010007490.1_pt1 | contig 31246 bp, 38 predicted proteins | sample 8958761 | NCBI WGS metagenome assembly JAEEGJ01 (sample SAMN16246546, study PRJNA631951) | gut metagenome | biome: gut microbiome; feature: rumen; material: RS-attached | host: Bos | place: Iran: Karaj | collected 2018-10
GTGACGGTTATTGTGTGTTGCTGCGGGCTTTCCGTGATGCGGAGCCGGAGCTGGTGCATGGCGATGCACTGGAGGTGCAGGATGATGCACAGCGGGCTTCGGCATGTGACGTCCGGCGTAGAAGCGAGGGTCACGATGGCTGTTGCCGCCCCTGTAGGTAACGAACACCTTTGGGTGTGCGTTGAAGAAACGGCCTCTGTCATAGTGGGAGTACACTGCGAATGTCCAGCCACCTGCATGCCAAGCCACAGGACGATAGAAGTGTGCCAGAGTGATGTACTTGTCGTACTGCCAGGCGTTCAACACATAGCGGAGGTCAGCATTGCGGCGATTCCACCAGATGCCAAACACGTCAGCGTGTCCGTTCAAGCTCATCAGGTAGTCGAGGTTAATCTCGTAGACTGCCTCATACTGTGCAGCAGTGAGGTTGAGCTCGTAAGCCATCTTGTCGCTCAGGAAGAGGGCTTCGTTCTTTGCTGCGTTATAGCTCATTGCGTTGGCCGAGATAGTCATGACCATCATCACTGCCAGGATCATCATCTTCTTCATATCTTAATCTCCTATACTTTTAAATGGTGAGAAATTATTTCTTTTTCTCGGTGCAAAGTACGGCATTTTTCTTGGTATTTCAAAAGGAATAATCCTAAACTGAAAGGGTGTTTTCCCTAAACCTGAATAGGAAAAACACCCGTATTGATTAATTGTAGAAGCGTTCGCCCACAAAACCATTATCGACTTCGCCTGCCATTAAGTCAAAATGCTTCTGCACTCGCTACTCCGTAATCTCAATCAGGATCCCTTCTGGTCCGATTATGCAACTCTCGTAATAGCCATCGCCAGTGGTGCGCGGACCACTTACAACGGGATAGCCGTCGTCGGCAAAGCGGCGGGTAAGCAGGTCAACGCCACGCTTGCTTCCGACGGCAATGGAGATGTGGATGTAGCCAATGGCAGCAACTGACGGGTTGGCATCAGCAACGTCAGGACGCTGCATCAACTCTAAGCGCGTACTGCCCTCGGTGAATGAGAGAATATACGTCCGAAGGCCTGTACGGGGATTGTGGTACGGCTCATTGCTTACAACCTCGAAATAATCGAGGAAGAACTGGCGCATCGCCTCAAGGTCTCGACAATATAATGCTACGTGGTCGATTCTCATTTTGCAGTTGATTTGGTGAAGAGTTTGTTTTTCAGCCACTCGCGGATTGGCAGGTCGTAGAGCTTCAGAGCGGCGTAGGCTAGACCGATGGCGAGGAAGAAGATGCTGACAGCTACGAAGATGTGCATGCCGAGTGGTGCATCCTTGTGAATCTCAGCCCACGACATCTGCATGTAGATGAGGGGGTAATGAGTGATGTAGATGGGATATGAAATATCGCCCAGGAACTTATTGATGGCCTCGCTCTTGCCGCCCTTGACAGAAGAACCAGCACCAATGGCCACGATAATCGGGAAGCAGACGAGGATGCAGAAGGCCTCGTAGAGTCCGTTGGTCCAGCGGCTGTCGCCCTCTGTGCCGAGTCCGAGCCAAGGCATTCCCAACAGGATAACGATGAACAGCGAACACCACCAGAAACCTCCACGTACCTTTATCAGTTTACCCATGCGCGAGATAAGCAGTCCGCAGAAGAATGGATAAAGCAGGCGGGTGAAACCTATCTGCAACTGATCCGGTGTGGTGCTCCAGCCACCGATGACTGTATAAGCTGCATAGCTGCGTTCTGCGAGGACGCCAAAGATGTCGATGTTCAGACAGAGGATAATCGTAAAGACGGCAAATACAGCCACACAGATGCCAAGCAGCAGTTTCGAGAATCGACGGATGACGAGGGCATAGAGGATGTTAGCCAGATACTCCCATTGCAATGACCATGCAGGCCCGTTTAATGGATTGGTCTCTCCCCAGCCACGGATGTCCATTCCGTTGGACAATGGAATCATCGTGAAGCACCAGAGCATTACCAGCACCACCATATACCAAGGCGTCTCGTTAATCAACGGGAACGAGGAGCAACTGCCGAAATAGAACATAACGGCGCCGAACAACGTGCCGAAGATTACCATCGGATGCAGACGAACCAATCGACGTTTGAAGAAATTCCACGTTGACATCCGATCCCAGCGGTCATCATACGCATAGCCGATAACGAAGCCCGACAACACGAAGAAGAAATCCACCGCCAGGTAGCCGTGATTGATTGGTTGGTCAGGACTCCCTTCATAATACGTTTCAAACAAGTGGTAAGCTACCACCAGCACAGCCGCCACACCGCGCAGCCCGTCTAGGATCTCATAGCGCGGTTTCGATGCAAGATAGACATCTTTTCTTTCCATATTAATTCTAATCTATGTTCTTGGCTGCAAAGGTACGACGATTTTTTGTTCTATTATTGTGCGATTGTTTGAAATAATTGTTGTAAATTTGCACCCATGAAAGAATCTATCCATTTCGACCATGTGCGTTTGCACCCTTCGCAGCAAATCGGCCTTCATCAACAGCCTACATGGGAACTGTCGATGATTGTCGAGGGAAATGGCATGCGAACAATCGGCAGCACGACGGAGCCATTTGAGAAGGGTGAAGTGGTACTGGTGCCACCAGAAACCCTGCACCAGTGGCAATTTGAAGCTAATGACGAATGGATAGAGAATATAACTATAACCTTCTCCCAGGAACTGATAGAGACGGTGGCCGCCACCTTCCCTGAACTCCGCATAACATTCCTGCAACTGGCTGAAACAAGCGAAGCCATCAAGTTCTCTGGCAGTACACTGTCTGCTTTGAAGGGCGGATTGAAACAAATGTGCCACCAGACAAAGGCAGAACGGTTAGTGATGATGCTGCGACTAATGGTACTCATTGCCGAAACTAAGGAAAGATACGCTATTGGCCGAAGAACATACGAGACGGAAGCCGAGCAAAGGCTTAAACAGATAGAGATATTTATCAGCTGCAACTACAAACGCGAGGTCAGCATTGCCGATATCGCCCAGTATGTAGGTATGAACCGCTCTTCGCTCTGCACTTTCTATCATCGTCAGACAGGTAAGACCCTCGTTGCTGCACTTACTGAGCATCGTCTATCCGTGGCCCAGCATCTGCTCCGCCATTCTTCGCTTACCATCCAACAGGTCTGTTACGAATGCGGATTCAACGATGTACCTCATTTCTGCCGCATGTTCAAGCGCATGTTTCAAGTGACCCCAAAAGAATTCAGAAAACAAGAATGATATGACAGAAAAAGAAAAGATGTTGGCGGGCCAGATTTATTCCGCCGTTGACCCACGGCTGATTGAAGAGCTGACGGAAGTGAAGGAGATAATCCACGACTATAACCTGTTGCGCCCGTCGGAGAAGCAGAAGGCAAGGGAGATCCTGAAAAGTCTCTTGGGACACATTGCCGACGATGAGATATTGATCATCCAGCCCTTCTATTGCGACTACGGCAAGCAGATCAGTGTGGGCAAACGGTTCTTTGCCAACTTCAACTTTACCGTGCTCGACGAAGCCCCAGTCACCATAGGCGATGATTGCTTTATAGGCCCGAATGTCAGCATCTACACGGCCTGTCATAGTACAGACCCCGTAGAGCGCAACAGCCGTAGGGAGTGGGCTGAACCAGTCACCATCGGCAATAATGTGTGGATTGGTGGCAGCGTCACCATCCTGCCTGGTGTGACCATTGGTGACAACGTAACCATCGGTGCTGGCAGCGTTGTAACGAAAGATATTCCTTCGAATTCTATTGCGGTGGGCAACCCCTGCAAAGTAATAAAGACTCTATGACACTACGTGAACTCATCAATTCTGTAGATTCCGAGCAGTACAGTGATTCACCATTGTATAAGAAACTGCGTGAGACGAAGCCTGAATATGGTGCAAACAGGCGTATTCAGGTGAAGCTGGTGAATGGCGAGGTCACTATTACCAACGTTCACGTCGGCTCGTTGGGCGATATACTGACTTACCAAATTGACGTGGCTCCAGACCTGCAGGTGACAAAGACGCAACTGTTGGATGAAATCCTCAAAGAGATGGCCTCGAACACATTCAGCGATGAAGAACAGGCTGAGTTCTGGGATGACTTTGATAACCTGCAAAAAGCAAAGATTATCAGATAACGATGAATAGCATAGAAATAACCAACAGAACGGACTCGCTGACAAAACAATTGTTGGAAGTTTGGGAAAGTGCCGTCAGGCAGACTCATACATTCCTTTCTGAGAGTGAGATTCTTCGCATCAAGGGCTACGTCCCTGATGCTATCGGAGATGTCCCTCGTCTGCTGGTTTCTATGGATGAATCTGACAAGCCCATTGCCTTCCTGGGGTTAGAAGGAAGTAGAATAGAAATGCTGTTTGTGGATGCGAGCCATCGCGGACGAGGTATTGGCAAACAACTGGTAGCTTTTGCCATAGAGAATTATGCAGCAAGCGAGGTGACTGTGAACGAACAGAATCCACTTGCCATCGGTTTCTATGAGCACATGGGATTCAAGACTTATAAACGTACTGATTTTGACGAAGAAGGAAATCCATATCCGTTGTTGTACATGCGATTGATTAAGTGAATGACTGACTACGATTCCATATGGCGCACACAGGATGAAATCAGGACGGTGGTCAATGCCGTTCTGGGCGAATGTATCTGGAATCTCAGTTACAGCGAACGACGTATGGCCATTGAACTGGAACTGACTGTCACGCTCGATGATGATGCCATCGGCGATCTATGCTGCCAGTTCCCCATTACTGCCGACTACGACGGCATCGGCGCAAAAGGCTCGAAGTTCGCATTCTATCTCTGAATCCCCAGATAATCGAAGAACTTGTCAGGCCAGTAGTTCATAATCAGCTCGTCTGGGAAATCCGTCTCAACCAACAGCGGATAGAGCCGTTCATAGTCTGCAATCTGGAACGAGATATGTGCATCGCTTCCGAGAATCGTGGGAACCTCATACTTCTTGCATAAGCGAAGAATCTCCAGATTATTATCCCGCGCCACTGTCTTCTTGCGCTGTGGAGCCAGTGAATGGTTGTTTACCTCCAATAGCGTATGCGCCTCCTTGGCAGCCAACACTAATTGCTCGAAGTCCAGTTCTGCAGAGCCATCGCCCGGATGGCTTATCATGTGAATCTTGGGATTCATGATGACACGAATCATTCCCTCCGTATTCTCCTCCTTCGTGCCACCTTGATACCACGCAGCGTGAATGCCTGCAATGGCGAGGTCAAGCCATCCTATTTGCTCATCCGTCAGGTCAAGACCGCCCTTCGTATCGAGGATATTGATCTCGCAACCCATCAGTAGCCGTATGCCGTACATTTGGCGAGGTACGGTGAACATATTCTTGAAATACAGTGTCGGACAAGTGCCTGGCACACTCGGCCCATGCTCCGTTATCCCCAGCACCTCCAGTCCCATGTCGGCAGCAGCCTTCGCCATTTCCTGCAGGCTACTATAGGCATGTCCCGATGCCACAGTATGGGTATGTGCGTCAACTAATACCTTTCTCATTTTTAAACATTTTGGGTGCAAAGGTAAGAATAAAAATTGGAAGAGGAACATAATCAATGGGATAATCATACATTTAAGTCTAATCTGCGGTAAAATAAGGTTAAAAACGTTAAATCTTTCCCGCATTTCATACTTCTTGACGTGTCCAATCCACTTTTCTACCGTTTAAGGTGTAAGTTATTGATTATCAATATTTAATATATTCTATAGTTGTAATTTTACAGAAGTCATTACAAAGATTGAGAATCCGTTGAATATTAATATAAACACTACCATTTTCAGTAATTACGATGCTACATTATATGTGCCCGAAGCATCTATTAACTTATACAAAGCGACGAATCCATGGAAGAACTTCAAGGAAATCGTGGGCCTGAGTGGTTCAGAAACACAAAAGTGTGCCACCCCCACCATCACCATAGTTGACGGAAAAGTGACTTTCGACTGTGAGACAGAAGGTGCTTCTTTCAATGCTAGTTATAGTTATAACAGTGTAAATAAAATAGGCAAAGAGCTTGTTCTTGCTGGCACCACGACGGCTCATGTCAGCGTCTATGCAACGAAGGAAGGTTATCAAGACTCTGACGTTGCAGAAGCGGATGTAGAGCTATATGTTAGCAAGAAGGGCGACGTGAACGCCGACGGCGAAGTGAATGTCGGCGACATCGTGACAGTTTGCAACATCATGGCAGGAAAAGATGAGTAAATAACTAATACGATACGATTATGAAAAAGCAACTACTATTATTCATTCTGATGTTTCAGATGATGACGTTGGGGATAAATGCCCAGTCGACCTTCGTTTACAAAGAGAAATTAAGCAATTATTGGTATCACTGGAATCCAACAGGCGCGCTAAACAATTCTCAAGTTGCGGATGGTTGGTCGGCATTAGTGTTTAATGTTGATGCGCCACGAAGTGGCTATACGTTCAAGAATGAAAGTTGGATTGGCAGAGTGAGTAATTCTTTGATACAAAACCGTGTGGCGATAGAGGGCAAGAGCAAATACTACTTTGCTCCAAAGGACATCAGCGTCACAGCCCATGATGGAACAACCTATACGATTACCCCTCAGGGCGACTCAAACAAAAATACCTATAACAAACTATTCACCCAGAGTGGCGAGCAGTTTACATGGAATGAGGCCACGCTTGGCGACGTTCTCGGCAGTAACTCCATTGTCTATGGCGGCGAAGGGGCAGGTGTGTTCAACAATGACATTCTTTATGCCTATTCAAATGGTGAGTATACACCTATAGCCCGTCTGACGCAGGAGCAGGACTTTAGTGTCACCAGTACCTGGTCTGAGGCCGGATCTTTGGAACTGATCAAGTATTTGCCTGTAGGTTCAAGTGTGTATGACTTCCTGTCTGGAAGTGCTACTGAGAATACAGTTCTCCAAGATGTGCTCAATGCTATCGGTTATCCAAACCTCAGTGCTGATGGCAATGACTATAGCCAGTGCGACTTTGAACATAGCTATAAGAATATCAACCGTCAGCTGCGTGCCTGGTTGGGATATGTGAAGAACGACGGCAACAATGTGGCCCAGTACGTTGAGCAAGGAATATCAATCACGGGGACTGGTTTTTGATTGAAACAGGAGAATTCAAGTCCTGACTTCGGCGATGCGTCACCCTGCTCTGTGCAATTTTAACATCCGTTAGCCTGAACAACGTTTCGGCAGTTTTTATCTACATTTGGTACACTACAATGATAAAATAAGAAAAACTATGCTATGATAGCTACAATTCCCCTGAAACCCTTATGTACAGGGTGTTTGGCCTGTAGCATAGTTTTCCCAAACCCTGCTACAACTGTGCTACAACCCTGCTACTGAGAATTGTCGCATGCTGAAAAAATAGACACTTCTTATTTTGCGTAGGCGGTTAAGGTGTTTTGCGTATGCCAGCAAGGTGTTTTGCGTGTGCCCGTAAGGTGTTTTGCGCAGGCCCGCAAGGTCGCAAGATGCCTTCTCGCTCCCTGTGCAAAGGCGTGTTGTACCTTGTCCGGACGGCTCCTGTACCCTATAAGACGTTTTTTTCGTATTTTATTTTGCATTTCACTCGATTTTTGTAACTTTGAGCTTCGCTCGAAAGTTCTTTTGCCGAACGGCGAAAAGTGTGGCTTGCAATCTCACGTTCGGAAAAACCCAAATAAATTTGGTTTTTCGCTCACTTATTCGTACCTTTGCAGACGTTTTAAATTCAAACATATATTGTAGATATGATTAACATTACTTTTCCAGACGGATCTGTTCGCTCGTATGAACAGGGCGTGACTGGTTTTCAGATTGCAGAGAGCATCTCGCCGGCTCTCGCACGCAGCGTTGTAAGTTGCGGAGTAAACGGTGAGACCGTAGAGCTGAACCGTCCCATCAATGAGGACGCGACGATTGCACTTTACAAGTTCGACGACGAGCAGGGTAAGCATACCTTCTGGCACACCTCAGCCCACCTGTTGGCAGAGGCCTTGCAGGAGTTGTATCCTGGCATCCAGTTCGGTTTCGGACCTGCTGTCGAGAATGGTTTCTTCTATGATGTGCTGTTGAAGGACGGCGAGATGATCAAGGAGAGCGACTTCCCCAAGATTGAGGCCAAGATGAAGGAGCTGGCAGGCAAGAAAGAGGCTGTCGTTCGTCGTGAGGTTCCCAAGGCCGAGGCCCTGAAGCAGTTTGCTGCCGATGGCCAGACCTACAAGTGCGAGCACATCGAGCAAGACTTGGAGGACGGTTCGATTACGACCTATACGCAGGGTAATTTCACCGACCTCTGCCGTGGTCCGCACCTCGTGGATACGGGCGAGATTAAGGCTGTGAAGCTGACCTCAGTCGCTGGTGCCTTCTGGCGTGGTGATGCCACCCGTGAGCAGATGCAGCGCTTGTATGGTATCTCGTTCCCCAAGAAGAAGATGCTGGACGAGTATCTGGAGATGTTGGAAGAGGCTAAGAAGCGCGACCATCGTAAGATTGGTAAGGAGATGGAACTCTTTATGTTCTCCGACAAGGTCGGTAAGGGTCTGCCCATCTGGTTGCCGAAGGGTACGGAGCTTCGTCTGCGCCTGCAGGACCACCTGCGTAAAGTTCAGAAACGTTTTGGCTATCAGGAAGTTATTACTCCGCATATCGGTTCGAAGAATCTCTATGTTACCTCTGGTCACTATGCCCACTACGGCAAGGATTCGTTCCAGCCCATCCATACCCCCGAGGAGGATGAAGAGTACATGCTGAAGCCGATGAACTGTCCTCACCACTGCGAAATCTTCGCTTGGAAGCCTCGCAGCTATCGTGACCTGCCTTTGCGTATTGCAGAGTTTGGTACTGTGTATCGCTACGAGCAGAGTGGTGAGCTGCACGGATTGACCCGTGTTCGTTCGTTCACGCAGGACGACGCCCATCTGTTCTGTCGTCCAGACCAGGTGAAGCAGGAGTTCCTGAACGTGATGGATATTATTGGCATCGTGCTGACAGCCTTCGGATTCAACTTCGAGGCTCAGATTTCTTTGCGCGATCCTAACGACCACGATAAGTATGTAGGTACTGACGAAGACTGGGCTTTGGCTGAGAAAGCTATCGTCGAGGCTTGTCAGGAGAAGGGTCTGCCCGCTAAGGTAGAATACGGCGAGGCTGCATTCTATGGTCCGAAGCTCGACTTCATGATCAAGGACGCCATTGGTCGTCGTTGGCAGTTGGGTACCATTCAGGTAGACTATAACCTGCCGAAGCGCTTCCAGTTGGAGTATACCGACGAGGACAACACGAAGAAGACGCCTGTGATGATTCACCGTGCACCGTTCGGATCGATGGAGCGTTTCTGCGCCGTGCTGATTGAGCACACCAGCGGACACTTCCCCTTGTGGCTCACTCCCGACCAGGTGGCTATTCTGCCGTTGTCTGAAAAGTATAACGACTACGCTAAGGAAGTTGCCAAGAAGTTCGACATGGGTGGCGTGCGTCCGACCATCGACCTGCGCAACGAGAAGCTGGGCCGCAAGATTCGTGACAACGAGCTGAAGCGCATTCCTTATATGGTGATTGTCGGCGAGAAGGAAGCAGCCGATGGTACTGTGGCCGTTCGTCCTCAGGGCGGTGGCGAACAGACCGTCATGACCATCCAGGAATTCATCGACCATATTAATGCCGAAGTCAAGGAAATGACCAAGGACTTCTAAGGTCTTTCTGCCTAAATGGGCACGAAACGTAAAAAAATGTAGCAAATATTTGGCGAAATGCTAAATATTTGCTATTTTTGCAAGCAGAAATAACGAAATGCCTTAGCAAATGGAACTGAACGATAGTTTTGAATCACAGATAAACCGTAGCGACTATAAAATTCTGATTGTCGACGACGTGGTCAGTAACGTGCTGCTATTGAAGATATTACTAACCAACGAAAAGTTTCAGGTTTGTACCGCAAACTGTGGTAATGCATGCATCGAGCAGGCCAAGAACGAGAAGCCTGACTTGATTCTGCTGGACGTGATGATGCCCGATATCAGCGGTTTTGATACAGCAGTTATTCTGAAGAAAGATCCGGAGACGATGGATATTCCCATCATTTTCCTGACGGCATTGAACAATCCCAGCGATTTGGTGAAGGGTTTCCAGGTGGGAGCCAACGACTTCCTGACGAAGCCGTTCAACAAGGAAGAGCTGGTGATGCGTGTGATGCACCAGATACAACTGGTGGCCGCCAAGCGCATCATCGTCCGCCAGAACGAGGAGCTAAAGCGTACCATCTCGAATCGCGACAAGATGTATTCTGTGATTGCCCACGACCTGCGTTCGCCTATGGCCAGCATCCGAATGGTGTTGAACCTGGCTGTCAATGTGGTGTCGCCCGATGCAGTGGGAGAGGAGGTCTTCGGTCTGTTGGACAAAGCTAACCGTGAGTCGGAAGAGACGCACGACCTGCTGGACAACCTGCTGAAGTGGACGAAGAGTCAGACGGGCCGACTGAATGTGGTCTATCAGGATGTGGAGCTCGACGATGTCGTGCCTGGTGTGGTGGATATCTTCAGGATGATTGCCGAGATGAAGAAAATCACTCTTCAGTATCTGCCCGCCGAAGAGAAACTGACCGTTCATGCTGACAATGACATGATTAAGACTATTATCCGCAACTTCATATCGAACGCCGTCAAGTTTACGCCTGAGGGTAAGGGCATTGAGGTCTATTACAAGCGTGAGGGTGACTTCGCCCGTATTTGCGTGCAGGACCATGGTGTGGGTATTGCTGCTGATCGTGTGGACAGCATTTTCCATAAGGGTGAGACAACCTATGGTACTGGTGGTGAGGAAGGTTCCGGACTGGGACTTCAGCTCTGTCAGGACTTTGCCCGTAAGAATGGCGGTGATGCCTTTGTGGAATCTGTCGAAGGTGAAGGATCAGTATTCTCGTTCACCATTCCGCTGAAGAAAGAAGAATAAGGTAAAAGTGAATAGTGAAAAACGAAAAATTTGCTACCGCTGTCCGGGTGTTGATCCAAGAAGCGGTAGCAAATTTTTCACTCTTCACTTTTACCTATTCACTTTTGAACAGGTCCTTGATACCTCCGATGCTTCCCATGAGGTTGGTAGCCTCGTAGGGCAGGTAGACGGTCTTGGTCTTGTCGCCCTGAGCCAGCTCCTGCATCATCTGGATATACTTCTGAGCGAGCAGGTAGTTGGCAGGATTCGTCGACTTGCCAACGGCCTCGGTAATCAGTTCGATAGCTTTTGCCTCGGCCTCTGCCTTGCGGATACGGGCCTGAGCTTCACCCTCTGCGTGCAGGATGGCCTGCTGCTTCTGAGCATCAGCACGGTTGATGATGGCGGTCTTCTCACCTTCAGAAGCCAGAATCTCGGCAGCTTTCTCACCCTCAGAGGTCAGAATCTGGGCACGCTTGTTACGCTCGGCCTGCATCTGTTTCTCCATGGCATTCAGTACGGTTGAGGGAGGAATGATGTCCTGCAACTCTACGCGGTTCACCTTGACACCCCACTTGTCGGTGGCATCGTCGAGCACAGCGCGCAGCTTGGTATTGATGGTGTCGCGCGAGGTCAGCGTCTCGTCGAGCTCCAGTTCACCGATGATGTTACGCAGGGTGGTCTGCGTCAGTTTCTCAATAGCGTTGGGCAGATTCGAAATCTCATACACAGCCTTGAAGGGATCTACAATCTGGAAGTAGAGTAGGGCGTTGATCTCCATCTGGATGTTATCCTTGGTAATCACGTTCTGCGAGGGGAAGTCGTAGACCTGTTCGCGCAGGTCGATAGAGTTGGAGTAGGCATAGCGTCCGCGATTCAGTACGACGATGTCCTTGGCGCGGTCGATGAAGGGGATAATGATGTTGATACCCGGATTCAGCGTGGCGTAGTAACGGCCCAGACGCTCAATAATCTTGGTTTCAGACTGAGGGATAATCACAAGTGCCATCTTGGCGAAGATAACCACCAGAATGACGATGGCGATCAGTACATAAGACATAAATTCCATAATGTTTGTTTTTATTATAATTGGTTATTTAATTTTCGGTGTTTCGGGATAACGGTATTTTGGTATTCCGATATTTCGGGATTCCGATATTACAGCGTTTCTACTGTGATGATGGTGCTCTCGCGGCCTATCACACGAACCGTTGTGCCAGCGGCGATTTCCGTGTCGTTGTTGCTGACAGCTTTCCACAGGTCACCGTCAATCTGCACATAGCCGTTACCACCAACGATGATAGGTTCCGTCACGCGACCCGTGCGTCCTAGCAAGGCATCTGCATTACTGGGTTTGTTGGGCTCGTTTTTATGCAGATAGCGCAAGGCTACTGGTCTGACAAACAATACGCTTAGCAATGAGAAGATGGCGAAGATGAAAATCTGCCAGTAGATGCTCAGTCCGAGTACTGCCGAAATGATGGCGAACACGGCACCAATGGAGAAGCAGATGATGAAGAAATCACCCGACGAAAGCTCCAGAATCAGACAGACGATGGCTATGACGGCCCAGATCTGCCACATGTTTGCTAAAAAGTAATCAATCATAATCTTATAATTATTAATTATTTCGTTATTACGTTATTACGATATTTCGATATTACGTTATGTCGATTAAATGGAGAGGATAAAGTCGTCCCAGTCCTTGGTGCTGCCTTTTGTACCGAACACCTTATGATATAGTCGGCTTCGCGTTGATGCTACGCTCTCCTTCGAGTGGGCTGTCAGGGTGGCAATGTCCTTGGGTTGGATGCGCACCTTGATGAGCAGGCTGACGTGATAGTCCTGTTCGCTCATGCGGTAGAGGCTGAACAGTTTTTCGCTGAATCCTGTATAGAGATTGTCTACGGCTTCCGTCAGTTCTTGCCAGTCAGCTTGGTTCATGCTACGTCCATCGTTCAGATATTCTTTGATGCGCAGGTAGACGGGCAGCGTGAACAGCGTGCTGACATCCTGGCGCCGTGGTTCAATGACGGCCATTTTCTGCATGGCGTGGATGTTGTCCAGACGGCTTTGCAGCAATTGTATCTTGCGGCGGTTGTTCTGTAGCACCAATATAAATAAGGTGATGTAGAACACGGTGCAGATGATGAGCAGAAACAGCTCGCGGTCGGTCAGTACCATAATCATTTACTATTTGACGATTTACGATTTAATTTAATGTTTTCGATTTTTGATGATGCAAAGATAGCAATAAATTGCGTTTCCTGCAAGAAAAACGGTTTGCAAAAATGCGCAAAGGCCTTTTTGCGAACATTTGCGAAAGAAATAGCAGAATAATTTGGTATTTTGCTCACTTTTTCGTAAATTTGCCCCGTAAATAACTTTAAACTTAAAAGAATATGAGTAACACAAACACTCCGACTCCTCACAATGCGGCAAAGTTCGGTGACATTGCCGAGACCGTAATCATGGCGGGCGATCCGCTGCGTGCGAAATTCATGGCCGAGAACTTCCTCGAGAATCCCGTGCTCTTCAACAATGTCCGTGGTATGCTGGGCTATACGGGAACGTATAAGGGTAAGCCGCTCAGTGTGATGGGACATGGTATGGGAATGGCCTCTGTTGGTATATACACCTATGAGCTTTACAATTTCTATGGCGTGAACACTATTATCCGTGTGGGTTCTGCCGGTTCTATCAACAACGACCTGCATGTGGGCGACCTGGTCATTGCGATGGGTTGCTGTACCAATTCCAACTATTACAAGCAGTATGAACTGCCTGGCATGTTTGCACCAATCGCCTCGTTCGAACTGGTGCGTGGTGCCGTCGAAACCTGCGAACGACTGGGCTATCGCTACAAGGTGGGCAACGTCGTTACGTCTGATGTATTCTACCACGAAAACCCCCACAACGACAAGTGGATGAGCATGGGTGTGCTGGCTGTCGAGATGGAGATTGCCGCCCTTTACATGAATGCTGCCCATGCCGGCAAGCGTGCGCTGGGTATTCTGACCATCAGCGACCATCTGCTGACGGGTGAGGTGACTACCGCCGAGGAGCGTCAGAACACCTTCACGAAGATGATGGACGTGGCCTTCTCGCTGGTTTAGTATATATATAATAAGGTATAAAAAGAGATAGCCGCCCACAATGAGCGGCTATCTTCTTTATCTTATTTAACTTCTGATTACTTAATCAGGTCAACTGAACGCTTCAGGAATTTGTCGAGCGCTTCGCCCTTCAGCATGCCGTTCTGAAGCAGAGCGAGGTCGATGAGCTGGTGAACGATGTCGTTCTGAGCGGCAAAACCACTCAGCACTTCCTGCTTCTTGTCTTTTTGTTCCTGGACGGCCTTCTCGCACTCGGCCTTCATGTCCTTGTCGTCCTGAGTCAGTTCGTCGTACTTCTTGCTGGACTGCTGCTGGTTGATGGCAGCCAGGCGGGCCTCCTGACCTTTCAGCTCGGCGTCGATAGGCTTCAGGGCTTCAGCAGTAGCTGACTCTGAGTCGCTGAGGACGCGCTTCACCAGTGGGTGGTCGCTGTTGAGCACGATATTGAATGAGTCGGGCATCTGGCCGTAGAAGTTCATGCCCTGCTGGAAGCGGCTCATCTCCTTCATACGACGCATCCACTCGTTCTGGGTGATGATGACGGGACGGGCCTCGGCACCGAGGGCATCAACCTGTACCATGAACTCGGTCTTGTCCATCTTTGGCATCTGCGAACGGAAGACGGCTGACAAATTGTCAGACTGCTCCTGCGAGAGGTCGCTCTTCTTAGCGTCTTCCTTGACGATGAGGCGGTCGATGATGTCAGCGTCGACACGGGTGAAGCGGCTCTTCTCAAACTTCTGCTCCAAAGTCTGGATGGTGGGCACGTCCAACTGGCCGTCCAACAGCAATACTGAGTAGCCCTTGTCCTTGGCAGCCTGGATGTACGAGTACTGCTCGTCCTTGTCGGTAGCGTAGAGGTAGACGAGGTTGCCGTCCTTGTCCTTCTGGGCACCCTCGATGAGTGTCTTGTACTCGTCGAAGGTGAAGTACTTGCCCTCCGTGTCCTTGAAGAGTGCAAACTCCTTGGCACGGTCGTAGAACGACTCCTCCGAGAGAATACCGTAGTTGATGAAGAGCTTCAGGTCGTCCCACTTCTCTTCGTACTGCTTGCGGTCCTCCTTGAAGATAGCCTGCAAGCGGTCGGCCACCTTCTTGGTGATATAGGTAGAGATCTTCTTTACCTCGCGGTCGCTCTGCAGGTACGAACGGCTCACGTTCAGAGGAATATCCGGCGAGTCGATAACGCCATGCAACAGCGTCAGGAACTCAGGCACGATACCCTCCACCTGGTCGGTGACGAATACCTGGTTGCAGTACAGCTGAATCTTGTTGCGCTGCAGGTCGATGTTCGACTTGATGCGGGGGAAGTAGAGAATACCCGTCAGGTTGAACGGATAGTCGACGTTCAGGTGAATCCAGAACATAGGCTCGTCGCTCATGGGGTAGAGTGTGCGATAGAACTTCGTGTAGTCCTCGTCCTTCAGCGTTGACGGAGCCTTGGTCCACAGGGGCTCAGAGTCGTTGATGACGTTGTCCTCAGCGGTGTCCACCATCTCTTTCTTCTCGCTCGACCACTCCTGTTTCTTGCCGAAGGCTACGGGTACGGCCATGAACTTACAGTACTTCGTCAGCAACTGCTGAATCTTCTCCTTCTCCAGGAATTCCTTGCAGTCGTCGTCCAGATAGAGGATGATGTCCGAACCGCGATCCTCCTTTTCGGCATCGTCAATCTCGTAGGCAGGACTGCCGTCACACGACCATTTCACGGCCTTGGCGTCGTCCTTGTACGAACGGGTGACAATCTCCACCTTCTTCGACACCATGAAGCTGGAATAGAAGCCCAGTCCGAAGTGGCCGATGATGTTGTTGGCGTTGTCCTTATACTTCTCCAGGAAGTCGTTCACGCCCGAGAAAGCAATCTGGTTGATATACTTGTCGATTTCCTCCTCGGTCATACCGATACCGCGGTCCGAGATGGTGATGGTACCCTTGTCCTTATCCAGCGAGATATGAACAGTCAGGTCGCCCAACTCACCCTTGAACTCGCCCTGCTGGGCCAGCGTCTTCAGCTTCTGCGTGGCGTCGACAGCATTCGACACCATCTCGCGCAGGAAAATCTCATGGTCTGAATAGAGAAACTTTTTGATAACGGGGAAAATGTTCTCAGTCGTAACCCCGATGTTACCTTTTTGCATATACCTTATTATATTTATTTTATTCGTTTGCCCAGGTATCTGCAAATATCGTGCCAAACGGAAAAACTCACTTATTTGATTTTTTTTCTCGCTTCTTGCAATATTTTGGGTAAAGCCGTCGTATATATAAGTAAAGAACAAAAAACAAATGGCTGAAATAGACATAGACCTGATACGGGAACTGCGTGAACAAAGTCCCAAAGCACAGAGAAAGGTGCTCGAACGCTACGGCAACGAGGTCTTCGCACAGGTGGCGAGGATGCTGCCAGCGACGGAGGATGCCGAGGAGGTGTATCAGGACGTGTTTGTGAAGGTGTTCAGAAATATCGGAATGTATGACGAGGAGAAATCGGCGCTGAGGACCTGGATATCGCGCATAGCCTACAACGAGGCCGTCACCTGGCTGAGGCACAAGCGACAGGCGGTAATCTATTTCGAAGACCGAGAGGGTAGGGCCGAACAGTTGTCGGACGCTGAAGTGGAAGAGACGCTGGGTCATCCGAACAGCGAGACAGTACAGCTGATACGTGCAGCTTTGAAGCACCTGCCACCCGAAGAACGAGCCATCGTCACGATGTTCTACTACGAAGAGATGAGCCTGAAGGAGATAGCCTACGTCACGGAGTCGATACCTACGACAGTGGCTTCAAAACTCAGCAGAACGAGAAAGAAAATATGTAAAATCATCAAAATGTTGCAATCATGACAGAGGATAAAATCAATGCACTCAGACAGACGGACACAAACCTGCGCGACGCCCTCAAGATGGACGAGGCGGAACGTCCTCAGATGCCTGCTGACCTCAACGAACGACTGATGCAGCGCATGGCCATCAAAGAAGAGAAGAAGCCGCGTCGCATCGTGTGGCCTTGGATTGCCGCTGCTTGTGTGGCTGGCGTCATGATGATATGGCTTATGCCGCCCAAGGAGACAACAACGGACGTCGTTGCGGAGAATACGGTAATCGAGCAGCCTACAACAAATAATAATAAGGTGGAAGAAACCCCAGTGGCGAAAGCCGAGACTGAAGTGGAGAATCCTGCCATCGCTCAAGTGAAGGTTAGAAAGAGAGTTCAGAGAAATCAGAAAACGATGAATACTCAGATTACTCCTACTACCCAACCCGCAGAGCCAACTACCGACCTGGCAGACGTGCAAGAGACAGAAGTATCTACTCCCCTCCCTTCAGGTGAGGGAAAAGATGGTGGAGTTGTTGTTACGCTGACCGAACGCGACATTCCGGTAACACGTCCAGAAAACCTCAGACATACTCCCGAGGAAATTGCCCTCCTGAAGAAACAGGCCAACGAGGCCTACCTGAAGTGGGCAGAACTGGAACTTGAAATCGCAAAATACAATTTGGAACAAACAGCCCAAAAGTGATTGTTAAAATCACAAATTAAACGAATTTAAAAACTTACCCAATATGAAACGAATAATGATTATGCTGCTCATTGCTTGCAGCGCCATCAACACCATTAGTGCCGATTCTACGGCTACCCCGCAGAAGAAGGCAAAGAGTGTCATCCAGAGCCTGGAAGGTATCATCGCATTTTATGCTAAGGAGGGTAGCCAGACACTGTCCGTCACCAAGAATCCTGAAACAGGTCTCATTGAGTCAAGCGAACGCATCGCACCTTTCACCTGTGAGAAAGAAAACCTGTGGACCATACCCATCGGTTTCAGCGAAGATGAGCCTTTGTCGTATCAGTACATGCACCTGCTGCCAGGCAACGCAGAACTATTCAACCTGAAGGTGGTGACTAACAACGGAAAGAAGAGCAAGGATGTACGTATTCGCACCAATACTAAGCAGGAGATGTGGTTCATGTGCTGCAAGAACCCTGACAACCCCCAGTTACGCGATGCATACGCCATCGTGTGGGAAGAGACCAAGGATAAAAATGTTGCGGGCACCGTCTTTATTATTACCTCGTTGCGTCCTGACATTTTCGAGAAAAACATGTCGAGCGCAGGACTCTTGAGTGAAAACAAGAACACGTTCACCATTGACGGCCGCGTGGGCTATGACCTCACAGACTCCCTCTATGTAGTCTATATGGCCGACACAGCCGAGGAGCTGAATAATGTCAGAGACAGCGATTTTGTCGCTTATATGCCTGTGGTGAACAAACGCTTCAGTTTCAGTGTGCAGCTCGACAAACCTAAAGTAGGCCGCATCCGCACCGTAATGCCCGATGGCTCGCTTTGCCAGCTATGGACCAACCTCGACTTCGTACCTGGCGAGACCTACCGCATCACTACACATAACGGCTACTACGATGAGGATCGTGACTATGAGCAGCGTGTAGGCCGCTACTCAGGAAAAAGCCTGCTGAACGACCTGCAGCGCCGAGGCATTGACGACCAGACGGTAACAGTGGTGGATGAAGTGCCCGAAGAGTTTAGGGTTGTCGAAACTACTCCGAGTAAGCCTTGGAGACAGACACTTCCGCAACATCAGCTGGCACAACTTAAACTGAAGGCTGAACTGGTGAAAATGGACATGGAAAACATCAAACTCAAATACCAAGCGATTGGTGAGATCATGAGTGGCTTCAGAAATCATGACAGAATCATGTTACTCTTTGATCAGATCTTAGAGAAAAACAAGGAACTGGACAAGAAATATCAGGAAGTCATCAAACTGGCAAAGAAAATGTGTATCCCTGCCGAAGAAATGCCCGGCCTTTACAAGGAAATCCTGCAGTTCTATACCGAACAGAACAAGGCCCTGAATGATGCATTTAAGGACAGTATCACTCATGGAAAAGCTACCCGCAAGCTTCAAGAATACGTCACCAAGCAAACGGAGAAGTACATCAATGAAATGGAGAAATCTCTCCAATAACTAATATTGAACGACTTTCTTTCCCTGGATGATATTGATGCCCTTCTGGGGAGTTGAGTGACGCACGCCTCGCAGGTCGTAGAAACCCGAGGTGTGCGCTTGTTTTTGCTGGGGTAGTTCTATGCTGTTGGTGGTTGCTGCCGGCCAGTAGATAACCTCACCCAGCGAGGCATCGTCGGCCTTGTGGTAGATGACGGTCTCTATCTGCTCCTGCGTCTGGGTGCTGACGTTCCACGTGTTGTTCTGCGCATAGACGGTATTCGCCGAATTGTTGTACAGGTCGTACAACAGTCCGCTATTACCGTTGTCCTTGAAGGTGTTACCCCCAGGGTTGTAGTCGGGATCGTCTTCCGTTACATCCGTCCTTCCCAGGTTGACGTTCTTGCAACCGATGACGGTCACGCCCCACAGCGAACCCTCGATGTGGTTACCCTTAATTGTCGCGTTCGTCTGTTGGTAGGGGTCATACAGGCTGATGCCGCTCCCGCCGTTCATGGGGTTCACCTCATATTTATTGTCCTTCAGCGTGTTGTCCTCGATAACGATGTTCATGGGCCCCACGGTGCCGATACCGTAGCGGTTGTCCTGAATGTTGCAGCGACGGATGGTGATGCTGCTGCCCGTGCGGCTGTAGAAGTTCGAGATGCCGATGGCTCCCACCATCGTGTGCTTAGGATTGCCCTTGATGGTGCAGTAGTCGATAACGACCGCGTCGGCAACGGTCAGGTTCAGCTGGGGCGTATTACCGTTCAGCGTACCGTTATGCTCGAAATCACAGTGTGTGATGAACAGATTGCAGTAGATGTTGGCAGCACTCGCAACAGCCGCTTTGGGATTGTCTTGGAATGTGCAATAGTCGATGCCGAATATGGCGTCGTCCGAGGCCAGTACCAATGCCGACTGTCCCACGGCGCCATTGTTGTTCTGGAAGGTGCAGTAGGTCAGCGTACCGCCTTTGCAGCCTACGAATTTCAGTCCTACGCCGTCGAAGATGCAGTTCCTGAATGCCGTGCTGCTGACGTCTTTCATTACAATGCCCTGCGCCGTACCCTCGCTGCCTGCGTCCACAAACGTGTAGCGCTCCTCGCTCTGGAAATCCGCCGTACCCTCGATAACGAATGTCACATTGTCGGCAAAGCGCACCACACCACCGTCCTTGGCCTTGAACAGGTCACCCGCTGCGATGGTGTCGTTCTCGTGCATTGTGTATACAGGCACGCCGTCCACCATTTCGACGCTCATTCCACTGCCCGCCTGCTCATACAGCGTTTCGAACGTCCACGTCGTTCCGTCGCCCTTCGTCTTAAAACTCCAGCCCTGCGCCACGATGCACCAGACTGTCATTACCGTGATGATAATTCTCTTTGTCATTTGTAATGTTTATGTTATAATCAGTCCTGCTTATGACGAATAAACCCTTTTTTTATGTCTTCTTCGAATTTTACGTGATATTCTTTTAATTCCTCTTCTTGAGAGTATAAGGAAACATATCGTGCTTCGTCGTACATACTATACCATTCATTTATCGTATCAAGACTTTGTTCGTCCATTATCTTCTTGACGAACTCCATCTTCTTTAATGCCAAAAGTGATTCTTTTGATCTTTCTTCCATATTCATTTGTTTTGACTTGACAGAACTGCACATACACCTCACAGAGGGTCTGTCCGAACCGCCCCCATGATCTAAGATGAAGACTATTATTGTTAGGAATTGCCTTTTATGGTCCTCATTATAGAATAGTCCCTTTGATTATTTATTGTCAATTTTTAATCCTAAATTTTCAACCAAACTCATGAATGAATTGATGCTGCAATGATTGTAGTCATGTTGCTTGATTATTTCGTATTCATCCATTGTAACTCCATAAGCATGACAAAATTCAATGTTGCTGAATTTCATCTTTTTCATCTCCAGCATAGTGTTTTTGTCTACAATTTTGTATTTAGTATCTTTAAAACTAAAAATACCTTTGGGAGCAGACTCTTCGTTTAGAAGGAATAAAGGTGGTTCTGGGTAGTCGGCATCAAAATCGTTGAGAAGTTCATAAGTTGGTAACTTATACAAACAATAATAGTTGCTCTCAGGAACATCATTTCCTTCTATCTTAATAGGATAACAGTAGTTCTGCATATCCATTTTTGTTGAAAGCAGGTCAATAAAGCGTTGAGAGAAAAATTCTACCGTTTCGCCTTCGTATAGTACAATTAAATCAGACCATTTAGAGCCCTTTTTTACTCGAAATATTACATCTTTGGCTATTGGTTCTTGCAAAGAAGGGTCATCGCAGTGACCATATACGCTAAAATGAGTCTCGGTAATAAGTTTTTTCTTACTGGCCCATATTGTTCCTAATATGTAATAATAATGTAACATAAATACTTATTGTCATTTGTTATAAATTTTTGAGAATAGATTTATCTTTTGTGGTACACGGGGACCTCCTATATGTCCTCTAGGACAGCCCCCTTTATGTGATCACAAAAAAGGCGGGATGGTTCTGCTGGTCCACTTTCTCCGACATGTGCATAAAGTTCTGAATAAAGATTCCTATGCACTATTTCTACTTACACCCCAAGCACGATTGCAGGGTCGATATTCAGTTTCCTGCTAATTTCTCTTCCTGTTTTTAGGGATGGTTCACCCTTTCCTGTGATAATCTCACTTATTCGGGCGGTGCTGATACCAAGCATTTCTGCAAGTTTAGTCTGTGTAAGTCCCATTTCGTACATACGGAGTTTGATAGTTTCTACCAAGGTAGGAGCTGCTATAGGATAATGCTCTTCCTCATAGTCTGCCACCAAATCGGAAATCAAATCTAGCTCCAGCATATTCTTATCATCAGCAGGTGTATCGTTGTTGACAATCTTCAAAAGCTCATTGATTCGCTCGCAAGCTGCTTTGTACTGCTTCTCAGTCTTAATCTGTGCCATAGCCTAAATGTTTTTAATGTCCTTAATTTTTTCATATTCTTCATGTGTGCCAACGAAGCGCATATACACTTTCTTGTTGACAAACAAAACGATTGCCACAATTCGATAGTTATTCCCTTTAATATCGAACACATAGCGGTCGTTACCTACATAGTCCACTGTGTTGAACGTCTGCTTGATGTCTGCAAAGTTCGTCCAGTTGGCATTAGTCGTCTTCTTGTACCAATCGCGGAGAGCCACGTCTGCATCAGCATGTTTGGCAATGAACTCCCGTATCATGGAAAATGATATTACTCGCATACTTATTTGTTTTGGTGGCAAAGATAGTAATATAATTCGGCTCAGCCAAATATTTTTCGGTTTATTTTAATAGCAAAGCGAAAAATACAGCAAATAAGTAGTGAACGAAGGCGATTTATAACTCTCTGTGATTTAATACTAGGGAGGGAAAGGGGAAATAGCCCGTTTTGGCAGGGATTCAGACGGCATGTAGCAGGGAGCGAGATGGCATGTAACTAATTTGCCCCGCCCGTGGCAAATTGTTGCGGCGGGCGGGGCAATATCTTGCGGCGAACGTGCGAATGTCTTGCGGCAGTCGCCAAAAGACGACCTTTTTCGGCTCTTTTACTTCTGCAATGGGAAGTAATGGTAGGTGGTGCCGAACTTCATTTTCCTCAGCGTGGGGTGCTCCCCTGAGCAGAGCCCATCGAGGTAGCGCTGGGCGGAGTGGTATTTCAGACCTGCAACAGCCATGAAAATGCCAATGGTGGTGAAGCCGTTACTCAATGAGCGGCGCAGGGCCTGGGCCATAAAGGCATCGTCGTGCATCTGAGCGTTGCCCACATTCGACTCCTTCTTATAGAACCCTTTTTGCTTGCGCTTCACCATTGTGACGAATCGCTTCGAGGGTAGCAGTTCTATTCCGGCAAACTTGACGTTCTTGCCCTTTACCTTCGCAGGGTCGGTGAATTCGCCTTCCAGTTTGATCTTTGGGGCAAAGGTGCCAAGGGGTGTCTCTACGCGATAGCCCTCGGACAGCCATTCGCAGCAGACGTCCATGAAGGTCTCGAAGGCAATGTCGACTAGTCCCTTGCTCACTCCGCGATAGCCGCTATAGGTCTCGACGTCCTTCATGGTCCGCTTGTAGGGCGCGGCAGGGCGTACATAGAGCAGGGGTTTGCCGTCCTCGCCATTCGTGGGGCGGGTGTACAGTTCGAAGGGCATTCCGTCAGTCTTACGTGGCATAGTGTTTCTCTCCTTATTTATATATTATCTTATCAGGTACAAAGGTACGAAAAAAATAACGGAAAAGCAAGAAAAAACGAGTTTTATTTGTATAAATTTGGAATTTATCTCACTTATTCGTACCTTTGCACCCAAAATAGAAGCTATGGTAAAAAGAAGATGGCGCTGCAAGGCCGGGCAACAGCCCACGGAACTGGACAAGCGCATCATGTATTTGGAAAACAAAGGGGTGCTGGTGCCAACGCCAGACCTGATAAAGACCCCTGAGCAGATAGAAGGCATCCGCCGTGCGGGTGTCGTCAATACGGGCGTGTTGGACGCTGTGGAAAAGGAAATTTGTGCTGGTATGTCGACGCTGGAGATTGACCAGATCTGTCGCGACTACTGTGCTTTGCACAACGCCATTCCCGCCTGTCTGAACTATGGTGGCGACGAGGAGACTCCGCCTTACCCCATGAGTGTGTGCACGAGCATCAACGAAGTGGTGTGTCACGGCATTCCTAAGGCGGACGATATTTTGGAGGAGGGCGACATCATTAACGTCGACTTCACTTCGATTCTCGACGGTTACTATGCCGACGCCTCGCGTATGTTTATAATAGGTAAGACGTCGCCCGAGAAGGAGCAGCTGGTGCGTGTCACCAAGGAGTGCCTGGAGATTGGTATGGAAGCTGCCAAACCCTGGGGCTTTGTCAACGACATTGGCAAGGCCATCGAGAAACATGCCAAGAAGTACCACTACGGTGTGGCGCGCGACCTGTGTGGTCATGGGGTGGGGAATGCTTTCCACGAAGAACCCGAGGTGTGCCACTTTGCCCAGAAAGGCAACGGCATGCTACTGGTGCCAGGCATGGTGTTCACCATTGAACCCATGATTAACATGGGCACGTGGAAGGTGTTTATCGACGCTGACGACCCGTATGGCTGGGAGGTCATCTCGGAAGACGAGAAGCCCTCAGCACAATGGGAGCACACGCTGCTAATGACCGAGCACGGAGTGGAAGTGCTGAGTTATTAATATAGGATGTTCTAGGATGTCCTAGGAAATCCTAGGAAATAGTATAGAATGACGAAAGATATATATATATTAGGTATAGAGAGTTCGTGCGACGATACGAGTGCTGCCGTGCTGAAGGACGGCGTGCTGTTGTCGAACGTGACGGCATCGCAGGCTGTGCATGAGTCGTATGGCGGTGTGGTGCCTGAACTGGCGTCGCGTGCCCATCAGCAGAACGTAGTGCCTGTGGTGCACGAGGCTATCAAGCGGGCTGGCATCCAAAAAGAACAATTGTCGGCAGTAGCTTTTACACGTGGCCCAGGTCTGATGGGGTCGCTGTTGGTGGGTGTCAACTTTTCCAAAGGATTTGCCCGTTCGCTGGGCATTCCCCTGATCGACGTGAACCACTTGCAGGGACACGTGATGGCGCACTTCATCAAGGAAATAGGACCTGATGGAGAGCCGTCGGGCACTACACCACCGTTGCCGTTCCTCTGTCTGTTAGTCAGCGGTGGTAACTCGCAGATTGTCAAGGTGAATGCCTATAATGATATGGAGGTGCTGGGACAGACCATCGACGACGCGGCTGGCGAGGCTATCGACAAGTGTTCGAAGGTGATGGGACTGGGTTATCCCGGTGGGCCGATTATCGACCGTTTGGCTCGTCAGGGCAATCCCAAGGCCTACCAGTTCGCTGAACCTCACATTCCTGGATTGGACTACAGTTTCTCGGGCCTGAAGACGTCGTTCCTCTATAACCTACGCAAGTGGGTAGAGGACGATCCTGACTTTATCGAACACCATAAAGAGGACATAGCAGCCTCGTTGGAATGGACGATTGTTGACATTCTGATGAAGAAACTGAAGCTGGCCGTGAAGCAGACGGGCATCAAACATGTCGCTGTGGCTGGTGGCGTCAGCGCCAACAACGGATTGCGCAACGCCTTCCACGACCATGCGAAGCGCTACGGCTGGACCATCTACATTCCCAAGTTCAGCTACACGACGGACAATGCGGCTATGATAGGCATTGTGGGATACTACAAATATCTGGACAAGGTGTTCTGTCCGATTGATGCTCCGGCATTTTCGAAAGTTACATTTAAATAGAATACTATGGATTTTGAAAGCAAGATTATCAGCAGGGAGATTAGTCAACTGCTGTGGGAAATGGAAAAAACGGTTGGTACGGCTGAGAGTTGCACTGGCGGACGTATTGCCGAAGCTATCATTGCCGTTCCTGGTGCGTCGAAGTATTTCAAAGGTGGCGTCATTTCGTATGTCGACGAGGTGAAGGAATCGTTGCTGGGCGTGAGTCGCGAGGTGTTGCAGGAGAAGACCGCCGTCTGCGAGGAAGTCGCTATGGCAATGGTCTGCGGAGCCTGTAAGACACTGAACACCGATTTCGCCATTGCAGCAACGGGTTTTGCCGGTCCGACGGGTGGTACGAAGGATATTCCCGTGGGTACTATCTGGCTGGCTTGTGGCACGCCCGACAAGCAGGTAACGCTGAAGGTGCAAGAGGATCACGGACGCGACATCAACCTCGCTATTGCTACCAATAAGGCCATGCAATTGTTCCTCGATTTTCTGAAAACGGAGGGCGAAACGGGAGAAAACCACGGGTAAGGAGGATTGGGATAGTTAAAAAACATTAAGAGTTGGCTATTTCTTATTTCTCATTTCTCGTTTCTCATTAAAAATGTGTACCTTTGCACCCTGTTTGGAGTAAATTAGTATTTAGCAACAAGAAAAAGTAGATAGAAATGTCGAAGATTTGTCAGATTACAGGAAAGACGGCACAGCGTGGTAATAACGTGTCGCACTCAAAGCACCGCACAAAGCGCGTCTTTGATGTGAACCTGTTCAGCAAGAAGTTCTACTATGTAGAGGAGGATTGCTGGATTCAGTTGAAGATCAGCGCTGCTGGTCTGCGTATGATTAACAAGGTAGGTCTGGACGCTGCCCTGAAGCAGGCTGTTGCCAAGGGTTATGTTGATTGGAAGGACATTAAAGTGATAGGAGACTAAACAATATGGCAAGTAAGAAAGCTAAGGGTAATCGCGTTCAGGTGATTCTGGAGTGCACTGAGATGAAGGAAAGTGGACTGCCCGGAACAAGCCGCTACGTGACGGTGAAGAACCGCAAGAATACCCCTGAGAGAATGGAACTCAAGAAGTATAACCCCATCCTGAAGCGCATGACTGTGCACAAGGAAATCAAATAATCCGATTTAAAGCATGGCAAAGAAAACCGTCGCAACCCTCCATGAAGGCTCGAAGGATGGTCGCGCTTACACAAAGGTTATCAAGATGGTAAAGAGCCCCAAGACGGGTGCTTACATCTTTGACGAGCAGATGGTTCCTAACGAGGCCGTTAAGGACTTCTTCAAGAACTAAGATTTCAAGAAATGATAAATTTAAGGCTGCAATGTTTGGTTGCAGCCTTATTTTTTTGTACCTTTGCACTCACTATGGGTATATTTGGTTTTTTTAATAAGGAAAAGAAGGAAACGCTGGACAAAGGTCTGGAGAAGACCAAGAGCAGCGTATTCGACAAACTGGCTCGTGCTGTGGCTGGTAAGTCTAAGGTGGATGACGACGTGCTCGACAACCTAGAAGAGGTGCTTATCACTTCTGATGTAGGTGTAGAGACGACGCTGAAGATCATTGAGCGCATTGAAGAGCGCGTGGCTCGCGACAAGTATGTGTCGACCTCCGAGCTCAACGCCATTCTGCGCGACGAGATAGCCTCGCTGTTGGCTGAGAATAACAGCGACGATAACGACAACTGGGACCTGCCCAGCGACCATCGTCCCTACGTTATCCTCGTGGTGGGCGTCAATGGGGTGGGCAAGACCACTACTATCGGCAAACTGGCCTGGCAGTTCAAGCAGGCTGGTAAGCAGGTGTGGCTGGGCGCTGCCGACACGTTCCGTGCGGCTGCTGTCGAGCAGCTCTGCATTTGGGGCGAGCGTGTAGGTGTGCCCGTGGTGAAGCAACAGATGGGTTCCGACCCCGCTTCAGTGGCTTTCGACACGTTGCAGAGTGCCAAGGCCAATGGTGCCGACGTGGTGCTGATCGATACGGCAGGTCGTCTGCATAACAAGGTGGGACTGATGAACGAGCTGAAGAAAATCAAGGAGGTAATGAAGAAGGTGTTGCCCGATGCTCCTGACGAGGTGTTGCTCGTGCTCGACGGCTCAACAGGACAGAATGCCTTCGAACAGGCCAAGCAGTTCTCGGCTGTCACCCAGATTACTTCGCTGGCCATCACCAAACTCGACGGCACGGCCAAGGGTGGGGTAGTCATTGGCATCAGCGACCAGCTGAAAGTACCCGTGAAGTATATCGGACTGGGCGAGGGCATGCAGGACTTGCAGCTCTTTAATAAGCGTCAGTTTGTCGACTCGTTGTTTAAGAATGAATAAACCCACAATCGACATTATCACCTTAGGGTGTTCGAAGAATCTGGTCGATTCCGAGACGCTGATGGGACTCTTCGAGGCTCACGGTTATCATGTAACTCACGATTCGGATAATCCTCAGGGCGAGATTGCCGTCGTCAACACCTGCGGCTTCATTGAAGATGCCAAGCAGGAGAGCATTGACACCATTCTCGAACTGGCTCAGGCTAAGGAGGAAGGACGACTGAAGCAACTCTACGTGATGGGCTGTCTGTCAGAGCGTTATCTCGCAGAACTGGAAGCAGAAATCCCCGAGGTCGACGGATGGTATGGGAAGTTCAACTACAAGCAGCTACTGAAGGATTTAGAGACCCTCCCCCTTACCCATCCCTATATGGAGGGGAGTGGTAACTCTGATGAACATGAACTAACATCTCCTCGCCCTATAGGGAGAGGATGGGAGAGGGTCTTGACCACTCCGCGTCACTATGCTTATCTGAAAATTGCAGAGGGCTGCGACCGCCATTGTGCCTATTGTGCCATTCCGCTCATTACGGGCCGTCATCAGAGTCGTCCCATGCAGGAGATTCTCGACGAGGTGCGCTGGCTGGTCAGTCAGGGAACATGTGAATTCCAGGTCATTGCCCAAGAATTGACCTATTATGGTGTGGACATCGACGGCAAGCAGCATATCGCTGAACTCATTGAACAGATGGCTGATATTGAGGGCGTCGAGTGGATTCGTCTGCACTATGCCTATCCGGCTCATTTCCCGTGGGACCTGTTGCGTGTGATGCGCGAGAAGAAGAACGTCTGCAACTATCTCGACATAGCCCTTCAGCACATCAGCGACCACATGCTCGACCGTATGCAGCGCCACGTGACCAAGGAACAGACCTACGAACTGATTCGCCGTATGCGCGAAGAGGTTCCCGGCATCCATATCCGTACGACACTGATGGTGGGTTTCCCTGGAGAAACTGATGAAGACTTCCAGGAACTCATCGAATTTACCCGTTGGGCCCGCTTTGAACGCATGGGAGCCTTTGCCTATTCCGAAGAGGACGGAACGTATAGCGCTGAACACTTCGCTGACGACGTTCCTGCCGAGGTGAAACAGAAACGCTTGGACCGCCTGATGCGTGTGCAACAGCAGATTAGTGCCGAAGTGGAGGCTGAGAAGGTGGGACAGACCTTGCGCGTCATCATTGACCGACAGGAGGGCGACTGGTTTGTGGGACGTACGGAATTCTGTTCTCCGGAGGTCGACCCTGAAGTACTTATTCCTGCCAGCGAGCGGCTGACATTAGGCCGTTTCTACGACGTACGCATCACGGATGCAGAAGAATTTGATTTATACGCGACAACAAGATATGAATAACAAGGAATTTATTGCTGAACTGTCAGACCGCATGGGATATCCTACTAAGGACACCCAACGCCTGGTGAACGACGTCGTCAATGCGATGGGTGATGCCTTCCAGGAAGACAATGCGGTGCTGGTGCCAAACTTTGGAATTTTCGAGGCCAAGAAAAAAATGGAGCGAATCATCGTCAATCCTGCTACACAGCAGCGTATGCTCGTTCCTCCCAAATTGGTACTTAACTTCAAGCCGAATCAGACGTGGAAAGACAAACTGAAAGGAGGCAGTAAGTAACGATGGGAAAGTTAACGATACAAGAGATTGCTGCCGTCTTGCAGCAAAAGTATAACTTTGACAAGCGTGAGGCTAACTTGTTTGTAAACACGATGTTCCAGATTATTCAGGAACGTCTCGAGACTGATGGCATTGTCAAGGTTAAGGGGCTGGGCACGTTCAAGATGATTGATGTCGAGGCCCGCGAAAGTGTCAGCGTGCGTACGGGAGAGCGTGTCGTTATCAGCGGGCACGCTAAGGTGAGCTTCATTCCCGATGCTACGATGAAGGAACTCGTCAATCGGCCTTTCTCGCAGTTCGAAACGGTTGTGCTTAACGACGGCGTCGAGTTTTCTGACTTGAGCGAACAGACGGAAGATACCGACGAAGAGCAGCGCGACGAGCAAGAAGAACAGCCCGCCGAGCAACAGATTGAACCGGAACCCGAACAGCGTGTTGCACAATTGGTTGAACAGTCCGTCGAAACCATCGAACAGCCTGCCGAGCCTGAAGCAGAACAACCTCTCGAACCCGAAGCAGAACCCGAACCCGAGCCCGAAGCAGAACCCGAACCCGAGCCCGAACAGGAAGATTCCCAACCTGTTGAAGAGTTTGTACTCGAGGAAGAAGAATCACGTCCCTGGGGACGCTGGCTGTTAGGAGCATTGGGTGTACTCGCATTGATGGCCATTTCTGCCTATGCAGGCTATTATTATGGCACGCAACAGTCGCAGACCATGCTGGCCAAAGTGGATACCGTCGTGGTTCACGACGCCATTACGGCGGCTCCGGTCGACACACTGGCTCAGCAACAGCCTGCCCAGCAGTCTGCTGAACAAACTGTCAGCAAACCCGACGAGCAGCCCGTTGCGCAACCTGTTCCGCAGCCGCAGGCAGAACCGCAGAAACCTGTCGAGCAACCTGTCGATAAGTATGCCCAGAAGGACGAACGCGTTCGACTGGGGGCCTATCGCATCGTCGGACTCAGCCACGAGGTGAAGGTGCTGGCTGGCCAGACGTTCTACAGCATATGCAAGGCCCACCTCGGACCCGATATGGAGTGCTATGTCGAAGTGTTCAACGATCTGCCCAGAAATCCCAAAGTCAAGGAGGGGCAGGTCATCAAGATTCCTAAGCTGCAAGTGAAAAAGAAGAAGAAATCCTGATGGATTGTTATAATGTAAGAGGTAGGAGATATTCTCTTACCTCTTTCTCTAATATTTACTTTCTTTCTTGATGGAACGGATGTGTACCACGATGCCTGCTACGATGAAACACAGCCCCGTCAGCAACAGCCAGTTATGGCTCGACAAGCTGTGGAAGCGCGTCAGTAAAAGCACTAACGTACCTATTATAATAAGGAGTATACCCGGAAATCGAGGCGTTTTCTTCATAAAATCGTTAAATTTGCTGCAAATATACAAAAAAATAATGTTTAATGTTTAATGTTTAATGTTTTTTTTGTACCTTTGCACCCGCATTTTGCAAAATTATATTTATTTAATTAATTAAAGTAGTATGAATCAATACGAAACCGTTTTCATTTTGACTCCCGTTTTGTCTGATGAACAGACAAAGGAAACGGTCGCTAAGTTCAAGAAAGTCCTCACCGATAAGGGTGCAGAGATTTTGAACGAAGAGGCCTGGGGACTGAAGAAGATGGCTTACGCTATCGAGAAGAAATCTACAGGTTTCTATTTCCTGGTAGAGTTCAAGGCTGAGCCATCAGTGATTAAGACGCTGGAGACAGCTTTCCGTCGCGACGAGAAAGTCATCCGTTTCCAGACTGTAAAGCTTGACAAGTATGCCGTTGAGTATGCTGAGAAGCGTCGTAACAAATTTGGTAAAAAAGAGGAGGCTTAAACTATGGCACAGCAAGACACTGAAATCCGTTATTTGAACGCTCCCTCTATCGACACGAAGAGGAAGAAGTACTGCCGTTTCAAGAAGAGCGGTATCAAGTACATCGACTACAAGGATCCCGAGTTCCTGAAGAA
>JAEEGJ010007491.1_pt1 | contig 31245 bp, 25 predicted proteins | sample 8958761 | NCBI WGS metagenome assembly JAEEGJ01 (sample SAMN16246546, study PRJNA631951) | gut metagenome | biome: gut microbiome; feature: rumen; material: RS-attached | host: Bos | place: Iran: Karaj | collected 2018-10
ATGTCAGATCAGGTTTAACCAGATATACTTTACCTGTACTTTTCTGCGTACCGCCCATTCCCCAGTTTTCCAACGGTGGCTCATTGAATATGATAAAGATATCCGTAGGAGCAACCGACAATCTGTCAGATATCTTATTTGTGATCCTATCAATAGCATCCTTTTTCTGCTCATTGGTCCTTCCGGGGAAAACAGTCAGTTCTATTATCATAAAATTATCTGTTTTGCCTTCAGGAAACTCAAAATCATCCCTGTCAATCTCTATTATACGCTGGAACCTGTCCCAGTCCTCTATACCAAAAGCCTCTATCAGCGCCTCATGTACGGAGTTAAGTATTGTTTTCTTATATTCCTTACTTTTTCCTTTTACGATATCAATTCTGACCAACGGCATAATAATCCTCCATTCTCTGCTTTAAAAACTCAGCTACCGCATCTTCTTCATTGCTTCCTATCACACCTGTTGCGATCTGTTTTACCTCACGAAGTGCATTGGCTACCGCATAACACTCGTCAGCAGCCTTGAACATCGGGATATCATTGAGTCCGTCTCCAAAAACAACCAGATGTTTAAACCCGTATCGTTCTTTAAGCTTCAGAATTGTCTTTGCCTTAGTACAATTCTGCGGACAGATCTCCAGCCAGTATTCATCACGATAGGTATCCTTTTGGAACAGGCACTCCCAACCATCGTATACTTTAACTCTTTCATAAATCGGAGATATCTCATCTTTAGCTCCGACCAGAGTTACATACCCCGGTTCACCGCAGAACAGTTCCGGAACAGTCGCCACAGGGCGAACTGTCGGATTATCAGTATAATAATCAATATATCCGTCTAATTCCGGTGAATGTTCTCCGTCTATATAGAGGCGATGCATCTCTTCACCCAGAAAGCATGATACAAAGCCATACTTCGGCAGCTCCGGCAGGAGTTCTTTAAGCATTTTTACTTCTTTTTCCGTAAATAAAGCTTTCTCCAGATGCTTTCCTGTAGTATTGTCCGCAAGCACAGCCCCGTTTCTGGTAATGACCGGAAGTTTAAGTCTCAGCTCACCTGTGATCGGTATCGCACTTTCTATCGACCTTGCGGTAGCAAATGTAATTGCAAGCCCTTTCCCGGTCAAGTCATTAATTATATCAATTGTGTTTTTAGATAATGCACAATCACTTCTCATCAAAGTTCCATCTAAGTCAGATACATATAGTGTATCCCAACAGACATCTTCTCCACACATAAAATAAGATAAGTCCTTGATAACTCTGACCATCTCACCCTTTTTATACAGTTCCTTTATCTCATGCCTTCTCATCCATTTTACCTGAGCTACTTCATCGGTAGTCGCTTGAGATAATGATACCGGACCATCATAATCAAAAAGATATACATCATTTATATCATTCACACGCACATCGCCGGCGAAATCTCTTATCTGTGTTAATACTTTTCTTCCTTCTTCCGGCTTAAGTACAATCCCTACTTCCTCATGTACTTCACGAAGCGCTGCGTGTAAGCTTTCCTCTCCTTTTAATACCGAGCCCCCGACACATTCCCATGCAAGCGGATAAGTCTTTTTCTTGGCACTGCGCTGCGTCATAAGATACTCGCCCTCAGAATTACGTATCCAGATATGAACTACCAGATGATAGCCGTCTTCCGGCATTTCCGTACCTCTTATATGTTCTCCGATTACCTCAAGGTTCTTATTATACAGATCCCATATTTCCATCTCAGTTATATCTCCATATATCATTCTCAGATGTCATACATCTTCATGGTCTCGCGGTCACGATACTCATGCTTCTCATAATATGCGATCAGTTCACCCGCTTCGTTCCTCAGAGCGATCATATATACATCCTTATTTTCTTTTGCATTGAAAAAAGTATATACGATATTATTATCCTTTGATGCCTTAAACCAATCAAGCACTTTAACTATCATCTCACGGGATTTCGGATTATGGCAGTCAAGCAGACTTCTTCCCACAAGATTCTTTCCGCCCCATTTATCATATCTGCTTATCGCAGTAGGATTCATATATATGATCGTATGTTCAAGGTCACAGATAACTACCGCTGCCCTGTCTGCTTCAAGTACGCTTTTAAATACTTCATTTAAATCTGTCATCGTTTTCTTCTCCTGATCTATATTTTGTATTATCTCATTATATCCTACGTGTGGGAAATATACAATAAAAATTCCCGGCACATTTCGTGCCGGGATGTGAAATCAATATTTATTATTTACATATCGGTTCAAACCGAAGTCTGATATCCGGAAGCTCTTTCAGCTTATAATAGTAATTGGTATCCCAGTCCTTACCCTGCTTCTTGTCATTTTCACCTGTAGCAGGAGGGGCAAAGATATTCAGGTTGAGTTTTGCCGGTCCTTTAAGCCTCTTTTTAAAGAATGCAGGCATGAAGTCAACGAATTTAACACCCGGTGCCTTATAGAACCACATTCCGTTAAGTTCCATCATAAGGTTGGCATCGACCAGGCTGCCTGTGAAGTTTGCTTCGGCAAATACAGGATCCTTTTCGAACTTAAGCTCCACGGATACACCTTCAGCGTCCTCAGAGCCGCCCCATCTTAAAAGCACGGGGAGCTTTTCGGTCTTATTGTTCTTTATCACGGGCTTAAAGAAATCATCATCTATGATATCCTTATAAGCTGCCATCATAGGCTGTTCCACACCTACCTGAGAGTTATTGGGATCGGTTATCTCTAATCCCAGTCTTCCGTCATCCCTGAACTGGTAGAAGCAGAATGCTGAGAACCATCTTTCAGGATCGTCCTTTACGAGCTTGGCGAATTTCTTCATGATCTTTACCTGATCGTAAGGTCCGGTCACATCACCGTCCGCATTAAGCTCCGACATTACCATGGGCTTAGTACAGCCGCATATTTTCTTAAATCTTTCGAAAGTTCTTTTAGCTGTCTTATAGGTGTCCAAAGTTCCGTTATGTACATGCTGCTTGTTATCCTTTTCAGCCACCTCGTACGGCCAGCCCCAGTTAAGGGCTATATATTTATCTATAGACCATATCTCTGTATCTTTTATAGCCTGAAGAAACTCATCTTCCCTCTCAGCCTTTTCGTCCTTAGGATTACCGACAGCACCGGCACAGAGTATCATAGATACATTGGGAGCATACTTACGTACTACCTTATGGAACTTAACATAAAAGTCTGCTATCTCCTGATATGTGGCTCGCTTGTTAAATGAGAACCAGTTGCCGGTACACTCATGGTTAAGCCTCAGCATCATACGTCCGAAAGGCCTCAGATCCTTGGCTATGGCGATCATGTGCTTCTCATCTATCTTCGGGTCACAGGTAAGGGTAAGTATTACATCCTGTCCGTGGCGCCTGATATCCCTCATGCATGTGAAGGGCTCTCCCTTTGTATTACCGTTTAATCCGCCCAGATACGGAAAGTAATTATCATACGGATAAGCCCATGCAAAGGTAACATCCATATCCTTATATGCGTCCTGTGCACGCTTGGGCCATGTCTTATCGTTCGGATAATAGCAATACATTATGTTGACCGCCCTGTGCGGACGTCCGAGCTTTCTTAATATATAATCCTGGTCTACATACAGACCTCTCTCACTTCCGTCAGAAAGGTCTACCGCACACTTGGCGGGATTTAATGAGATTTTCTTTATCTTTGGCATGATGATTATTTACTATCCTTTTCTCTTAAGACATTTCTTCTGATCTTACCGCTTATAGTCTTAGGCAGCTCGGGAACAAACTCTACGATACGGGGATACTTGTAAGGTGCGGTATGCTCTTTTACATAGGTCTGGATCTCTTTCTTCAGTTCATCGGATCCTTCCTTACCCTTGGTAAGTACGATGGTAGCCTTAACAACCTGTCCTCTTACAGGGTCGGGAGCTGCAGTTACAGCACACTCCAATACATAAGGAAGCTCCATAAGTACCGACTCGATCTCGAACGGTCCGATACGATATCCGGATGACTTGATAAGGTCATCGGTTCTTCCTACATACCAGAAGTATCCGTCCTCATCCTTATATGCGGTATCACCAGTGTGGTATGCACCGTCATGCCATACCTCTAAGGTCTTTTCATCGTCACGGTAGTAACCTCTGAACAGTCCGCAGGGAACCTTCTTATCGGTCTTTACCACTATCTCGCCTACTTCACCGACACTTGCACTGGTACCGTCGGGAAGCACGATATCAACATCATACATAGGTGAAGGCTTACCCATGGAACCGGGCTTAACCTTCATTCCCTTAAGGTTGGCTACGGTAAGGGTGGTCTCGGTCTGGCCGAAGCCCTCCTTAAGCTCTATGCCTGTAGCCTCAAGGAACTTATTATATACTTCCTCATTAAGAGCTTCACCGGCTACGGTTGCATACTTGATCGAACTAAGATCATATTTAGAAAGATCCTCTCTTATAAGGAATCTGAATATTGTAGGCGGTGCACAGAAGGTTGTGATATTGTATTTAGCAAACATAGGAAGCAGATCTGCAGCATTGAAACGGTTAAAGTCGTATACAAATACTGCGGATTCATTGAGCCATGCTCCGTACAGCTTGCCCCACAGAGCCTTGCCCCAGCCTGTATCGGATACTGTAAGATGTATTCCGTCGGGATGAACATCATGCCAGTATTTTGCTGTGATGAAGTGTCCGAGTGCATACTTGTGGCTGTGTGTAGCGATCTTGGGATATCCTGTGGTACCCGATGTAAAGAACATAAGCATCAGATCGTCGCCGCTTGAGCCTGCACTGCCCTGAGGTCTCGGGAATGTATCGGGGAACTTGGCTACTTCCTCGTCGAAGTAATGCCAGCCTTCCTTCTTATCGAAATCCCAGTTGTCCGCTGTTGTATTTACTACTATCTTTGTCTGTACTGTAGGGCTGGCAGGGAGTGCAAGCTCTACATTGTAAGGTACATTATCCTCGGGAGTACATACGATAGCTTCTACTCCCGCTGCATTAAATCTGTATTCAAAGTCATGCTGTACCAGCTGGCTTGTAGCAGGTATAGCGATAGCACCCAGCTTGTGAAGTGCTACTATGGAGATCCAGAACTGGTAGTGACGCTTAAGTACGAGCATTACCCTGTCACCCTTCTGGATGCCAAGAGACCTGAAGTAATTAGCAGCCTGAGATGTAAGCTTACTCATCTCGCCGAATGTAAATCTTCTGTCGTTCTTATTCTCATCCACATAGATCATAGCGAGCTTATCGGGATCCTTCTCAGCTATCGCATCTACGCAGTCATAACCGAAGTTAAAATGATTCTCATGCTTGAACTTGATCTCTTTTAAGAGACCGTTTCCGTCTATCTTAGTCTTTATGAATTTCTCGCTTACAACACCTGTCTCGGGCTCATCCATTATGATGTTCTCGGGTGCCAAGGAGTTGTCCTGATGCTTTATATCATCGGTAACCTGATTCTCTTCGCTTTCCATGATAACGGTAAAGAACTCGCAGTCCTGACCGTTTACAGCCATCTCACCGTGAGGTGTGCGGCTGTCAAAATAGATAACGTCTCCGGGATAAAGAAGCTCGATACGGTTGCCGAACTGATGCTTCATGATACCCTTTGTGATGATAGTTACCTCATGTCCGTTGTGATAATGAAGCTGCATGGGCTTATCAACTATATCCGGATTGTAGGGAAGCTTACAGAAGAAAGGTTCACCTGCTTTGTTTTTGAAGTTGGGAGCCATGTTGGCATAGATAGCATTTTCGTTCTCGTTACGAGCGATAGGCACACCCTTGCCCTTTCTTACCAGTGAAAATGAAGACAGCTTGGGTGATGAACCCTGAAGGATATCTGCGATATCCACCCCGAATTTATCAGCACATGTACTGATAAACGAGAATGAAAAATCAACTTTTCCGTCTTCAAGCGCCATGTAGTCTTCCACTGACATATGAGTACTCTCTGACATCTCATGTATCGATATCCCGGAAAGCTCTCTCATTTCGCGTACACGTGAAGCTACGTCTTTTAATGAAGTTTCTGTTGCCATGTTTTTTCTCCTTTTTATTAATATATTATGTTGGATTAAATATGTATTTTGACCCAACCGATAATCAGTTTCCATAATCAGTTAATGCATCCCATAAACCATCGATCATTTCATCTCTCCGGTTAGCGCGATGAATTTTAACAATTTTCTTATCATCATCAAACTCTATTCCGTGATGTCCATCTCTGAATTTTTCGGCTTCTCTTGATGTTATTGGCTTGCTGTATCCCAAATACCAAAATTCATATTCATTCTCTATTGCATACTGCCATTTAATATCGATCCTTTTTGAGCTCACAATAGCTAAAACTGTAATCATTGCCGCCCCAACTATAAAACAGATAATACCTGATATCCTTTTTTTGATTTTATGGTTGGTCGGAACATCTTCTATCTTACACGTTTCGTAATTAAATTTCATATGGCTGTCTTCAAAGCTATGAATTATCAAAAGAGGCCCGCCTATCAATGCCACAAGACCGATTAAACCTAATACAACAATAGCCCAGGTATTATTGATCAAAAAACTCTCGATGCTCAGAATCATATTCAGCACCTTTCAAAAAGAAAAGCGGGGCAGGTCTGTCTGCTCCGCTTATTTGTCATTGATATTCATCAATCCACATGCATCACAAACCGACCTTATTAATCCAAGGGAATAATAAAGCTAATAATGATGCCTATAATGATTGCAAAACTTGACTGATTCATCATAGTAGTGGACCTTTCGTTTACTTTTCCGTCAAATTGCTTGACGAATTAAAATGGATTATAATCATTTCAATTTCATTTGTCAACAACTTTTTATTAAAATATTTTTTTAATATACTTAATCCTTTTTTACTGCAACCGCGGTAGACTGCTTGACCAGATTCTGGAGCCATATGCCCTTCTTTACCAGGATAAAACCGATGATACACTTTATAAGGTCGATCATCTGCACGCAGAAGAACATAGTAAGCACCGGCATAGCCGTATAACGGCTGATGATAAATGCGGTCGGAGTGCTGACACCCCACAGGAACACGCTGTCGAACAGGAACGTGACCAGAGTCTTTCCGCCGGTACGCAGGGTAAAGTACGATGCGTGCATAAATGCATATAAAGGCATACATACTGCACTGATCCTGATAAAGCCGCATGCCAGGTCCTTAACACTCTGCTCCGCATTGTAAAACGAAGGGAATACCGCAGAAAGCGAGAACAATATCGCTCCCATCAGCACACTTGATGCAACAGAGAATGTAATGAGCTTGGTATCCGTATCCCTGGCTTCTTTCAGTTCACCGGCACCGAGCAGCTGACCTACCATAATGGCTATGGCGCTGCCCATGGCGATAAATACGACATTGAACAGGTTATTAAATGTTGATGCTATATTAAGTCCTGCTACGGCATCAAGTCCGCGCTTTGAATAGCACTGGTTGAGCAATGCCATACCTGCAGACCATAAAAGCTCGTTCAGCATAAGCGGCATGCCTTTTACCGTGATCTTCCATGCAAGCTCTCCAGGTATCCTGAGGCTCTTATACAGGCCTTCCGCGAACTTCATCTTTATGGTATGCATATGCGTCCAGGCTACCACTATGAACTCCTGTACAAATCTGGATATGACAGTAGCTATGGCAGCACCGGTCACTCCCAGCTCGGGCAGTCCGAATTTACCGAATATGAGCAGATAGTTAAGGCACAGGTTCACGCCTACCGCTACCAAACCCGCTATCATGGGTATCTTTGTCTCACCGCATTCCCTTAAAGTACTTGCGTATACCTCTTCTATAGCGAACGGTATCAGTCCTATCAGCATGATCAGCATATAATCATGCCCGTACTTTAGTACCATATCTGCGGATTGAGCCGATTCCACTTCCTCACTTAGATACAATGTCATCAGGTCATTGCCGCAGGTAAGAAATACCAATATTCCTATCATGACCAATGACAGCGCAATATACAGCTTGAATCTGAAGGAATGTCTCACACCCTCATGATTGCCGCTGCCGAAAAACTGAGCACTGAATATACCGGGACCCGACAGTGCGCCGAACAGTCCCAGATTAAGCACAAACATCAGCTGGTTGACTATCGCAACACCTGACATCTGCTCCGTTCCGACCTGCCCTATCATGATATTGTCGAGAAGTCCTACAAAATTCGTAATACCGTTCTGTATCATGATGGGTACCGCTACAGTCAGAACCCTTCCGTAAAACTTTTTATTTCCTATAAACCTATTTGCTTTCATTATTACTTTTCACTTTTCTCATATACTCTCTTGTGACAGGGGGACGGTTCTCCTGTCACATAATTTCTCTTTTTTTATTACGGTCAGACTTGGTATTGTTCCGCCACCCGCTGTCCGCTCTGCGGTGTGGCGGAATTATACCAAGTCCGACCGAGACATAGGATGTGACAGGAGAACCGTCCCCCTGTCACACCTTCTTCTTCACAGAGTACCCGAACTTCCCGAGCTTCTTCCCGAGAGCAAAGTACTCCCCGTGGGAATATGCCATGAGCTTACATGCGGCAAGGTCAAACTTTCCCTTCTCATCCATATAAGCCTCATCCACTGTCACACCAACTACCTCAGCCAAAAACATATCATGCGAGCCGAGCCGGAGTATTTCTTTTACCTTACAATAGATATTTACAGGACTCTCGGCTATGGCAGGAGTCTCCATAAAATCCGACACATATTCCGTAAGCTTCATTTCCTTAAACTTATCATAGTCCTTACCTGAGCGTACACCGCACCAGTCACAGGCTCTTGTCAGGTCCTCGGTCACAAGATTTACGACAAACTCTCCGCTTTTTTCTATAATATCATGCGAATACCTTTCGGGCCTGATGGATACGGACAGCATCACAGGGTCTGAGCATACAGTCCCTGCCCATGCCAAAGTGATGATATTCGGTCTGTTTTCCTTGGACTTTTTTCCTGTATTCCCGTTATTTTTGTTATCACCTGATATTTTATCGCTCTTAGCCTTACAGCTTACCATCACGGCAGGTACCGGATAAAGCATATTTCCTGCCTTCCAATTCTGTTTTCCCATATATCCTCACTCCAAATGTGACATTACAGCGTTCTTCCGTTACAATAAGGACATGGTTCACTTGTATCTGCGGATTTGATCATATCATAAGTGCCGGAGATCATACCACGTCCGTCGTCATGCACACCGGGAAGACTATGTGCCGGAAGCATCCTGTCACAAAAAGGACACCTGTAGCACTTAGTCTCACTTGCTATGATCATAAAAGCTATAGTAAAAACAACAAACGATCCGATAGCTGCCGGGTACCCGAAAAAGATCATTACGAGCGGCACAATTAAAAAAATAGAAACCACATATGACACTATTAGATAAAATTTAATCTTTCTTCTTTTGCCGAATTCATACATCAATTTGATCTGTTCCGGCATATCCTTATAATCACTTATATCTCTTCCGTTAACTTTGCTACGGTCTTCTTCATTTATCTCGGCATTGCAATAAGGACATTTTGCTTCTGTATCCTCGATCTGCTGCTTACAATTGGGACAAGTAATATACATATTGGATTACCTCCTTATAGAGATTTCGATTAATGTAATTACAACCTCTAATACAGATTTGACATTTTCCCCACAAGATTAATAGGTCGAAAGTTCAGTATTTTTATAATAATACTTTAGTATCTCATTGTATTTATATCCTTTTTGTGCGAGGCCATAAGCACCTGACTGGCTCATACCGATGCCGTGTCCCCAACCCATGCCTAAAAACCATATCTCGTTGTCTTCGGGCGTATCCACAGGGAAATTGGTCATATTATCGGAGGATATCACTATCATCTGGTCGGTATTATCCTCTATTCCTGATACCTGTCCTGTGCCGGATATGACATAGAGGTCAGACACTTCCGGTTCTTCCATGTCACCATCCGTCAACACATATACGGAATGATCGTCTCTTTCCGCGGTAATGATCTTGAACTTAGTACTGTGCATACCGTACAGAGACTTTATCTCAGAACCCTTGACGGTAGTATTTCCGCCGCTGTGCTTTACCTTGATACTGCTCACTCTGCCGGAATCGGACAGCATCTCCGGATATACATCCTTTATCCCGTTCACACTGTATCCTTTGCTTGCAAGCTTTTGTGCAAGCTCGGAAAATGTCGTCTTTACTATCCACGGCTTACGCTCGGGGTTAGTCTCATATTCATCGAACACTCCGATAAATACCGAGCTGTTCCCGCCCCAGATATCCGCTGAAAACTCCGTGGCTCCTCCGCTCGTGGAAAAGAAATAAGCCGGTACTGTTTTACCGTTACTTTTAAGTACCTGCTTCAAAGTCGATTTTACCGCATATCTGGATATTTCAGTCTCCTTATTTACTCCGCCGTATACCTGGGATTCGTCCGTATCCACTATCACATAGCCTTTATTCAGGTAAGAATCCGCCTTAAACCCTGTATTGGCCAGACAATAACTTCTTGCTGCTACAGCCTGTGCACGTTGAGCCTCACTGTGCCATGTCGTATTCATCTCGCATGATACGACACCCATAAGATATCTTTCAACATTTACGATGTTAATGGCTCTTATGGTATCATTTCCGTATCTTCCGATCTCTATCCTGCCCCTGTATTTTTTGCTGCCGAGAGTAATATATTTATCAGAACCTGCTGCCGCAAACTGGGGATAACCGCCCGAAACATTGCCGTCCGTAAGTATCTTTCTCCGTCCGAAAGAAATGCTTACGATATCATTGCTGCTGACTTTACTATAAGCTCCGTCACCCGTGCCCTTTACATACACCATCCATTTGTTTCTTCCGGCATAGCACACGTAAGCATCCTTTATCCCGGAGGCTGCAGCCGCAGCATCCTTGTACTTGGAATACGGCAGACCGTCACTGTAATACTCGGACTTATCCGGCTCAAAACTGAACCCTCCGGCCGACTTAAGCTCCAGCTCTGCCTTAAACGAATCATTTATGCAATAACCCATCTTAAGGCATGTATTATATACTGTGATGATCTTCTTGTCAAAATAGCTTGATTTTAACCCTACACGTATATCGGTCGCCGCCTTTACCGTCATGCACGCAAAAAGGCCGCAAAACAGCATAGTAAGAAGTACAAGCGGTAAGATGATATTTAGTTTTCTTCTCCTGGTTCTTACCATATGCTCTCCCTTTATACCTGCTGCTCCGATATCTGTACCCGTATATTTTCTTTTAATCCGATATCTCAGCCCTTGCCCGATACCAGCTTATACATATACTGCTTTAAGAAGTTCGGGTCCGAAGCCCCGCTTCCGAGCATACCGTACAGGTTATCCTGTCCGGCTACGAGCCTTCCCTTAAAAAAGTCCGTAAGTCCTGCCATATGCTCTTTCTTTAATCTGTTGAAATAATCATAATTGTATTTCTTAAGTACACCCGAGTATGCCTTTACCACCACACTGTTCCACTGCTTCTGTGCCGACAGCTCATATTCCACTCTATAATTGGCATAAAGCAGCATCAGGGACATATCGTTATCTTTTATCGCGAGACATGCTTCCTTCACATCCCCATACTCGGAATAAGGATATGCAAAGCATCTGTCCATCTTAACTTCGCTTCCGTCGGGAAGTCCAGTACATTCCTGGTACACATCTTCCAACCTCAGTGTTTCCAGAAATGAAGCAAACTGCATGGCATCCTCTGTCTGAACTGCATATGTGACCGTATTCAGTATACCCATATCATACCTCCGAATCCGTTATAAACATCGCATCACCAAATGAGAAAAACCTGTATCTCTCCTGTACTGCTGCCGCATATGCATTAAGCACATGCTCCCTGCCTGCCAGTGCACTTACAAGCATGATAAGCGTGGACTCCGGCAGATGGAAATTGGTGATGAGGCAGTCAAGTACTTTAAACTTATATCCGGGATATATGAATATCTCCGTATCGGCGCTCCCCGGGATCACCACTCCGTTATCGTCTGCTGCCGACTCTATCGTACGGCATGAGGTGGTACCTACACATATGACCCTTCCGCCGTTCTTCTTACAGTTATTTATCTTCTCAGCAGCTTCAGGAGTCACGATATAAAACTCGCTGTGCATATGGTGGTCGAGTATATTCTCTTCCTTTACGGGCCTGAATGTACCGAGTCCTACATGCAGGGTAACCTCAGCTATATCCACACCCTTATCTTTTATAGCCTCTAAGAGTTCCGTGGTGAAATGCAGTCCTGCCGTGGGAGCGGCTACCGAACCCTCATACTTGGCATATACTGTCTGGTATCTGTTTTTATCCTTAAGCTCATGAGTGATATAAGGAGGAAGAGGCATCTCTCCGAGTCTGTCCAATACTTCCTCAAATATGCCGTCATAGTCAAATCTTACTACACGGTTACCATCATCCTTTACTTCTTCCACTTCCGCAGTAAGCTCACCGTTGCCGAATCTGACCTTGGCACCTGCCTTAAGCTTCTTACCGGGCTTTACTATACATTCCCAGCGGTTACCGTCTATACGCTTGAGCAAAAATACCTCTACAGCACCCTCTTTGGGAGCTGCAAAGCCCTTGGGCACGTTTTCGGTATCGACTGTTCTTGTACCTATAAGTCTTGCAGGTATTACTTTCGTATTATTGATGACGAGGCAGTCCCCCTTACGGAGCAGTCCCGTTATCGATTCAAAATGGTCATGTCTGAACTCACCCGTATTCTTATTAAGTACAAGGAGTCTTGATGATGACCTTCTCTCCAGAGGATCCTGTGCTATCAGCTCCTCTGGCAGATCATAATAAAAATCCGATTTCTTTAATTCTTTGCCTTCCATTTTATCTAACTATCCCTTTCAGGTTTTGAGCCAGCTTCAGATACTTTTCCACAAACTGGTCATGGTTGTTATTCAGATAATCCTTATTGCCGTCACCGGAAGCTTTTTCAAGTTCGTATGCTTCCTTATACAGTTCCCTGGCTCCTATGGTCTTGGATGCACTCTTTATAGAGTGTACCAGTATCCTGTAATCATTTAAGTTATCCTCATCCTTTAATGAGGTAAGCTTCTCTGCGTTTTTCTCTGCAGCCTTGGCATAATCACCGATTATCTCAAAATAGAATCCTTCTTCACCGCCGCAGTAACTGATACCTTCCGATGTATGCAGTCCGAGCTTTGAAAGAGCCTCAAGCGGATCGTCCGATATTACCGTTTCCTGCGCCTGACTGCTTTTTTGTATCGCATCTTCAGGAGTTCCCGGAAGATATTTTCTGAGCATCTTCTCCAGCTCTTTTATCTCTATGGGCTTTGACAGATAATCATTAAAGCCTGCACTTAAATACTGCTCCTTGGCTCCCACTACGGCATTGGCAGTAAGGGCTATCACTACGGTCTTTTCATCAACAAGCGATTCCTTCTTTAATATCTCGAGAGTCTCAATACCGTCCATCTTGGGCATCATATGATCGAGCAGTACCATATCGTACTTCTTCTCACGCATAAGCCTGATGGTCTCTTCTCCCGAAGTACATACCTCAGGGGTGATACCGAAAAGCTGCATGAAATTGGATGCGACCTTCAGGTTCATTTCATTATCATCGGTAATAAGCACCTTCGCTCCGCCGGATATAAACTTCTGTGCATCGGCTGTAACTCTTACCGCACCTGAACGTCTGTCCTGATACTTGCCCACAGGAGTGGCATCGGCGATCTTTAACTTCAGGTAGAATGAAAATACAGAACCCTTCCCGTACTCACTCTCTACCTCCAGCCTGCTGTTCATCATCTCCAAGAGCTTTGTGACTATGGAAATACCAAGGCCCGTACCCTCGATATGCCTGTTCCTCTTTTCTTCAAGTCTCTCGAAGGATATGGCAAGCTTATCGATATCCTCCTTACGGATACCGATACCCGTATCCTTTACCGCTACATTGAATATCAGGTTATCGTCACATATTTCCTTGGTTTTGATACTTAATGTTACTGAACCCTTTTCGGTATACTTTACCGCATTTGTCAGCAGGTTCATGATTACCTGGCTGATACGCACATCATCACCGTACAGTTTGGACGGGAGTGTCTCATCTATATCAACCTTAAGCTCCAGTCCTTTCGCTTTTGCACGCTCGCTGATGGTATTCACCAGATTATGTGTCAGATCGTTCACGCTGAATTCGACGGGTACAAGCTCCATCTTGCCGTCCTCTATCTTGGAGAAATCAAGTATGGTATTGATGATCGAAAGAAGCGTATTTCCTGCCGACTTGATGTTTGAAGCATAATCAAGTATCTTTTCATCATCGGACTTTCTTAGGATCATCTCGTTCATACCCAGCACGGCATTGATAGGTGTCCTTATCTCATGGGACATATCGGCAAGGAAATCACTCTTTGCTTTATTTGCGATATCGGCAGCAGTCTTTTCCAGTTTCAGCACCTTTGCCTCATAGTCCTTGCGCTGCTCGTTTACCTTCATCTCCTCCATGCGGATATTGGTGGTTCTTTCGTTCTTATATCCCACGTAATAGAATACGGATATAAGAGTAAATACTATAACGCTTACAAGTATGCTTAAGAAAAGCTGCTGTCTCTGCGCTTTAAAGATCTCACTTTTTGCAGTAATGATTACCAGATGCCATTGATCCATGACATTATCTACGAACACCGTACAGTTCTCTCCGTCTATCTCCATGTCAAAATTACCCTTGCCGGTACTTTTGACCTTGTTAAACATTTCCTTCTGTTCATCGGTGAGATCATAATTACGGCCCACTTCGTTTTTATCCTTATGTGCTATGACCATACCGTCATAGTTAAGGATATATCCGTAGCCGACTCCGTTTATCTCTATCTTTTCGGCTATCTCCTGTACGCTGTTAAGTGTTAAGTCGAGTGCCAGTGCATCATATTTGTTGCTCAAGTTACGTCCGACCGATATGATGACATTTCCGGTCTGTGCATCTATGTAAGGGTTTACGATGGTAACTTCCCCGTTATGCTCTATAAGGGTATTGTACCAGTCTCTCTGTGCGGGGTCGTATCCCTCGGGAGGTACCCAGCCTACACCGTCCACATAGTTGCCTCCAATGACGCCGTATATGCCGGTATATGTTTCATCAAAATAAGAAGTCGTATTTTCAGACTCCCTTGTGATATATTCAACTATTTCCTCATTTGTAGCCCCGTTTTGGACCATATGGTCCACACTGTCGGATACTACATAGATAGCACTTTTCGCTGTTTCCAGATAGTTTTCCAGTTCCGCTGTGATAGCTGCGGTCTTATCATTTCCCAGCTCTATAACATATTCTTCCGATGTTTTGTATATTACTCTCGATGTAAATACTACCATGAGTGCCATCAGAACAAATGTAACCGTAAGAATGACAACCAGGTTTCGCCAGTTCCTTATCATGAGGTTCTCCTCTGTATAAGCTTTTTCTTTAAGCAAATATAAAAGCGGTCTTTTCTGTCCATAACATTTTAATTATACCCAAAATGCCACATTCAGTCAAGAACCGCCATGATAATTCAGATTGTAGTTACTGTGCCTGTACAGCTGTGAACGCTACCGTGTTTACTATATCCTCTACGGAGCATCCGCGTGATAAGTCGTTGCAGGGCTTAGCCAGTCCCTGGAGTACTGCGAAGCACTCGGCACCGCCTATACGCTGTGTGATCTTATAACCGATATTTCCTGCCTGAAGGTCAGGGAATATAAGTACGTTGGCATGTCCTGCCACAGGGCTTCCCTTAGCCTTTGAAGCTCCTATCTCAGGTACAAGTGCAGCATCAAACTGCATCTCACCGTCTAAGCAAAGGTCGGGAGCAAGCTCATGTGCCTTGGCTACTGCCTGCTGTACTTTTGTAACTAATTCATGCTTTGCGCTTCCCTTAGTCGAGAATGAAAGGAATGCTACCTTGGGTTCTTCTATACCGCACAGTCTCTTTGCTGTATCCGCAGCCGATATACCGATCTCGGCAAGTTCGTCTGCTGTAGGGTTGGGCATTACTACGCAGTCTGCATATACCAGAAGTCCGTTATGGCCTAAACTCTTATTGGGACAGTCCATAAGGAAGCTTGAGGATACTACCTTGATGCCGGGCTTGGTCTTTATGATCTGGAGTGCAGGTCTTAACATATCACCTGTGGTATGTACCGCACCGGATACAAGTCCGTCTGCATCTCCTGTCTTTACCATCATGATGCCGTAGTACATGACATCCTGTACGAGCTTTGCTGCATCTTCTTCTGTTACGCCCTTTGCTTTACGGAGCTCGTAAAGCTCTGCAGCATATTCCTTAGCCTTGGGGCTTGCGGCAGGGTCGATGAGTTCGATGCCTGTAATGTCGGTACCGGTTTCTTTTGCGGTATTCTTTATAGCATCAATACTTCCGAGCAGCACCGGCTTTGCGTAGCCTTCGTCCTTTATGATCTTTGCAGCCTGTACTGTACGGGACTCGTCACCCTCGGGAAGTACGATGGTCATAAGTTTGCTCTGTGCCTTTTTCCTGATGTCTTCTACCATGCTCATGATGGGGTCCTCCTTGCATATATTATTTCATGTTCTAGTGCGTGCCGAACCTGTGTATATATTTTCCGCACGCAGATTAGCGGATTTTGCTCGACAAGCCTTCCCCTTGAGGGGAAGGTGCCTCCGTCAGGAGGCGGATGAGGTGTTATAATTATTACAGATCGATGCCCTCGAATCCGTTCCAGACATTTTTACCTGAATATTTCATCGCGGTCTTCTCGCCTCTGAGTACATCAAGTGTAGCATAAGCGAGTGCTTCCTGCTCCATCTCGCCCGGATATACGCTGATGGGAGCGATAAAGCCGCAGCGCTTCTCGATCCATTCCTTTACATCGGCGAATCTCATGAGGCCGCCTGTAAGAAGGATGCCGTTTACCTTACCGCAGAGTACTGTACTCATCTCACCTATCATCTTACATATCTGATAGATCATGGTGTTCCAGATGAGTGTTGCTTTTTTATCTCCTGCATCTACAAGTGCATGTATCTTATCGGAATCTGATGTGCCGAACAGGCTTACGAATCCGCCGGATCTGGCACATAAGAGTTTTGCTTCCTTTACTGAATGTGTCTCTACATAGTCAAGCATTGAAAGTACGGGCACGCTGCCTATACGGGTGGGTGTGAATGCTCCCTCTCCGTCAGCTCCCATGTTTCCGTCTACCATACGTCCATGGTCATGTGCACTTACTGTGATGCCGCCGTCTATATGTGCTACTATGAAGTTACAGTCTTCATATTTTTTGCCGAGTTTTTTCGCATGTGCTTCAGCTACAGCCTTCTGGTTTAATACGTGTGAATGTGATACACGGTATACTCCCTTGATACCGGTAAGTCTTGCAAGGTCTGAATACTCGTCCACATTGGTAGGATTAAGTGTGTATGAAGGCTTTCCGAACTCTTTTGAGAACTGCCATGCAAGCATTACTCCGAGCTTTGCGGGATGCTCGCTTCCGCCTACAGCGGCTACTGTATCATCGTAGAGTTTTTCATCTATGGCAGTTACTCCTCCCGGCTGGGTGCATGCGCTGCCTCCGCGGCCGACGAATACATCTATCGACTTGGGATCGATGCCCTCTTCCTTAAGCATATCCATGATAACATTGTATCTGAAAGGCATCTGGTCATTTACATGAGGGAACTTTAAAAGCTCGGGAGCATCATGGAACAGGCTGTGTTCAAAGAGCAGTTTTTCATTATCGAACAGGCTTACCTTTGTGGAGGTTGAGCCGGGATTGATTACAAGTAATCTGAATACTTTTTCTGATTCTGACATATGTTTTCTCCTCTGTCTTTTATAATTATACATATTTTATATTAAACTTGTTTTTTTGTAATTATACTTATTTTATTAAAGTTATTTTATTAGTTTCAAACAAACTATATATTTGATAAATGATACTAATTGAGAAATATAGCACAATACAGAGTTTTATGTCAATATATTAATTTAAAAATTTGACTTCCTTTCTTAAATATATTAAAATATATCAAAATACAAGCTATCACCCGCCTCTTTGCATAGCGAAGGCGGCATTAACTTTATTTAATCCATATCTACAGAAAGAAGGTATACTGCTTTGGACAAAAAAGGTAGCGAATTAGTTCTTGAGAAAATCCACAAATCTGCCCATAACGGTGTGGTCGGAGCCATAATCCTGATCGTATTGTTCGGACCGGTTTCCCTGTTCGGTATATTTATGACCATAAGGGACGGTTTCCAGGATTATAGTGTTATGTTCATTATCTTTGCCGCTATCCTGGCATTGGGAATCTTTTTGCTGGTATTCAACAAGAAAAGGCTTAACGATCCCATGAAATCGGGTGTCATCAAAAGAAACCCCAATATCCTTGAGATGGCTGACGAGCTTGTTGAGAACAAAGTATATGAGGATCAGTTCCTTATCCTCTCTCCCCGTATCATAGCAAATGCTGCTGATATCACTCAGATTTCATATACCGATGAGGTATTCCTCGTATATGTATATATCCACCGTACCAACGGCGTTATGGACACCAAGCAGCTCAAACTTGAGACCGCTCACGGTATGATGGGCTTCAATATCATCCGTAAGAAGGATGAAGAAATCAATGTTCTTATGAACAATGTATTATCTCACTGCCGTTATGCAAGAGCCGGCTACACCAAGGAGAGTCTTGCATATCTTAACCAGATGCGTGAGCTCTGGAAGAGAGACCAGGCAGCCAAGAACGGGAACCCTAATACTTAATACAACTTTATTTTTATTTGTCATCCATATTGTCATCCTGAGCGTAGCGAAGGAGCTTTAATCTCTAACTCAAACAGAGCCAACATGAATTATCATGCTGACTCTGTTTTTATGTACATATCCTGCCTTACATATTCTGTCCTGCCTGCGGTTAACCTGACCTTAGTTCAGCCAGCCTGCTTCCTTATCCTTTTAACCTGCCTGTGTCCGGTACATCTCGGCGTATTTTCCGTTAAGTGATATAAGCTCATCATGCGAGCCTTTTTCAGCTATCTGTCCGTCTTCAATCAGTATGATGATATCGGAATCCCTGATGGTGGACAGTCTGTGTGCTATGATAAACGATGTTCTGTTCTCGCATATCGTTAGCATCGCATTTCTTATCTTCTGTTCGGTCACGGTATCTACCGAGCTTGTTGCCTCATCAAGTATCATGATCGGAGCATTGGTAAGCACAGCTCTCGCTATTGTGAGCAGCTGTCTCTCACCCTGGGACAGCTCCATGCCGCCCTGCTCAAGTACAGTATCGTACCCGTGCGGCAGTCTTTCGATAAAGGCATCGGCACCCGCTGCTATCGCTGCTTTCTTTATATCATCAAGTGAAGCATCCTCATGACCGTATGAGATATTGTTCCTTACGGTATCTGCAAACAGTGCCGTATCCTGTAATACTACACCGAATATCTTTCGAAGATCTCCCATCCGGTAATCTCTTAGGTCATTGCCGTCTAAGTATATGCTTCCGTCATTAACATCATAAAAACGTGTGAGCAGGTTGATGATGGTGGTCTTTCCGGAACCGGTGGGGCCTACTATGGCTACTTTCTTACCTGCGGGGATCTTAAGCGATATATTCTTTAATATCTGCTTGCTCTCATCGTATCCGAAGCTTACTCCCTTAAACTCTACCTCACCCTTGGGTGATTCAAGGTCGATCGCATTTTCCTTATCGGCAGGCTCAGGCTCTTCATCCATGATCTCAAATACACGCTCGGCACCTGCCACAGCTGTCTGAAGGTTATTGTATACGTTTGCTATATCGACAAAAGGCCTGGTGAACTGTCTGGAATACAAAAGGAACGTACTGATTAGTCCTATGTCTGTGATCCTGCCGTTGACAAACAGCAGACCGCTGATAACGGCTATAGCCAGATAACAGATATTGTTTATTACGTTCATCAGAGGCATAAGATATCCTGACCAGATCAGTGCCCTGATGGATGTCTTGCACAGGTTCTCGTTCTTTCTGTCAAAGTCGGCCTGCATAGCCTGCTCGCGGCCGAATGCCTTTACTACCGTAAGTCCCGATATACCTTCTTCTATCTGTCCGTTAAGTATACCGAGATTCTTCTGCTGTTCACGGAAAAGTTTCCTGGTCTGTCTGGTAACCACCTTGGTAAGTACAAATATCATGCCAACGCTGCACAAGGTAACCATGGTAAGCAACGGGCTCAGTATTATCATCATGGTAAATATACCGATGATGGTAAATATGTAAGTCATGAGCAGTGTGATCGAGCTCGATATGGTGGTACTGATATTATCGACATCGTTGGTAAGTCGGCTCATGAGTTCACCATGCTGGTGCTTGTCGAAGAACTTTAAAGGAAGCTCTTTGATCTTACCGAACAATACCTGGCGTATATGATTGATGATCCTCTGTCCTATGGCTGCCATGAGGAACTGCTGCATGAACTTGACAAACCAGTCGCATACATACAGTCCTGCCAGAAGCAGCAACAATGTGGTGATGGTGTCCCCGTTGCTGATACGCGTGATGATACTTCCCGTAAGTCTCGGAGATATTATTGAAGCTCCTGAGGAAAAAGCCGAAAGCAAAAGCACCCAGCCCAGTCCCTTCCTGTGACCTTTTGTTAAGTCCCAGAGTCTTTTCAGCGTACCTTTTAAGTTTTTAGGTTTTACTACTGCCGCACCTCTGCCCGGTCTTGATATACCGTTCAGGTTCCGTGGCGGTACCGAAGTTATCCTTGATTCTGCCATTTTCTATTTTTCCTTATCAATTATCTGCTTTCTGTCACCTGTCTACTGTCATCCTGAGCGTAGCGAAGGAACTTATAAGTTTCAAGCAATTTTCCCTATCTGTGACTCATATATCTCTCTGTAAGTCTGGCAGCTCGCAAGCAGCTCACTGTGTGTCCCGAAGCCCTGTACCACTCCGTTATTAAGACACAGTATCCTGTCGGCTCTCATGACGGTAGAGATCCTCTGGCTTATAAGCAGTACCGTTGCCTTTGTCTCCATCTCACTTAAGCCCTTAAGTACCGTACTTTCCGTATTGGCATCGAGAGCACTTGTACAATCGTCAAGTATAAGTATGCCCGGGTCTCTGATGAGGGCTCTGGCTAAGGACAGCCTCTGTTTCTGGCCACCTGATAAGTTTACGCCGCCCTGTCCGAGTAAGGTGTCATAACCGTCCTTGGTCTTTTCTATAAAGTCAGCTGCACAGGCAATCCCTGCAGCCTTATATATCCTCTGCTTATCCTCTTCCGGCATCTGTGATACTGTCAGACTGTTATTATCAGCTTTATCATCATTTTTATCATCCGCCTTAACTGCCAATTTCATTTCCTTCTTTTCAAGTCCCCAGCTTAAGTTCTCCATGATGGTACCGCTGAACAGCAGTGCCTTCTGTGCTACCAGTGCTACCCTGCTCCTTAAGTGCGCCTCATCGATCTCGTTTACATTAACGCCGTCCACCAGGATCTCTCCTTCTGAGACGTCATAGAATCTGGGGATGAGATTTACCAGGCTGCTCTTTCCGGAACCTGTCGGTCCTATTATGCCTATCGTCTCGCCCGGAGACGCAGCAAATGATATGTGGCTTAGAGCATCTCTTGATGCACCCGCGTATGCAAAGGAAACATCCTTAAACTCGATGGTACCATTGATATCGGGACGTTTGGGATTTTCTGCCTTCTTCTGTGCGGGCTTTTCATCGAGCACTTCCTTGATACGTTCGGATGATGCCAGCGCTCTAACCGCATTGTTTATGACATTTGATATGAAGTTAAGTGCAAAAAGAACCTGACCCATGTAGTTGACTGATGCCATGAGCCTGCCTATATCCGATGCATTCTGGTTTTTGGAGATAAAAAGAAGTAATACTATACCGAAGTTGACGGTAAGGTTGATAAGAGGGGCAAACATAGCCATGGCACGTAGTGCCGAAGTATTGGCTGCCGCCAGGTTGTCCGAAGCATCCTTGAACTTCTCTGTTTCCTTGTCCTCGGCCCTGAATGCCTTTACTACACGTACTGAAGAAAGGAACTCTCTCGATACGCCGTTCAGCTTGTCGAGCTTTTTCTGAACCTTTCCGAAACGGGGATATCCCACGAAGATATTTGCCACTATGAGAAGCGTAGCTACCAGTATGATCACTATCATGATGGGAGCCTGCTTGGGAGTCTGTATGATGATAAGGATAACCGCACCTATACCTGTGATAGGAGCCTTTATCATGATCCTCATTATGCTGTTGATGAAGTCCTGTATCTGCGTTACATCATTCGTTATCCTGGTAATGATGGATGCAGGCTGCAGTCTGTCGATATTTTCCAGGGACAGGCTCTGCACATTTTTATATATGTCGTGCCTTATCTCTTTTCCTATGGTCTGGGATGTACGGCTTGCGAAGTGGTTACGCATGACCGCACAAAATGCTCCGAATAAAGCAATACCCAGCATGATGCCGCCGTATCCGAGTATCCTGCTTACATCCGCATTTGCCACGCCCTCGTCCACAATATATGACATATACGTAGGCTGCATAAGGTCCGCTACAGCTTCCAATGTAAGGAATGCCGTAGATATCAGAAATATCACAATATGTCTTTTTAAATAGCTTAAGATGAGTTTCATTTCACACTTTAAGTTCCTTTATCATTTTGTTTGCAGACGGATATGGTAAGCAATATATTAGCCATTATCACTATATCCATCAGTACCGCAGGGACTATCGCTGCAATATTTACCAAGAAACGGAGCGATATGATCGCCGCTGCCACATATACTACAACCGAGGCAGGCCATAAACGCAGCCATCTTCTTTCCTGTACGTCACTCGCATCCGATACCATATCAGCATAAGCATCGAAAGTGATCTTGTAATTTATCACGGATATGATAAGACCGATAAGCAATAATCCGCTGTTAACATACCTGCCGTAATCGATGATATTGATCAGGATCCTGATCAGTATATGTAATCCGGTAAGCAGTACCGTTACCCTGAAAATGGGGCTGAAAGGTACCATCTTCCCGTATGTATACATCATCACTCCGGCCAAAGGCAGATATACTATTGTCATGACACCGTTGTAGGTGCCGGCTATATCGGGTATGATCAAAAGCATGAAGCAGAAAAACAGTACCCAAAGGTATTTTACTGCTCCGGACAATCCGTAATCTCTTACTCCCCATGCGTAGAGCTTAGCTTCGATCACGCTGTCCATGTTGACTCTTCCCATGTAATCGGCACATGCGTATCTTTTATCGCATTCACCGCAGTTATCGTAATTGTTTTTCCTGCAGCACATAGCTATGGGACAGTACGTACAATACCTTCTGTCTGAATCGTCCGCATTTGTTATCACCTTGTTACCGGGTGACCTGTTAAAAGCAGCTTCCGGCTTACAGCCATAGCACTTGCCCTCAGTTTGATTTACGCAGTTATCACATCTTTTCCCGCAATACGAATTCTCCATATCGCTACCCCGTTTTATACATCTGCATTAACACTATGTACATTCTTTTACCAACAATATAAAATTATAACTCAATTCAATTTTCATTACAATGTATTATATTAAAAAAGTGCCATCGGAATCAACCGATGACACTGAAAACCTTTGTTATCCGAGCCCTATACCTGTAAGTATCAGGATTGCTCCCGCCACTATACATACCCAGGCAATGATCTTTACGGATGTTTTTCTTATATTCTTTTTATCCGGTTTTATGAGCACGGCTATCCCGGCTGCAGCGAGTATAATACCCACTATCATTAAAGTCTTTATTAAGGTGGGATTCACCGATGTATCACCGTTAAACGCATCGGAAAATCCATCTAAAAAACCGCTTAAAAACACTTATGTACTCGCCTCCGTATTTATCCGAACAAAATTACTTTACAAGAAGTGACTCTCCTGTCATCTCCTTAGGCTGAGGGATCTCCATGATCTCTAACAATGTAGGGATGATATCTGCAAGCTTGCCGCCTTCACGAAGCTTTACTCCGTCCTTATAGTTAACAAGGATGAAAGGTACGGGATTGGTGGTATGAGCGGTGAAAGGAGCACCTGTCTCATAATCGATGAGCTGCTCTGCATTACCGTGGTCAGCACAGATGAACATTGTGCCGTCAACTTCCTTGATGAATGTCTCAAGCTCGCCCAAGCACTCGTCGATTACTTCGATAGCCTTAACAGCTGAAGGAAGAACGCCTGTGTGGCCTACCATGTCGGGGTTAGCGAAGTTACAGATGATAACATCATAGTAAGCGTTTCCGTCCTCATCCTTCTTGGTGATAGCCTGGCTTAACTTATCACATACGGTGTAAGCGCTCATTCTGGGCTTCTTGTCATACGTAGGAACATACTTGGGTGAATCTACAAGGATTCTGTCCTCGTTAGGATTGGGAGCCTCTACACCGCCGTTAAAGAAGAATGTAACGTGTGCATACTTCTCTGTCTCAGCGATACGAGCCTGCTTTAAGCCTAACTTTGAGATATACTCTCCGAATGTATTGGTGAGCTGTACCTTTTCAAAAGCTACAGTCTTGTTCTTGATAGTAACATCATACTCTGTGAAGCATACGTATGTAAGAGGAAGGAAACCGAATCTTCTCTCAAATCCGTCGAACTGCTCATCACACATAGCATGGGTGATCTCTCTTGCACGGTCAGGACGGAAATTGAAGAATATTACAGAGTCATTTGCCTTGATGGTAGCTACGGGTTTGCCGTCTTTCTTTACTACGAAAGGTACTACGAACTCATCAGTTACACCTGCATCATAAGAAGCCTGGATACCTGCTGTAGCTGACTCAGCCTCGTTGCCCTCGCCGTATACGAGTGCTGCATAACCCTTTTCTACTCTGTCCCAGTTCTTATCACGGTCCATTACATAGTAACGGCCCTGAACTGATGCAACCTCGCCTACACCGATCTTTGCCATCTCTGCTTCAAGCTGTGCTACATAGTCCTTGCCCGATGCGGGAGGTGTATCACGTCCGTCAAGGAAGCAGTGAACATATACTTTCTTAAGATTGTTACGCTTAGCAAGCTCTAAAAGTCCGTAGATATGAGTGATATGGCTGTGAACGCCGCCGTCTGATACAAGTCCGTAAAGATGAAGTGCAGAATCATTCTTCTTGCAGTTCTCTACTGCACGGAGAAGCTCGGGATTCTTAAAGAAGTCACCGTCCTGGATCTCCTTGGTGATACGTGTAAGATCCTGATATACGATACGTCCTGCACCCATGTTAAGGTGTCCAACCTCTGAGTTACCCATCTGTCCGTCGGGAAGTCCTACGAACATACCGGATGCGTTACCCTTAACAAAAGGATACTCCTTCATCAATCTGTCCATAACGGGTGTTTTAGCCTGAGCTACTGCGTTGCCCTCGGTCTTGTCGTTTAATCCGTACCCGTCAAGAATCAATAATACTGTCGGTTTCTTAGCCATGATATTTCCTCCATATATAAAATGTTTTTACCTTCAAACTTCGATCTGACCATACTCCGGTCACTTCATTACATTAAAAATCGGGGCTAAAATTTCGCCCCGAAATAAGCCGCTTAACATTATAATGCGGTGTAATATTTTAGTCAAGTGGAATTTACACAAGTTCAGCCTTCCCCTCGAGGGGAAGGTGTTCTTACTAGTCAGTTGCAGTATATCGCACGTGCAATAGATACGTCGCAACCGAGATACGGGATATTCATCGCCTGAAATGCATGATAAAGATCAGACTTGCCGGGCCATACGGTTCCTTTAAGGTTGTTTTTCTCATCGAGCTGATGGAACCATGAGCCGCAGGTGTGGTCAAGCACTGTCTCATCGAGATACTTCATAAACTCTGCATAGTCCCCGGCATATCTTGCTTCCCCGGTTACTCTGTACAGCACAGCAGAAGAATTTATCGCCTCAGCCAGAGTCCAGTGCATCCTGTCATGTACCACGGGCTTACCTTCCCAGTCGGTAGTATATACTATACCGGGAGCTCCGTCAGCGTTCCATGCATCATCTATAGCCCTGCGGTAAAGCCTGCACGCGGTATCTATATACTGCTTTTCTGCATCTGCATTAAGCTTTGATGATAAAGCCCACTGGGTTATCAGTCTGGCCCACTCTATACCGTGACCGGGTGTAGCTCCGTAAGGTTTAAACGGATCGTCAGGCTTCTCTTTATTTTTCTCTAAGTCCGGCTGCCAGTCCGATGTAAAGTGCTCCGGTATACGGTATCCGTTTTCCTTCGCCCAGCCGGCTACTCTGTCTATGATACGTCCTGCTCTTACACGGTACTTTTCGTCATCAAGTGTATCAGCTGCCGCTAAAAATGCCTCCACCGTATGCATATTGGCATTAATGCCGCGGTAAGTATCAAGCTCGGTAAACTCTGTATTCCATGTATCAACGGAAAGGCCTTCTTCCTCATCCCAGAAGTACTTATCATATACAGCTAAAGCTTTCTCCAGCAGCTCATCTGCTCCTTTTACTCCTGCCAGCTTACCGCTGGTAGCAGCCAGTATCACAAATGCATGTGCATAACACTGTTTATTGGGTAATATCCCCCCGTCTGCGGTAACACCTGCATACCAGCCACCGTGTTCCTTATCCAGTAATTCATCACTAAGTCCCTTAATGGCTGCTTCAGCAAGCTCGTTACATCCGTCTATCCCCATCATGCTGCCGATGCTGTATACATGCGCCATACGGGACGTGATCCATGTCTCCCTCGGTCTGTCAGTCCAGGGTGTACCGTCATCCCCTAAATAGTAGCTGCTACCATTAGGTGACGGGAACTTACGTCCGAACTTTAAGAGACTAAGAGCATTTTCTTTAAGGAATTCTTTGTTTTCAGCTGTATCGATAATATATTTACTATTCATGTCATACCTTTCAAGTTTATAATAAGACTTATACTTATAAATACCAATTGTCATCCATCGCTAAAGTTCAGGATGACAATTCAAAAATCAATATATACGATAGTTCCCGCTCAATGCCAGCATTGCGAACATATACAGGCAGTTGTCATAATATCTGTATTTACCTGTCTGCATGGGTGTGTTCCAAAGCTTAAGCACGTAGTTTTTAGCATACTCTATAGCCTTAGCATCAGCTTTAGTATTTTTTAATACAGCCAGTGAACCTTCTGCATTTGTAGCAAGCAGACCAACATTATGCTTTGCATGATCTTCTACCAAAGTTCCGTCTATCTCATATATACCGTCATCCACACCGTTACGGTCCTCTGTAAAGAAACGCTGGATCTTAGCAGCTATATCTGCCAGTTCTGCGTTTTCTCCGCACCAGCATGCATCCATAGCTATATTAGCAATAGTACGGTATGCGTCGCTGAAGAACCAGTCATGACGTTGATGCATCCTCTTTACCCATTCGGGGTTTAAAGGCTTTCCGTCATAATCGGAGTACTCGGGGCTTAAGCCGGTAACCGGGTGGCTTGACTTTATGATATACTCACGACTTGCTTTTGCTGCCTTACTCCAGAAGTCCCTGTCCTCTTCGTCAACCCACTTGGCAAATAATTCATAAAAATGTGGCAGATGGTAGGATGTATCCGTATGCTCTACTTCAGGCACAAACTTGATGTAGTGATTATCGTGGTTCCACATGGGATAGCCTTCCCTGTCTCCTTCACCGTTATGAATACAGGCTCTAAGTATGTCCTTAGCCTCTTTTGAGTAATTATATATGCTTTCTCCGTCTCCCCATCTGTGAGAAGCAAAGAAAAGAGCCATAGCAAAGTATTCTTCACCGTCCGGTGCAGGACCTTTACCTCTTACGGTTCCGTCAAGATTACATGACCATTTAAAATAACCCTGTCCGTAACCCTCGGGTATCCACATATACTTCTTTGTCCATGCCCACAGACGGTCGAACTTTTCTTTTTCATTCATCTGTACACATACCATCATGGCATATGACATACCTTCGGTACGTACATCGTTATTACCGGTATCGGTTATGTATCCCATGTCAGGTCCTATATTTTCATAGAATTTTACGCCTTCCGGTCCGTTATATATTATATCGAAGCATTCCCTTACTCTTTTTGTTACTTCTTCTTCAGGTATCCCTGCTTCGGCAAACAGATTTCTGTATGTCATCCTTACTCCTTTAATTTACAGTTATTTTTATTTTCTTTACACAGCCTTTATAGACGACTTTGATCGTACAAGTTCCCTTCTTTACAGCAGTGATCGTACCGTCTTTAGCCACCTTTGCTACTTTGGTATTGGTGCTCTTAAAAGTCGCCGTAGCCTTCTTGATCTTCACATTACCGGCTTTATCATATATTTTATAAGTGATCTTAAACTTTTCGCCCTTAGTAATAGTCTTGGGTGTCTTATCAACTACTATATTGTAGATATCCCACTCACATATATAGCCCTTTACAAGCCCCTTTTCAACACTGTATACATCATCAAAATCACCCCAAGAAGGAGTATTATTGTAATCCTTGATATTTCCGGAGCTTACTTCCTCACCTTTTCCGATGGCAGCATACAGATCTCTTGTATCCTGTAAAAAGTGATACAACTGATCAGGCTCATTGTTAGCCCAATTCTCATACTTTATCTTTTCTTTTCCGACCCATTTCCATTCATCAAGCACCTTCTTGAAAGTAGAATCGTAAAGTCCGTCATTGTACATACCTATCCAGGCAGGTGTATCATACTTTTTAACATAATCCCATACTGCTGCTTCTTCTTCGGCATCGGAGAAAGTCACAAGGTGTCCGCCCAGCTTCTTACATGCGGACTGAGCCTGTTTCCAGGTCTTTGTCCCCTTATAATAGTAATAGTAGTGTCCGTTGTACTCGAGGGCACCCTTAGGTATACTCATCTTAGCCTCCGCCTGTATCGGACTTAAAGAAGCAAGTACAACTGCAAAAATAAACGTAAAAATCCCCAAAACAAATGTCTTTTTCATAGTTTTGTACCTCCTAAACATAATCTTCTCCCACACGTATTATATTTGATTTATTATACCACAAAAATGAAAAAGGAGGAATACCCTGATATAAAAAATTTATACCGGAGCATCCTCCAAATTTTATAATTTATGTTCGGGAACAGAGAACCGTCCCCTGTTACCTATTAGTAGTTAACGATCTTGCCGAAGTCAGCCTTAAGTGAAGCGCCGCCTACTAAGCCGCCGTCGATGTCGGGCTGTGCGAAAAGCTCTGCAGCGTTTCCTGCGTTAACTGATCCGCCGTACTGGATACGTACTGCATCAGCTGTAGCTGCATCGTAGATCTCAGCGATGCACTCACGGATACCCTTGCATACTTCCTCAGCCTGCTCGGTAGTAGCGGTCTTGCCTGTACCGATAGCCCAGATAGGCTCATATGCGATAACCATGCTCTTAACCTGGTCAGCAGTGATGCCAACAAGGTCAGACTTGATCTGAAGACGGATCCAGTCCATGGTAACGCCCATTTCTCTCTGCTCTAATGTCTCGCCGCAGCAAAGGATGGGAGTAAGGCCAGCCTCAAATGCCTTCTTAACTTTCTTATTTAAGAATGCATCATCCTCTTTGAAGTACTCACGTCTCTCTGAATGTCCGATGATAACGAACTTAACGCCTGCATCTACAAGCATGGGAGCTGAGATCTCGCCTGTGTAAGCACCCTTATCCTCGATATAGAGGTTCTCAGCGCCTACCTGTACGTTTGTGCCCTTAACTGCCTCAACTACGGGAACGATGTCGATAGCGGGTACACAGTATACTACGTCTACTGAATCTGACTTAACCAGATCCTTTAATTCTGCGCAAAGTGCAACTGCCTGTGAAGGTGTCATGTTCATCTTCCAGTTGCCTGCGATAATTTTACGTCTTGCCATTTTTATGGTCTCCTTTTTAATCACTTATCATCTGCTGCGTAAACGCCGGGAAGCTCCTTGCCCTCAAGGAATTCAAGGGAAGCGCCGCCACCTGTTGAGATGTGGCTCATCTTATCAGCGAAACCTAACTGGTTGCAAGCTGCTGCTGAATCACCGCCACCGATGATAGTGGTTGCATCAGTCTCAGCAAGAGCCTTAGCTACTGCGATAGTACCCTTTGCAAGTGTAGGATTCTCGAATACGCCCATAGGTCCGTTCCAAACAACGGTCTTAGCTGTCTTAGCTGCGTTAGCGAAGAGCTCACAGGTCTTAGGTCCGATATCAAGACCTTCCATATCAGCGGGGATCTTGTCAGAGTCAACATAAGTTACATCAACAGGTCCGTCGATAGGATCGGGGAAGCCTGCTGCGATACCTGTATCAACAGGAAGAAGAAGCTTCTTGCCGAGCTTTTCAGCCTTTGCCATCATTTCCTTACAGTAATCGATCTTCTCGTCATCGCAAAGTGACTTACCGATCTCATATCCCTTAGCCTTAAGGAATGTGAATGCCATACCGCCGCCGATGATAAGTGTATCGCACTTCTCAAGGAGGTTATTGATAACGTTAAGCTTGTCAGCTACCTTAGCGCCGCCAAGGATTGCTACGAAAGGTCTAACAGGATTCTCAACTGCATTGCCGAGGAAGTTGATTTCCTTCTGCATAAGGTATCCAACTGCACAGTTTCCGCCCTTCTCACGAACATACTTTGTAACTACTGATACAGAAGCATGTGCTCTGTGAGATGAACCGAAAGCGTCACATACATAATCATCACAAAGATCAGCAAGTTCCTTAGCAAAAGCCTCACCTGCATCACCGGGCTTGGTCTCTTCCTTCATTCTGAAACGTGTATTCTGAAGAAGGATAACGTCGCCTTCGTTCATAGCTGCAACTGCTGCTGTTGTCTCAGCGCCTGTTACATTGTAATCAGCGATGAACTTAACTTCCTTGCCGAGCTTCTCTGAAAGTCTCTTTGCAACGGGTGCTAAAGATTCTTTCTCATTGGGTCCTTCTTTAACTTTTCCTAAGTGTGAGCAAAGTATAACCTTTGCGCCGTCATTTACTAATTTGTTGATAGTAGGAAGTGCTGCAACGATACGTGTATCATCTGTGATCTCGCCATTCTTTAAAGGTACGTTGAAGTCGCAACGAACCAGAACTCTTCTTCCCTTTGCGTTAAAATCGTCAACTGACTTTTTGTTAAGTCCCATTTTTTGTTCCTCCATGTTTTATTATTAAAGATTCTTCGCTTCGCTCAGAATGACAGTATGTGTCATAATGACAGTATGTGTCAGGATGACAGTAT
>JAEEGJ010007492.1_pt1 | contig 31239 bp, 25 predicted proteins | sample 8958761 | NCBI WGS metagenome assembly JAEEGJ01 (sample SAMN16246546, study PRJNA631951) | gut metagenome | biome: gut microbiome; feature: rumen; material: RS-attached | host: Bos | place: Iran: Karaj | collected 2018-10
GCTGCAAACATGTATGATGACTGGTATTGGTATAAAATTTTGAACAAATTCCGTCAAGAGGCGGAACTGCCCGATGAAGATGAACATGATGAACATGATATTGTTTACGATAATTTTTCTCTCATCCAATACATTGGTTATCCTTCCAAGTCCTTCAAGGATTTATCAAAAAATACCATATTACCATCTCAAAGATTTACCAAATTGCTCGTGCATTATATTGCCCAAAATCGGAAAGATGTCATTTTTGTTGTTTCCCGTTCAGAAGACAAATGGCGTGGATTGATTGGTGAGGAGTACTGGGAGATGCTTGAAAAAGATGATAGATTGGTGCTTCGCAGACGATTCGAAAACAAGAATGGAGCGAAACAGGCCATCAGGACACAGTATTTCAACCGTAAAGGATTTGAAGGGGAGGACGCATTTGACAGGATAGTCAGCGCCATGAAGGGAGGGTAAGAAAAAGGTTTAGGATCAAGGGGCTTCAATTCACATTCACAACTATCACGACCTCTTTTCGGGGTCGTGTTTTTTTGTGTAAGGGGAAAGAATGGGAAAAATTTGGTGGTGTGGGGAAAATGTTGTAACTTTGTGGCAAATTATAATAATACATACAGATGAATTTCGAATCACTTGTAGGACATATCAATCTGGTGCAAGACGTGCTTCAGGCGCAAGCGACAACTCAATTTGGCAGACAGCATCTGCCCAATTACAAACATATGAAAATCAAGTAGATGAAATTTTGCAATCAGTGATTACCCAATTGGAAGAGTAGGCAACGCCTCCAGCTGCCGTCTGAGGACGATATCAAACAATATCTGCTGGAGAACATATCTGAAAAGAAATTCAAGGAATTGAAGGAAGAAGATGAGTAAAGAAACAAATACGTATTATGACTATAGAAAAATTTAAATCCCTAATGTGCATTCCTGCCGATGCAAGCAAGGAAGCGATTATACAGACCTTTGATTGTATCGCGGAGGTCTTGACGAATGGCTGTGTCATCAAGTTCCAGAATGAGAAATACCGCATTTTGGATTTCGAGTTCTATTATTACAACAAGAACCATCAGGACATTTCTGTTCATCCTAGAAATTCAAAAGCTCTGTGCTGGTATATTAACGATTTTGGTGGAATAGACTTGAATTTTGAGAGTAAAATCAGCAAGAAGGTAGTAGTGAAGAATGACAAGTGGTCTTATAAATACGAACTGACGGACGAGTCTTACTTTGGTGGAATACTAATCCGTCAGATTATGAGATTATCGGACGACGTGGTTTTCGATGGGCCTTGGAAGGTCGCTGACCTTTTTCGAATTCTCGATGCGACCTCCCAAAGACAAGATAATCCTATTTTATATATAGAAGAGCAATCACCCCAATACCATAAGGAATCAAAGAAAAGAATTAATTTGTTGGGTAGCAAAAAAGACCCTAAAGCCAAAGCCGACTATAACCTTCAAGAATGTTTCATGGAAATATCTGATTCGCAAAGACAGAAATTAGAAACAGAGCTTGCTGCTTTCGCTGACAGCCCATACCGTTATTGTTATAAACCTTAGAAAGGACAATCACTCCCCAGAGGGGTGTCGTGTATGATTAAGATGTCTTCAACACAGACCTTGTTGTCTTCATAATGATTGATGTCCGTTTTTGACTCATCATCGGTGGAAAGATAGTCAATATCGATGATGTTGTTCCACACTTGCATAATAGGTAACATTCGACCTGGATCTAGACAGAATAAACGCAAGCGATCCCACGCTTCTCTCCTATAGCCAATAGCGACGACAGAATGCCCTGTTCCTGATGCTCTACGAAAGCCCAGCAGTACAGGTTTTCTGTTGTCTAACTGAGCTCTTATCTTTTCATGTAGTACTCGACGACAGACTCTATCTGAAGCATCCTCGCTGGTTGTAAAAACCTCAGATAAGTTCTGCCCGAAAGAGCTGTTTAATTTGTCAGAGATATCTTTCATTACGTGACCGCCTACACAAATACCTTTAAAGGTGTACAGGAACTCATGTTGAATGGTGTCAACAAATTTGTTTTTCTTAGCTGGTTCGCTATTAATTAAATCCTCCCAGTCCAGTTTTTTGTGGAAGATGAGCATCATCAAAAGACTGTAAACAGAACATGAGCCATCAAGGTCTCCTTGTTCAGCAAAAACCCTCGTGAGACTTCCGCTTCGTCCAATAGCCTTTAAGCCTTTTCCATCTAAGAAGATGTTCTTGATAAATTTAGCTGTAAACATAATCAATCTATTTTGGTAATTCATTACTATTATCTTTTTTCTTTGGCAAATCAACAAGAATATTCCAGGTTGAACAATTCAGCGCTCCACCTTCGCGAACAATGCTTTCATAATGGTATACAGGATGACACTTGCATTGAGGAAAAGCATCGGCAATCTGCTGGAAGGCAGTTTCTCCTATCTTGTCGTTCATCATTGGGATGAAGATGTGCTGACCTACATGCAGGAAATTGATGTAAGCCCAACTCCTATCGGTATATGCGCCGTAGTGGAGTTCTGTGATGTCAAAATGAGGATTGAGCGCAGCCAACAACCGTTTCCGCAAAGCCTTGTCAAAGTCGCAGTAATTATTGAGCAACACCCGGCCCTCGCCCATGTATCTCACCATTCCATCTGCATGTCCATATTCATCATACACATCTTGTGGTATCAACACCACCTCTGCTTCCAACAACTGGCTAAGGGCATGAATCAACGCACTTTTCTCATAGTGAAGATTCTCTCTGATGATTTTTTCGGTCAAGATAACTTTGTCGCCACAACTGACCACGTTGCCGCCATCAAGAACGATGTCTGAGTTTATCACCTCAATGCCAAGTTCTGAAAGAACAGCAGAAGTGTCGGGTTTGTATTCAGGGCTTTCACGAAGATAATCAGGGTCGTAGCAGAATCTCACAAACTTATCTTTACGCACCTGCACAGGCATGTAGTCACGTGCCCAGATATGGAGTGGCGATGAAGTTTGCGGCAACATTTCCCACGCAATCTTTTGACGATGGAAGACATTAACCAGACGTGTTGCAACATCCAGATATTTCACAAAAGTAAGTCCTTTTGCAAAATATACCTTGTTTGTATAAAAATTATCAATCATAATAATTAAATTATTAATATTCAGTTATTTACGTTTTGCCGCAAAGGTATATACTTCTTCCTTCCCCACCAAATAAAACTTGTTAAATCTTGTTAAGGATTTCGAAAGAGTTATTATAACTAATTTATTAATATTCAATCATTTGTGTAGCAATTAATAATAGCACCTATAATGCATACAAAAAACGGGGTGTCCTTTGTCACAATTGTCACAGATTGGTGAATTTTCAGGAAACATCATTGTTTTTCAACAAGGCACGGTTATTTCTCAGCAGAGGCAGGTTATTGGGCAATAAGGCACCATTATTGGAAGATTATCTTTCACTCGACAGTCTCAAATCTCAGTCTCAATTAGAAAAAAAGCCATCATTTACTTCAAAACATCTCTTTATAAAGCTTATAACTAATTAATAATTAAATAGTTATATATAGACAAGGTGGGTATTGACACCTCTTAAAAATTAACTGAGATTTGAGACTGAGACTATTTTTATTGGTAATGGACTGGTCAAAATATTGTCAATCAATAAATTGCAATACTTTAGTAAGGCCACTCCGATGATGCTGAGACTCCAAAAAAAGTATAGAAAGCATCAAATTCCCTTCTCTCAAAGGCCTCAAAAGACATACAAAAGCCACTTTTCCGATGCTTTTCCTACTTTTGGACACATATCAGCTTTCCAAAAAATCAGCACCTCAACCTCATTTGGAAGGAACTTTGTGGTATATTGGCTACCATTGTTGAAGAAAACTGCGTTGAATGTCATCATTTTTGCAACCCCTAGGGGAAAAAATTGCAACCCTATGAGAGAAAAAACACGCTCCCACGAGAGAGCATAAATAGTACGCCGTTTCGAGGTCAACGATACGTCGGCAAAAGGGTGGATTGTCTGCGGCAAAATAAAAGGGCTGACAAACGTGATGTCTGCCAGTCCCTTTGATTCCTCTGATGCTTTTGCAAGCGTTATTGTGTCAGTCAATTATTTCGCGGAATTTCCGTCCGTCGGATGAGCCGACCAGAATCGGCTGGTGATGTCTTCCCAGGAGTCATCGTGCGTGTTCTTGTAGAGCCGCTGGTTGGTCGTGGGCTTGTTGAGCGGTCCGAGGTGCTGGAGGTAGGGCCCGACCTTGATGTAGTCGAAGTCGTCCTTGTTCACCTCGAGGGGGATGCGCATCCTGCCGCTGTACCACGCCACCTTCAGGTTGGGATATTCCTCGTGGATGTACTGCGCCAGACGATTGATGCGCCGCGGCTCGGCATCACCGCCCATGAAGGCGATACAAGTGATGTCCTTGCCGTTCTTCTCGACGAACTCGTCGATGGCGTCTGTCGTGAGCGGCATGCCGATGTCCTCCCACAGATACTGCGAATGGCAGCCCGGGCAGCGACAAGGACAGCCTGAGATGTTGATGGCCAGAGTCACCTCGTCGGGAATCTCCTGAAAGACAATGCCTGTATTGACGTACTTGAGCATAGTTGACAGTTGATAGTTGACAGTTGACAGTTCTCAGGCGCTTGCATGAGCGTAGTATCTTCTTGACGCCTCTTCCTGACGTGGCTGTGAGAAGTTGCTCACGCGCTTCAGATAACCGATGATACGTGTCATGTAGTCGATGTTCTTTGAGCCGCACTTCGGGCACTCATGCAGATAACGCTTGTCGATGTGTCCGCAGTCGTTGCAGACGGTGTTTGGAATGTTGAACGTGAAGTAGTTGCAACCTTCCTGAGCTGCCACCTTGAGGAGTTTCGCATACTGCTGCTTGGAGAGATGTTCCTCCAGGTTCATGTGCAACGCTGAACCACCCGTGAGGTGCTCGATGTATGGCGCACCATGCAACTTGAACTTGTCGATGATGGAGAGGGTGTCGTCCTCCACCACGTAGAAGTAGCTGTTGTAGCAGTCGCGTGGAACGAAGTAGCCGTCTTCCCTATCCCACTTCGCGTGCTTCACGCCCACGTTCTCGGCAGGAATCATCTCGCAGTTGAACATCACGTCCTTGCTGCGATACTGCTTGTTGTACTTCTCAATGAGTCCGAGAATACCCTGCACAAACTTCTTGTACTCTTCGTTTGGCGTAATCTTCAAGCCCATGAATTCAGCTGCCTCCACGAGTCCGTTGATGCCGATGGTCAAGTACTGGCGACCAATGTTGATGTAACCAGCATCGAAGAGTGGCAACATGCCGTGCTCCTGCAGTTCCTTCAGGTTCTCATTATAAGCCAACTGCACCTTGTGGCAGAGGTCAATCACCTTGCCCAGTTCCTCCAGATAGTCCTTCTTCTGGTTGACTGCGGTCTGGATGCAACGGTTCAGGTTGATCGTCAGGACACTCTTCGAACCAGTCGAAACACCACCTGCACCCAGCGTGTAGCTGAAGCCATTGTCCGTGATCTCGTTGCGCAAGCGGCAGCAAGAAGAAAGCGAATCGGCATTGTCGCTCATGTAGGTGAAGAATGAGTGGCCCTCTGCATACATCTCGGCCGTGAAGTCGCCCCACTCTTCATCCTTTGGCTCGCCGTTCTCGTCGGTCAGAAGTGCCATTGTCTCCACAGGGAAAGTCAGCAACGTCTTGGTTCTCTCACGATTGAACCACTTCATGAAGCGCTTCTGCAACCAGCTGAGTCCTTCCCAATCAGGCTGTGAGCCATCAGGGAAATAGAACTCGCCAAAGATGCTCTGGAAGTAGTATTTGTCATAGTAAGCCACATTCCAGAACACTGCCTGATAGTTACGTGCACCTGTAGGCTGGTTAAGAGAATACACAATCTGCTCGAAGTAGTCGGTAATGATCTTGTCGATGGTGCGCTTCTTCAACGACATGTCCGCTTGCTCGTCGGCACGCTTGTAGTAGTCCTTGCCATACTCCTTACCGATGAAGTAGTTCATGTACATCAAGAACTCAGGCGTTGCACACGCGCCAGAAAGCATCGAGCTGACCATGAACACCATATTGATGAAACCGCCAGCGAACGATTTCAGATTCGTTGGTGCTGTCGAGTTGCCACCAATCGACACAGTGCCACCGATGAGCCAAGGATACATCGTAATGGAAGCACAATAGTTCGCCAGCGATGTCTCATCATTCTTATAGATGAAGTGATGCGTCAGCTTGTCAATGTACTCGTCAGCCAGCTCCTTACCGTACATCTTCTTGATGCGGTCGGTCAGCAAACGACGGTTCAGACGGATGAAGTTAGACTTTGGCAGCTCGCCAATCAGCGTGGCGATGTTCTTGTGCTCCACATTCGCGTTAGCGTCATACTTAGAACCCGTCGCAGCATTCACACTCTCACAATAGTCACTCAAGAACTGCAACTTCGCCAACGTCTCACGATCCTCCATGTGCGCCTGACGGTACAGCATGAACGACTTCGCCACCTTGAAATGACCCTCCTTCATCAACGCCTCTTCCACCTGGTTCTGAATATCCTCCACTTTAATATCATCCTTAATGTCCAGATGGCTGATAATCTTGGAAATCGTACCAAGGTCAGCAGGTTCGTCCACACTCTCGAACGCCTTCACAATCGCGTTCATGATTTTGTCCAACGAGAAACTGTCTTTCGAGCCGTCTCGTTTCGTAATGGTAAAATTACTAATTTCCATTGTCTGTCAATAGTCTTTTGGTACTTATAATTATTATAATATGTGTATTAATGTTGCTGTAAAAATTTACTTTTGGACAACTTTTTCGTATTCAGAGTTTAACTAATTCTTTATTCACATATCTCTATCTCACTCTCTTTCAACTATTTCCATTTCTTGTCCATTTCAAAAAGTTTTCCGAAACGGGAAACTTTTTCATTTTCACCGCTCAGAAAGTTTTCCGTTTTGGCAAACTTTTTTCGGATGCAAAGATATAAAATTATCACAACATCCAAGCAAAAAACAAACTTTTTTTTCATGAAAAAGCCAAAAAAATATCATTTCACCCTTCCCCACCCCGTCATTTGTATTTTACCCCTTACATAAAAGGCTGGGAAAATTTTGTCAATTCGCAAATTCTTCGTACCTTCGCACCATGATTGAGAAAATGATTGTTCTGGAGGACATCGACCTTGTGACGTTTTATGGGGTACAGAATGTCCATCTGCAGATGATAAAGGCATTGTATCCGAAGCTGAGGATTGTGGCTCGTGGCAACATCATCAAGGTGATGGGCGACGAGGAGGAGATGTGTGCGTTTGAGGAGAACATCCAGAAGATGCAGGAACATTGTGCGAAGTACAACTCGCTGAACGAGGAGGACATCTTGCAGATTGTGAGGGGGGAGATGCCCAACGGTCATGCTGCAGACGGGAGTGCCATCTGCTACAGCGTGACGGGCAAGGCAATTGGAGCACGTTCGGAGAACCAGAAGACGCTGGTGAATGCCTACTACAAGAACGACATGCTGTTTGCCATCGGTCCTGCTGGTTCAGGTAAGACGTATGTATCGATTGCGTTGGCTGTGAGGGCATTGAAGAACAAGGAAATCAGGAAGATTATTTTGTGCCGTCCCGCTGTGGAGGCAGGTGAGAAACTGGGTTTCCTGCCTGGTGACATGAGGGAGAAGATTGACCCCTATCTGCAACCACTTTACGATGCCTTACAAGACATGATTCCAGCACAGAAGCTGACTGAATACATGGAACAGAATGTGATTCAGATTGCTCCACTGGCGTTCATGAGAGGACGTACGCTGAACGATGCTGTGGTCATCCTTGACGAAGCCCAGAACACAACGACGCAGCAAATTAAGATGTTCCTCACCCGCATGGGTCAGAACACAAAGATGATCATCACGGGAGACTTGACACAGATTGACCTGCCACGCAACGTGAAGAGTGGACTGAAGGAGGCGAAGGAGGTGCTAAAGGACGTGAAAGGCATTGCGTTTGTGGAGATGGACGAGAGGGACATTGTCAGACATAAACTGGTGACGAGAATCGTGAACGCATATCATCAATACGAGAGCGAAACGAAGTACCCGCTATTTAACGAGAACAACAATTAAATCTATAAGAAGATGAAAGCTTTAACAAGAACAGATTTCAACTTCCCCGGACAGAAGGAAGTGTATCACGGCAAAGTTCGTGACGTGTATAACATCAACGATGACCTGATGGTGATGGTCGCCACCGACCGCATCTCTGCATTCGACGTAGTGCTGCCTAAGGGCATCCCTTTCAAGGGTCAGGTGCTGAACCAAATTGCAGCAAAGTTCCTCGATGCCAGTGCTGACATTGTGCCGAACTGGAAATTGGCCACACCCGACCCCATGGTGACGGTGGGTCTGAAGTGCGAGGGTTTCCGTGTGGAGATGATCATTCGTGGCTATCTGACAGGTTCTGCTTGGCGTGAGTACAAGGCAGGAAATCGTACCCTTTGCGGCATCACCCTGCCTGAAGGAATGAAGGAGAATCAGAAGTTCCCAAAGCCTATCATCACACCTACCACAAAAGCAGACGAGGGTCACGACGAGAATATCTCTAAGGAAGAAATCATCGCACAGGGACTGGTGAGCAAGGAGGATTATGAGGTGATGGAGAAATACACCTACGCCCTCTTCGAACTGGGTACCAAGATGGCTGCCGAGAAGGGACTGATTCTGGTAGACACCAAGTATGAGTTTGGCAAGCGTGACGGCAAGGTGTATCTGATTGACGAGGTACATACACCCGACTCCAGCCGCTACTTCTATGCAGACGGTTATGAGGAGAAGTTCGCGAAGGGTGAACCTCAGAAACAGCTCTCGAAAGAGTTCGTACGCCAGTGGCTCATCGACCACAACTTCATGAATCAGCCTGGTCAGGTGATGCCAGAAATCACAGACGAATATGCTGAGTCAGTAAGTGACCGCTACATCGAGTTGTATGAGCACATCATCGGTGAGAAGTTCGTGAAGGAAACCTCGGATGAGGACATCGCTGCACGAATTGAAAAGAATGTTCTTAACTACTTAGTTAAAACTAAAAACTAAAAGTTAAAAACTAAAAGTATAAGTTACCCACCATCCGTGTGGAAGTAATCTTTACTTTTAGTTTTTAGTTCTTAACTTTTAACTCAAGAATGTACGAGCAGGAGCAGATAAAGCCATACGGCGAAGAGGGCACGAAGCGTGAGCAAGTGGAGCAGATGTTTGACAACATCGCCCACTCGTACGACACACTCAACCACACGCTCAGTTTCGGTGTGGACCGTATCTGGCGCAAGAATGCCATCAACTTTCTGCTCAAGAACAGAACCAGCACGGATAGCGTACTCGACATTGCCACAGGCACTGGCGACTTCGCTATCCTTGCTTGTCAAAAACTGCACCCGAAGAAGGTGGTGGGATGTGACATCAGCGAGGGGATGATGGCAATTGGCAGAGAGAAGGTGAAGGCATCAGGACTCTCGGACATCATCACGTTTCAGAACGAGGACTGCGCAAAGATGTCCTTTGAAACAGGCTCGTTCGATGCCGTCATCTCTGCATTTGCCCTACGCAATTTCCAGAACCTCGACGAGTGTCTGAAAGAGATGCATCGTGTACTGGCGGATGACGGACATCTCTCTGTGGTTGACCTCTGCACTCCGGTCTCCTTCCCTATGAAGCAGCTCTTCTATATTTATAAAAAGGTGGTGATGCCCCTGTTGGGAAAACTCTTCTCGAAGGACAAAACCGCCTATTCCTATCTGCCTGAGACGATGGATGCTGTACCCCAAGCAGAGCGTATGCAGGGCATTATCCAGCAGGCAGGATTCCACAACGTAAACTTCAAACGCCTTGCTTTTGGCATGTGCATCCTTTATACAGCAGAAAAATGACAACTTACGGACTCATCGGCTACCCCCTCGGACATTCCTTCTCTCGCAAGTTCTTCACAGAGAAATTTGAGCAGGAGGAGATTGATGCACAGTATCTGAACTTCGAAATCCCCTCCATTGAGGAGTTTCCCAACATCATCGCAAGCCACCCAGAATTGCTAGGGCTGAACGTGACCATCCCCTACAAGCAGCAGGTGATGCAGTATCTGGATGAGATTAGCCCTGAAGCAAAAGCGATTGGGGCGGTGAATGTGGTAAGATGTCAACGGTCAACGGTCAACTGTCAACCCAAACTGACGGGTTACAACAGCGATGTGATTGGTTTTGTGGAGAGCATCAAACCCCTCTTGAAGCCTCATCATGAGAAGGCGCTGATACTGGGTACTGGTGGTGCATCGAAGGCCATTCATTATGGGTTGGAAGAAAAGTTAGGAATGGAAACGTTGTTTGTGAGCAGAAAACTGTCAACTGTCAACTGTCAACTGTCAACTATCACGTATAACGATATAACGAAAGATTTGCTCCAGGATTACACCGTCATTGTCAATTGTTCGCCTGTAGGTATGTTCCCCAAAGTGGACGAGTGTCCAGCCCTACCCTACGAAGCGATGAACGAGAACCATCTCCTTTACGACCTCGTATATAACCCTCTTGAGACGCTCTTCATGAAAAAGGGTGCAGCACAAGGCGCAACGGTAAAGAACGGTCTCGAAATGTTACATTTACAGGCTATTGCCTCGTGGGAATTCTGGACACAATAACATTTTTCACGTTTCATTTCTCACTTTTCACTTTTTGTTGTAACTTTGTGGCGTCAAAATTATTTACTACTTTTAAACAATCACTAAAACCTGTAACATCATGAAAAAGATTTTATCCGTTATACTGTGTCTATGCACCGTTTGTGGTATGCGAGCTCAGATAGCAGGCTTCGAATGGTTCGACGGCACCCTTCAATACACTGCTGAGCAGATAACAGGAGGGAAAATCGTAATGAACGCGATGGATGAGGGCGAGGAGATTCAGTTCGTGCTCGTGCCTGTAGCAGGCAAGGCAGACACCTATACGGTGACTGATGGAGGAGAGGATTTTACAACCGTATATAAAGGCTTGACCGCCAAGCACATGAAGAAAGAAGGTTGGGATGTCATCGGGCTCTACAACAGTAAGAAGCAGTTGGTGAACTTGATGGAGAATGTGGAGAAGTTCACAGATGACTACGAGCAAGTGTCCGTCAACCGATGGAAGGAGCAGCTCAATGGCACCTATTACTTCCCGGAAGGTGGAGGTGAAGACCTGGTGTGGGGCAACAAGGCTATCGTCGTGAACAATGTGGTGGCTCCCTACGAGGTGGTGACCTTCAACGGCAGAGTGACTGGCTACATCCGTGTGGAAGGCACAGGCACCATTCTAGAAGGTCTGTGGGAAGTGGTTCCTACGCTCGAAGGCATCCATCTCTACGAAATCAATGAAAAAGGCGACTATCTCTACGAATGGGAACGCACTTCTGTGAAATACACACTCAAGGAGAGCAACCCACGCGTGGGACGTTTCGACTATGCCACCAACACGCTCCTCACCTGCAAGCACTTCCGTCACTACAAGAAGTCCACCCTCCGCATCATGCGCAATTCCATCATGGCACGCAACGGCTACAAGTTCTCCTCCAAGGATCTGCAGGACTACTTTAGCAAGGAGCCTTGGTACAAGCCAGCCGCATCCAACGACAACATCAAACTCTCCTTCATCGAGCAGTTGAACATGGAACTTATCAAGGCAGAGGAAGAGAACCCCGATCATGAATCTTATGTAAAAGAATAATAAAGATGAATGCATCCCTCATGACCCTCATCCTGAGTGCGTGTGCCCTCGGCATGAATGCACAAGACCTGAAGCAGCAAGGAACCTCTGTCGAGCAGATCGTGCCCGAAGGTTGGGAACACGAAGAAGCACAAGGTGACCTCAACAAAGACGGCATCAAAGACCTCGTCGTACTCGCCAAACCCAACTTCAAGGAGAACATGCAAACCCGCGACGACGGCTACGAATACAACTTCAACTCCTACATCCTCGCCATCTATTTCGGACAGGCAGAAGGTGGTTTCCAACTCTGGAAGCAATACGACACGCTCTTCCAACCCGACAACGAATACACCAGCGTGGACGTTGACATCGAAATCACCGAACGCGGAACCCTGAAGATTGACACCGAAACATTCGCCTCGGCTGGTTCGTGGGCAAACGACGACATGAGTTACACCTACCGCTATCAGGACGGCGACTTCTACCAGATTGGCAAAGAAACCAGCACCCTGATACGCAACACAGGCGAGATGACCACCGTGAGCGAAAACTACCTCACATGGAAACAGCAAACCATCAAGGACAACGCCTTCGAAGATGTCGTCAAGAAGGAAACCTGGAGCAAACTGACCAAGAAGCCTTTGGAGAAATTAGGAGAAAGTGAACTTTAGACTACATCATAACAACATAACGCAATAAAATATTTCATAACAAAAAACTCAACAATGATGAAAAAGATTTTTCAGTTCGCTCTCATGGTCGCAGCTATCACCATGACGGCATGTGTAGGTAAGTTCACCCGCACAGAAACCATCACTGAAGAGGCGGACACTCTGCCTTGGTATGAAAACATGGAAGCATTGAATGCCGACCTCAAAGCCGCCATTGATGATGCCCGTGAACTCGATTCTACTAAGGTGGGCGTGAACCTCATGCCAATCAAGAAAGGAACGCCTAACGAAGAATGGGAAACCATCAACGGTAAAAACATGGTACTGCTCGTTACATTGGTGGACAGCAGCCGTCTGCAGAAGTTCTTCGGTCAGGAAGGTGTGTACAAGATTGACCGTGAAATGGGTACTTGGGTGACAATTCCAGGCGAGTGGCTCACCAAGAAAGAAGCATTTGAAGGTCTCGACAGTGCAGCTGCCCACATGCGTATGTTGCAGATGTACGGACTCAGCCCAGACTGCACGTACAATATCATGGTGCAGTTCTATGCCGATGTGAAGGGCATTTTCCGTCCCGCATCTGATCCAAGCATCGACACAACTTCTGCAGGTATCGAATTCCCAGAATGGGCTGACGAGAACTACAAAGTGGGTGACACCAACTTCCGTGAGTGGTTCCGTTACAATGTATCTGCAGCTTTCGAAGATGACAGTCCACTGCCTTGGACACGTCTTGGCTACACTTACGACTGGCACAAGGGTGCTCCACGTCAGGGTCTCTCAGAGTATGTGGTGGTTGACCAAACATACCTGAAGGTGAAGAGCTACGAAAGCGAGTGGCAGTTCATCCAGAACCTCAGCAAATAATCACTGACAAGAAACGATCATCACGCAGTCAGTCTTCCGATTCTGATTCCGATTCGGGGGCTGACTGCTTTTTTGGTGCCACATAGACTGAGGGACCAATATAGGTGTTGCGAGGGATGTCTTCTTTGGCTTGAGGATACTTGCCATGATATTGAGGGAAGTTCTTGTCAGCAAGGACTTTCTCCATGAAGTAGCCAAAGATAGGAAGTGCCGTACGACTACCCTGCCCCAAGGCACTGGTACGGAAATGAATGCAACGGTATTCGCCTCCAACCCATGCACCTCCAACCAAGTTGGGCGCACAACCCACAAACCAAGCATCAGAATGGTTGGAAGAGGTGCCAGTCTTACCACCCAACTCTGTGTCATACGAATGAATATACTCCCAAAGTGCCTGTGTAGTGCCACCAGGTTCATGCATTCCTGCATAAAGGAGGCGCTGAAGGAAGAAAGCAGTCTTGTAACGCATGGCTGCCTTAGGAGCTGGTTCGTCACGTTCGCAATCATAGATGACATCCCCATTGCGGTCAAGAATCTTCGTCACCATAATGGGCTTACGTTGCTTACCGTCATTCATGGCTGTACAATAGGCATCAACGAGTTCCAAGAGTGTCACGTCAGAAGAGCCTAATGCCAATGAAGGTGTGGCATCAAGCTTACTCTGAATACCCATCTTGTGTGCCATATCCACGACGTTGTCAATACCTGTATCCTGCCCCAATTGCACTGCAATCGTATTCACCGATTGAGCAAAGGCTGATTTGAGGGGCATGTTCGCTCCTGTACAGAAGCCACTGGAGTTGTGAGGTGTCCACGTAACAAGACGCTGAGGGTCTTGTGCATCGGGCACTTGCAAGGAAATGAGCTGGTCGCGATAGCGTGTGGTGGGGGTAATGTTGTCATCATGCTCAAAGGCAGAAGCATAGACGAAGAGCTTGAAAGTTGAACCCGGCTGACGCATGGACGTAACCTTGTCGTATTTCCAGCTGTTGAAATCGACATCGCCCACCCAAGCACGTACATAGCTCGTCTGAGGTTCCATCGCCACAAAACCACAATGCATGAACTTGACCATGTAGCGGATGGAGTCCATCGTGCTCATCTCTTTCTCCACCAGATGGTCGGGATTGTTATAGTCAAAGACCTTCACCTTATGAGGTAGGTTCATGTAGTAGTCAATAGAGTCTGCATTTTCATTGAACTTCTTCGCCAGAATCTTGTAGTAATCGCTTCGGACAGCAATGTCCTCAATGAAATTGGGAATCTCTTGACCACGTTCATCACGCCAGGGTGACTGACTGCCCCAATGACCGTTGAAACGTTGCTGAATGAGACGCATCTGTTTCTGCACAGCCTGTTCTGCATAGCGCTGGAGACGGGTGTCGAGGGTCGTGTAGATTCTCAATCCATCAGAATACAGGTCAATATTATTGGCTTTCGCCCATCCTTCCAGATATTCCTTGACAGCCTCGCGGAAATAGAGAGCGCCACCATCGTAGGATTTCTCAACCGTATAGTTCAAGTTAATGGGTATCTGTGTCAGGGAATCCAATTCACGACGGGTCAACATGTTATGTGTGAACATATTGTTGAGCACCACGTTGCGACGTTCAAAACTGTTCTTAGGATTGACTTTAGGATTGTAAGTGGTGGTGGCTTTCAGAAGACCCACGAGAACAGCCGCTTGCTCTGCTGTTAAGTTCTGAGGCGTAGTCTTAAAATAGGTCTTAGCTGCCGTCTTGATACCAAAAGCATTGCTGCCAAAATCGACGGTGTTGAGATACAGCGTGAGAATATCTTGCTTACTGTACATATTCTCAATCTTAATGGCAGTAATCCATTCTTTCGACTTCATCACCAAAATGCCCAATCCCGGCACCTTGCCCAACAAACCTGTGGAATATTGAGAACGTATCTTGAAGAGGTTCTTGACCAACTGCTGGGTGATGGTGCTAGCACCACGAGGATTTCCTTTCACAATATCCTTCATCGCAGCAAAAAGTCCTTGATAATCAATACCATGATGCTGATAGAAACGTTCATCTTCCGTCGAGATCAGGGCATCTATCACGTAGGGGGAGATTTCGTCAAATTTGACAGGAGAACGGTTCTCATTGAAATACTTACCTATCAACACACTATCTGCACTATATACGAAAGAAGCATCGTTGGTGACAGGATTCTGGATGACATCCATAGTTGGTGACACACCAAAGAGCCCAAAAAGATTCACGTCAACAGCGCCCAGATAAAGATATACGAGCACAAAAAAAGTGGCTATCGGAGTGCATACCCTCTGATACCATTTACCACGATATTGATTAGCGTACCAACGCCAAATCAGTTTGATGTAAACCCAAACTCTACGCAATAATGATTTCATCTTCTATCGCTTTTAGCATTTCCTGTGTATTCATATCATCTGCATTCAACCAATAGATATCGGCATCATGCTTATACCACGTCATCTGCTTTTTCGCATATACCCTTGTATTCTTCTTGATTCGTTCCACCGCCATCGGCAATTCCCACTCACCATCGAGCACTTTGAAGAGTTCCTTATATCCTACCGTGTTGAGCGAATTCAAATGCCGTAGATGTGCCACCCGTTTCACCTCATCCAACAACCCATCACGCATCATCTGATCTACCCGTGCATTGATTCGCGCAAAGAGCTGCTCACGTTCGCGCATCAAACCAAACTTCACGATACGGAAAGGACGTTCCTTTAAGGTGTTCGTACGGAAAGAGGTGTAGGTCTTGCCTGTCATGTAACAGATTTCCAGCGCATGCACCACTCGTTTATGGTTACGCTTATCAACGATTTCATAATATTGAGGATCCAGCAACTTCAACTCTGCCAACAAAGGCTCCAATCCTTCTTTCTCAAAGCGATCACGAATGATGGAACGCGTTTCCTCATCCACTGTCGGAATGTCATCGATTCCCTTTGTCACCGCATCTATGTACATCATGCTTCCACCTGAGAGAACAATGGTGTCATGCACCTTGAACAACTCGGAAAGCAATGTCAACACATCCTTCTCATATTCTGCAGCACTATAATACTCCTCGAGTCCCAACGTATGCACAAAGTAGTGCTTTACGCGTGCCAATTCCTCTGCTGTCGGAGCTGCCGTTCCAATCTCTATGTCCTTATAGATTTGACGAGAATCGGCATTAATGATAGGAGAATTGAAATGTTCTGCCAGTTGCAGACTCAATTCTGTCTTTCCTACTCCCGTAGGACCTAACAGCACAAGAAGATTCTTCATGTAAATTGTCAACTCTCAACTATCATCTCTCAACTTACCCCACTGCACCAATAAAGCGCAAGTCACCTGATTCCGTGACACGTAGTTGGAGTCTGACGATGTATTTCACACCATAATCCATCACAATCTGAACGTCAGCATAGATTTCATCCTTCTCAACGTCACAGCAAGTTTTCTTCACCTTCATCGACTTGATTCTGTTGAGTTGAGGAGTCATGTCATAAAAACCTTTCTTGACGTTTCCACACAGGAACTCTGCCACAAACTGCTCCGTGCGACCTTCCAAGAAACTGTCATGCTGTTCAGCCACATAGTCGGGGTCAAAGAACTGCAAAGTCCCTTTTAATTCCCCCTGCATCAATGTGGAGATGAAGGCGTTAGTGATGCCCTTCACGGTGCTCTTTTTGTATTCCTGTGCATTGACACTCACACTCGCCATGAGCATCACGACAACAAAAAATATACTCAGTCGTCTCATTTTCAAATCAGTATTATCAAGTTAGTTTTTAATGTTTTAGCCTTTTCCTTAGAACTCATCGCTGATGTCGAAACCCTCGAGGTCTATCTCACTGCTATCAATCTCGTCGCCAAACAAGTCCTCATCATCCATCACAGAAGAAGTCTCAACAATAGGATTACGGGCAAACATCTCATCGAAGTCTAAAGTCTGTGCAGGAGGTTCACCCAAAGAACGGGTAATCTTACCCTCCTTCAGATTCTTACCCGTCTTGATTTCTGACAATTCGATAAAGAACACACGATCAGCGAGAGGGTCGAAGGTGTACAACATATGCTGTTTCTCATCCTCCAAGAACTGACTGAGTTCCGTCTCGGCCATGATATAACTATCCTCATCTGCATCTGTATCCATCTCTTCCAACGTGATTTCCTGTCCCTTCTCCCAACCATTCTCACAGATGGTGAAAGAAGTCAGTTGATTATCCTCATAACCACAGGACTCAAGTATCAACTTGTGCAGCTCCAGAAACTTCGCATCCGCATCAATCTGGATTTCCCGCATGAAGCCATCCACTTCATCAGAGATGATGATAAATCTGTATATCATTTTCGTTTAGGTTTTTAGGTTAAGTGTTTTGTGTTGAAAACTATCTTACGATACCGCGTTGTGAGTTGCCTACAAAATCAATGATGTATTCAATCTCCTTGCTCATCGGCACTTCTTCACGAATGGCAGCGATAGCTGCATTAACCGTCAGTTCGCTCTGATAGATAAGACGATAGGCATGACTGATGTTATCGATGACCTCGCGACTGAAGCCACGACGACGCAATCCAATGATGTTCAGTCCTGCAAAGGCTACAGGCTCACGTCCTGCTGTGATGAAAGGAGGAATGTCCTTGCTGGTACGAGTACCACCCTGCACCATCACATAACCACCGATACGGCAGAACTGATGCACGAGCACTACAGCAGAGATGATGGCATTATCGTCCACAATGACCTCTCCTGCCAATTTGGTAGAATTACCCATAATGATGCCACTGCCAAAAACGCAATCGTGTGCAATATGAGCATTCTCCATAATGAGGTTGTTGCTACCCACAATGGTCTTGCCCTTGCTGGCAGTACCACGATGGATGGTCACGTTCTCACGTATCCTATTGTTATTGCCAATCTCCACAATGGAATCCTCACCCTTGAACTTCAAGTCTTGTGGCACCGCACCAATCACCGCACCAGGGAAGAGAGTATTGCCATCGCCCAAGCGAGTACCTGAAAGCAACGTCACACTATTCATCAACACATTGTTATCACCCACAGTCACGTTCTTGTCAATAAAACAGAACGGACCAATCTCACAATTCTCACCAATCTTTGCCTCAGGGTCAATGAAGGCTAACGGACTAATCTTTGCCATATTCTTATGTCTTATTTGTTCTTAACAATTTGTGCCGTAAATTCTGCTTCTGCGGCCACCGTATCTCCCACGAAGACCAGACCTGCCATCGTAGCGATGCCACGACGAAGAGGACCCAACATCTTCACTTTGAAAATCAGTGTATCACCAGGCACCACCTTACGACGGAACTTCACATTGTCTATCTTCAAGAAGTAAGTGGACCAACGTTCAGGCTCTTCGACATTGCTCAACACCAACAAACCGCCAGCCTGCGCCATCGCTTCCACAATCAATACACCTGGCATCACAGGCTCCTCAGGGAAGTGTCCTGTGAAGAAAGGCTCGTTGCTCGTCACATTCTTAACTGCCACAATTTCAGACTCATCCACAGCAATCACCTTATCGACCAACTGCATGGGATAGCGGTGAGGAAGCAAATGACGAATCTTGTTCACGTCCATCAACGGTTCGCTGTTGGGGTCGTAAGAAGGACACTGCACCTCATGCTTCTTGATTTCCTTTTTAATCGCGCGCGCGAACTTATTATTTATGGTATGACCAGGCTTCGTGGCGATAACACGTCCCAGAATGGGCTTGCCCACCAAAGCCAAATCACCAATGATATCGAGAAGTTTATGACGTGCCGTCTCGTTGTCCCATGTCAGGGGCTTGTGATTAATGTATCCCAGACGAGTGGCATCCATATGAGGAATGCCAAGGGTGTCAGCAAGTTTATCATAACGATCCTGTGGCAGTTCTTTCTCATAAATCACGATGGCATTGTCAAGGTCACCACCCTTTATAAGTCCCAGATTCAGCAGTGGTTCAATCTCACGTACAAAGACAAAAGTACGTGCAGAAGCAATCTCTGTTGGGAAATCTGCAATATCATTCAGATTAGCAAACTGGTTATCCAGAATCTTTGAATTGAACGCAATCTGTGCATTCACGCAGAAGTGGTCATCAGGCAGAAGAATCAGGTGCTCTCCGTTCTCGCCCTTGATCTCCATCTTATGCTTCACCACATAGTAATCTTTCTTAGCTTCCTGTTCTTGAATCCCCACTTTCTGAATCTCCTCCACAAATGGCAAAGCACTTCCATCCAGAATCGGCATCTCAGGACCATCTAACTGGATGAGACAGTTATCAATGCCACTGGCATAAAGAGCAGCCATTGCATGTTCAATTGTGCTAATCTTGATGTCGCCTTTTACAAGAACGGTGCCACGCTGGGTGTCACCTACCAAATCAGCGTTACAATCAATGATTGGCTGATCCTCAATATCTATTCTTTGAATCTTGTATCCGAAATTTTCTTCTGCCGGGTTGAACACAGCCGTTATGAACTGGCCTGTGTGCAATCCTTTACCTTTCAGCGTAAAAGACTCTTTCAGGGTCTGTTGATGTTGCATTTATTTGTTGTTTTTTAGTTCTTCTAATTCTTTCTTCAACTGCGCCACTTCCTTGAGCAGGTCTGGCAACGAATTGAGGGCAGCCATGTTCTTGGCAAATTTTCTGTGTTCTATGGCAGGATAACCCATCAATGTGGCACCACCCTTCTTGGCAAGATTTCCTCCAGCCAAGCCTGATTGTGCACCCAAGGTTGTATGATCACCCACTTTCAGATGACCCGCAATGCCCACCTGACCTGCGAACATACACCATTCACCGACCTTGGAACTACCAGCCACACCTACTTGTGCCGACATGACGGTATTCTGTCCCACTTCCACATTATGTGCAATTTGCACGAGATTATCTAGTTTCACGCCCTTACGGATAATGGTACTTCCCATTGTCGAACGGTCGATACATGTGTTTGCGCCTATCTCCACATTATCTTCAATCGTCACTATGCCAATCTGTGGAATCTTGTCATATCCAGCAGCCGTTGGTGCAAAGCCAAAGCCATCAGCACCAATCACGCTCCCTGCATGCAAGATGCAGTTGCAGCCCACAATACAATCGTGATAGATCACCGCATTGCTATATATCTCAGTATTGGCACCCACCTTAGCGTTTCTACCAATCGTGGCATGTGGATGAATCACTACACCATCACCAATCTCCACATTTTCTCCAATAGCCACAAAAGGACCTATATAGCAATCCTTACCGATTTTCGCCGAAGGATCGATGAATGCCAACGAATCAATCCCCACACGCTTCTGCTGCATGCTCTGGTAGAGTTGCAACAGCTTTGCCACTGATTCATATGCATTTTCCACGCGCACAAGTGTCGCTTTCACCTCACGGGAAGGTTGAAAGTCCTTATTCACCAGTACAACACTGGATTTTGTTTCATAGAGATAATCTTCATATTGGGGATTAGCCAGAAAAGAAAGAGCACCCTCAACACCTTCTTCAATCTTCGCGAAAGTGCCAATCGTCACATTAGGATCACCCTCAACAGTTCCACCTGTATAACCTGCTATTTGTTGTGCAGTAAAAACCATTTATTGTTCTTTTAGTACTTAATATGTTTGCAAATTTAGGAAAGATTTTCGACATAGCGGCAATTTCTCCCATTTTTTCACTACCTTTGCAGCATAAAACCTACAAATAGATAAAAATAGAATACAAAAATGACGATTGACAACAAGCAGAGATACATGATGCGTGGTGTAAGCGCTGCGAAAGAGGATGTGCATAATGCCATCAAAAATATTGACAAAGGAATTTTCCCACAGGCATTCTGTAAAATCATCCCAGACATTCTGGGAGGAGACCCTGAGTACTGCAATATCATGCACGCAGATGGCGCTGGCACCAAGTCAAGCCTTGCCTATATGTATTGGAAGGAGACTGGCGATCTCAGCGTCTGGAAAGGCATTGCACAGGATGCACTCATCATGAACACCGATGACCTGCTATGCGTGGGTGCAGTGGATAACATCCTCGTTTCCAGTACTATTGGACGTAACAAGATGTTGATTCCTGGTGAGGTCATCTCAGCCATCATCAATGGTACGGATGAACTGCTTGCAGAGATGCGTAAGATGGGCATCGGCATCTATGCCACTGGCGGTGAGACCGCCGATGTAGGCGATCTCGTACGCACCATCATCGTTGACAGCACTGTCACTTGTCGTATGAAGCGCAGCGATGTCATCAACAACGCCAACATCCGTCCTGGTGACGTGATTGTGGGTCTTTCTTCTTGTGGACAAGCCACTTACGAGAAAGAGTACAATGGTGGTATGGGTAGTAACGGACTCACTTCTGCCCGTCATGATGTGTTTGCGAAGTACCTTGCAGAGAAATACCCAGAATCCTTCGATAAGGCTGTGCCAGACGAGTTGGTTTACTCAGGATCATACAAGTTGACCGACCCAGTAGAGGGTGCGCCCATCAATGCTGGGAAACTGGTTCTTTCCCCCACTCGTACTTATGCACCAGTCGTGAAGAAATTGCTTGACGAGATGCGTGCAGACATTCATGGTATGGTGCATTGCACAGGCGGTGCCCAAACAAAGGTATTGCATTTTGTAGGTGACAACTGCCGTGTCATCAAAGACAACATGTTCCCCGTTCCCCCACTCTTCAAGGCAATCGCCAAAGAGTCTGGCACGGATTGGGCAGAGATGTACAAAGTCTTCAATATGGGACATCGTCTTGAAGTCTATCTCTCACCTGAAAATGCGGAGAAAGTCATTGCCATTAGCCAATCGTTTAACATTGATGCTCAGATTGTTGGACACATTGAAGAAGGCAAAAAGTCACTCACTATCAAATCTGAATTCGGAGAGTTTAATTACTAATGGAAATACTGGAAAAATTGGAAGGGTTGGTGCCTCGATTTGAGGAGGTATCGACCCTCATCACTGACCCCAACGTCATTGCCGACCAGAAGCGTTATGTGCAACTGACCAAGGAATACAAGAACCTTGAGGACATCATGCGTGCCCGCAAGGAATACATCAATGCCGTCAAGGGATTGGAAGAGGCAAAGGAGATGCTTACGATGGAGGATGACCCAGAGATGAAAGAGATGGCACGCGAGGAGATTGCCGTGAACGAGAAGCGTATCCCCGAATTGGAAGAGGAAATCAAGCTCCTGCTCATCCCTGCCGATCCTGAAGACAGCAAAAATGTGACACTCGAAATTCGTGGTGGTACAGGTGGTGACGAGGCTGCCCTCTTTGCTGGCGACCTTTTCCGCATGTACTCTAAATACTGCGAAATCAAGGGCTGGCATTTGACCATCTCCTCGTTCTCAGAAGGCGCTGTGGGTGGTTACAAAGAGATCATCGCCAATGTTACGGGCGAGAACGTGTATGGTACCATGAAATATGAGTCAGGCGTGCATCGCGTACAACGTGTGCCTGTCACAGAGACTCAAGGGCGTGTACACACCTCTGCTGCCACCGTTGCCGTGTTGCCAGAAGCCGAGGCTTTTGATGTTCAAATCAATGAAGGAGAAATCAAGTGGGACACCTTCCGCAGTTCAGGTGCTGGTGGACAGAACGTGAACAAAGTGGAATCGGGTGTACGTGCCCGCTACATGTGGACGAACCCCAATACGGGCGAGAAAGAGGAGATTCTCGTGGAATGTACGGAAACACGTGACCAACCCAAGAATAAGGAACGTGCTTTGGCTCGTTTGCGTACCTACATCTACGACCGTGAACACCAGAAGTATATCGATGACATTGCCTCACGTCGCAAGACCCTCGTCTCTACAGGTGACCGCTCTGCCAAGATTCGCACCTACAACTACCCTCAAGGGCGCATCACCGATCACCGCATCAATTACACCATCTACAACCTCAGCGCTTTCATGGATGGCGACATCCAAGATTGCATTGACCATTTGATTGTGGCAGAGAATGCAGAGAGATTGAAAGAAGCAGAACTTTAGAGAGTTGAAAGTTGAGAGTTGAGAGTTGACAATTAGAAATACATTACAATATGACACGTAAAGAACTCATTGAACAAATTTTCACCAAGAAGACCTTCCTGTGCGTAGGTCTCGACACCGACATCAAGAAAATACCAGAGCACTTGCTGAAAGAGGAGGATCCCATCTTCGCTTTCAACAAGGCGATTATCGATGCGACCGCACCCTACTGTGTGGCATATAAACCCAACCTCGCTTTCTATGAGAGTATGGGTGTAAAGGGATGGATCTCGTTCGAAAAGACCATCCAGTATCTCAACGAGAACTACCCCCAGCACTTTATCATCGCAGATGCAAAACGTGGTGATATCGGCAATACCAGTGCAATGTATGCACGTACTTTCTTTGAAGAGATGAACATCGACGCATTGACGGTGGCTCCATATATGGGAGAGGACAGCGTGACCCCCTTCCTTCAATACGACGGCAAGTGGGTCATCCTTTTGGCATTGACATCCAACAAGGGAAGCCACGATTTCCAGCTGACCACCGACACAGAAGGTGAACGCTTGTTTGAAAAAGTGTTGAGGAAAAGTCAAGAATGGGGCACTGCAGACAACATGATGTACGTGGTCGGTGCTACGCAAGGTCAGATGTTTGAAGACATCCGCAAAGTGGTTCCCAATCACTTCCTGCTTGTGCCTGGCATCGGTGCACAGGGTGGCAGTCTTGAAGAAGTGTGCAAGTATGGTATGACCAAGGATTGTGGCCTCATCGTCAACTCCTCACGCGCCATCATCTATGCAGACAAGACAGAACGCTTCGCTGAGGTAGCAGCCGAGGAAGCCAAGAAAGTAGCCATCCAAATGGCCGGGCTATTGAGTTGATAGTTGACAGTTGATAGTTGACAGTTAAGGGGAGATGGCATGAACGAGAGTATTATTGGAGAAAAAAGCATGAACTTTGCAATCAGGATTGTGAAGTTATATACGTATTTGTGTGAGACGAAAAAAGAATTTGTTCTGTCAAAACAACTCCTTCGAAGTGGTACAAGCATTGGTGCAAATACTAGAGAAAGCAAAAATGCTCAAAGTAAAAAAGATTTCTTGAATAAATTGAACATTGCTCTGAAAGAAGCCGATGAAACAGGATATTGGTTAGAATTGCTCTATAAGACAGATTTTCTGACACAAGAAGAGTACACATCTATCAATAATGATAATAGTGAGCTAATAAAAATATTAACGACCATCATCAAGAAGTTGAAGATTGACCCCGACTGCCAATAACTGTCAATTGTCAACTATCAACTGTCAACTATAACATGCAGTCCGCAAAAATCATCAATGACCCTGTTTTCGGCTTCATCCGCGTGCCACGTGGATTGATGCTCGACATTGTGCGCCACCCCGCCTTCTACCGTCTCAGCCGCATCAAGCAGTTGGGAGGAGCGAACATTGTCTATCCAGGGGCACAGCACACGCGTTTCCAACATTCGTTAGGTGCCTTTCATCTGATGGGCAAGGCCATTCAGTCACTCCAACAGAAAGGGCACTTCATTTTCGACAGTGAGGCAGAAGCAGTACAGGCTGCGATTCTCTTGCATGACATCGGACATGGACCTTTCAGTCATGTGCTGGAACATACACTCATCAGTGGAGTGAGTCACGAAGACATCTCTCTGATGGTGATGGAACAGATGAACGAGGAATTTCGCGGACAACTTTCCCTCGCCATCAAGATATTCAAGGATGAGTACCCCAAGCGTTTCCTCCACCAACTCATCTCCTCACAGCTCGACATGGATCGCCTCGACTACCTCAAGCGCGATGCCTTCTTCACAGGTGTGAACGAAGCCAATATCGGTTCTTCACGCATCATCGACATGCTTGATATGGTGGACGATCAGCTTGTGGTGGACAAGAAAGGTATCTATTCCATCGAGAACTATCTGGTCAGCCGACGGTTAATGTATTGGCAGGTATATCTGCACAAGACCTCTGTGGCAGCAGAGCACGTGATGATCAACGCCCTCCTTCGTGCCAAACAACTGATGTCAGTTGACAAGGGACAGTTGACAGTTGACAGTTCCATGCAACAGGCAGACCAACAAGGCGGTAGCCAACTCTCAACTCTCAACTCTCAACTCTCAACTTCCTTACGCTTCTTCCTCTACAATGACATCGACCGCAAGACATTCTTCCAAAATCCAGACTGCTTGCGTCATTATCTGACCTTAGACGATAACGACATCTGGTCAGCCATGAAAGTGTGGTGTGAGCATCCCGACCCAATCCTTTCCATGCTCAGTCGCGACTTTATCAATCGTAATATCTTCAAGATTGAGATCAGTGACCAACCCGTCAGTGACGAACGCAAGCAAGAGAAACTCCAAGAACTTTCTCAACGTTATGGAATTTCTCTTGCTGATGCCAAGTATCTCATTGCCAATATCGAGGTGGGCAAAGACATGTACAGCCTCGATGATGATCAAATTGAGATTCGTTTCAACGACGGAAGCACGCACAACCTGACTGAAGCCAGCGACATGCTCAGCCCTTCACTTGCCTCCAAGAAAGTGCGCAAGCACTATTTCTGCTACCAAAGGTAACTTGTAGGTCAATTCCTATTTCTTCACATTGACCTTCATGCCCTCCGTATGTCCGCCAAACTGCTTGGCATAGACACATTCAACGGTGGACACACCCACTTGATAAGAACCAGCACGAACAATGGAATAGTCCATATCGACAGTGGAGGTACCACGAGTGAACCAATCAAAGAACAAATCAAAGTGTGAGTCATGAATGGAGAGATAGCAACCTCTTCCACCCATATTCTGATAACCAGAGAGATGTCTTAGCGGCTCAAGGCAAGCAGGCTGTTGTGCAGACACACGCACGAAATCCATGTCGCGATCAGCTGTGATGATATGACGAATTCTCACCTTATCCCCAACCTTCAGTGGTTGGTTAGGGTCGAAGTCCTCCCACTTGGTGCTGCCTGCGCTCTGCACATAGAGTTTACGCTGGATTTTCAGCTCATTCGTCGCATAGAGTTTCAGATTGCCCACATCTTCGAGGAAGGTGGCATAGGCAGCACCCCAAGAGACGCTTGGTGTCTGCTTCTTCACTTCGAGTTGCTGCACCCCATCCTTCAGCACCTCCTCAGGCACGTCTGCCAGCACATTGCCTTCGAGGATGAGGTTGGCTTCACGTCCCTCCAGTTCATCACGTTCGGTGTTGATGGTGCCATAGTCCATGTCCTTGATCTGCGTGCCATCCACGATGATGACAGGCTTCTTGTTCTCGTGGAAAGTCTCCATTGGCGACACTTGCAGGAGGAAGTCAGCCACGTCGATGGTGTTCATCGGGTTGTCCCATTTCTGCACCTGCTTCTGCGAGATGAGCCAGAGTTGCATATCGTTGAGGATTGGGTCTTTCTTGTCCTTCTGATAGATGGCCTTCATGGCTGCCACCTGGGTAGGAATGCGGTAGTCCATCCATGAGTAGTAGGCAGCATCGGTAGCGTAGAAGCGTCCCTGTCCGGGCTTCTCTACGGTGTAGTCCTTGAGGAAATCGACGAACTTGTCTGCAGTCTTGGTATGTCCGAATGCACGGAGCGTGTAAGCGGTGTTTGCCACACCAAAGATGGTCAGGTCACGGGGTGACTTCTCCAACTTGGTCAGGTAGTCCTCACGCATCTTCTTGATGTCGCCCGACACCTCTCGGTCAGGCATCTGTGCTGACACATAGAGATAGCGGATGTCGCTGTCGGATGGCCATATCTTGTACTTCTTTTTCTTGGCATAGGAGTAGGAATCCCATTCGTGCTTGTCGAGGTATTTCATACCGTTTGCCAGCATCTTCTGAACTTGTGCGTTCGGATTCGGGATTCGTGCCAGTTGCCCACACACCGCCAAGGTGGTGTAGAAACTGCTCTGCATGCCCTTGAACCAACTCCAACCACCATCAGGATTCTGCAAGCCAGCCAACTTTGTCTCTGCCTGTTCGGTGCGCTTCTTCAAGTCGGCACTGCTCTCTTGCTTCTCCAAGACTGGGAAGGTCTGCATGAGATCCACCAGACGGGTGTTGGCATAGAGGGATGTGGAGAAGTCGATGGCATTGTCCACCGATGGGTTCTTCACGCTGCGCAATGCCTCGATGCACATCCATGCAGGATTATCAGTGTATTCCACCTTCAAGACACGATTGGTGGCTGTGGATGAATTCTCATTGTAGAGCTTCGTCAAATCCATCATCTTCGACACCTCTGCACCATCGGCATTGCCAATGAGGTAATAAGGCACAGCCTCCACCATTTCCTTCTTCGTGGAGAGCACAGGCAGATGATTCTTCTCACCATCGCTCACATTGCCCGACATGGCAATGATTTCGCATTCGAGGTCTGTCCACTCTTCCTTTACATCAAAACCGAAATCCACCCCTACAGTTTTACCGGCTTCCACCGTAAAAGCTTTCTCCATGGTCAGCACCACTTCCTCTGTCTTAGGGTCTATCAGGCGCATTCTCACGGCACCATTCAGTGCTTTTTCGCTCTGGTTGATGATAGATGATGCCACCACTGCATTGTCACCCCAACGCACAAAACGCGGCATGTTAGGACGCAGCATGAAGTCTTTTCGTGCCACAGCTGTCGCACGGAGGATGCCGTAATCAACTTCCTTCGTATGAGCAAAGCCCATGAACTTCCATTCCGTTAACGACTCCGGCAAAGTAAACTGGATGTTCACATTACCTTTCTTGTCAGACACGAGATGGGGCAAGAAGAAAGCAGTCTCCGCAAAATTCTCACGGATGGTGGCTGCATCAAAGTTTTCCTCAGGCACCGCTACCTCTTCCGTCAAACTCGGTGCATTCATCTTGGCTGTCAATACAGGTCCAGAGATAGCCACGTTTTCCTCGTCCACCATGGCAGCACCATCATCGGCAACCATCATGGCTCGGCTCTCCAGCGCCATTCCTCTCATCCTCATCCCTTTATGTAGGTAGCGGTCATGTTCATAACTACTCAATATATTATAAGTACGTGAATAGGAATGTTCACGAGAAGATTTCCCAGACAGACTGAACGTCGGGAAAAGCCATCGGTTTGTGCAACTCGGAATGGCAGTGGGGACATCACGTCCAAAACCCAGTCCGAAGTACCAAGAGTGCGAATAAATGCGATCCAAAGATGCATCATACAACACAGCCATCATCTCTGCTCCACTCACACGTTTACCATTTTTGTCGGTCACGGTCAGTGTCCATTGTTCCTGCTGGCCAGGCTGCAACTTGTCACGGAAGGTCGCCCATTCCAAATTCAGTCGTTTCTCTGGACGTTCCAATTCAAACCGTTGCATCAGGTGAACAAATTTACCATTACGCACATAGAGGATAACCACCTCAATACCCTCACCCCATTCTTTTCGATATGGCAAACGCAGATGCTTCATCGTTCCGTCCGTCACACCAACTTGATGATCCAGCAAGCCATCCACATTATACACATTGTAGATGACATAAGCATCCGTCTCCTCCGTGGTGAAGTAAAGATCAACTGCTCCACCCTCTTTGAAGACATTGTCATTCGTATAGATGAAGTCCTGTTCCTTCACATCATCAGCAGGACGCACCTTCTCATTCAATCCCCAACGAGCGATTTCCGTAACAGGCAAAGTTGAATTATAAGGCGTGAAGAACTCCACTTCTTCTATTTTCAACCCTGTTGTTTCATATGCCGTCACTTTCAACGTATAACGAGCCCCCAACTTCAAGTTCTTCGGCAACAGAATGGAGTCGCCCGAGGTGAAGTCACCCTCCAGCACCGTCTTACGATCGTCATACTCAATAGCATATTTACCCTTCACCGTCACCTTTTCACGATTCAGGTCAAAGGCATCCACCTTGAAGGAGGCATCCATGCCCAAGTCCACCACCTCTTTCACCTTCAAATCCAAGGCAAACTCACGATTGCTGGCATTGACCGTCCATTCGGCATCGTGACTTTCACCAGCCACGTCGGTCACTGTAGCCTTGATACGGAAACGCATCACGTCACGTCGAGAAGTCAGATGTTCATCGGTCAGGGTGACAGGTACACGGAAATGTCCTTCATCATCAGTCGTCAAGTCTCCCTCTGACAGATGATTCCAATGCGTCTCGAACCACCATCTCTTGAAATCCACAGAGGCATATTCCACTGTATAATGTACTTGCGCTCCCTGCACAGGGACACCAGCAAACATCATGGCTGTACCTTCCGCCTCCAGCACCTCACCAAAATGTCCTGTCCGATTGCCTCCGAACGTTACTTCGTATGTAGGACGTTTGTACTCTTCCACCCTCACCGTCGTGGAATAGCTTTGGTCTCCACTGCCTTTCAGCGACAAATGTAAGGTTCCCACCTCACAATCATCCGGCAGTTCAATCTCGAACGATGCTGTACCATACTCATTCGACACCAAATTCATCGTCTTCAATTTCTTCCATTTAGCATCTTCCACCGTCAACGTCACCTTCTGGTTGGGAACAACATCCACATCATCGCCCCACTGACGATAGACCAACATGGAGGCTTGTACTTTCTGTCCTGGACGATAGATACTCCGATCCGTCATGATGTTATAGGTCACACGTTCCTCATGTCCACGGGCGCCATCCCAATGATGATAATACCGACGGTCCCAAGTCGTGCAGTCCTCCTTCGTTCTGATGGCACGTACATAGTACTCCTTATCTAATTCTACAAGACCATCCTTACCTGTCACCATCTCACCATCGAGGTCACGGTCTTCCCATCCCTCTGTCCGCTTCTCATAGTCTGGCAGGTCCTCTCTCCACTGCACCTTCACACCTGACAATGGGCGACCCGTTTCGTTGTCCACTATATACAACTGATAGGTCCGTTTGTTCTTGTCTGCGCGAATGATGCGGATGGTGCTAACCCGAAATTCCTGTACACTTGTAGAACCTACACCCTCTGCCACAAACACATAATGACCAGGAGCCAATGTCATGCTGGTTCCCGCATAACCCTCCACAGGTAAGCCCTTAGCCTTTCTTGCCGTGTTCGTCGAATCCATCGCCAGCACGACTTCTCGCCGTTCCACCACATCACCTGTCAGCTTCAATTCAGAAACACCATCCTTTGTCTGCGTTCTTCCCGCATATTGGCGAACGGTCATCGTAACACGTTCGCAGTTCCAGAACTTCAATCTTGTCGAGAAGGAGCGATTAGCTAGGGGATTATCCACCTGCGACATGAACACCTTAGGCTGAAGGATATCCTCCAAATCCTTCTTCAGTTCACTCTTCCGTCGCGAACTTCCAATATTGTCCACAGCCCATTTCAAGAATAAAATGCCATCATCTCCCCATAGAAACGACCGCCAATATTCCAACGCCAAGTCAGCACCCACCTCTTCCTTCTTCAGTTCTTGCAGCAATTGGTATAGGCTATCCTTATGCTGGTCATATGTAATGCTTCCGTATTGGCTTTCCACTTCACGTTTTTCTTGCAGCCACTTACGTTTCATCATACCATAACCATTTAGGTTGCCACGCTTGCGATAGATGTTGAAAGCCTTTTCATACATATCAGCTTTCTCTTCTCTCTTCAATGTGGCATTCTCTTCGATGAAATCAATCATCACCGACAACATATCATTGCCGAACAAATCACTGTCTTTTCCTTTCGATTCCATCAACACAGAATAGGAACTTGCCTTTGCATTTGCCAATGCCTCCATGTTGTCCAGCACATGAGCAAAGTGATTGTCACGCTTTGTATCGTAGTCTCCACGTGTCTCCTCATCAAAATCAGTAATGTGTGTCCACTTCATTTCTCTGTAGGCAGAACCCAACATCGCATGTGCCACACTCTGCTCCACAGGGTCCTTCCTGTTCCCCCAGGCCTTCTCCAATTTGGCGATGTTCTCCGTGAACGTGTCAGGAGCTTTATCTGCTGCCTTCTGCACATTAGCAATCGACGACG
>JAEEGJ010007496.1_pt1 | contig 31229 bp, 26 predicted proteins | sample 8958761 | NCBI WGS metagenome assembly JAEEGJ01 (sample SAMN16246546, study PRJNA631951) | gut metagenome | biome: gut microbiome; feature: rumen; material: RS-attached | host: Bos | place: Iran: Karaj | collected 2018-10
GGCGCAGATGAGGTTCTTAATGTATTAAAGCCTTACATGATCTAATCTTTAAAGGATTAGATCCCTTAAAAAGACTATCCAGACCATCCTACCCAGGATGGTCTTTTTATTTTGAGCAGAGCACTTAGCGAGGTCTTTTCGAGCTTAGTGCGAGCCATGGGGATGCACTTAATGAGGTCCTTCCGAATTTAGTGCATATCCCAGAGCAGAGCACTTATCACGCCCCTCTATTTTTCTATAACTATCACCTCATCAGTCTCAATTGCTGTCTTTACCAGCTCATCAATCTTCTCTGCGAGATTTTCCTCATGCTTCCTAATAATCTCGGCCCTTGGCTTTGTAACGGGATGCTTTGCAACAAAGATCGTGCAGCAATCCTCGTAAGGAAGAATGGAAGTCTCATAAGCATCAATCTTATAAGAAATATCAACAATATCCTGCTTATCAAATGCGATAAGAGGTCTGTAAACAGGGATATCCGTTACTACTTCGCCCGTGCACATAAGGCTCTGCATGGTCTGAGAAGCCACCTGCCCGATACTCTCACCTGTTACAAGTCCCATACATCCTGTCTGTCCGGCGATGATATCAGCGATCCTCATCATATATCTTCTCATGATGATGGTAAGCTCATCGTGCGGGCACTGCTTGTATATATACATCTGAATATCCGTAAAGTTAATTACGTGGAGTCTGACCTTGCCCGTGTACTTGGCAATAACTCCCGCAAGATCGATAACCTTCTGCTTAGCTTTCTCACTTGTATAAGGAGGCGCATTGAAATAAACAGCCTCGATATCAACACCTCTTTTGGCGATCATGTATCCGGCAACCGGTGAATCGATTCCGCCTGACAAAAGAAGCATCGCTTTTCCTGCGGTTCCTATCGGCATTCCGCCGGGTCCCGGAATTACTTCGGAGAAAATGTTGAGCTTTTCTCTGATCTCTACATTTATGAGAATGTCGGGATTATGTACATCAACCGTCATCTCATCATATGCATCAAGGATCTCTCCTCCGAGATGAGCCGCAAGCTCCATGGAATCCATGGGGAAGCTTTTATCAACACGTCTTACTTTAACCTTAAATGTCTTTTTCTTATCGGGATAAACTCCGTCAACGAAATCAACAACAGCCTTGGAAATGCCTGCAACATCGGGAAGATTACCGTCTCCGTTTCTCTCTATTGATACTGCGGGACAGATTCCCGTAACACCGAAGACAGTCTTGAGCTGATCCACAGTCTCGTTAAAATCAAAATTCTTGGCGTCAACATACATTCTTCCGTTAACTCTGGTTACGTTAAACTCACCGTCGCACTTGGAAAGAACACGCTCTATCTGCTTAACGAGCGCCTCCTCGAAAATGTATCTGTTTTTTCCTTTTACACCTATCTCCGCATACTTAATTACAAAAGCATGGTACTGCATATATGATCCTCTTTCTTTAATGGCGATAGAATTCTCTCATGGTCTCTACCTGTGAGCAGAGTGTATCCAGCAAAAGATCTATCTCTTCCTTTGTTGTCATAACCGACATACTGATACGAATCGTTGATTCAAGAAGCTCTCTCGGAACTCCGATGGCTTTGAGCGTATCGGATACATGAGGGTTGTTGGACGTGCATGCCGATCCCGCAGAAACATAAATACCCTTTCCGCTCAGCATGTTAAGAACCGTCTCCGCAGCAAGTCCTTTGATGGAAAGACTGACTATATGCGGCGCTCCCTCATCGCATTTTGGTCCGTTTATCTTGATATCCGTAAGCCTCTCCTCGAGATTTTCTATCAGATATTTCTTAAGTTCATAAAGCTTTTCGCTGTGCTGCGAAAGCCCGTCGCAACACATCTTGGCGGCAAGCGCAAGTCCTACGATACCGGGCACATTCTCGGTTCCGGATCTCATTCCCTTCTGCTGGCCTCCGCCATAATTTATAGGAACTATCTTTGTTCCTTTTTTTACATATAAAAAACCGATTCCCTTAGGTCCGTGAATCTTATGTCCGCTGACAGACAAAAGATCTATATTAAGCGCCCTCGGACGGATCAAAACCTTTCCGTAAGCCTGCACCGCATCTACATGAAAAACTATGTCTTTATTAGCAGCCTTTATGATATTTCCGGCTTCCTCGACAGGCTCAATCGTTCCGATCTCATTGTTTACAAACATCAATGAGACAAGAATGGTCTCGGGTCTGATGGCTTCTTTTAACTCATTAAGATCGATCCTTCCGGTCTCATCGACAGAAAGGTATGTGATATCAAAGCCCTCTTTCTGAAGATATTCCATTGTTACAAGAACGGCGGGATGCTCGATAGAGCTTGTTATGATGTGATTGCCGCGCCACTTATTGGCTCTTGCTGCACCTATTATCGCAAAATTATCGGACTCCGTTCCGCCCGATGTAAATACTATCTCACCCTGATCGACCTTAAGCGTTGATGCGATTGTTTCTCTTGCATCAGCCACTCTCTCTGCGGCAACGGCGCCCAAATGATGAACGCTTGAGGGATTACCGTATTCTACAGTCATCTCCTTGGCAACAAGCTGAGCAACCTCATCAAAAGCTCTGGTCGTCGCCGAATTATCCAAATATGCTTCCATTTTTTATCCTTCTAAATGATACATTAGCCATGAAATAGCAGTAAATCCTGCTGTTTCGGTTCTGAGAATCCTCTTTCCGAGCGTTATGGGAAGTATGCCGTTTTCTTTACAAAGTGCAACCTCCTCTTCGGAAAAGCCGCCTTCCGGCCCGATGAACACGCCTATACTCTGTCCCGGCTCTATGGATTCTATGATCTTTTTGGTCTCATCTATATGCTCGGCAAGCTCATAAGGAATGAGCTTTACATCAAGTTCTTTTGCATATGCGACAGCCTGTTTGATCGTCATAGGCATTGTCACCTTGGGGATCACCGCTCTCTTACTTTGCTTGGCGGCCGCCTCCGATATCGCATTCCAGCGCTTTATCTTGTTCTCTGCTTTCTTTTCATCAAGCTTTACGACACATCTTTTGGTAGACATGGGTATTATCTCAAATGCGCCAAGCTCTACGGCTTTCTGGATAATAAGCTCCATCTTGTCCACCTTGGGAAGTCCCTGGAAAAGATATATCTTGGACGGAAGTTCGTTCCCTACTTCCTCTACAAAACAGAGATTCCCTATAACGGATGATCCCGTTATCTCCTCTATCTCGTAAAAGAGCTCTCGTCCGTCGCCCTCTTCTCTGATGCTTACGGAAAACTGCTCTCCGACCTTCATTCTAAGGACATTGGCTATGTGATTGTAATCGTCCCCCGTTATCTCAACTTTTTTGAGATCGGCGGAAATAGCAGAGCTTTCAACAAAAAAATGATACATCAATTTTTCCTCGAAGTAATTGAAACCCAATCTCCCTGGTGATGAATCTCCAAAATCTCAAGACCCGCATCCAGATGCGCCTTTTTAACCTCTTCTTCTTTGGTATTGATGATACCCGATGTGATATAGATACCGCCCTTTTTAAGCTGGTTCAGGATTACGGGTGTAAGGGGCACAAGAACGTTGGCAAGGATATTTGCAACAACTATGTCGTACTTGTCGTAACCGACCTTATCCTGCACTTCCTTATCATCAATAATATTTCCTATAAGCATATCAAACTTATCGGGGATAATGCCGTTGTTCTCCATGTTCTCTTTAACAGCGGGAACAGCGCACTTATCAAGATCCGTTCCCATAGCATGCTTGGCACCGAACATAAGCGCAAGAATAGATAAAACTCCGCTTCCGGTTCCCACATCAAGGAGCTCTGTATCAGGCGTCACATACTTTTTGAGCATGCGGATGCAGAGCTGCGTTGTCTCATGCATACCTGTTCCGAAAGCCGTTCCCGGATCTATGTGAAGGACCATCTCTGCCTTCTCTTTATCGGTATCAGTCTCTTTTTCCCATGAAGGAATAACGAGAATGTCATCTATATAAAACTTATGGAAATACTGCTTCCAGTTATTTATCCAATCTATATCCTCTGTCACATCAACAGATATAGTGCCGTCTCCGATATCGGAAAAGCTTCTCAGTTCATCAAGCTTTTCTTTCATCTCTGACTGCACTTCTTCGGGAGTCTTCTTTATCTTAACGTACTCTCCGTTGTCATCCGGAAGCTCTATGGTAAGCATATTGTCATCATCGATCTCCAAAAAGAAATTGAGATATGCCGCGCCGCCCGTAAGCTCAGTATTGATCTTGTCAGGCTCAAGTTCGGGAGCATCAATAAACATCTGCTCCTTATCCGCTGTCGAAAGCGGAGCATTATCTTCAATCTGAGCGCCCTCAAGACCGATGTCCTGAAGGTAACTTACTATTATATCTTCCGATTCTTCATTGGTACGAACTCTAAAACGCATCCATTTCATGATAATCACCTATTTCAATGAGGTTCCGCTCTCGCATCCGCTCGCCGGAACTAAGTAGTACACCACGACTCGATAATACCGAGTCTGGTGATTACTTAAAAAACTTCCGTAGTTATTATTCTAACTACGGAAGTATAACACAAAACGTTTTTTATGCAAAATCACTTCCAGAAAGATTTCTTCTTCTTTCCGCCGTTACCTCCGGGGCCGTCGTCATCAGGATCTTTTGATCCCATCATACGCTCGGCGGCTGTAAGTGAATCGCCTGTCTTCTCATCGAACTTCTTAAGCAGTTCTTTTGCTTCCTTGGAAAGCTTATCGGGAACCTGAACCACAAGTGTTACATAGTGGTCGCCTCTCGCATCCTTATCACGAAGTGAAGGAACGCCCTTTCCGCGAAGTCTTACTCTTGTGTCTGTCTGAGTTCCGGCCTTTACATCATATGCAACCTTACCGTCAACGGTATCGATAAGAACCGTTCCGCCAAGTGCAGCAATAGCAAATGAAACGGGAACCATTGAATAGATGTTGATACCCTCTCTCTGGAAAATAGGATGATCGGATACAACAACTTCAACAAGAAGATCACCTCTGGGTCCGCCGTTAATTCCGGGCTCACCCTTATCTCTGATCCTAACGCTCTGTCCGTTATCGATTCCCGCGGGAATGCTGACCTTGATCTTCTTTCTGCTTGCGATATAACCGGATCCGTGGCAATCAGGACACTTCTCTTTGATGATCTTACCTGTTCCTCCGCAATCGGGGCAGGTCTGAACATTTCTTACGGTGCCAAAGAAGGACTGCTGTGTATATACAATCTGTCCCTTACCGCCGCATCGTGTACAGGTTGAAGCGGTAGTTCCGGGCTTAGCTCCTGTGCCGTGACAATTAGGGCAAGGATCCTTAATGGTAAGCTCAAGCTCCTTTTCACAGCCAAAGACAGCCTCAAGGAATGTGATCCTGACGCTGGCTCTGATGTTGGCTCCCTTAGAGGGGCCGCTTCTTGCTCCGCCACGTGACCTTCCGCCACCGAAGAAGTCACCGAAGATATCGCCGAAGATATCACCGAAATCGGCACCGTTAAAGTCAAAGCCTCCGAATCCACCGGCTCCGCCTCCTTCAAATGCCGCATGTCCGAACTGATCGTACTGGCGCTTTTTCTCGGGATCGCTAAGAACCGCATAAGCCTCAGAAGCCTCTTTGAACTTCTCGGCTGCAGATGCATCACCCGGATTCATATCCGGATGATACTTCTTGGCAAGCACTCTGTATGCTTTTTTTATCTCGTCGTCCGAGGCGCTTCTGCTAACGCCAAGCACCTCGTAGTAGTCACGCTTTTGTTCTGACATAATACTCCTCAATCATCAAACTTCTCTGTAATCGCCGTCTACAACATTGTCGTTGTTATCAGCTGCGTTTGAAGCTCCGCCCATGTCAGGACCTGCACTCTGTGCACCCATATCAGGGCCTGCGCCTTGAGCCTGTGCATTCTCATACATCTTAGCAAAAAGTGCCTGAGCGTCATTCATGAGCTTTTCTTTCTGGCTCTTGAGTGAGTCGATCTCACTGTCTGAAAGCTCTTTATCCTTAGTCTGCTCAAGTGTCTCCTTAAGAGCCTTGATGTCATCTTCTACAGTCTGCTTCTGAGAAGCGTCGATCTTGTCGCCTGCTTCCTGAAGAGCCTTCTCTGTCTGGAATACGAATGCATCAGCATCGTTGCGGGCATCAATACCCTCTTTACGCTTCTTATCCTGAGCCTCATACTCCTGAGCCTCTTTTACAGCCTTATCGATATCCTCATCAGACATGTTGGAGCCTGCTGTGATAGTGATGTGCTGCTCCTTACCTGTTCCGAGGTCCTTAGCTGATACGTTAACGATACCGTTTGCATCGATATCGAATGTAACTTCGATCTGAGGAACACCTCTCATTGCCGGAGGGATTCCGTCAAGTCTGAACTGTCCGAGCGACTTATTGTCTTTAGCGAACTGTCTCTCACCCTGAAGAACGTTGATGTCAACGGCTGTCTGATTATCGGCTGCAGTTGAGAATACCTGGCTCTTCTTGGTAGGAATTGTTGTGTTACGCTCGATAAGTCTTGTAGCAACACCACCCATTGTCTCGATTGAAAGTGAAAGAGGTGTTACGTCAAGAAGAAGGATGTCGCCTGCGCCTGCATCTCCTGCGAGCTTACCACCCTGGATAGAAGCACCGATAGCTACGCACTCATCAGGGTTGAGGTTCTTGGAAGGCTCCTGGCCTGTGAGCTGCTTAACCTTCTCAACAACGCAAGGTACACGAGTTGATCCACCAACAAGGAGAACCTTTCCGATATCTGCGTTTGTAAGACCTGCGTCCTTCATAGCGTTCTGAACAGGGATAGCTGTTCTCTCTACGAGGTCATGAATGAGCTCTTCGAACTTAGCTCTTGTAAGGTCTACGTCAAAGTGCTTAGGGCCGTCAGCGCCTGCTGAGATGAAAGGAAGGTTGATGTTGGTTGTTGTTGAAGAAGAAAGTTCCTTCTTAGCCTTCTCTGCAGCTTCCTTAAGTCTCTGCATAGCCATCTTGTCGCCTGAAAGGTCAACGCCTTCTTTATTCTTGAAATCCTGTACCATCCAGTTGATGATAGCCTGGTCGAAATCATCACCACCAAGGTGTGTATCACCGTTTGTTGAAAGAACTTCAATGACACCGTCACCGATCTCGATGATTGATACGTCGAATGTACCACCACCAAGGTCGTATACCATGATCTTCTGCTCTTTCTCGTTATCAAGACCGTAAGCAAGAGCTGCTGCTGTAGGCTCGTTGATGATTCTCTTTACATCGAGACCTGCGATCTTACCTGCGTCCTTGGTTGCCTGACGCTGTGCGTCATTGAAATATGCGGGAACTGTGATAACCGCTTCTGTAACTGATTCGCCGAGATACTGTTCTGCATCAGCCTTGAGCTTCTGAAGGATCATGGCTGAAATCTGCTGAGGTGAATACTTCTTGCCGTCGATTGTACGTCCGTTGTCTGTACCCATATCTCTCTTGATTGAAGAGATTGTGTTGTCTGCATTGGTAACTGCCTGACGCTTTGCGGGCTCACCTACGATTCTCTCTCCGTTCTTTGTAAAAGCTACGATTGAAGGTGTTGTTCTTGCTCCCTCTGCGTTAGCGATAACAGTGGGCTTACCACCTTCCATAACTGCAACGCAGCTATTTGTTGTACCTAAGTCGATACCTATGATCTTACTCATTTTTACTTTCCTCCGTATACTATCTTAATCTTCTGTATTTTTTATTTCGAAACACCAACCATGCTGTGTCTGAGCACGGTATCGTGGAACATATATCCCTTTTGAAGTTCCTGTGCAACAACTCCGGATTCATACTCCTCGCTGTCCACCTGCATAACCGCATTGTGAAGGTTTGGATCGAATTCTTTACCCACAGCTTCAATTGGGGTTACTCCAAGATCTTCCATCTGCTTCATGAGCTGCTTGTAGATCTTGTTCATGCCATCCGCAAAGGCTCCGTCTTTTTCCTCTTCGGGAACTGCCAGAAGGCCTCGTTCAAAATTATCTATTACGGGAAGGAGCTTCTCAAGGACACTGCCCTGGCCCTGCTCAAACATCTGAGCCTTTTCCTTGTCCGTTCTCTTCCTGAAGTTATCAAACTCAGCGACCTGTCTCATAAGTCTATCGTTAAGCTCGTCAACTTTTTCTTTAAGAGGATCTTTCTTTTCTTTTTTATTAAAAAGACCTTTCTTCTTATCCTCAGAAGCTTCTTCGGCTTCATCGCCTTTTGCTTCCGCCTTGGCCTCTGCAGCTTCTGCTTCAGATGTCTTGGCTACAGTTTCTTCTTTTTCCTGCGCCTCTTTCTCAAGCTCATCCATGATGTTCTCGAGAACTTCTTTTTCTTTTTCACTCACAGGCTTCTTTGCCTTTTCATGAGCCTGCTTCTCTGTACTCTCCAACTTATTGCCTCCTGAACTTAATTCTTTTTATTTATCAATGTACTACTTGCCCTTTTTATAAAGATCATCCAGGGCATGTCTCATATTCTTAAGAGTAGAAATAACTTTGTCGTAATCCATTCTCTTGGGTCCGATAATTCCGACCGTTCCACGCATTCCGTCTCCAAGCTCATAGGTTGCGGTTACAACACTGCAATCCTTCATGGCTTGTACGGGAGTCTCGCTTCCGATGTAAACCTGAATTCCGGTCTCATCCGTCTCTGCGGAAAGAGTTCCCTCTACGATACTGCCAAGATCCTTGGTATCCTCAAATGTGCTGATGAGTTCACCCGCCTTGGTGCTGTCCGTAAGTTCGGGATATTTGAAAAAGTTCATCGTTCCGCTCGTGTATATCTGAAGATCCTCATCTGCAGTGATTGATTCAGCCGCAGCGTCGATCACGTTTCCGATAATTCCACTGTGAATACCCGCTTCCTGCTTAACTGCGGATATAAGTCCAAGGTTAATGTCCTCAACCGCAAGTCCGTCCAGTCTGGTATTCAAAAGTATGTTGAGTTTGAGCATAGTCGCATCGTCAAGAACTTCCTCAACGGGAATAATCTTATTCTTGATGACGTTGCCTTCTATAACAATAGTCGCAAGAAGATGCTCATCATCTACCTTGGAAATCTGTATGAACTTGAGCTTGTTCTTCTTGATCTGAGGCGCTGAGATCATCGTGGCATAATTGGTGTCGATCGCTAAAGTCTTGGCCACTTGCTTAAGGAGGTTCTCAAGCTTCTCTTCTTTATCAAGAAGCATCTCCTTCATGTTCTCAACTTCCTTCTCCTTATCCCTAAGCATCTCATCTACATAAACTCTGTAGCCCTGATCCGAAGGAATACGTCCCGCGGAAGTATGTGGCTGAATAATAAGCCCCATCTCCTCGAGATCCGCCATCTCATTTCTGATGGTAGCGGAGCTTAAGTTAAGATCGGTGTATTTGGAGATTGTACGGCTTCCGACAGGGTCGCCCGTCTCCAAATAGTTCTGAACTATTGCTCTAAGTATTTTTCTTTTTCTCTCATCAAGTTCCAAAATGTCCACCTTCCTATGCATTCACCGGTTAAATTCATGGGATGGTTTTTAAAGTGTTAGCACTCACCATGATTGAGTGCTAACATTAAAATATCACTACCATAGTTCGATGTCAACTATCTACAATAATGAAAAATCTGTAAACTCGACTTGCGGCTCATCGCATTTCGAATCTACAGATTTTTTATTATTTATTAAAGAACTCTTTTGCCTTAAAAAAGAAGTAATACAATCCTCCGGTAAACCCGCTTATCTCAACCGGTGAAATTCCCTTTTCCTCATTGAGTTCCCTGAGCTTCTCCATATCTTCCCGATCCAGTTCAAAGTCGAATATATCAAGATTTTGCTTCATTCTTTCTATATGTGTGGATTTAGGTATAAGGATAATATCCGATTGGAGCATGTAGCGCAGGCAAACCTGCGAAGAACTCTTCATGTGCTTTTTACCTATCTCGGTAAGTACCGGATTTTCAAAGATGTTTCTTTTCCCTTCCGCAAACGGCGCCCAGGACATATGCTTGACTCCAAGCTCTTCCATGCATTCATGAAGCTTTTTTCTCTGATAAAAAACATGCGTCTCGACCTGGTTGACCATGGGCTTGATCTCTGCAAACTCATAAATCTCACGAAGTTCTTTTTCATTAAAAGAAGAAACTCCGATAGCTCGTACTTTTCCTTCCCGATACGCTTCCTCCATTGCGCGGTAGATCCCGAAGTAATCACCGGCGGGCTTATGGATAAGGAGTAAGTCTATGTACGGCGTCTGCAATTTTAAAAGTGATTCTTCTATAGAAGTTTTGGCTCTTATATATCCCGAATTGGTTATCCAGACTTTGTCGACTATAAAAAATTCTTCTCTGGGCACCGCACTATTTTTTATCGCCTCTCCGACTGCCTCTTCATTTTTATAAAACTGTGCTGTATCTATCAGACGGTTTCCCGCACCTATCGCATCTTGCACGCATCTGACACACTCTTGTGGTTCGATCTTGTAAACGCCATATCCAAGCATAGGCATTTTTACGCCGTTAGATAATGTTGTGTATTCCATTCGTCTCCTGTTCCGAAATCAGAGTCTGAAAAGAATCATCTTATTGTGCAGGCATTCTCAGAAATCTTCTTCATAGTAGCATTCCTCGTTTAACAGTTCCTCAATATGATCAAGCAGATCTCTGACCTTCTTTATTCCCGCTCTGTCCGCATTGATAGAGTAATAGATCATTGTTCCTTCTTTTCTTGAAGTAACAAATCCCGCGTCCTTTAATATCTGCATATGATGAGAAACGGCAGGTCTTGAGAGATGCGTCTTTTCAGCCAGATCTACCACTCTCGTTCCTCCGCATTTTTCCATTATCATCACAGACATCAGGTACTGCCTCGTTTCATCACCGATCGCCGCAAGCATTTTCTGACATTCTTTAAACTCAGACTGTAATTTCTTTGATTCTTTTTTGGAGTCCATGGATCACCTCCGATGTACTTTTGGGTGCACATCGCTTTCAGTTAATCTGTTCATTTGTTTAAACAGTTGCATTATAGCATCATTTTCTTTTGACAGATCATTCGTAAAGAAAATCAAGACGGATTCAAAATCCCATAGAAAAAAGCGCAGACTTCACCCCTTATCCGTTTCGGCAAAAGTCATCGTGAATTCTTTCATATCATCAAGTCTTAAGAGGATAGCTCCTCTTGAATCTTTATTATCTCTCCCGCCGCTTGCGCAGCCGCCGTCTATATCGATCACATTCTCTACGGTAAAAGACGAAAGCTCATGCTCGCCTTCACCGTATACGATATCTGCCATGTAACATGCGGGAACATGACCAATGATAAACGTCCACGGCTTGTAGAAGATATAATCGCGAATATCCTTATAAAGGTCCGGCCTGAAAGGAGAATTCCAAACGATGTAATTCACATCACTTTCATTCATCTCTTTAAAAGGTATATCGATCTTGTCAGGCAAGAACGCCGTATGGGTTAAAAGAAATATCTTTTCATTTACTTCTATCTTTAATGAAAGCGGACAGGAATAAAGCCAGTCCATAAGCTGCACACGCTCTTCCTTCTTGAGGCGTTTGTACTTGTTGAATGTCCTGTCGCCTCCGTTCCACCAAAGCCATCTGTCAGCTTCCGGTCCATGATAACCGCTTATATCAGACTTGGCGCTTCCGCACGGATCAAGCACTTCAAGCATCATGACCTCATGGTTTCCCAGAAGAAAATGCATGTTGGGAGAGTTCATCACATGCTGCAAGATCTTTATTCCGTCGGGTCCGCGATCCACCGCATCACCGAGCATATATAATTCGTCCGTATCAGAAAAAGCCACTTTCTCAAGTAGCTTTAAAAACATTTTATATTGCCCGTGAAGATCTGATATTACGTATGTCGCCATGTTGTCTTTCCTTTAATCTGAAATATGCTAAAAACATTTACTCTAAGTAAACATTATACACTTTGTTTTAGTTTCATCACTGTATTTGTGATAAAATTCTAATGATAAAAAATAACAGATTATTTAGCGCTTGATGATTGGAGACATTATTTATGAGTGAAAACAAAAAAGATCTAAAAGTATACTTCTTTAAAAACGTTCCGGACAGCTTGGGAATGATTGCACTTACAGGCATTCTCCTCTTTATAGGAGGCATCGCCGCCTTTGTGATAAATAATAAATCTCTTACAGATTCGCATGGCGGTCTTACAAACGTCGGTATCATTGTTCTCATAATCGTTACCGTTTTAGGACTTGGCGGTCTTATAGTTGCATTCAGATGCATTGGTTTATCAAACAACTTTGCTCACGGATTTATGGCAGAGCGCGACGGACATGTTTATGTATTCACTATTAATCCGCAGCGTTTAAAAGACGGAAACGCCATTCCGAATATAGGAAGGATCGGAAGAGCCGTAAACGGCGTGCTCCAGATGCAGACTGTAAATAACTATTACAAGCAAATGGATGAAGATAAAGAATCCATAGATTTTTATAATGATGTCAATACATGGCTTGATGAAAACTACTCTTTCTTTTATATGATAAGAGATCTGGAATCAAATGATTTTTCGAAATATGAAAAGTCATTGTATTTAAAAGCGTACGCCGAATGCAAAAACACTCCGGATCAATAAAAATGATTCGGAGAGCTTTTATTTTTTTCTTTAATCTTCACCAACCAGATGCACGATCATGGGTTCATGTCCAACTTCGGGCAGGAACTTATTAAAGATATCTTCTGTTTTGATCTTGAGGCTTGATGTACATACACATGGATGACATCCAATGTATTCACCCTTCTTTACATCTTCATCAATAAGAAGTTGAACCGCATGCTCCTTGTCATTCATGAGTCCCATGATGCTGACAGCGCCCGGCTCGATATCAAGAAACTTAAGCATATCATCTGCATCCGCAAATGAAAGTCTTGCTGAGTTGATCTGAGACGAAAGCTCTTTTGTCTTAAACTTTTTATCCCCGGGCATCATAAGAAGATAGTATTTAGTCTTCTGTCTGTTGCAAAGAAAAAGGTTCTTGCAAATAATAACTTCAAGCACCTTATCTATTTCATTACATGCTTCCATGTTATCCGCAGGCGCATGATCCGTTCTCTTATAACTTATCCCGAGCTTGTCCAAAAAATCATAAGTGCGGACTTCTCTTGAAAGCCTTCCTTCTGTGCTTATAGGTCTTCCGTCAAATAATTCCATTATCCTATTCCTTTCATGTATAAAAAAAATAGCAATTATCCATTATACTGGACAATTGCTATTTTAATATCAAATCATTTAAGCTTCAATCATCAGATATCAGCCTTGCCCTGAACCTTATCGTTTACAACATAGTATGCTGCATTCTCTTCGGGCTTGATATAAATGCTGAGCTTCTTGATACCGTTAACATCTCCGGCCATCTCATTCTTATAGTTTTCCTTTACGCATGCAACGATATCATCGTAAGGAAGATGCTTGTAAGAGTACTGAAGCTCGATATTAACCTTTATATTGGTAACGGCCTTCTTAGCTGTAGTCTTCTTTGCAGTAGACTTTTTAGCTGTAGTTTTCTTTGCAGTTGTCTTCTTTGCTGCTGTAGCCTTTGTAGCAGTCTTCTTAGCTGCTGTTGTTTTCTTAGCTGTGGTAGCTTTCTTGGCTGTAGTCTTCTTTGCAGCTGTCTTAGCTGTTGTTGCCTTCTTAGCTGTGGTAGCTTTCTTGGCTGTTGTTTTCTTTGCAGCTGTCTTTGTAGCTGTAGTCTTAGAAGCAGCAGCTGTTGTCTTCTTTGCGGTTGTCTTCTTAGCCGCAGTAGTCTTCTTTGCAGTAGACTTCTTAGCTGTTGTCTTCTTTGCTGTAGCTTTCTTTGTTGTCTTCTTTGCTGCAGGTTTCTTTGCAGCGGGCTTCTTTGCTTCAGCCTTTACTTCAGGCTTAGCAGGTGCTGCCGCAGGCTTCACCTCTGCTGTAACTGTAGGTGTCTTGATTGTTGCAACAGGCTTGATAGTAGCTTCGGGTTTGTTAATCTCAGCCATTTATTCATCCTCCTCAATAAGAAAAAACATTATGTTTTTTTATAGCTCGTTATAACAATAAAGTAGTTACGTAATATAGTTTACGCTTGTTTTGATACATTGTCAACGTCCGCACATAAGAACAGCGCTGTGTTTCGAGGTCATCACAAAACACAGCGCCGCATTTTTTCTAATTATTTAGTTCAATCTTTTGAAGAAACCCTGTCTGCCACGGAAACATAAGCTGCCGTAAGTGTAAGAAACATCAGCACTCCGCCGACTATATCAGTGAACCAATGAACACCTGAAAGAAGTCTTCCGATCACAGTCATCACGATAATAAAAACAGAAACATAAGTAATTATTTTTATAAGTTTTTGATTTTCAATTTTCTTTTTTAAATTAATAACTGCAGTACTTAAAATAGTTCCTACAACAAGTACGTGTGTTGATGGAAATGATGTCTCAAGCTCAGTCTCTCCGGGTGAAAGAAAAGGTCTGTAGTTGATCGGTATCTTTGAAAAAGCAACATAAAGAATTGCGATCACAACATAAATTCCGGCAAGCACATAGAGATCTTTATCTACTTTAAGAAGACTCTTTTCCCTGATCAGACTAAGAAGTCCCATCACTGCAAAGTACAATGCAACAAGAACTGCAATGAGCATAAACACATCCGTGATCTTGTCCCACATAACATTAAGTCCTATCGCATCACGTATCACTGTGTTGAAACAAGAAAAGCCTACGCTTGTTCCTTCCGCGCCGACGGGCTTTCTGTCAACGAATGTGATAAGCAATGTATATACAACGGTTATAACAAAAAACACAAAAGGTTTTGTCGTCTTTTTATTATTCATATTTAAACTACCACCTTTAAATTATTTTCCATAAACCTCTGCTACAAATTTACGAAGTCTTTCCATAGCTCTTTCTACTTTTTCGGTATCGATGCAGTAAGCCATTCTGAAATATCCGGGTGCTCCGAATCCGTCTGTCGGAACAAAGATAAGATCATAGTCTTTGGCCTTTTTGCAGAACTCGATTGAGTTCTCTTCAAGTGCCTTGGGCATGATGTAGAAAGTTCCGCCGGGCTTAACCACTTCAAATCCAAGCTCTACAAGTGTGTTGTAGATGATGTTCATGTTGGTCTCGTAAACAGAAAGATCTGCTGTCATGCCGCAAACTTTTGCAACTGCCATCTGAATGATCGAGGGTGGACAGTTATGACCTGTTCCTCTTGAGATCTGTCCGCACATGGGAACAATGAACTCCGCACCTTCGCATGCAGGATTAACGGCAACATAACCGATTCTTTCTCCGGGAAGTGAAAGTGATTTGGAGAATGAATAACAGCTAAGTGTGTTGTCGTAGAACTTTGATACGTAAGGAGCATCCGCGCCCTTAAACACGATCTCTCTGTATGGTTCATCGGACATAAGATAAATAACATGTCCGTACTCTTTTGATTTATCAGTAAGGATCTTGGCAAGTTTTGTAAGTGTCTCTGTTGAATATGCAACACCCGAAGGGTTATTGGGTGTATTTACAAGAACAGCCATTACTTCGGGATTTAACATCTCTTCAAACTTCTCGAAGTTGATCTGGAAACTTGTTGTATCTGCAGGAACGATGCTAAGCTTGCAGCCTGCTCCCGTGATGTAAGGTCCGTACTCGGGGAAGAAAGGAGCAAATGCGATCACTTCGTCTCCGGGTTTTGTTATCGAACGAACAGCATGCGCGATAGCTCCTGCAGCTCCCGTTGTAGGGAAGATGTGCTCGGGGCCGTAGTTCATTCCAAATCTTTCATTAAGTGATTTTGCTATCTCCGCTTTGTATAAAGGATTACCAAGACTCGGTGTGTATCCGTGAAGAGTCATTGTATCCTCTTCCTGAAGAAGTCTTATCATCTCGTCCGTGAATTCCTTGGGAACTTCAACGCTGGGATTTCCGAGACTGAAATCAAAAACGTTCTCGTATCCGATCTCTTTTCCTCTTGCTGTAGCATACTCAGAAAGCTCTCTTATAACGGACTTTGCTCCGAGCATGCTCTTAAAACTTTCATTGATCATTACTTCTAATCTCCTCCGTACTACTTATTATCTTTTGGGCAAAAGAACTTTCGCCTCATCCAATTTCTTTTTCAAATAAAACATCTGCCTTCCATAATACCACATCTTCAAAGAAGTAGCTCTTCCATCTTCGCCACGATTTTTTCGGCGTCGTCCAAAAGCTGACGCTCTGCCTTATTCGCATTTTTATCCTTCACATACTTATATACAAACACAGGTGTCTTGGCCGTATGGAATACCATCTTTCCTTTGTACGAATCAAGAAACGCAGGTATGTTCTCTGCCTTTATCTTGGCTGTCGGGCTTACGCTGATCTCTATCTTGCCGCCACCGCCCTTGATCTCATAGATAAAAAGAGAATGCGCTTTTGTTCTGAGAAGTGATATGCGCAAAAGATTTATCGCGGTATCCGGAACTTTTCCGAATCTGTCGATGAGCTCATCCTTCATATCATCGCACTCACCCTGATTTTCAAGACTTGCTATTCGCTTGTAAATTTCAAGTTTCTGCTCTTCGTTGAGAATATAGGTGTCGGGAATAAATGCGCTGACATCAAGATCTATGGAAGTGTTGAAAACTTCTTCCGTATCATCTCCGCCAAGACTTCTCTTATGTCTTACGGCTTCCTCGAGCATCTTGCAGTACATGTCATAGCCGACCGCCTGCATGTGTCCGCTCTGTTTTTTTCCAAGGAGACTTCCCGCTCCTCTTATCTCTAGGTCACGCATCGCAATCTTAAATCCGCTTCCGAGATCCGTAAACTCTCTGATCGCAGAAAGTCTTTTCTCCGCAACCTCTTTTAGCATCTTATCTCTTTTGTACATAAGGAATGCATAAGCTGTCCTATTGGACCTTCCGACTCTTCCTCTAAGCTGATAGAGCTGAGAAAGTCCCATTTTATCCGAGTCGTGAATGATCATTGTATTTACGTTCGGAATATCAAGTCCCGTTTCAATGATGGTTGTCGATACGAGTACATCGATCGTTCCGTCTATGAAGTCATACATGATCCTCTCAAGCTCGGATTCCTTCATCTGTCCGTGAGCAAAAGCGACATTGGCTTCCGGGACAAGCTTCTGTATCTGCGCCGCTGTATCCGCGATCGTATTTACCCTGTTGTATACATAGTAGACCTGACCGCCTCTTGCAAGCTCTCTTACAATAGCTTCTCTCACAAGCTCATCGTTGTACTCCATGACATAAGTCTGGATCGGAAGTCTGTCGTTGGGTGCTTCCTCAAGAACAGACATCTCTCTGATGCCGACAAGTGACATGTGGAGCGTACGCGGAATAGGCGTTGCCGTCAGTGTAAGAACGTCAACACTCTCTTTCAATGTCTTTATTTTTTCTTTGTGTGTTACGCCAAATCTCTGCTCCTCATCGACGATAAGAAGTCCGAGATCTTTATAAGCAACATCTTTTGAAAGAAGTCTGTGCGTACCGATAACGATATCCACAAGACCTTTCTTAAGATCTTCAACCGTCTTTTTCTGTTCGGAAGCAGTTCTGAACCTCGACATTAGATCGACTCTTACAGGGAAGTTTCTCATACGTTCAGCAAAAGTGTTGTAGTGTTGCTGCGCAAGGATTGTCGTCGGAACAAGTACTGCGACCTGCTTTCCGTCCTGTACAGCTTTGAACGCGGCACGGATCGCGATCTCCGTTTTTCCGAATCCGACATCACCGCAGATAAGTCTGTCCATGATAACCGAGGACTCCATATCTTTTTTGGTGTCTTCAATTGCAGTCAACTGATCTTCTGTCTCCTGATAGGGAAAAGAATCTTCAAACTCCTGCTGCCAAACGGTATCTTTACTAAACTCATAGCCCTTGGTCTGCTGCCTCTTTGCATAGAGATCGACAAGGTCCTGAGCAACTTCTTCAACGGCTGCTTTAACTTTGCTCTTTGTATGTGTCCACTCAAGTGTTCCAAGCTTGTTGAGCTTTGGCTTGTGACCCGTCTCTGAGTCTCCGCCTGAAGCATATTTCTGTATTACGCCCAGGCCGGTCGCGAGAATATAGAGATTTCCTCCGCCGCCGTATTCAACTTTAATGTAATCACGGACAACATGATCGGTCTCAACCTTTTCTATACCTCTGTAGATTCCGAGTCCGTGCTCTTCATGAACGACGTAGTCGCCAATCTTAAGGTCGGCAAAATCGGAGATCTTTTCTCCGGTGTATTTTGATTTTTTCTTCTTTCTCTTTTTAACGTGTTCGGTGAAAATATCACTCTCTGCGATGACCGCAAACTTAATATCCGGATACTCAAAGCCCTTAAGTATCCTTCCGTAGTAGGTCATTATCTCGCCCGGTCTTAGAACTCTTCCGGGATCTTCACTGTAGAATGCGGTAACAAGATTATCGCGAAGATCTTCTACGATCCTCTTAGCTCTTGTCCTTGATCCGGACAGAATAAGAACCCTGTATCCGTTCTTGGAATAGTTCTTAAGATCGGACACAAGGGAATCGAAACTGTTATTGTAGGGCGCAACGCTCCTTGCTCTTATATCCCAGCTCTTTTCCGGAGTAAAAGGATTCTGGGCTTTGGGCATTGCAAGTGCCGAAACGAGTACTCTTCTTCCGTTTCCCATTCTGGCGATACAGTTATCTACAGAATAAAGGATGTCCATCTGTCCGGGAAGAACGTACCCCTTCTCGGCTCTGTGAGTCATACTCTCTTTAAATTCAAGTTCAACCGCGCTCGCGTGTTCAAAAACTCTCTGCGGCTCATCGATAAATATGCAGCTCTTTCCCTTAGGGAACATCTCCTGCATCGTAGCGGTATCTTCATAGAAATATCTGATATAGCTTTCGAGGTTTACCATGGAATGAAGCTCAAAGAGCTGTTCTCTGAGTTCTTCGGTAAGCTTCTTAAGCTGATGTGCTTCCTTGGTCTTAAACTCTTTTCTGAGAGCCTCGTATGCTTTATCCGTTTCTTCCTCAATCCTAAGCATTCCTTTTTCAAGGCGCTCGTCATCCAGGATAATCTCGGATGCGGGATAGATATCTATCGATTCAAGCTTTTCAAGTGATCTCTGCGACAGGATGTCAAAGCTTCTTATCGACTGTATCTCATCTCCCCAAAGCTCTATTCTGTATGGGTTGTCTTCCGTTAGATCAAAGACATCAACGATATCTCCTCTTACGGAAAATTCACCGGGTCCCTCGACCTGGTAGTTTCTTACATATCCCATTGATACAAGTTTTCTTGCGATCTCTTTTTCATCTATAGGTCTGTGCTTATCGATGCTTAAGATACTTTCCTTGATCACTTCGGGCTTTATCTGCGGGGACATGAGCGCTGCGAAAGTAGTCACGACTGTAACCGGGCGCCCCTCGAGAAGCCTTCTCATGCAGCGGATTCTCTGTCTTACAACTTCGTTACTGTGAACATCCGCCTGATAAAAGATAAGGTCTTTAGCGGGATAGACTGTGACATTCTTGTCGTAAAACTTGTAGTCTTCATAGATTTCTTTTGCCCTAAGATCACTGTAAGTAACGATGATCCTATACTTAAACTCAGCGCCGAGTCCGTCTATAAAATGAAGCTTCTGCGAATCAACACAGCCCGTCACCTCTGCACAAGCGAAGGGCTTATCGAGATACTCATTTATTTCATCAAATTCTTTAAGTTCCTTAAGAGGACTCGTGATTGCTCTCATTATTTCTTCCCGTTGTATTTGTTCATGGCGCTGTCCACGCCGTTTTCAATTATCTCTTCTATCGCTGCTACAGCTCTTTCTTTTCCTTCCTTAATAAGAACTGCTGCCTCTCCTTCAAAGTGACCTAGAACCCAGTTCACCATATCGTAATCCTTGGGTTTCTTGCCGACACCGACTCTGACTCTGCTGAATTCATCATGTCCGAGCTGTGCGATTATGTTCTTAAGTCCGTTGTGACCTCCTGCGCTTCCCTTAGGCCTTACTCTGATATTGCCCTCGTCAAGCTCAACGTCATCCGATATAACGATAAGCTCTTCCTTTGTGTCAACCTTGAAGTAATCGCATATAGGTCTTATCGCCTCTCCGCTGAGGTTCATATATGTGATGGGCTTGACCAAAATAACTTTCTGATCGCCGATTCTTCCTTTTCCGTATACCGCCTTAAACTTGGTCTCTGTAAGACCTATATTGTATTTGTCAGACAAGGCGTCTATAACATCAAAGCCGATATTGTGCCTTGTCCCGAAGTATTTCTTTTCGGGATTTCCAAGTCCCGCTATCACTATCATATTGCCTGTTTCCTCTTCTTTATTTCCAAATAGTCTTTTTAACAAACCCAACACTACTACAACTCCTCCAATATTACAATGATATAGGCGTCATAAGTCATAAATGCGTACATGCTTGCATGTTAAGCATTTTGACTTCATGACCCGAACAAATATGAGAAAAAAGCAATTTGCGTAGCAAATTAGCGGTTTTCGAATATTTGTAGAATTGCGAAAATGACGTGAGTCATGAAGCAATTCGTATATCATGTATGTGTCATTATTTCTATCGTAATATAATGCATATGCTGAATATAGTATAACAGCCAAAAGACGGATTTACACTTCCCTTTCAAACCTTTTGGCTATCGATAAACATATTTCCTCTTTCCTGCCCATCTATACTCATTTTTATGCATTCTTTCGTTAGTTAATTTACCTTACCAATCTTTTTTTGCGCAAAAGTAATGCACTGTGGCGTGCAATTCTCGTATCTTACATGCCTAGGTGCATTAATTACATATTCCAAAAAAGACTCTGGAATCTACATTACATGATTTTTTATGCCGATAAAGCTATACTTTATAATAATTTATTACTGTCTGATTCAAGTCTGCAAATTGGACACTTGTTCCCCTTAAGCTTTGTTCTCTCCTTAATTACCGCCTCCCATTCATGGCCTTTTCCACATTTCCAATGAATACGCTTATGACTTCCCCAAGTAACCATATCCGGAGTTAATCCTTCATTCTTTTGAGCGTCCCATTCATCTAAGATGTATTGCCTATCGTTTTGTATGCACCATGTTTCTAAATCGTTTACTCCTTTGATAGCTCTCTTATTTGTTCCAGAGCAATATGGACATCCATGATTATATGTACGGCTTTTTATCTCTGCCTCCCATTCATGTCCTCTAGAGCATTTCCACCATACCTTTTTGTGACTTCTATACGAAACTTTCTGCGGTGTTATGTCATTATTTTTTTCACAGTCCCATTCATCACACAAACTCAAATTATTTATAGAGCACCATTCAGCAAGTGATACTTTGTTTCGCATGACATTATTTCCTGTATTACATATTGGGCATCCTGTTCCATTCATTCGATTATATACTGTTGCAGCCCACTCATGTCCCATGGCACATTTCCAAAATATTTTTCCTTTATATGACTTGGGAATTTCACTTGGTTTTTCAGTATTCCTCCTGTAGTCCCATTCATCTAGTAATCTGTTATTGTTTTTTCTGCACCATGTCTCAAAATCATTTTCTCCTGTTATTATTCTTTGTCCGGCACAATATGGACAACCTAGTTTTTGAACAGTTCGTGTATTAATTGACGCAAGCCAAGAATGCCCTTTTTTACATTTCCACCATACTTTTTTTCTATTTCTGGCCGAAAAAGCATCTGGTGTAATGCCCTCGTTTTTTTCAACATCCCATTCTTCAATCAATTCTGGAAACACACTTTCTACACTATTATCCTTAAGCACATTCATATAGTACGATTGTATCGATAATTCATCAGCTTTCATATCAATAACTGGTATAGTGCCATGATCAGTAATAGTATTGATCATCTTAAACATTTCAGTAACAGCCCATTCAAACTCTACTGTCATATAATTTCCATGCATTGCCCTGAACTCAATAATATATATTCCGTTTTCTTTATAAATCTGCTCCTTATCTCGACTTTCTCTTAATCTTATTAATATTATGCCTTCAGATGTGATTTTCTTAGTCTTAAGCTGATCTTTTTTTATTTTATCTTCATCAGAATGCCACAACAAACCATCATATTCTATTGCAATATTGAAGCTGGGAATATATATATCCACTTCTTTTCCTTTGATTCTATATCTCTGTAACACCTCGTACTCTTGTCTTAAATAAAAAGCTACAGCCTGTTCAGGAAATGATGTTTGTGTTCGAGCGCATATTGGACAATTTGTTTTTTTCCCTACAGTTCTGCTATGAATTTGTGTTTTCCATTCATGATTCTTATTGCACTTCCACCATACATATTTCCCGCTAGCAAAAGAAACGTCTGATGGTTCTATATCATTTTTTTCATAATTCCATTCTTCTAAAAGATTATTCCTTCCGTTTCTTTTACACCATGATTCAAAATCATTAAATCCAGCAAGGATTCTCTTAGGTGGATTACTGCAATATGGACATCCCGCAGCTTTTACTATTTGTGTTTTCCCCTGTCTTTCCCGTACTCTAGCTGAAATAACAGAATCCCATTCATGTCCACATGCTCCAATCCACCAATACTTTTTATTGGCTCCGCCTTGAATAATCTCACTAGGTTTCAAGCCATTATTCTTTTTATAGTTCCATTCTTCTAGTAGATCTTCTCTACCATTATTCTTACACCATGTTTCAAAATCATTAAAACCTGTAAGGAGCTTATTTCCAGCACAATATGGACAACCTCTGTTATTTATTGTTCGGTTCCCTATATCAGCTTCATACTTATGTCCTTTTGCACATATCCATCCAACTTTAATATTTGAACTCGGAAAAACAAGATTAGGCATAGAAATATCAGCTCCAAATTTATTTACCTTACCTTTATTTGCAGCATAGTCCCATTCCTGTAATAAATCTTCTCTTTTATTCTTTTTACACCACGTTTCTAAGTCGTTTTCTCCGATAATTAGTTTTGCCAATACTTAATCACCTTCTCAATAATTATCCGCTTATAATTCGTTTCGATATAAGAAGTTCTTTTATTGTTTCATATTTTTTAGTATTGTAAGGTATTTCTAATAGCGGAATACTATGACTACTTGCATACTCACGCTTTAGCTCGTCATTTTTCTTCTGCCTTTCAAAGCTATACTCACCGCCAAATTCATCAACTGGTTTAAAATGCTGTTCTCCTTGGCATTCAATTAAATGTTTTATATTTCCCTTATTATCTTTTATGGCGAAATCAAATCTAAGCAAATTCTTTCCTGCTATCCCATACAAATCAGAAAAACTATATTCGACTTCATAATCAATTCTGTTCTCTATAAGCAGCTTACATACAATCCACTGAAACGAAGATATTTCATGGCACTTACAATATACATCACTCCAGTATCCATAATATGCATGGATGCCATACTCTGTTGGAGGGTATATCCCAAATCTATCACAGGTAACAAGCTGCTCCTCACCACATAATTGGCATTTGCATCTATACTGCTTGTAAACCTTTACCGTAGACCAAATTTTTTTATGTCGCTGTGAAAATCGATAATATGGCTGACTCTCCACATGGTCACTTACACAACATTCTACAAACAGTGACTCATACTGCATCCCAGTAAAATCAACATCATAATTCTTTGCATTTTCTCTTGGAATGGCAGCAATTTCCGCCTTTAACTTTTGTTCATTCTTGATAAGTTGCTTATTCCTGTAATCATTATATATATCACAATAGTACTCTGCCGGAATACATTCCGTTTTATCTACTAACACAACATTCTCTTGATTAGCGTATTTTTGTCTTTTACGATATGTTGCATTTTGAGCCTTATTACTATATGTATGCTTTGTGGAAATTGGAACAGGATATATACAGAATCTAGGCTTTAATGCAATAGTTTCCTCATTGAAATAGTGAATTTTCCCACACTTGCATTTGCACTTATAGTGCTTCTTCAACTTTAATGATAAAGAATCCAAATGCTGTTTTTCTATATGTATTTGCCAATTTAATCCTTGTAGTTTCGAAAAAAATGCTGTACCACATGAAGAAAAATCCTTATTACGCCATGCCGCATACTTCTCAGGATACTTATCACTAATACTTTTCAGCTCATCATGATATTGTTTGACTTTTTCTTGCAAGTCATTTACTTCTTCTAGCACCGACGCGTATTTCTCAGTTTGAAAATACTCTTCTCCTTCATCGAGTACCGTCAAACATCCGAACTTTTCATTGCATTGAATCAATGCTTTCACCTATAACAGCTCTAATAAACTGATCGATTTGATAAAACAAACTTTCCTTGTGATTATCCTATAATATGTTATAAAAAAGAAGCCTTCGCCCATGCATTTTAACGCCTTGGTTGAAAACTTCTTTTTAAATACGCACAATTATTCAGCTTTTATAATACAGGCTCTTCCTCGCCCTCTTCGACAGCGGCTTTATCGTAAGCCTCAAGGATCGTATCCTGCAGGACCTTTCTGGTATCCGAATTGATGGGATGAGCTATGTCTCTGTACTCGCCGTCCGTAGACTTCTTGCTCGGCATAGCGATGAACAAGCCCCTCTCGCCTTCTATTACTTTGATGTCATGAACAACGAATTCATTATCAAATGTAACAGATACAACTGCTCTCATTTTGCCCTGCTTGGTAACCTTTCTTACTCTGACGTCTGTAATTTTCATCGTGTAACCCCCTCTTGGTTAATCTGATCTAGAAAACTAGATTACATAGCGTTCATTATTTTCTACCACTATCTTGATGCCATTATCTTCTTTGTAGTACGAGTTCGCTTGGATCGTACCGTGGCTCTCTACAATGCAATTTTCTATATGCGTGTTGTCGCCGATATAAACATCATTCAAGATGATAGAATTCTTAATATAACAGTTATTGCCTACAAAAGCTCCTTTGAATATCACCGAATCTTCTATGGTTCCGTTTATGATACAGCCGCTGGAAATGAGACTGTTCTTAACGTTAACTCCGACGTTGTACTTGGCCGGCGGAAGATCTACTATCTTGGTGTAGATTCCGGGATACTCTCTAAAGAAGTACTCTCTTACTTCAGGTTTTAGGAAATCCATATTGGTCCTAAAATAATCATCAACCGAAGCAATGTTGTTCCAATACTCTTTTATCTTGTATCCGTAAATACGTTTCATATCCTTGTATCTTACAAGGATGTCTCTAACAAAGTCGTATCTTTCTTCTTCCTCAGCTCTTTCTATAAGCTCAATAAGCTGTCTTCTTCGGATAACGTATATACCGCAGGAGATTGTATTTGATCTTGATACAACAGGTTTTTCTTCAAAATCCTCAATCCTGCTCTCTTCGTTCATCCTTATCGTTCCGAATCTCTCGGTGTCAAAAGATGCCGGCATATCCTTACATACAACGGTTATATCTGCCTGCTTCCGGATGTGATATTCCAAAAGCTTACCGAAATCCATCTTGTACACACAGTCACCGGATGTTATTACTACATACGGTTCGTGGCAACTTCTGAGGAAATCAAGGTTCTGAGCTATCGCATCCGCGGTTCCTCTGTACCACAGGTTTCCGGACGCCTTAACTGCCGGTGTGAAAACATACAATCCGCCCTGCTTTCTTCCGAAGTCCCACCACTTTGAAGAACTAAGGTGTGAATTAAGACTTCCCGCATTGTACTGAGTAAATACCGCAACCGTCTGAATATGAGAGTTTGTCATGTTACTCAGAGCAAAATCTATGCTTCTGTAAAAACCTGCAACAGGCATCGCACATACGGCTCTTTTCTTGGAAAGCTCCTGCATTCTACTACTGCTTCCGCCCGCTAAAATAATGCCAATCGCCCTCATGTCAATCACCTGCCTTATCTAGTGTTCTTCCGCTGTCCAAAACACCGTCCGGATAATCTTCCGAAGATGTCTTTCCAAAGATCATGGTGTTCTTTCCGATGGTTACATTGTCGGGAATCTCGGATTTCTCTCCTATTGTGCAGATCCCCTCGCAGTAAATGCCCGGTTTTGTTTCGTTGGGCTTTTCTTCAAATGCACCAATGTGCACGTTGTTTCCTATCTTAACCTTCTCGGCGATTATACCCTTTTCTATGTTGCAGCCTTCCCCGATCTCTGTTTCGTTCATTATGATGGAGTGGCTGACCACAGTGTCTTTTCCTATCTTTACACCCGGACCGATGATCGAGTTATATACTTTACCGTATATCTCACATCCCTCGCCCGCTATACACCTTTCCATAGCGCTGTCGGGTCCCAGATACTGTGGCGGTTGAATGCCGCTTGAAGTATAGATCTTCCAATACTCTTCGTAGAGATTAAACTCGGGAACGATATCTATAAGCTCCATGTTGGCCTGCCAATATGAAGTAAGTGTTCCTACATCCTTCCAGTATCCATCAAATTCATAAGCAAAAAGAGATTGTCCCTTTTCCTTACAGTAAGGAATAATATGCTTACCGAAATCAAGTCCCGGAAGATCTTTATTGTCTATAAGAGCCTTTTTTAATACTTCCCATGAAAAGATATAGATACCCATAGAAGCTAGGTTGCTCCTGGGATGCTCGGGCTTTTCTTCGAAATCAACAATCCTCTTGTTCTCATCAGTGATCATGATTCCGAACCTGCAAGCTTCCTCGATGGGCACAGGCATAACGGCAATGGTAACGTCTGCGTTACTTGCCTTATGAAAATCAAGCATGGTCTCATAATCCATCTTATATATATGATCTCCGGAGAGGATCAGCACATAATCAGGATCATAGTTTTCCATGTATTCAAGATTCTGGTAAATAGCATTGGCTGTACCGGTATACCACTCACTGTTGGCACTCTTTTCGTAAGGCGGAAGCACAGTTACTCCACCGAAATTACGATCCAGATCCCACGGTATACCTATTCCAATGTGAGAATTAAGTCTGAGCGGACGATATTGTGTAAGGACACCCACAGTGTCCACTCCGGAATTAATACAGTTACTAAGCGGAAAGTCAATTATCCTGTACTTTCCCCCAAAAGATACTGCCGGCTTAGCCATATTGGCTGTCAGCACTCCCAGTCTGCTACCCTGGCCCCCTGCCAGTAGCATGGCGATCATTTCCTTCTTTATCATGTTCCACCTCATGTTGCAATTCAAGTCGTAAGCTCTAGTGTAGTTGAATCACCAAACCAGCTGTCTGTCTTTCATAAGAAAAAAGATACTTTTATATATAAAAGTATATCATTATTAAGCTAAATATGATACTGTTTTGTTTGTTTTTTCGCTTAATCCCTTCATTAATAATTTTTTGACTTTAAGTAAATAAGTGTTAGAATATATTCCGTTATATCTTTATTATTAATCAGAAAAAAGGAAACGAGGATCATCATGTACACTATTGATTTTAATAAGCCTGTCCACATCTATTTCATGGGAATCGGAGGCATTTCCATGAGTGGGCTTGCACATATTCTCATTGAGAAAGGTTTTAAGGTTTCAGGTTCTGATTCAAAAGAATCTGCTATGACCAGAACTCTCAGTGATAACGGCGTTACCGTTTTTTACGGCCAGTGTGCAGAAAATATTGAGAACTCGGAACATATAGATGCAGTTGTTTATACAGCAGCAGTTCACCCCGACAACCCTGAATTCATTGCGGTTAAGAATGCAGGGATACCTATGCTTACAAGAGCGGAACTGCTCGGCCAGATCATGAAGGAGTATAAGCTTCCAGTTGCCATTAGCGGAACTCACGGAAAGACAACAACCACTTCGATGCTTTCCAAGATCCTTCTTGAAGCAGGCACAGATCCTACTCTTTCTATCGGTGGCGTGTTCAAGGATATCGGCGGAAATATCAGAGTCGGAAGCTCTGACTTTTTTGTAACCGAAGCGTGTGAATACACCAACAGTTTCCTTAGCTTCTTCCCAAAGATCAGTGTGATTTCCAACATTGATGCAGATCACCTTGATTTCTTCAAGGATCTTGATGATATCAGACATTCATTTAAGAGATTTGCCGCTCTTCTTCCGGAGGACGGCACTCTTGTCATCAACGGTGACATAGACAATGTAGATGAGATCACAGCCGGATTAACTTGTGACGTGATCACATACGGTTCCAAGGATTCTTTTGATTACTATCCAACTGATATTACTTACGACGAAAAAGGTAACCCTTCCTACAAGGCTCATATGCCCGGAGGAAAAGTCCTGGATATAAAGCTTGCCGTTCCCGGCATTCACAACGTTTACAATTCACTTGCCGCCATTGCAGTAAGCAATGTTCTCGGAATTGACGAAGACCATATGATCACGGCTCTTTCTCTCTTTGGCGGAACAAGCCGAAGATTTGAACACAAGGGTGATATTCACGGCGTTACCATAATAGACGACTATGCTCACCATCCTACCGAGATCAAAGCAACTCTCACCGCAGCGCAGAATTATCCTCACAGTAAGATCTGGTGCGTTTTCCAGCCTCATACTTACACAAGGACAAAAGCTCTTTTAAATGAGTTTGCTGAAGCTCTTTCTCTTGCCGATCACGTTATCCTTGCAGATATATATGCCGCAAGAGAGACCGATAACCTCGGAATCAGCTCCAGAACTCTTCGCGACAAGATAGTTGAACTTGGCCATGAATGCAATTATTTTCCTACTGTTCAGGGCTTTGGAGAAATAGAAAAATTTCTTTTGCAAAATTGCACTAAAGGAGATTTGTTGATAACCATGGGAGCCGGAGATGTCGTTAAAATCGGGGATGAGCTCCTTGGTAAATAATACTTATCCACATATCCACTTTTAGTTTGAACTATATGTAAATCTTTTTCGGTGGATAACAGCCTACCGCCTTGTGCTCAGGTAATTATATCGGGCGTCAGCGCGGTTTGGCTGTTTTTTATTTTATCTCCAATAAATAATCCACGTTATCCACATTGTCCACAAGAAATATAAAAATCCCGAAATGCGCTCTGCTACTGGATTTCTTCGTCACTTTTCCCATATCTTTTAAAAAATCACCATGCTATAATCGAACCTGTGATGAAAAATAAAAAGCAGGTGATTATTTAAGATGATGGGGCGTGTAACTATAAGTCATAATCTTGGGGAGGATTCAACGAATGTTTCCAATATATTCATTGATGAATATATGCAAGATGCCAATGATGCGCAGATTAAGATTTATCTTTATCTGCTAAGAATGATGAATGCAAATTTACCCACCAGTGTTTCGGCTCTGGCAGATAAATTTAACCATACAGAAAAAGATGTAATACGAGCACTCAAATATTGGGAAAAGAAAGAACTGATCAGCTTGGAATATGATGCCATGGGTAATCTCACAGGCATCCACATGGAGGATATCACTTCTCCCGTGAAGGTTTCGGCAAGAAAGAGCGAAACCGTACTTAAGCCCGTTTCTTCTATCAAACATGAAGCTACGGACGGTGTTCCCGAAAAGCCAAGCTACTCTGCAGCACAGCTTCGTTCATTCAAGCAGTCTTCGGAGTCCAGCATTCTCTTTCCGGCAGAACAGTATTTCAACAGACCTCTTACTTCTACAGAGATCATGACACTGTTCTATATCAAAGATGAACTGAAGTTTTCCGATGATCTTTTGGACTATCTGATGCAATACTGCGTCGATAATCATAAAGCTGATTTCAGGTATGTAGAAAAGGTGGCTATAAACTGGGCTCAGCAAGGCATCAAAACGCCAAAACAGGCTCGCGTGGAAAATTACAAACGTGATCCCGAAATCGTCGAGATCATGAAAGCACTCGGTATGGAAAACAGCCCCACTGAGAAGGAAGGAAACTTTATCCGTTCCTGGCGTGGGGAGTTGGGATTTTCAATGGATATTATCATGGAAGCCTGCGACCGCACTGTTCTGGCTACACAGAAGAATCGCCTTAGATATTGCGACGGCATTCTTCGAAGCTGGCATGAGAGTAAGGTTAAAACAAGGGAGGACATTGCCAGATTAGATGCTGACTTTACCGCCGATCTTCGCAAAAAGAAATCGAAGGCTTCCGTGTCATCCATTGACAGCAAACTCCGCTCTGACGAATCATATATTCGCCACGGCGGCGCCCAGAACCGTTTCAATCAGTTCCAGCAAAATACATATGATTTTGCCGAGCTCGAAAAGAAACTTCTGGACAATTAAGACTCTTATTCGGTTGGGGAATCGGTAAGAGTTACACAAAAGCAAGCCCTGTACTTTGGTTTGGCGGCGGCACACAGCCTTCCCCAAAACACGTGCAGGGCATAACTTTGTGCTAAGAGGAGAATCACATGGCACTTTCAAATGCTCAATTTGATGAAATAATGCATGAATACGAAGAAAGACGCGCGCTCCACAGGCAGGAGCTTGAAGAGAGACAGCGCTACGTATATGATACCGTTCCGGGCTACAAAGAGCTCGAAGACAAGACTGCAACAGCCAGTGTTGACTTCGGAAGAAGACTTCTTTCCGGAGAGAGACTGGACAAAAGCGCTCTTAAGCGTGAATTAGAAGAGCTTGCACGCCAAAAGAAGACTCTTTTGACTGAGGCAGGTTTCTCCGACGATTATCTTGATATGGGTTATACCTGCAGTGACTGTAAGGACACCGGCTATATCGGTAACGAAAAGTGTCACTGTTTCAAACAAAAGATCATAGAAACTCTCTATGACCGTTCCAATCTTAAGACTCTGGCCAAAACAGCCAACTTCAAACTCCTCACGGACAAGTACTATCAAGGCGAGGATTTAAAGCGTTTTCAGGGAGCTGTAAAAGCTTCAGAAAAATTTATAAATAATTTTAACTCCGACTACCAAAATCTATTTATTTATGGTACAGTTGGTGTTGGCAAATCATTCCTGTCCACATGTGTTGCCAACGAATTGCTCAAAAAAGGGCATTCGGTTATTTATTTTAGTTCTTCGGGACTGTTTGAACTCTTGGCCGAGAACTCATTCGACTATCGTAACAAGCAGGAGCTTAAGAGTATATATGATGATATATACAATTGCGAACTGCTGATAATTGACGATCTCGGTACAGAGCGAACCAACAGCTTTGTGGCATCTGAGCTTTTCTCATGCCTCAACGAGAGAGATTTAAGAAAAAAGTCTACTGTCATTACAACCAACCTTTCTCTGGAAGAATTACAGGCAACCTATTCGGAAAGAATCTTTTCGCGAGTAACCAGCAATTACACGCTTCTTAAATTAACCGGACAGGACATTCGTAAAATCAAAAAGATTGCCAGAAAAGAAAGTGAGGATTTTCAGTAATGCCAAAAAGAGAAGAGAAACGTAAT
>JAEEGJ010007498.1_pt1 | contig 31228 bp, 11 predicted proteins | sample 8958761 | NCBI WGS metagenome assembly JAEEGJ01 (sample SAMN16246546, study PRJNA631951) | gut metagenome | biome: gut microbiome; feature: rumen; material: RS-attached | host: Bos | place: Iran: Karaj | collected 2018-10
CGGAACTCTTTGCCGAACTTTTTCAAGAAAAAGTCGGACCCATCGACAAAGTAGGGATTTGCGAGCCGAGGATTCCACGATGTATGGAGTACAAACTTTTCTTCCATATCCAAGTTGCAGACTTCGTCGCGATGGCTGTAGAAGTTGAGCAGTCCGTCGAAACCGACAGCCGTCTCTGTAAGTAGAAATGTACCTATTTCAATATCTTCCTGCAAACCGCCGGATGTGCCTATGCGAAGCAGATTTAGGGTTCGGTGCTCGTCTTTCGGGACGCGGCGTTTCAAGTCGATGTTGGCAAGAGCATCGAGTTCATTCATTACGATGTCGATGTTGTCGGTGCCTATTCCCGTTGCCAAAACCGAAATGCGTTTGCCCTTGTAGGAGCCGGTGTGTGTTACGAACTCGCGGTTCTGAACTTTACATTCTATGTTGTCGAAATGCTTGGAAACCAATGCAACACGCCCGGGGTCACCAACTAGAATAACATCATCGGCAAGCTGTTCGGGCAAAAGGTGAAGATGGAAAATGCTTCCATCGGCATTAACTATTAATTCTGATGCTTCGATTTGTTTCATATTCAAAAAAAGTTGTACTTTTGTAAAAAATGTAAAAGTAATAATTTTTGAGGAAACAAAAGAGAACTTGTCTTTTTTATGGCAAAGAATGTAATATTAGTACCGACCAACTTTTCAAGCAGGGCTAATTTGGCCTACAGGCAGAGCATTAACTTTGCCGAAAGAACCAAAGGCGATGTTTATCTTCTGCATGTCATACCACAGAAAAGCAATCGCGACAACCTTGACTATGAAATTGATATAATTCAGAATCAAGTCCTTAATCTGCTCGATGACTACGATGACAGCATAAGGCGCAGAGTACACACAAGGATAGAATATGGTGCCGTCAACCAGACGATTGTAAATGTTGAAAAAGAAATAAAGCCTGATTTCATATTCATGGGAAGCGATGCCGCCCGCAACGATCACAACAGGTCGATAACCCTAAAGCTAATTGACAAGATTTCATGTCCGATGGTTGTGTTTGCTGGTCGTTACGACAAGGTTGGCTGCGATAGAATTGTACTTCCTGTTGACCTTACAAAAGAAACCAAACAGAAAATAGACCTTGCCGTGAAGATTGCAAAAATTTACGGAGCAAAAGTTTATGCTGTTTCGGCAACTGGTTCACACGATGCAGAAACACTAAAGCAACTCGAAGGCAAAATGACGGAAGTAAAAGCCATATTCGACAAACTGCAAATCGAATGCGAAACTCGCCTTTTAAAAACAGAATCGCATGTGGAATCGATGGCAAATGCGGTAAATGACTTTGCAGATGACATTGAGGCTAGCGCAATAATAATAATGACTCATCAGGAAACCAAGTTGCAGAAATTTTTTGTCGGAAGCATGGCAACCGAACTCATCAAGAAGGCAAATGTCCCGATTGTATGCGTTAGTCCTAAAGAATTGAATAACAAATAATTAAGTATATTTATGAAAAAGTACAAAGGTATCATTATTTCGGCTGCAGTATGCATAATACTGTTGGTAATTTTCGGAAGTTCAATGTTTTATATCGTCAATCCTGGCGAAAGGGCAATTGTTTTCCGTCCTTTTGGTTCTGGTTTGGATACGACAAACATCTATAATCCAGGCTTCAATGTGGTTGCTCCGTGGAACGACTTCATCATCTACAATGTGAAGGAACGCAAGACCGAGGAAACCCTCGATGTCCTCGACAAGAATGGTCTTTCCATCAATGTTGAGATTTCGGTGCGTTTCAACCCGATTCCAAACAAGTTGCCGATCCTTCACCAGCAATTTGGCGAAGACTATGTAAATCAGCTCATTATTCCAGAAGTTCGTTCTACAGTTCGTCAGGTAATGGGTAACTTTACCGCCGAGGAAATCTACTCTACTCGCCGTGCCGAGGTTGAGCAGCAAATTGTTGACATGACAACCAAGAAACTGAAAGACAATTCAGTTGAAACAAAGGCCGTGCTTATCCGTTCAATCAACCTGCCACCGCAAATCAAGAATGCTATCGAAAACAAGTTGCAACAGGAACAAGAAGCTCTTGCATACCAGTTCAAGCTTGAAAAGGAAAAGCAGGAAGCCGACCGTAAGCGCATCGAGGCTGAAGGTGAAGCCAAAGCTAACAATATCATTAACCAGAGTTTGACACCAAACCTATTGAAAATGCGTGGTATAGAAGCAACATTGAAGCTTGCTAACTCACAGAACACAAAGACCGTTGTAATAGGTTCGGGTAGCGATGGTATGCCACTGATACTTGGAAACTAATAAGATAAAAAGGCATAAAAAAAATCCGCAGTTTTGCGGATTTTTTTGTTTTGTTCTACCGAAAACTCTTTGGTAACCAGACATTTTCGAGAGGTTGCGCATCTTTGAACAGCGGAGCAATTTCCTCATCGGTAAACCCAGCAATTCCACAGCCTATACGAGTTACAAGGAATTTGTATTCGGGATGCATCTTTGCAAACTCAATAAACTCATCAACATACGGCTTTATGGTTTCCACTCCGCCCTGCATGGTTGGAATTGCGTAGCATTGTCCCTGCAAGCCAACGCCTTGTCCCCATACTGCACCGAACTTGTCCATTGCGATTCGTGCCGCACCGCCACCATGTGCACCTGCGAGGTTGCTTCCAAAAACAAATATTTCGTTTGGTTCAAGCGAGCGAATAAAATCCGGTGTGCAACGCTCTGATTGTTTTTCTTTTTGTTCCATATCGATATATTTAGGATAATAGTTTGCTGTATCGTAAAACTTCTTCAATGTTTCCTTGAAATAATCAGGCAAAAGGCGCATAGCACTACTTACTATTTCCTGTGGTATGTCCTTGTAGAATGCTTCGGCTATGCCACCTGCGATGCAGGCCTGTGTGTCGCTATCGCCACCAAGCGAAACGGCAAGACGGACGGTGCTCTCGTAGTCGGTGCTTTCGAGGAAAGCGATGATGGATTCGGGAACTGAACCTTGGCAGGTTACATCGAATTCGTAGTCTGGTCTGATTTCATCGCAGGTACGGTCAAGGTTATAGCCGTATTTTGCTGAAATATAGTCCTTTATCTCTGCTTTACTTTTGCCGTTGCGAGCCAACCAGATAGCCGCTGCCGTTGCTTGTGCGCCCTTGATGCCTTCGGGGTGATTGTGGGTTATGCTGGCGGAGATTTCGGCAACTTTTTCAGTTTCTTCCAAGGTGTCGAACAGCCAGCCGACTGCGCTTACTCGCATTGCCGAACCGTTACCAAAGCTGTTGTATGGCAATCGTTTCCCCGACTCGAAAGTTCTTTCCGGTAAAAACAGCCACATGAAAAACATTCCTCCATAACCTGCATCCTGATTCAGCGAACCGTATTTTACCATTTTGTCTTCCAGCACTTTATGTGTATATTCTGCATCGTCCAATAGCCACTCTGCTACAGCCATAGACATTGCCGAGTCGTCGGTGTAGCGGCTTTTATTGTCAAACAGGTTAAACTTTGTTGTCTTGATGCTGTTGAACTCGTGTGATGAGCCAACGATGTCTCCAATAATTGCTCCTAACATAATTCTTAATTCTTTTCGTTAAACATTTTTAAATCATTAGCAATAACATATCTAAAATTGCTGAATAATTTAAGAGCAAAAGTACATAAAAAATAAAATCAGACCTTCCACGATTAAAACAAAATTGTCTAATTTTGCAACAAAATAACTCATCACATGAACTACGAACAATTATTCCAGCAAATCAGGGAAAAGAAAAGTTTCCTCTGCACCGGACTCGACTCCGACATTCAGAAACTGCCAAAGCATTTACTTGATGCAGAATCGCCAATCTTCGAATTCAACAAGCAAATCGTTGATGCTACCGCAAAATACTCGGTTGCATACAAGCCAAATTTGGCTTTCTACGAAAGCGAAGGCACCGCAGGACTGAAGGCTCTCGAAGATACCGTTGCATGCATTCGCAAGAATTATCCAGAAATCTTCATAATTGCTGATGCAAAGCGTGGCGACATAGGCAACACCTCGAAACTTTATGCCCGTGCTTTCTTCGAGAAAATGGACTTCGATGCCGTCACCGTGGCTCCGTACATGGGCGAAGATTCTGTTTCACCATTCCTGCCCTACGAAGACAAATGGGTGATTCTGCTCGCACTTACCAGCAACAAGGGATCTGAAGATTTTCAAATGTTCAACAACGGCGAAAAAAGACTTTTCGAAGAAGTGCTTACCAAGTCGCAGCAATGGGCAGGCAAGGACAAGATGATGTATGTCGTTGGTGCAACCAAGGCCGACATGCTTGCAGAGATCAGAAAGATTGTTCCCGAACATTTCCTGCTTGTGCCAGGCGTTGGCGCACAAGGCGGCTCATTGGAAGAAGTTGCAAAGTACGGAATGAACGACCACTGCGGACTTCTAGTGAATTCTTCGCGCGGAATAATCTTTGCCGATAATACCGAGAACTTTGCAAAGGTAGCAGGACAGAAAGCAGAGGAACTGCAAAAGCAAATGGAAGGATTGCTGAAAGCAAAAGGAATTGCATAGTTTATTGCTGTTTTCTTTGCCCCCTGCCATAAAGGCCTTAATGGCTTTAATGTCATAAAGGATTGGGGGCAAGGAAGACAAACAGCAACAAAGAAAATAACATAAAAAAGGCGGACCAAAATCCGCCTTTTCTATTGAAATCCTTTCCGCTTACTCTTTGGTAAACTTCAGATTGTGTACTTCTGTACCTGTTGTTATTCTGAGAACATAAACACCAGGAGCAAGAGTGCTTACATCAACGGTGTGAGCCGATTCGCCTGCTACGACAACAGTCTCGAAGGTCATTTCCCTACCGCTCAGGTCAACAACTGAGTATGAAACTACACCTTCGTAGCCAGTTACGGTAAATGTTGCCATGTCGCGTACCGGGTTCGGGTAGAGTTGAATTTCCATTGCTACCATTTCGTCAACTGAAGTGCAAGTTTCTACCGATACCGTTATTGTATCGGTGGTTTCACATTCGCCGTTGCTAACCGTTACCCAAACAAGATATTCTCCTGCAGACGGATAAGTCTGGGCGTAAGTGTTACCTTCTGTTTCGCCAAACCACAATACTTCGTCTTCGGTGTCAATGTTCAAAATGATTTCTTCGTTTACGCAAACAGAAGTATCGCTGATAGCAAATGTAGGAGCAGCCAATATTGAAACTGCAATAGTATCGGATGCTTCGCAGCCATATTCGTTGAATACGGTTACCGAATATTCGCCTGCTGCCGAAACCATTATCGACTGAGTTGTTTCTCCAGTGCTCCAGTTATACCAAGCATAACCTTCACCAGCATTTATTTCTGCTTCCGAATTTTCACAGACATCAATGTCGGTGCCAAGAGAAACTTCTGGAACCGGAGCCATTGTCATTTCGACAGATGCAGTTGCCAGACAACCGTTTTCATCGGTTACTGTAAGAGCATATACACCTGCTTCAGTAACAACAGTCGAATTTTCTGTTGATGCATTGCTCCATTCATACGAAGCAAAACCTTCTTCAACTATTATTGTCCTTGAAGAACCTTCGCAAATTGCCGGTTGTTCGGTTATAATTACAGTCGGGTTAGCATAAACAGTGATTACCTTTGTTGCAATGTCGCTACCGTCGAGGTTGGAAACAGTGAGATATACATTGTATGTTCCAGGTTCGCTGAATATGTGCGATGGGTTCTGCTCCGACGAAGTTGTTCCGCCGAAATCCCAAGTCCAAGTCTGCGGGAAATTGGTGCTGTTGTCGATGAAGTTGACTGTAAGAGGTGCGCAACCAGATTCCACATCGGCAGTAAATGCTGCAACTGGAGGAGTATTCAGCGAGTTGACATCAACAGCGCCATTGACTGCACATCCGTTGTCATCGGTTACCACAACAGTATAGTGACCATTTGTAAGACCTGTAATCTGTGCTGTGGTTTCGTTGTTGTTCCAGAGGATTGCGTATGGAGCAGTACCACCTGAAATTTCAACCGATGCAGTACCGTCAGCAACACCGTGACCTGATTCTGGAGTTGACGACATTACAAGTTCTGGCAGTTCGTAATGGCTAACCGTTACGACATCGCTTGCAGTACATCCGTTGTTGTCGGCTACTACTACGGTATAGTCGCCAGCTTCTGTTGCGGCGAACGACTGCGAACCAGCCTCGCCGTTCCATGTGTAGGATACAAAGCCTGCTGTTGCATTGAGTGTTGCCTCAACATTTGCACAAACCGTAACATCGTCGCCAAGGCTTACTGTAGGAGCAGCATTGACCACAAGTTCAGTATGGAAGGTATTCCCACAGCCTGTAGCGACATTTTCTACTACGAGAGTATATGTGCCAGCATTAGCCAAGATTGCGCCAGAAATCACAGGAGAAGCCTCTGTAGAAACAAATCCGTTAGGACCGCTCCACGAGTAACTCAATGATTCAGCACTTGAAGCGGTGAATGTTACATCGCCGCCTTCGCAAACTGGACTGTTGCTTGAAACTTCAACTGTTGGATTAGCATTTACAACTACTGTAATTGTGCTGCTTGCTTCACATCCGTTTGCTGCAACTACCGATGCCGAGTATATACCTGCATTGTCTGAGGTTGCATTCGAAATATTAATTGCTGCAGTAGATGCGGTGTATCCGTTAGGACCAGCCCATGTGTAGGTTACTGGAACATTCGAACTAGCAGATAGTGAAATTGATGCGCCTTCGCAGTATGCTGTAGCACCATCGATAGAAATTGTTGGAACATCACCATCGGCTGTTATTGTTACTGATGCATTAGCAGTACAGTTGTTTTCATTTGTAACAACTACTGTATAGTCACCAGCTGCTGATGCTGTAAATTCTGCTGTATTAGCAACGCCGTTATTCCACGAATAAGATGTTCCGCCGTTTGCAACAAGTTCTATGGATGTCATTGAACATGTCAATGTTGTTGTTCCGCTGTTGTTTGTAATTGTAGCAACAGGATTTGCACCAACAGTAACATTTGTGCTTGCCTCAACCGAGCAACCATTAGCACTTGTTGCAACTACATTATATGTACCGCTATTTGCTGGGGTTGCGTTAGTGATAGTCGGGTTCTGCATTGCTGAAATATATCCGTTAGGACCATTCCATACAAATGAAGTTACATCCGAATTTGCTGTCAGTGAAATGGTCTCGCCTGCACAATATGTAGCATCAACCGAAACAGTTAATGTCGGATTTGCATTGACTACTACCATTGTGGTTGCCTGTGCCGAGCATTCGCTTTCGTTAGAAACTGTAAGCGTGTATTCGCCAGCATTTTCAAGAGTTGCATTTTCAATTGTCGGGTTCTGCAAGGTTGATGTAAATCCGTTAGGACCACTCCAAGCGTAGGTGCCGGTTGCGGTTGTCTGCAATGCTATTGTTGCGCCTTCGCAGTAAGCACCGGTGTTCGATGCATTGGCTATAGGATTAGCATTAACAACTACATCGGTTGATGCAACTGCCGAACATCCGTTTGCTGTTGTTACGACAACCGAGTAGGTTCCAGCGTGGTTGGTCGTTGCATTTGGACGAGTAGTATTCTGCATTGCGCTGCTGAAGCCCATAGGACCAGTCCACTGGTATTCGGTTGCAATGTCGCTTGAAACAGAAAGTTCTATTGTTTCGCCAGCGCAATATGCACCAGTGTTAGTTGCATTTGCTGTCGGAACTGCATTTACAACTACGCAGTTTGTAATCTGCTTGCTGTCTGTTCCGTCCTGATTTGCAACTGTGAGCGAAACATTGTAGCTACCAGCTTCTGCGTAAGTGTGGGTTGGGTTCTGTACATTGGATGTTGTTCCATCACCGAAGTTCCAAGTCCACTGTGTAGGAGTATTTGTTGAAAGGTCAGCAAATACGACATCAGCACCGAGGCATATCGTTACATTTTCGGCATTGTTGACCGAGAAATCAGCAACTGGAGGAGTATTCATTGTTGCAACATTTACGATTGCAGTAGCATCACATCCGTTGCCATCTGTTACGGTAACGCTGTAGTTGCCACCTGCAAGTCCGCTGATTGTTGCGGTATTGCCATTGTTCGACCAGTTGTACTGGAACGGAGAAGCACCAGTAGGCGTTACGGTTGCTGTACCATCGTGAGAATTATTATGTGTTTCTGCTGTCGATGTTGTTACAAGTGTTGTTTGCGGATAGTTTGCAACCGAGATATTATCGGTAGCTGAACATTCGTTTGCATTGTAAACTGTTACATAGTAGTCGCCTGCTGGAACAGAAATAGTCTGGGTTGTTGCATTGTTTGACCAATGATAGGTAAGACCTGCACCAGCATCAAGAGTTGCGTTTTCGCCAGTACATACTGTAACATTGTTACCAAGTTCAATTGTCGGATTAGCATTTACAACTACTGTTGTGCTTGCTTCGGCTGTACAATTGTTTGCGTTTGAAACTACCAAGGTGTAAACACCTGCATTAGCAAGAGTTGCATTAGCAATTGTCGGGTTCTGCAAGGTTGAGGAGAATCCGTTAGGACCGCTCCATGCGTATGTGCCTGTTGCTGTTGTCTGCAATGCTATTGTTGCGCCTTCGCAGTATGCACCAGTGTTCGATGCATCAACCACAGGATTTGCATTTACAGTTACAACTGTGCTTGCATTTGCCGTACAACCAGCAGCGCTTGTTGCTACAACTGTGTACGAACCGCCATTTGTGGTGGCAGCATTTTCAATTGTTGGATTCTGCAATGCTGATGTGAATCCGTTAGGACCATTCCATGCAAATGAGGTTGCATCCGAAATTGCATTCAACGAGATTGTCTCGCCTGCGCAATATGCGCCAGTGTTTGATGCTGTTACAGTAGGTATTGTATTTACTACTACTGTTGTTGTTGCTTCTGCAGTACAATTGTTTGCATTTGTAGCAACTACGGTGTATGCACCTTCATTCGATACTGTTGCATTAGCAATTGTCGGGTTCTGCAAGGTTGATGAAAATCCGTTAGGACCGCTCCATGCGAATGAAGTTGCATTGGATGTTGCCGACAACGAAATTGTCTGACCTTCGCAGTATGCACCGGTATTTGATGCGGTGATTGTAGGAACAGTATTTACAACAACTGTTGTGCTTGCCTCGGCTGTACAATTGTTTGCATTTGTTACAACCACTGTGTAAGCAACGCCGTTTGTGGTGGCAGCATTTGCTATAGTCGGGTTCTGTGTTGTTGATGAGAATCCGTTAGGACCGCTCCATGCATAAGAAGTAGCATTGGATGTTGCTGACAAGGAGATTGTCTCACCTGCACAATATGAGCCAGTATTCGATGCTGTTACTGTCGGAGTTGTATTTACTGTTACCGTTGTCGTTGCTTCTGCTGTACAGTTGTTAGCATTTGTTACTACCAATGTATATGTACCTTCATTAGATGTTGTTGCATTAGCAACTGTCGGGTTTTGCAAGGTTGACGAGAATCCGTTAGGACCGCTCCAAGCGTAAGTTCCAGTTGCTGTTGTCTGCAAGGTAATTGTCTGTCCTTCGCAGTAAGCACCAGTGTTGGATGCGTTTGCTGTAGGATTTGCATTTACAACAACAACCGTGCTTGCTTGTGCAGTACAATTGTTTGCATTTGTTGCAACTACGGTGTATGAACCGCCGTTATTTGTTGCTGCATTTGCAATTGTCGGGTTCTGCTGAGCAGAAGTATATCCGTTAGGACCGCTCCAAGCAAACGAAGTAGCATCAGCCGAAACAGCCGACAATGCTATTGCCTGACCTGCGCAGTATGCACCGGTATTCGATGCGGTTACAGTAGGATTTGCATTTACTTCAACAACTGTGCTTGCTTCTGTCGAGCAACCTGTTGTCGGGTTGGTAAGCCTTACATTATAGGTACCTGCATTTGCAGTGGTCGAGTTTGCGATATTTGGGTTAGCAACATTTGCTGTATATCCGTTAGGACCTGACCAAGCGTAAACAGTTCCGCCAGTACCATTTGCTGAGAGTGTGATTGTTGATCCCTCGCAATACGGACCATTGTTGGATGCGTTTAGCGTAGGAAGTGCATTTACTGCGACAACCGTACTAGCCGAAACCGAACAACCAGTTGTAGTGTTAGTAAGTGTAGCGGTGTAAGTACCTGCATTGTCGCCGTCGGCATTTGCAATAGTTGGGTTCTGAACATTGGAAGTAAATCCATCAGGACCAATCCACGAATAAGCAGTACCGCCGTTGCCATTTGCATTAAGTGCTATTGTTGCACCTTCACAGTAAGGACCACCATTCGAGACATTCAATGTAGGCTTAGCATTTACGGTAAGGCTTGCCGAAGCGGTTGCCGTACATGATGCTGCGCTTTCAACTGTGATTGTGTAAGTACCAGAATTGCTTGCAGTAGCATTTGCTATCGAAACATTCTGGGTAGAAGCTGTGAATCCGTTAGAACCGCTCCACGAGTATGAGGTTGCACCCGAAACTGTAGCATTGATTTGTGCTGTTTCGCCAGCGCAGTAGGTTTCGGGAGTTGCAATCGAAACGGTTGGATTAGCATTTACGGTAATGTAATTGGTCTTGTTTTCGGTATCGGAACCAGAATCGTTGGTTGCTTCCAAAGTTACAGTGTATGTACCTGCAGTTGCGTAGGTGTGAGTTGGGTTCTGGTCGGTTGAGGTATTACCATCACCAAAGTTCCAAGCCCAAGATGTAGGATTATTTGCACTCTGGTCGGTGAATGTTACTGTAGCACCAGCACAAACACTTGTTGCATTGGCAGTAAATTCTGCATCTGGAGCTACTGCCATCTGAATACCCTTTACAACAATGTCATCGATTAATGATGCCGTTGTATTATTCGTCGTATTTGCTTGAACAGCAGTATTGGACCTCATAATCCATCTCAAATAAACATTAGCCTGATTGTTACAAGCATCCGGCAGTGAAATTCCATCAAGTACGCCTGTAGTCCAGTTGTTTCTTGCACAGGTTACATCAGTTCCTGATACATCTATCCAATTAGTACCGTTTAAACTATACTGTACCTTGAAATCTTTAGGAGCATTTCTTCCTCCAGCACTTTGTTTCGACCAGAACTTAATATTTTCGTAACCTGAAGTAGTAAAGTTTACTGTCCAATATTTTGTATCCCTACCATTTGACCAGTTTGTAGCACTTGCACATCTTGTTGATGCACCATTGGTATTATAGGTAGGATTACCAACACCTCCGCCAACGGTCAAGGTCTTGGTACGGTTTGCTAGAATACCAGTATCGGCAATTGCATCAGCACTTGTTGTCGGGAAGTTCCATTCAACAATTACCTCTGATGCGCGAGTTACTGTGATATAGCCAGTCTTGGTTTCGGTATTAGTTCCGTATGCGTTTGTAGCGGCAAGGCTTACCGAATATGTACCTGGAGTATTATACACTACACTTGGGTTCTGCTGCGTGCTTGTAGTAGGAGTACCGCCCTCGAATGACCATTCCCACGATGAAGGTGTCCTTGTTGAGTGGTCGGTGAAATTAACCGTTGCACCAGCTTCTACAGTGGTATTGTCGGCTGTAAAATCGACATCCGGAGCAATGTATTCGGAAGAAATGAGAATATCGTCAACCATAAATGCAAATTTATCATTTGACACACATTGTATTGCTACATAAATCGTCTGTCCATCATAAGCCGACAAATTGTATGTATATTGTGTCCATTCGGTTGGAGGCTCAATATAATTTCCTGCACTAATTTTTGTAAAACTCGAAGTATTATTGTTTGTAGTAGAAACTAATACTTTAAATCTTTCAATATAAGAACTGGAAACCGACTTAGCCCAGAACGAGAACGATGAATTACTACCCAAAGTTACTGCTGTTGACATCAGCCAGTCGTTGTTTGTATCAGTAGTTGTGCTGTTATTTCCATCAGTTGCAGCAAAACATATACCGCAACGATTACCTCCGTGAGCAGCCCAATTTTCACCAAGAGGAGGCTCCGTACGCGAAGCATTAAAAGCAATGAAAGAACCTGTGTATCCAGAATTTTCAAAATCAGCACCACTTATTCCCCATGTACCATAACCATCGCCATCGTAAGTTGTCCACGGGTCGAAATTGTCAACCTGAAAGTTTCTGCATGCTTCAAAATCCAGCGAGAACGCACTGACTGCACTCGGATCGTATACCTCAATGTATGCAGTAACAGTTTTTGTAGCGCTTCCGTTGGCATTGGCAACTGTAAGTGATACCTGATAAAGTCCCTGTGTAGAATAAGTAACAACAGGATTTGCACCAGTACTTGTCGATGGTGTACCACCTTCAAACGTCCATAATCTTGAAACAAGATCACTTCCATTTAAGTCTGACAAATCAGTAAATGTAACATTTCCTCCTATTTCCACCTGACGGATATCGGACGAGAAGTCAACAGTAGGAGGTCGTGAACCATTGTAGCATACAAACGGAAACATCGGATACTGTAAACTTGGATCTTCCAACAAACTAGCATAATCGCTCCAAGTACCACCTATGTAAACATACGCAGTATTGTAATCTCCATCCGAGTCATTGGTATAAGTAGCAAGTGTATCACCATTTGCTGGAGTACCAGGACGCTCGAATCCGATTGCAAAACCATCGTCAGGAAGATTTATTGCCTCACCAAAATCTACATCTATATAACCATCGGTGTTCATAGCTGTTACAACATTTGCCAATGGAATGGACGCTGTTGCAAGAACATCACTAGGAAGATCGTTTGACAACTTCCATAACTTGAATGTTACATTACAATCTGTACCATTTGTTGCCACTACGGGGAAAAACCTAAAACCAGTAATCTGATTATATGGTGATATTGATGCGAATTTTTCTGCCCAAGCAGTCATATTATAGTTGTTTGTTCCACCTACATAACCAGTAATGGCTGTTGAGGTTCCAAAAACATAATTGACAATAGAACCGCCGAACTGCGAAACCGTATCGCAGAACGAACCTGTTGGCGGAATTACAGTGATGTAACCATTCTTAGTAACAGTATTAGTTCCATTGGCATTGGTTGCCGTAAGAGTCACATCGTAGGTACCTGCGGTATTATATGTAATTCCTGTTGGTTCAGCAACCGTACTTGACGATGGTGTTGCTCCTGGGAATGACCATGAATATGAAACAGGATTGTTTACTGTATAGTTGTAGAAGTCAACAGAACTGCCTTCAAGAAAAGTTGTACGCGAAGCAGCAAAATCGGGCTGAGGTGGTTGACTTGCAAATGGATCGTATGGAGGACAAGTTGTCACACCTGAATTAGTTGGATCGAGCCAAGGTTTAAGTCTTTTATTATTTGCTGTACCATTCGACTCCCAATGGTAGTAGAATTTTCCGTAGTAATCCTGTTCAGTTGGGGAGGAACAAGATGCTCTTCCTCCAGTAAGAGTACCTACAATCAGACCATTGCTGTCGAACAAAGGAGAACCCGAAGAACCACCTTCGGTAACACCGAAACCATTGTCGTTTCGTTTCCACTGCAATTTCCAGTGGGCATTACTAGCAGAGCCAGTATAGGATCCCGATGCAGATGTTGTATATGTCGAAATCTTCTTTACATCACCAGCGGGATGGTGAATACCTACACCATTTGATGGAGCTGTATTTGCACGGTTCCAACCATTATAATACGGCTCGTAAGCTGCTGTTGGAGTAGTGTTGAGTTGCAAAAGCAACAAGTCGGAACCTCCAGTAATGCTTCCACTTGCTTTTTCAGTACAACCAGTAAGTGTTTTATAAGCTGGTTCACTAATATTAGGATTAGTACCAGAACCAGAAGCTTGATTAGCCGGCACTTCATATTTGAAATAAAACAGCCACCTTGAATATTCGGATGAAGTAGTTTGCCCTTCTCCACAATGGAATGCAGTAAGGAGATACGGTGTTCCATCGTTGTTTGTATTGTTAACAAGAGAACCAGTACACCAGCCCCACTGATTATTGGACAAAAGGAAAATCTCGGCGACGCCACGCTTTTCGTCCTGCCAGTTGTCACCTACAGGTGTACAGTTGACATCGACTTCACAAGATTCAGAAGCGTGCCAACCTGTAGTTTTAGTATGCATCTCTTCATAGTATCTAAGATGCGGTATGTCGCGATAAAAATAGCCAACACCAAAAATATGGAATGTGGTCTTATCGACATTTCCAGATTTCTTGTATGCAGGTTCATAATATTCTACATACAAGTTTTCTCCCTGGATAACTTCGATACCGAAAATTCCATCTTTTGGATTGTTCTCACTTGTGAACGCACCTATCACCTGCCTGCGATTTTCATTGTAACAAAACAACTTGCTACCTTCGGCAAGATGGAAATTCTCAAAACCGAGGTTAAGAGCTTTTGCTCCCGGAACCGTAACCTTCAATGTCCACAACCTTGCTCCCATTGGAAGCTCTGTCCATGTACCTGCGTTATCCATCGAAATGTCGGCATCGATTTCCACACCAATACGTGGAATATTATCCTTGCTGGCATTTTCCAAGTCCTCAGCAATTAAATGTTCTACATCAGGAGCCTTGAGTGTAATCTCATCGTACTCCACATTTATAAAGGAAGCGGGTCCTCCCTTTTCGGTTTTGAAAGTCCACGGCTTCCCGCCGTATGAAATTTGTGCGTTAAGACTGCTGCCAGAGCCTATCAGCAATAGCAATAAAGTCAGCACAAATATTGACTTAATGAATAAATTTCTGCTCATAGTATCTAAACTAAAAGTTATTAACAAATTTTAACAAAATACGAGAGGGTAAAAATACAAAATTTTTATACAGGTGCAACATCAACAGAATATATTATACAAAACCTATAATAATATAGATATAAAACACTATCAAACATATTATTTTTTGATATTGAACAAAAAAAAGGACGGTGTTCAACCGTCCCATATTGTTATCTGTTACATTAGCGGGCGCAATGCATTGCACCGCAAATTTATCTACCTATCACTATTCGTTTTACAACCGAACGTGAATCCGACAGAATTATTCTCACTGCATAAACACCTGGTGCAAAGGCAGAAGCATCTATCATAAGCCTATCTTCGGAAATATTGTCAAGTTCGTAAACGACCTGTCCAGCAAAGTTCACAATCTGAAGACCTTGCATCTGCTGACCATCAACGAAGAACCTGTCGGATGCCGGATTTGGATAAATGTCTATACTCTCATTGATGATGGATTCAATAGCATTCTGTTCCTCGTATTCCTTCTCTGTGGTCACGCAAACCTCATCGGACAGACCGAACATTCCATAACCGCAATTTATCTCAACAACATAGCAGTATTCTGTTTCATACTCGAGCATCATGTCGTAGAAAACAGTATCGGATGTGCTTGTTATATATTTGTCGTCCTTGTAAAGCGAATACGACTGAACTCCCTGAATCTTGCCCCAGCTCAAAACTACAGAATTGCCAACAGCAGTTGCCGTCACAACTGGAAGTTCGGAGCAACCGTCAGCCGAAATCCTTGCACACGCCGTATTTGATCTCTTTGAACCGCATTCATCGTTTCTGAAGTATGCAACAACCTCGTAGCAATTGTCGGTTTCTGGCAAAACAAGAGTATCCTCGAACATTGTTTCCAAACCATTATACAGGATTACACCAGTAAGATCATCCACATGTACTTCATAATGGTCAACTCCGAACAATTCGTTCCATTCGAGCCTTATGCGGTCGCCAAATGCGCGAGCTGTAAGCGACAACTGAACATCGCACGGGAAGGCAAGAATTTCGGCACAAGCAGTATTTGATGGATTAGAAACACAATCGGTCTCGCCACGCATAAATGCGCGGACATAGTAGCAATGATTGCCAACTTCTGCATTCTCTACAGAATATGAAGTAGTTTGGACTGTATCTATCGCAACATTTGATCCTTGTTCATAAACCAAATACGAAACACTTTCGTAGTCGCCAGCATCTACAGCATCCCAGCTTAAATTAACAACATGGAAAGTATCTGTTTCGGCTACAAGATTTTCGACAGGACTGCATGCAGGTGATGAAACTGCCAGCGACAAATTAAGCTCGGTATTCTGTGGCATATATACATTCGGCTTGAACTTAACGACAGCCGAATAATTACCATTTTCCGTTGCTAATTCGGTAACGACAACATTAATGCTTTCTCCTGCAGGAATAACACCTCCCTTTGTGTTGGTGCTTACCCACGACGACTTGCCACCAATTTCATATACAGCAATGTTGTTTCGTGCATTACTATTCTGGATGTTTGCAAGCAAAACATATTTATCGTCGTAAAGGTTCTGCGAAACGCAAATACCACCAGCCAACGATGACGGCGATGCCAACGATTCATCGTTTATGTAGTGTTCCATTTCGGCAATCTGCACACCATTCTTGTTAAGCTTGTATAACTTAGCAAACGGACCGTTATTCTCTGATACTTGCGAGAATGCCCACAAACAAGGTTCGGAGCCAGAGAACGCATCGTAAGCAATGCTGTATACATTGTCCATCGAGTACGACAACGGTATCATAGTCGGATAAGCAGTATTGTAGGCAACCAGCTTGTACAAGTTGGTCCAGTTTCCGATATACAGCAGGTCCTCTTCGGTGGAGTATGTGCAGTAACGGATTTGCAGGTCGGGGTCGTTAAGTGTAATCACATCTTCGAGGCTCTGAGTGTCCATATTAATGATGTAAATCTTGTTGGTATTGTCGGTTGCGAAGAACAAACCGTTTCCATACGACAAGTTCCTTACTCCGCCCACACCATCAATTACAAATGTTTCGAGATAGCCGTTATCTGGCGAATACCTATTGAACTCGCCAGCTCGCCTCCACGATGCCGTATAAATGTAGAATCCATCGGTTGCAATTGCCTGTTCGGCATTGCTGTTGGTTACAATAACCTCATCGGCATACTCCCACATCTGGCTATTGCTACGTGGATGCACTGCCCTGCCGTTATTTGTGAAATTCGACTCGATAACCGAACTCCAAGCCAACGGACCATCACCCGAGTTGCTAAGCTCCACTACAACCTGACGCATCACATACGGATTTGTCTCGTATGAATCATCCGACATCGAAACATTGATTTCAGGCTTGAACATAGATACATTGTACTCGCCTCCGCCCGAAACGCTGTCGCAAATAATATTGTAGCCAGGCTTCGAGAAATGAACAACAGGATTTGTCCTTTGTATCATAATCAGGTAGCTACCATCATTCGAAGTAGTTACCGTTGTTCCTTCTGATGAAACTTCAACGTCTGCAAGTGGCGTTGTACCATCGCCTTCAGTAACGATGCCGAACAAAGCAAATTCGGTTTCAGTATTTACAAAGGTAACATTTGCCGTGACAATACTGTCGCAACCGTTGATTGTAGTAAAGAACTGGGTATAGTTGCCAGTAGCAGTATATGTTTCCTCGTTCCAAACAAATGTGCTGTCGTAAACAATAGTATCGAACGAAATACTGTATGACGGGTTAACTGTCAAGTTCAAAATCTTTTCTTCGCGGCAGGTATCGCCAACACCAACAAGCGCGATTGTATATGTGCCTGTTTCGGTCAATACGAGAGTCTGTCCTTCAATGGCCTCGCCATCAATCATCACAATGACATCCTCCTTTGCAATAGTAAGTATTGCAGAGTCGCAAACTGTAGTGTCCTGCGGAATGTAGAATGCCAAATCCTTTACCTTGACTTCCAATGTATCGTAGCATGCGCCTAACTCATAGGTTCCGACGGCGATATATGTACCTTCAGTAAGCACTGCTAAGTCTTCGTCATACATAATCTCCGCTTCCGGATTTGTAACATTGTACCAGTTCAATACCTCGTAATCGGTATTTATGCCAACGCGTGCGGTATCGGTGTTGCAAAGAACATCATCGGTGCTGATAGTCATATCCTGTCTTTCTTTGACGATGACATTTACAGATGCCGTACGGCTTATGTTGGAAGTACGACCAACCATATTGATAACTTCAGACTTTGCAATCTTCTTGAAGCCCATTGCGGTAGCAGGTTCGTCCTTCGGATATTCCATCATCCGTGCGTAGTTCACATTAAGCACATAAACCGTATTTGCATCCTTTTCGGTTGACGAAAGCATAACGGGAAGGTCGTACTCCAACGCGAAATAGAACTTGTCGTAATTGCTGAGTATATTGCCCAGTTCGTCCGCAGACGGCAAGTACATATCGTCAGCAGCAAGCATTTCAGGAGCCTGCGACCATTCCACTTCCTCAATCTTCGAAAGCGACATCAGCAACAGACTGTCCTGCTCAACATTCGCAATCATATATCCCGTTTGATAATCATACATAGTGATTTCTGTATTCTTGAGCATCGAATATCCAGTTTCACCAAATGCCTCACCGGGGATTAAATAGTCGCCAATTTCATATTCGCCATACATGCGTTTTCCGCCGCAGGCAACTTCGTATGTGGAAGTTCCCACTGGAGGAATCACATTGATTCGTGAACCTGTACCAACCGTATCTTCTTCCAAAGTCCACACATATTCGCCTCCGTATGCACCGGGACGCTCGACAGTTGCAAGTGTTGCCGTTTCGCCTTCGCACAAAGTTGCATCAAGTGCTGTTGCTGCAAGTTCTTCTGTATCATAAATACCCAAGAAATTGTCGTAAACTATAGCAGGACAAGCTCCTTTTTCTGGAATAGTAATATGGTAAATATACTCGCCTGGCATCTGTGGGGTTCCTGAGAGGAAATCAATCCCATCAATATTATCAATGCCCAAGCCTAATTCCTCTGCTGTAAAAGTTTCAGTACCGTCAAGGCTTTCTACGGTTATGTAATATTCCCCACTAATATCCTCCATCCTTATCCTGTCCAAATTATCGCCAAGGTTGATTACCTGCGAGAAACTATCGTCTGTGAAAATCCTTGTGCGCTTCGAAACGTCAATTGCACCGCTTAAACTGCTGCCGCAGCCATAAATTGTATAAGAATAGTCGTACTGCGAATTGTAGAACGGACGTCCTGAAAGCGTTAGCTGGTTGTTTGCAGTATCGTATTCGGTATATATACCTTCGGGAACGGTGTATGTTGCATTTTGAACGGAGAAAACAACTGGCTCCATAAGTTCTCCTTCGCAAATCTGCTGGTCGGACTCGCCGCTTACAACGGTAATAGGAGCAGCCTCGTTTGCCGAAACTACAATAGGAATAGATACGGCAGTACATCCCGTCACCACAACTGTTATGTTTTTGTCGGCAACAAGCGAAGGAATGTAATAATAATTTGGACCAAATAAAGGATTCTCTTCGCCATCTAACCATGAATATGTTAGCCTATCCAAACAAGCTTCGTAGCCCTCATCGGCATAGCACGAAAGCGTAAGTTCACTTCCCAGGCAAACGGAAGTGTCGTTCAGCCTTACATGCTCAGGCGAAGGCAATACATTAAATTCAAAATTCTGCGTCTTTTCGCATCCATCAAATGTAATTGTAAGCGTAAGATTAATCAAACTATCAGACAAAGCTCTGCTTGCAAAAAAGTCAATTGGAATCCTGACGGCTATGCTGTCGGTACCTATTTCATCGATTTGCAGTTCTGGCTCCACCGACCACTGATATATTGCCTCACCATAATTTGGAACCGGCATTATCAAGTCGAAACCTTCGCACAGATCTGGCGAGTAGGGGTAATCTGTCACTATTCCCTTTGTCACTTCTATCGGGCGGGTAAAAGTATATGTTGTGCTTGTTGTATCTACTATCGTAGCTACAATTTCGGCAGGCCGTGGTTCGTCAACACAACTTATCGTCAAGTCGGCTGTTATACCCGAATCGCTTTGTGCCGACCACTGAACTTCACCTTCAACCTGTTCTGGAGAAATTCCCAGAGATGAAACTTCCATCACATTCGGGTCGTTCTCGCCGATAAGCATAGGTGCAGAAACAAGTTTTGTAAGCGTAAAGTTTTCCGTACCAGCTGGTACAGGGTATTTGCCGTCCGTGTGAACCCATTTTACCGAACCAGCAAAAATGCCGTTGCCAACAAGTTCACGGCTAGTCTTGCCAATAGCGGACAAGCTGTTGACGCCTTCGGAAATATTCCACTGCTGACGGTCGTAGTAAATGCTGCTTCCTTCGTTTCCAATGCTTGGGCAAATAAAACTTGAAAGGTCTCTCAAGTACGAGCCTATCGCGAGGCACGAATCCACAACGATATTTGTGCCCGAAAATACAAAGGCTGCAACATCTTCCTGCTCGGCACCACTTGGGTTATTGGCGCTAATCATCGAAATAGAGTTTACGATTCGCGTATCCTTGGCATTGGAAACGAATCCGCCGCTATGCTTTGTCACAATGTTTCCGGCAACTATACAGCCGTCGATAAGTGTGCCGTCAGACGATTCGCCAACCAAACCTCCAGCATTTTCACCACTTGAAATATCTGTATATACAACACAATTCCTTATTGTTGTTTCCTTTGCATTGTCTATAAGTGCTGTATTACTGCCATAAGTCGAAAGGTTGGATATTTCTGCGCCATTGGTATCATAGAACAAACATTTATTGTTGGTATTATTTCCCCAAGTTATGGTGTAACCACCGCCATCAAAGTGACCATTGAAATAAGGTACTGCTCTTGATAGTTGTAATGAATTGCCAAGTCTAAAGTAAAGCCCATAGCAATAACTTTGGTAAACACTATCTACTCCCAGTTCTTCAAAGGCGCTTCTCGACGATATTATGATTGGATCGTCGGCTGAAGTACCTCTTGCACGATGGACAGTAATTGTGTAAGTTTTCGAAAAGCCCTCACAGGTTGCAGTAATTGTAACGTTTGAATCCGTTTCTGGATTCGTCACAGTAGCCACACCGCCACCCGAAGGCACCGAAACTATATCGGGATGGGACGATACCCAAGTTACTCCTTCAACCTGCGGAAGTATAAAGTCGGATATTACCGAAGTCATATACTCGCAACGGGACCTTCCCTCGGACATTAGGATTATAGGCAAACGAGCAAGCTTGTTGCGTGCATCGTTGGTGTCAAGTCCTGCAGGCAAAGGATAAAGGTTTTCGGCAAAATCCCAGTCGCCTGGAAGTTCGTCGGCCAATTCGCTGCCTACCATTTGCCGAGTTGTACGTGGAGATCCGCCTGTATTGAAATTAATTCGTAGCGAATCGACTCTTATTTCGGTTATTTCAGAATCGAAGAAATCATCTTCGTCGGCATACGGAGAGATTAAATTTTCCGTATAATCATTGTAATAGTTATATTTATTTATAACCCTACCTACTTCTATATTTCCAACGGTTATACTGTTACCTTCCATACAATTAACACCAGCAATGTGTCCGGAACTCTTTATTTCTCCATAATTTGCACAGTTGGAAACTTCGCCCTCTATCTGATATGCAATTCCCGCAGCAGCATTTCCGCCTTCAATATAGCCTGAATTAACGCATTTTTCTACCTTGACCAATGCAGCATTTTCGCTTGATGTGTTGTATCCAGCAACAATACCGGCAGCTACACCATAAGTATACATGTCGTCTCCGGTGATAGCCTCAACATCACCATTGTTTACAGCATTTCTTATGATATTATCAAGATTTGGAGAACCATCGCCCTCCAACATCCCGACTATACCTGCCGAATATACGTAATAATCGGAATTGGCATTTATTACATCCGCATTGTTGGTGCAGTTTTCCAATATAAGCGAATAAGCCTTTGCAACAATGCCACCCGACACCGTACTGCTGCCCTGAGTATTTATGTTGACATTGTTGGTACAATTGATTATTCTTGAATTCTGCGAATAGTTGACAATCCCCGCAACACCTGCGCCTCCCAGCGAAATTGAACCAGAACCTAGTGTAGCACAATTTATAAGCCTCGATTCCTTTAGCAGACCGCAAATAAGTGCGCCGTTGTTACCCGTGAATGTGCCATCAAGTGTAACTGTACAATTGCTTATCGTTGAATGGTAAGCCTCGGAACATAAAATTGCCAGATAATTTTCGTTTGTTTCAGTGATGTTGCTTGCATCCACATCACCATTGACAACAATATTAAGACTGTCGATTTTTGCATCTGATATATACGGGAACAGACCGCAGAACGAATTTGCCACCAAATCGTTGGTGCTAACGGTTATTGTATGTCCGCCGCCGTTTAAAATACCCGAAAAACCATTTATCTGACTTACCCTTACAACATTGGTGGAACCCTGTTGTGCCTCGATGTCGGCAGTGAGCCTGAAGGAAAGACCTGCGCCGCCGTTTTCAATAGCTACGCCCTTGTATGAGCCTTGACCATTAGACTGACTGATTGCCCCAGCAAATTCGTTGAAATCGCTGAGCGATTCTATAAGAAGCGGATTTTCGGGAACTCCGAGCCGTGGCAAAATTGTAATTTCATACGAACGGTACAATGTATCGCCTACATGTATAGAAAGCGTCTTGGTAACTTTTTCCGTATCATGCTGCCACAAGTCAATATCTATCAAATTGCCAGTAACCGGTACGCTGTCAAACATCCAAGAAACGCCGTCGGCAGAACCAAGCGTAATATCACTGCTTACATTATTTATTGTCTGGTAGTTCTCGCTGTCGGTAGCTCCAAGGACGAAAGGCGTTGTTGCCAGTTTCACAAAGTCGTGGTCGGTAACGGTTTCCACAGGAATAGGATAACGACCGCTGTTCAGAATCCATTTGCTGGCATCAAGACCAGTTCCCGATATAAGTTCGCTAGTAAGAAGACAATCAATGTTATAGTCGTTACCCGAAATCGGAACTATCTGCTTGTCGGTATGGTTATTCTCGCCACTATAAGTTCCGTCATGATAATAACCCCCACCTACTCCATCCGAAAGCATCAGGTAACTTAAATTTTCAGCATCGTTTGCAAAGGAAGCACTGGCCGGAATAATGATATTATTTGCGAAATAGGTTCCGTGTGTCATTTCTACCAATGGATTATCTCCGTAGTTGGCGCAATCGGTTACTGTCGATTGCGAAATATTTCCCGCAATACCGCCAGGTTCGGAATCTTGACACGTAAACGAAACATAATTTGCACAGGAAACTATTGTTACAGAATCTGCTTCACCGATTATACCTCCAACAGCACCTTGGTCGGGGTAACCAGAAATGTTGCCCAGATTTGTACATGAACGTAAAAGCAAACCCGTACCGTCGCCAACAATACCTCCGGTATTCAATCCTACTTGACCTGACTGTATTTCTATATCGGCCATATTTACACATTTGTAGAATGCTGTATTTGCGGCTCTTGCAACAAAACCTCCGCAATATCCCATATCTTCGGGATAAAAGTAATTATATATCTGACCGCTTACAGTGCAGTTGGATATTACCGACGAATATGCGTATGTTGCAAGAGCGCCAGCATAACCATATCCATCTACAACTATATTGCATACAAGATTCAGATTACAAATAGTAGCTTCGGCTATCTGAGTGAAAAAACCTGCCATATAACTATTATAATCACCAGGTTCGTATGTAAAAGTTATCGTATGGTTTCCACCGTCGAAATGGCCGGAAAATTCTATTGGATTCCAAGCAGAAGTTACTACAATATCAGAATCCAAAAGAAAGTATTTGTTAGTATTTGGTGTCTCTGCAAACGCCAGAAGGTCTTCCTCGTTGCTAATACGAATTGGATTAGTTTTGGAGCCAAGTTCATCACCTCCAATGCCAATCATTAGGTTCTTGACAAGGTTGTTGCGATAAGCATAAATTTCGACTTCCGAATTGGGGAAGCTCAGCAATGAAACATTGCCGCCCGAAATCTGCAACGAACTGCTTTCGGAATCCCAAGCCACGCCATTTGCCGTGCTCACAGTAAAGTCCGATGCAACATTAGCTACGCAATCGGTAGAGCTCAACATCATAGGAGAGGCGGCGAGTATTGCAGCGTTGGTATTGGCAACAGCTGCCGGACGAGGATACAAGCCTGCGGTTTCGGTCCAGTTGGCATTGCCGAATACCGAACCCGATATCAACTCGGCTGTAGTCTTTGCCTCAAAGCCCTCTGTAAAAGTCTGCTGTATCGGGTATTCTGCTAATATTGTATTCTGATGGTCGAAATAGCAGTTGTTGTATATAACCGCTACACTTGAAGGATTGCTATACGACTCGGCGAGCAGACATCTGGTTGCTGTTCCATTATCAATTATCGGATAATAATTGGAATAATGGCTATTGATAAAAGTTGAAACAAAGCAGTCGGTAACCGTAGTGCGCGAATCGCACTTTGCAATTCCGGCAATATCACAAGTATTGAACTGCGCATTCTCAATGTCGACTGTCAGCATACACAAGCTTCCCGAAATTGAAGTACGCGTGGCCTGTCCGACCATTCCTGCAAAATAGATTTCTGTCATTTCTCCAGAAGCCGACAATTGTCCGCTTACGGTGACATTTGATATTGTCGAGTTGCTTGCCACAGCAACCAATCCCGAAACATTGGAGTAGCCGTTGGCTGTGAAATTCAGATTTTCAAGATTCAGGTTCTTAATGCAGCCGTTCTGCAGATTTGTGAACATAGCCACCTTATCGGAACCGACAATCACCATCTTCAAAATCGAATGGCCACCACCGTCATAAGTTCCCGAAAATGGTTTGTTTCCGTAGAAATCGCCGATAGGCACAAAGCCGTCGGAGAATATCTGCGATTCAACAAGGTCAATGTCCGCTGTCTGCAAGAAAAATTTCCCCGAAAAAGGGTTTCCTGCGTTAACAGAATTTGCAAAATTTTGTAAATCCTGGTCGGATGTTATAAGATACGGATCGGATTCGGTTCCCGAACCACTAAACTGAGCCATCACGCTACTGCCACACAATAGCATGAGAACCAATAGGTTAACCAATATTTTTCTCATATATAGCAAATCAATATATGTTTTACAATCAAAATCAGTGCCAAAAAACAAGCACTAATATGTCAAAGCTACAAAAGTAGTTAAAAATTTTTTTCGCTGCAGAAGCAAATTGAAGAAATTAACAATTTTTGTTAATTTACTAAAAATCAACACATAACAATGTCGGCATTTGACAAGGAAGTTAATCCTTTAATCAAGTAGAGAAGAACCCTGCGCAAACATTGAAAATTTAGGATTGGAGCAGTGTTTTGTATTTGGCGGATAAAATCACCTTCGAGATTACAAATCCCGAAGGACTAAAGGACAAAAGGATAAAGTTACTATTGCCAACGAATTACATTACTATTTATAGTTATATTTTTTGATGACGACACCTTGGGCGTTACCGTCAAAAATACACAATAATGGGAAATTGCACATTCTCCATAATTATTAACTGTAACGTCTAAAACGTAAGAACCTCTTTTCTTATAAAGGCAATAAGCCGGTTCTATTCCATAGGTTTCTTCATAAATTAGGATTAATAACGTACTCTTATTAAAATCAACTTTTGACACTAATTCGTCTTTTCTTTCTTTACTAAGAAGAATTTGCCCCCACTCACCAACAATATCACCGGTTCCTAAAAGTCCATAATATTCATCTGTACTATTAATGACATAAACTTTATAATCTTCTAATTTTTCCCATAAAGGATATCCCCAAGCAATTTCTTTTATTTTGTATCTACTGGTGTGATGATCTTTTTCGCATCCCACAAATGCCATCACTCCCATCATTCCGACAAGTAGCGATATTATGAATATTTTTTTCATGGCTCAATACTTTATTTATATTTCGCCACAAATATAAGCATTGTTTTCGCTTGTGCAATGAAAAATTAGGTTTGTTGCAATATTTTGTGTTCGACGGATTGTTGCCATTGCAACGAGCTAAAGGTTGCTGCTTTGGCAGCGAGCTAAAGGATTGCAAATCCTTATTCTCTCAACTTCGAGATTACAAATCCCGAAGGACAAAAGGAGAAAAAAGATATTGAAAACAAAAATTTGAAATAAAATTACAATTTTGACGTTTTACAATCAAATCAACAAACGCAAACTCGTAAATACAAAATAAATTGTATCTTTGCAGTTTGAAATTCATTCTTATGAAAGAAAACATAGTCATAATACCGACTTACAATGAAATTGAGAACATCGAGGCTATAATCCGCTTTGTGTTTGGGCTAGAAACTCGATTCGATATACTTATTGTTGACGACGGTTCACCTGACGGCACAGCCGATGTCGTAAAACAGCTAATGACAGAATATCCCGAACGTCTTTTCATATTGGAACGCAGTGGCAAGCTTGGACTTGGAACAGCCTACATAATGGGGTTCAAATGGTGCCTTGATGCCGGCTACGAGTACATCTACGAGATGGATGCCGACTTTTCGCACAACCCAGCCGACCTGCAAAACCTATACAAGGCTTGCAAGGAAGGTGCCGATGTAGCCGTAGGTTCGCGATACAAGACAGGCGTAAATGTGGTCAACTGGCCGATGAAAAGGATACTTCTCTCCTACTTTGCTTCGAAATATGTACGTTTCATCACACGCATGAAACTGAACGACACCACCGCCGGTTTCGTTTGCTACAGTCGCAAGGTGCTGGAAACCATAAACCTAGACCACATAAAGATGATTGGCTACGCTTTCCAGATAGAAATGAAATTCAAGGCTTGGCTACACGGATTCAAGATAGAGGAAGTTTCCATTATCTTCACCGACAGGCAGAAAGGATCATCGAAGATGAGTGGCGGTATTATCGGAGAGGCTATTTTCGGAGTTCTGAAGATGAAACTACAGAGCATCTTCAACAAGAAAAAATACTTGGCTTAACATTAATCTAATCTTTCGTTCTTTACCAGGAACTTATGCAGGACTATCAACGCCCAGATTCTGTTGTATAGATATCCGTGCCCAGAATTGAACTTCTTTATAAGTTTCTGTACCTCGGCATATTTTACAATGTTGTACCTTGCAATAATGTCGCTGTTCAGGTAGTCGCTGATAAGATACGACAAGTCCGTTTGCAACCATCGCTCCAAAGGTATGGAAAAGCCACTCTTCTTGCGGTCGAAAAATTCCTTTGGAACATAATCGTACAAAATATCCTTCAGTATGAATTTTTGCACGCCATTGAAAATCTTGAACTTAGGGCTTATATTCAATGCAAGTTCCACAAGCCTGTGATCGAGCAACGGGACACGACATTCAAGCCCGTACTTCATCGATGCACGGTCAACCTTCACAAGCAAGTCGTCTTTAAGGTAGTAGCGAATGTCGAAAATTGCCTGGGCCTCCTCCGGAGTTAGCTTGCGGACATAGTTGGAATAATCCTGCTCAACACCAGCATCGACATAATTTCCATTGAGCAGCTTTATAAGCTCCAGTTCGCTGAAAAGATACTGCTCCTGCGAGAAAATATGGCTCTTGAGATGAGCTTTATTCTTATATTTAAAGATATACGATGCTCGTTTGTACCTGTCGGACGGTGATATGCTAAGTAAGTCGCCAATGAGTTGCTTTATTGGCTTCTTGCCCAAACTATGCATTCTTTTTGCCCAGATGTATGCACCATAACCATGGAAAAGTTCATCGCCACCATCTCCCGAAAGTACCATTGTAACATCGCGCTTTGCAAGTTTTGAAACCATCATGGTTGGGATAGCCGACGAATCGGCAAACGGTTCGTCATAGAAATCAAGCATATCGCTTATCAATTCCTTGGCATCGTTTTCTGTTACCGTATACTTGTGATGCGAAGTTCCAAGGTATTCGGCAATCTTTTGTGCATACTCCGACTCATCGTGCTTGCGGTCGGCAAAACCTATAGAGAAGGTATTCAGCTTACTGGTGCAAACTTTCGAAGCTATTGCAGTCACAAGACTAGAATCGATGCCACCACTAAGGAAAGTACCAAAAGGCACATCACTCATGAGCTGCATTTTAACCGACGATTCCAAAATTTCGCGAAGACGTATTTTTGCTTCGTCGTAGTCGGAAATCAAATTTCTACGGATTATGCCCTCTATGTCCCAGTATGTTTCTGAACGGAATCCATTCTCCGACACAATTCCAACTTCTCCGCTAGGAAATTTCTTTATGCTGGAATATATAGTGTCGGGTTCGGGTATGAAGCCTAAATTAAGGAAACCACTGATTGCTACATTGTTAAGTTGTCTACCATCGCGGATTTTACGGATTTTCAACAAGGATTTTATTTCTGATGAGAAAGCAAAGTTTTCTCCGTCCCAATAGTAGAAAAGCGGTTTTATTCCAAGTCGATCACGGAAGAGGTACATGATGCGCTCCTGCTTGTCGTATATGCAGATGGCAAATATTCCGTTAAGCTTGTTTACAAAAGTGATGCCCCATTCGGCAAAAGCTTCCACAACCACCTCGGTATCGCAATTCGTCTTGAGCTCTATATTGAGTTCAGAAGCGATTTCCATATAGTTGTATATCTCGCCATTGAAGACACATGTGTAACGCATAGAATGCGACTCCATCGGCTGGTTGGCATCGGTAGAAAGGTCGAGAATACTGAGCCTGCGGTGACCGAGACCCACATAATCATTGAAATAATGACCTTGCGCATCGGGACCGCGATGTCCAATGCTGTCGGTCATTGCCACCAGCTCTTCGCGAGTGGCAAATTCATTATGCTTTATAGAGTAGAATCCTGTTATTCCGCACATGCAAAAAAAATTTGCGCAAAATTATTATTTATTGTCAAAACAGAAAAGTCATTTATACCATTTTGCGTGGATCGACTGCCATATCGAAGTCTTCTGCCGATATAAAACCTGTTTTCAATGCAGCTTCGCGAAGCGAAATGTTTTCCTTGTGGGCAGTCTTGGCGATGATAGCTGCTTTTTCGTAGCCAATCTTCTCGTTAAGGGCTGTCACAAGCATAAGCGACATCTTCATGTATTCCGATACTTTTGCCTCGTTTATACGGATTCCCGAAACGCAGTTGTCGGTTAGCGAAACACATGCTTCTGCCATAAGATTTGCCGACTCCAAGAAATTCTTTATTATGAGCGGTTTATACACATTAAGTTCGAAGTGTCCGTTCATTCCGCCTACTGTTATTGCCGTGTCGTTGCCAATAATCTGGGCGCAGACCATTGTCATAGCTTCGATTTGTGTTGGATTAACTTTGCCTGGCATAATCGAAGATCCTGGTTCGTTTTCGGGAATAAGTATTTCGGCAAATCCGCAACGTGGTCCGCTTGCCATATAACGCAAATCGCCAGCTATTTTGGCAAGACTTACGGCGAGTTGCTTCAGTGCGGCATGGGTTTCAACAATGGCATCGTGCGAAGCAAGCGACTCAAACTTGTTTGGTGCTGGAACGAACTGTAATCCCGTTTCGGCAGAAATATGCTTGCACACAGCCTCGTCGAAACCTTTCGGGGCATTTAGCCCAGTTCCTACTGCCGTGCCGCCAATAGCAAGTTCCGACAAATGCGACAAACTATGTTTCAATGCTTTAAGTCCATGGTCAAGCTGCGATACATATCCCGAAAATTCCTGTCCGAAACTTATAGGCGTTGCATCCATGAAATGGGTACGTCCCGTCTTGATGACATTGGCAAATTCTTTGGATTTTGCATCGAGAGCATTACGAAGCTTTTCGACAGCAGGAATGGTTTTCTTTTCAATTACCTGCTTTGCAGCAATGTGCATTGCGGTGGGGAAAGTGTCGTTTGATGACTGGCTCTTGTTCACGTCATCATTAGGATGCATGACTTTTTTCGCATCGGTAAGTTTTCCGCCCGAAATTACATGAGCACGGTTAGCAATCACCTCGTTAACATTCATATTGGTCTGCGTTCCCGAACCAGTCTGCCAAACTACCAGCGGAAACTGGTCGTCGAGCTGACCATCAAGAATTTCATTGCATACTTTTGCAATTAAATCCGATTTATCTGACGACAATTTGCCAAGTTCCTCGTTGGCTTTTGCTGTTGATTTTTTCAGCACGGCAAAAGCTCGTATTATTTCTATCGGCATTCGTCCGCCTATCCTGAAATTCTGGAACGAACGTTGTGTCTGTGCTCCCCAATATTTGTCGGCAGGAACCCTTACGATTCCCATTGTATCTTTCTCATCGCGATATTCCATTGTATCTTTTTTTAGTTTTTCAGTTGTTTTTCTATTTCCCACCAAACTCCATCAGGTATGTCTTGATGAATTCGTTGATTCCGCCATCGAGCACAGCCTGCACATTGCCGGTTTCGTAGCCAGTGCGCAAGTCCTTGACAAGTTTGTATGGTTGCATGACATAGTTGCGAATCTGCGAACCCCACTCTATTCTACGCTTTTGTCCTTCGATGCGGTCGCGTTCCTCCTGCTGCTTGCGCAGTTCGAGTTCATAAAGCTGTGATTTTAACAGTCGTAAGGCATTTTCACGGTTTTTCAATTGTGAACGCGTTTCCATATTTTCGATGACAATGCCTGTAGGTATATGCTTTAGTCGCACTGCAGTTTCTACTTTGTTGACATTCTGACCGCCAGCCCCACTGCTTCGGAAAGTATCCCACTCGATGTCGGCAGGGTTTATCTCTATATTAATGGTATCGTCAACAAGCGGATATACGAACACCGATGCAAACGAAGTATGGCGCTTATGTGCCGCATCGTATGGCGAAAGCCTAACAAGACGATGTACACCATTTTCGCCCTTCAGGTATCCGTATGCATATTCGCCCGACAAGCTCATTGTCAACGACTTAATGCCAACGCTATCGCCGTCCTGACGGTCGATAATTTGAACTTTGTAGCCGTTGTCTTCGGCCCAGCGAGTGTACATGCGGTAGAGCATATCAGCCCAGTCGTTGCTTTCGGTGCCGCCTGCGCCCGAATTTATGTTAAGCACGGCATCAAGCACATCTTCCTCGCTGCCAAGCATGTTCTTCAGTTCGAGGTTTTCAATCACAGAAATGCATTTGTCGTACTCGGCATCCATTTCGGTTTCGGTAATGTCGCCCGCCTTGAAGAAGTCGTACATAACCTCGGTGTCCTCGTACTTCGACGACACAGCATCGTACTCGACTATCCACTTCTTTACATCGCTGATTTTCTTGAGTGTGGCTTCTGCATTTTCGGGATTGTCCCAAAAGTCGCCTGCTTCGGTCTTTTTGTTTTCGGTTTCTACAAATTCACGCTTGGCATCTATGTCAAAGATACCTCCTCAGAGCCTCTACGCGCTTGCCGACTTCTTTAATCTTTTCGAGTGTTACCATTAAATTAATTTTTGTGCAAAAATAAAGAAAATTTACGA
>JAEEGJ010007501.1_pt1 | contig 31214 bp, 23 predicted proteins | sample 8958761 | NCBI WGS metagenome assembly JAEEGJ01 (sample SAMN16246546, study PRJNA631951) | gut metagenome | biome: gut microbiome; feature: rumen; material: RS-attached | host: Bos | place: Iran: Karaj | collected 2018-10
GTTCTGAGAACCATGCCACATCTGGATTATCCTTCCTGTCGATGTCAATACAGAGAAGATTAGAGTGGGTCACGAGGTTTTCTGCCTTGCGTGTAGGAGCAAATGTGCCTGAGATAGTGGCTTGAGGCAACTTTTTCTTCAGGCTCTTTTGCTGTTCCTCGTCTACAATGGAACGGATATGCTCTATCTGTTCCTTGTACTGGTCGCAGAAAAGGAAGTCGCGCAGAGAGATTTCTGTGCCGACGTTATCTGCGACGTTTTCGTAAAAGCTGATCTTTGTATCAAATAGATTCTTCATGATAATACATTTTTTTGGGGGTAAGGTTGTAGTTGTAATTGGGCTGAAAGTCCAGTATTATCAAGGGACTCCGCTACAACTTGGGTACAACTAAAAGCAAAAGTCCAGACCGCATGGGCGAACTTGCCTTGGTTGTACCTATGTTGTGGGCTTGCAGCCTTTATCCATAGGGGATTCCGCTTATCTACAACTACAACCATTACTATTCTTTTAGCGTTTTATTGACATATTGCTGTGAAACACCTAAAGCTTCAGCAAGAGAGTTCTGTGACTTTATCTTGAACTGCCTTTTGACCATCCGCAGTAGGTCGGCATTGGTCAGCTGTCTTTGTACAGTGTTTTGTTCACGAAGCAAAGGATAGATGTGCTCAATATGAATGCGTATAAAGTAATCGGCTACGCGGATGGCATAACGCATGGCATCACCTGTGATGACAGGCTCGCTCCAATGGTCGGACAGAAGATGAGCCATGATAGCCAGACGTGGCACATGGATGTTCATCTTCTGTATTACTCCACCGATGTAATCATCCTCCTCGGTGTCAGCTTTCATGTCGTTGGCATCAGCATATTCAGCATATAGTTGTTCTGCTTCATGGGACAACTGGAGTGTCAAGGGTTCCATGCTGAACAGTCTATCAATAATGTCGTGCCAACGAGTACGCATCTCCTGAGTCATCCGCTTGCGGTCGCAGCGTTTTACGAAATTTACCTTGTCTGGAAATACAAACAGAAAACGCTGAGTGAAGCCAGAGTCCATGAGCGCATCGGTGCCGAATGTCTTGCCGATAAGAGCAGGTTGGATGCCACCGATAATGCTCATGGCTGGGTCATCAACCAATTTGGTGTCCTCGGACTTGCGGTTGATAACGAAACTGACGTTCGACCAGATGGATAGCAACTGCGATATTTCCGCACTGGAACCATTCCCTCCCTTCGAGTAGCGACCGAAGGAGTCTATAAGGGATTTGAGTTCGTCGGCTACAATGATAATCATGTCACCTTGTGCAAGCAGGGCATTACGGGACTCTGGCGAACTGTCACCTGCCACTCGCTGATGGAAAACAGGCTGCTCACCCTCATAGTTTTTGTCTTCCCTCTTGTCATGTTCGTAAGCAGCCTTCTCTTTAATGTAAGCGGTAAAAGCGGTCTTATCCTGTTCACGGAGAGGGCTGGTCACTTCCTTCAGTGGCCCCGTCTTGTTGCGGCTTGGCTTACCAACCATACAGATGAAGTCGCATGGATAATTGGTATAAGGGTTCGTGACAAGTTGCACTTTCTTCCCAGCGGCGATGCCAGCAGTCAGAAAGCAGCTGGCCACGACAAATTCCTGTGGACAGCCGTAGGATTCAGAAACGGTTCGTATGTAATCCTGTACTTTCGACGATAGCCAGTCGGAGGGAAGGGTCGGCTCGGTGAACGTCTCAGTTCTTAGATGTTGCCCTTCTGCTGGCGTGTCAGTAGGTGGCGGTAGCAGCTTCGGTAGTGCGAGCGGTATCGATTGGTTTTCAGGTGGAGATGGTGGAGCCATTATTGCAGGTTCCACCTTCTCCACCTCAGCGTTGATGAGGGAAAGGAAGTCGGGTTGACCGTTTCCGTCAAAGGTTGTGATGGTACTCTCCATGCCTTACCCCTTTCCTTGTTTTACATCTGCGTTGTCTGCATTCATGGCGGAAGAGAACAATTCTTCTACTTCACGCTTGGAATAGAGGTTGCGTCGGCCAATCTTGTGTTTCTTAATTACGCCTTCGTTCTCCTTGCGCCATAGCGTTGTGAAAGTAATGTGCAGCTTGTCGCACACTTCTTCACGGGTTAACCACTCGCCTTCATCGTTGGAAGGCTTCTCATTCAGTCCGCGCTTGGTGCAGACCTCTTCTACAATTTCAGTGACAACCTGCCTGAGGTCATCCATCTGAAGCATCACAAAACTTCCTGTCATTTTATTCGATTTTTAAGTTTCATGGTGCAAAGGTACTGCGATGTCATGGGGTCACGCCTCGGCAAAAAACACGTCGATTTCTGCCGAGGTCAATTTAACAAATAAGGGGGGGCTTTTAACAAAGAAGCAGAAGAAACACTATTAAGAGGGGATAATTTTACAGAAACCACCGTCACAATTCGCGACACTGCTTCTAGATCTCGTAGTATGATATAAACGAGCGCACACAGTCCTTCAAGTGTAAGTTTCAAGGTCACCTGAAGGTCACCAATAAGAATTGAATAGGGAAGCAGTAAAAACAAAATGCATGAGAAAGCGGTACATGGGAAGAGGGCTAAGAAATTTCTTGAACTCTCATAAAGTCACGTCAGGTTTCAGAAAATAAAAATAGGTAACATTTGATGTTCTATGTTCACCTCATGTTCACCAAGAAAAGAAAAAGCACTTACAGAATCTTTGTAAGTGCTTGATTTTCAAAGTGGACCAGCTTGGGCTTGAACCAAGGACCTCCAGATTATGAGTCTGTTGCTCTAACCAACTGAGCTACAAGTCCAAGCGTGGAGTTGTGCTACCAGGATTCGAACCTGGAATGACAGAACCAAAACCTGTAGTGTTACCATTACACCATAGCACAATCCTCATAAAAGCGTTCGGCTTGGAATTGCTCGTTTGAAGGGCACCTTTTGCCGAATGCGGGTGCAAAGTTATGGCTTTATTTTGGATTTAACAAGAAGTTTTGAGGAAAAATGCCAAAAAGTTCCATTTTGTTTGCATTTTTAAAGAAAATATGCCTACCTTTGCATACGTTAAGATAATTTAGCATGTCGAAAGAGAAACCGCTGATACATAATAAACGCAGGAATAAGATCCGTCTTCATCACGAGGGTAAGCATACTTTGCTCTATGCGGGCTGCTTGGGTGCTCTTATTATTTGTTTGGCATGGTTTTCCAAGGAATCACTGTGCTGGGGCTCGTACATCATCATTGCGATCGTGTTGGGTGTGTATGGAATTCTGCTGAATTTCTTCCGTTGCCCGATCCGCATGTTCCAGGGACCAACGAACAAGTCGGTGGTGGCCCCTGCCGATGGTCATATTGTGGTGATTGAGGAAGTGGAGGAGACGGAGTATTTCCACGATAAGCGACTGATGATTTCCATCTTCATGAGTTTGACTAATGTACACGCGAACTGGATTCCATGTGATGGAACAGTGATCAAGGTGGCACATCAGGATGGCAATTACCTGAAGGCTTACTTGCCCAAGGCGAGCACGGAGAATGAGCGCTCGATGGTGGTGATCCGCACGCCACATGGTGTGGAGGTGATGGCTCGTCAGATTGCGGGTGCGTTGGCGCGCCGCATTGTGACGTATCCGAAGGTGGGTGAAGAGTGCTTCATTGATGACCACATGGGCTTCATCAAGTTTGGCAGTCGTGTGGATGTGTATCTGCCATTGGATAGCGAGGTGCTGGTGAAGATGGGACAGGCTACTGTGGGTGATGAGACTTTGATTGCGCGACTGAAATAAATAAGAGATGAAAAAGCATATACCTAATATCATTACTTGTTGCAATCTGATTTGTGGATGCATTGCAACTTATTCCGCGTTCCACCATAGCTATCAAGATGCATTCTTCTTCATCCTGCTGGGTGCCCTCTTCGATTTCTTTGATGGAAAGATGGCACGTGCGCTGGGTGTGAGTGGCAAGTTGGGTCTGGAATTGGATTCATTGGCTGATTGCGTGACCTTTGGTGTGGCTCCTTCTGCCATGATTTTCACGCTGTTCAACCATGTGGCATATCCTTCGTTCATGGGCAGTGAGTTCTTCTTCCGCGTGATGCCTTTCACGGCATTCTTGATGGCTGCATTTTCTGCTGTCCGTCTGGCGAAGTTCAACCTTGATGAGCGTCAGCACACGGAGTTCATTGGTATGCCAACTCCTGCGAATGCCATCTTCTGGGGCGCACTGATCTCGAGTTGTGAAGATTGGCTGACGAGCCCTCGTTTCAATGCCTTGTTCCTCTTCCTGTTCATGATTCTGTTCTGCTGGCTGCTGGTGTGCGAGGTGCCTATGTTTGCATTCAAGGGAAAGCTTGCTTGGTCAAAGGACAAGATGAAAATCATCTTTTTGGTGTTGTCCTTTTTGTTTGTGAGCTTGGGAGGTTTCATCTTTAGCGACACTTCTCATTGGATGGGTGTGTGTCGTGGTGTGGCAGCCTCTGTCGGACTTTATGTCGTGCTGTCGATTGTGGCATCATATTTGCCCAAGAATGAGGAGTAATGGAGAACGGACTCCTTTATTCTAAAACGGCTACATCAACATGGACGTACTCATAACATTCTTATTATTCATTGTTATCCCTGCGTTAGTATTCATCGGTATTGGCTTGTATCTGATCAGCCGGCTGGTGGGTGGCTTTGGCAATTTGCGTGCTCTCTATCGTCTTTTCTCTGGCAAGCACACCAACACGGCACGAGGAGGTTCTGCCAAATCGTCAGCATCGGGCAAGTCCTCGCGTACATATAATAATAAAAATGGTCAAACCCATACAAAAAATGCCCAAACAGACAGTAAGGTGTTTGGGCAAAATGAAGGTACGTATGTGGAGTTTGAGGAGGTCAAGTAATCATTTGGGTCTTACCTGACCGTCACCTTCAATCAACCATTTGTATGTGCAAATTTCTTCCAGTGCCATAGGACCACGGGCGTGAAGTTTCTGGGTGGAAATGCCGATTTCCGCTCCGAGTCCGAATTGTGCGCCATCTGTAAATGAGGTGGGCACATTGTGATAGACACAAGCAGCATCCACCTGCGCCATGAACTGGTCGGCTGTGGCACGATTCTCCGTGATGATGCACTCTGAATGTCCTGAACCGAAACGACGGATATGGCGGATAGCTTCCTCTGCCGATGCCACAGTCTTGATGGCCATCGTGTATGCCTGGAACTCTGTGCCATAACTCTCTTCAGTCGAAGGCTTGAGCAGGTCTGCTGGATAATTTCCTTGTAGTACAGCCAAAGCGGGTTCATCGGCATAGATGAGCACGTTGCTTGCCTTCAGTGGCTCGCATATAGCAGGGAGGTCGGCCAAACGGTCGGCATGAATCAGGGTGCAGTCGAGGGCGTTGCACACGCTCACACGGCGAGTCTTTGCATTGTTGATGATGCGCGCACCTTTCTCTGTGTCAGCATCCTTATCAAAATAAGCATGACACACACCTGCACCTGTTTCGATGACTGGCACAGAAGCCTCTTGGCGCACAAAGTCGATGAGGCGTTTGCTGCCACGAGGAATGACGAGGTCAACATATCCGTTAGCATGCAGCAAAGCACCTGTTGCCTCGTGAGTGGCAGGCAGGAGCGTGATGGCATTCTCGTTGATGCCGAATTCCTTCAATACAGATTGGATGAGGCTGACGATGGCGCGATTGCTGTCGTCAGCATCCTTACCGCCCTTGAGAACACAAGCGCTGCCTGCCTTCAGACAGAGCGAGAAGACATCGAACGTCACATTCGGACGTGCCTCATACACGATGCCGATGACTCCAAAAGGCACACTCACGCGCTTAAGGTCGAGTCCGTTAGGCAATGTCGAATGTTTCAGCACCTTGCCAAGAGGGGATGGGAGTGTGGCCACATTGCGTGTGTCACCAGCGATACCCTCGATACGTTCCTTTGTCAGTTTCAGACGGTCGTACATAGGGTTGGCAGGATCCATACGTGCCAGGTCTTTGGCATTGGCAGCCAAAATGGAATCGGTTTCTTGGATGGCTTTATCAGCCACAGCCAACAACACCTTGTTGATGGTGTCGTTGTCGAGCATTGCAAGGTCGATGCTTGCATCTCTCGATGCTTGGAATATTTCTTCTAACATAAGAATTCTGTGCAGGGGGTATTCGCCCTGTCATTCATAAGTTTAACCAGTATGTCGTCTCTCTTTCCATTGGCGATGATGACGCTGATGCCCGCAGCTGCCGTTTGTGTCGCCACATTCGACTTGCTCTGCATGCCACCACGTCCAGCCGTCGATTTCTTATCTTGGATGTACTCGTCGAGTGGTTTGCCTGGCTCGACCGTACGGATGAGCCGTGAGGAAGGGTCAGCAGGATCGCCTGTAAAGATGCCGTCGATGTTGCTCAAGATGATGAGAGCCTGAGATTGTGTCATCCGTGCCATCAGTCCAGAGAGTTCATCATTATCCGTGAACATCAGTTCCGTCACGGACACCGTATCGTTCTCATTCACAATGGGCAAGACGTTGTTCTCCAGCATCACCCTCATGCAGTTCTCCTGATTCGTGCGATGCTCAGTGTCGGAGAAATTCTCTTTTGTCGTCAACACCTGACCCACAGGGATTCCGTATTCCCTGAACATCTCAAAGTAGCGATTGATCAGTTTCGCCTGTCCTACAGCAGAGAAAAGCTGTCGCTGATCTACCGAGTCGAGGTCGTGCTGAATATGTTTCAGTTCGCTTCGACCACTTGCCACAGCACCTGACGACACAAGGATGACTTCGTGTCCCTCGTTGCGCAACCACGCAATCTGGTCCACCAATGCTGACATACGGGTCACATCCAACGACCCGTCCTTGCGCGTCAACACATTGCTGCCTATTTTGATAGTAAGTCTCATATATTATCCTCCTATTTTCGTATTCAATCCATATCGCTGCAAGATGTCCAGCGCATGTTGCTGCATCTTTTCCGACGGAGCTTCCATCGGGAATGCCTCTGGGTTGTACTTTGTCCCCAATCGGGCATGTTTGCCAATGCCTACATCATGATACACCAGCAAGTTCACCATTTCGGGCTTGGTGGGCAATGATGTCAAGAACTGTGCCGATGCCTCTAGATTCTCATCGTCTGTGTTGATCCCCACAATGAGTGGAATCCTGATCCAGAACTTCTTGCCCATCTCGCTCAGCATACGGATATTGTTCAGTATCTGTTCATTCCCCACATGAGTGTAAAACCTGTGCTTCTCGCTGTCCATCAGTTTCAAGTCCACCAAGAACAGCTCGCATCTCTCTGCCACTCTTTTGACATTCTTTTCCGAGCAGAACAACGTCGTATCGACCGTTCGATGAAAACCTCTTTTGCCCAATTCGTCCAGCACCTCACACAAATAGTCCGTGTGCATCATTGGTTCTCCTCCACACATCGTCACGCCGCCACGGCTTTCTTCCATCACCTGCCGTTCCTTCTCCACTACTGTCATCAGGTCTTCCATCTTCCATGCTTTGCCCGCCATCTCCAAGGCGAGGGTAGGGCATTCATTCGTACATTTACCACAGGCCACACAATGTCCCAAGTCTTGGATGCCGTCCGATGTCAGCACGAGGTTCTTCTCAGGACACGCCTCCACACAACTCTGGCACCCGATGCACTTCTTCTTGGTGTACATCTTCACAGGCTTGTCTTCAAACCCTTCAGGATTGTGACACCACACGCATCTAAGGGGACATCCCTTCATGAAAATGGTCGTCCTGATACCGGGTCCATCATTGATGGCAAACCGCTTAATGTCGAAAATCAGTGCCAACTTGTTTTGCTTTTGGCTGCAAAGGTAAGAAAAAGTTGGGAGTTAGGCGTCAGGAGTCAGGTGTTTTTTTCAAAAAAGCCTTACTTTGCCTCTTCTTTCTCAGAGGGTGTCATTCTCTGTCCGTGCAATGATTTCGTTTTGAAGTTGTTCGGTCATGTCGTTGAAGTAGTCGGAATAGCCAGCCACACGCACGAGCAGGTCTTTGTAGTCATCGGGCTGTTGCTGGGCATCGAGCAGGGTTTGTGTATCAACGATGTTGAACTGGATATGGTGTCCACCCATGCGGAAATAGGTGCGGATGAGGGACACGAGTTTCATGAGATCTTCATCGCGCTTCAGGAGTGAAGGTACGAAACGTACATTGAGCAGAGTGCCACCCGAGAGAGTCTGGTCGAGTTTGCCTAATGACTTGATGACAGCCGTCGGACCATTCGTGTCTGCTCCATGAGCGGGCGAAGTGCCGTCGCTGATGGCGAAGTGTGCCAGACGTCCATTGACAGAAGCACCACATACGCTGCCAAAGTAGTTGTGGCAGGTCGTGGAGAGCATATTGAGCTGCGTCTTTCCACCACGTGTGTTGGGATGTCCCTCAATGGCCTTCACCAGGTCATTATACACTTTCACTGCGATGTCGTCGGCATAGTCATCATCATTACCAAAGAAGGGCGTTCGGTTCATGATGAACTGACGCATCTTTTCGAATTGACAGTTGACAGTTGACAGTTGACAGTTGTCGCCTCTTCCCCAGTTGCTGGCAACGGCTTCGAGCAGTTCGTCCATCGTGAACTTCTTGTCTTCAAACACATGCTTCTTCAGGGTTGCCAAGCAGTCGGTGATGGTACCCAAACCTGTGCATTGGATATAGGTGGTGTTGTAACGTGCGCCTCCGCTGTAGTAGTCACGTCCCCGTGTGATGCAATCGTCGATGAAGAGCGAGAGGAACGTGGCTGGGGCATAGAGCGAGAACATGCGTTCGATGTAGTTGTTCACCGCCAGTTTCAGGTTCACGAAGTAAATCATCTGCTTGTGATAGGCATCGTACAGTTCCTCGTATGAAGTGAATGTGCGCGGGTCGCCAGTCTCCAGACCGAGCTTCTTGCCCGTCATGGGGTCAACTCCATTGTTGAGGGTGATTTCCAGAATCTTAGGAGTGTTCAGATAGCCCGTGAGGATGTAGGCTTCCTTACCAAATGCGCCCACCTCGATGCAACCCGAACAGCCGCCTTCGTTCGCATCTTCCTGTGTCTTGCCCTGACGTACCAGCTCCTTTGTGTAGGTGTCGGGGTTGAACACGGAAGGATAGCCATGTCCCTGACGAATCACCTTGGCACCAGCCATCACGAACTCGTCGGGAGTGACTTCCGACACATGGATGCTCAAACCTGGCTGCAACTCGTGCAGCTCTTCCTGAATCTCCAGAATGATATAGGAAAGTTCGTTCACGGCATTGTTGCCATACTTGTCGATACCACCAATGTTGATGTTTGTGAAGTCGTTGTAGGTGCCGCTCTCCAAAGCGGTGATACCCACCTTAGGAGGCGCTGGCTGGTTATTGAACTTGATCCAGAAGCACGACAGCAGTTCCTTGGCTTTCTCGCGAGTCATCGTGCCATCTGCGAGTCCCTTCTGATAGAAAGGATAGAGGTGCTGGTCAATATGTCCAGGATTCATGCAATCCCAACCGTTCAGTTCGGTCACTGTGCCAAGATGCACGAACCAGTACATCTGAATGGCTTCCTGCATGTCGCGTGGTGCATGGGCTGGTACCCAGCGACACACCTCAGCAATCTTCAAAAGTTCTTCCTTGCGTTGTGGTTCACTTTCTTCATTGGCCATCTTCTCAGCCAATTCTGCATGACGCTCTGCAAAGAGGATGGCGGCATCGCAGCTGATGTCCATCGCCTGAAGTTCCTGTTGCTTGTCTGTGGCTTCGGGGTCGTTGATGAAGTCGAGTTCCGACAGCGTCTTGGCAATGAGTGCTTTACAGTCGAGCAAGCCACGCTGGTACATCTTTCCGTCCATTGCCGTATGACCACCAGCACGTTGTTCCATAAATTCAGTGAACACGCCTGCATGGTATGCCTCTTCCCACTCCTTGCTCACGTGGCTGAAGATACGTTCGCGCTGGGTGCGTCCCTGCCAATAGGGGATGACCTCACGCTCGTAGGTGTCAATGTCTTCCTGCGAGATGAGGTAGGGTTGCAGTTCGCGGTCGTTGAGCGTGTGGAGGTCTTCAACGGTATGGCAAGTCAATTCAGGGAAAGTGGGTACCGCCTTAGGCATAGGGCCACGTTCACCCACAATCAGTTCGTCCTCACCGATATAGATGGTCTTCTTCTTGCAGATCTCGTAGAAGTTGCGGGCACGGAGGATGCAGTTGGGCATCTTGCCGTAGTTCTCCTTGTAGAATGCCGTTTCGATGAGCGCACGCTCAATGGTGAGTGTGGCGGGTGTGTCAATACTCTGTTGGCGCAGACGTTTAATACGTTCATTCATGCCCCCCTCATTTTCGGGGTACTGTAAAGCATAATTCATTTTGTTCAATATCAAATGTGGGTGCAAAGGTACGGAATTTAGATGAAAAGTAAATGACTTTTCACTTTTTCTTCGTATCTTTGCCCCATATTTATACAAAATGGAAAAAGCATTACGTGAACAGATTATCGCTTTGGTGAAGAGCGAGGTGGTGCCTGCTGTGGGTTGTACAGAACCGATAGCGGTGGCGTTGTGTGTGGCAAAGGCAACGGAAACCTTAGGGTGTGTGCCTGAGAAGATTGATGTGCTTTTGTCAGCCAACATCCTGAAGAATGCGATGGGTGTGGGCATTCCTGGTACGGGCATGATTGGTTTGCCCATTGCGGTTGCGCTGGGTGCGCTGATAGGCAAATCCGACTATGAACTGGAGGTGCTGAAGGATGTGACGGATGAGGCTGTGGAGCGCGGAAAGGCGTATCTTGCCGAAAACCGCATCAACATCAGCTTAAAAGAAGGCATCACAGAGAAACTTTATATCGAAGTGAAAGTGAGTGCAGGCGATGAGACAGCAGAAGCTATCATCTGCACCAGCCACAAGGACTTCCTGTCTGTGAAGAAGAATGGGACATTCCTCTACGAAAAGCCCTGTCAGCCGGAGAACGAGGAGGGTGAAGAGTGTTCGTGGCTGACCCTTCGTCAGGTGTATGAGTTTGCCACCACTGCCCCCATTGAGGAGATTGAATTCATCCGTGAGGCACAGGTGTTGAACGAACGGGCTGCAGAGGAGTCCCTGAAAGGCAACTACGGACATACCTTGGGCAAGACCTTGACCCGTCCGTTGGGCAAGGGCATCTTTGGCGACACCATCTTCTCGCACATCATCTCCTCGACAGCTTGTGCCTGCGATGCACGTATGGCAGGGGCGAAGATTCCTGTGATGTCAAACTCTGGCAGTGGCAATCAGGGCATCTGTGCCACCTTGCCTGTGGTGAAGTTTGCAGAAGAGAACCACAACACAGATCACGAACTCCTTCGTGCCTTGATGCTCAGCCACCTGACGGCCATCTACATCAAGCAGTCGTTGGGTGCCCTCTCAGCCTTGTGTGGCTGTGTGGTGGCATCTACGGGTTCCGCTTGTGGCATCACTTACCTGATGGGTGGCAATTACAAACAGATCACTTATGCTGTAAAGAACATGGTGGCGAACTTGACGGGCATGATTTGCGATGGCGCCAAACCTTCGTGTGCACTGAAACTCGCTTCAGGCGTGAGCACAGCCGTGTTGTCTGCCATGCTGGCAGTTCAGCACAATTGTGTGACCCCTGTGGAGGGCATCATCGAGGACGATGTGGATCGTTCCATTCACAACCTCACCCGTATCGGCAAAGACGCAATGGATGAGACAGATCGCTGTGTGTTGGAGATTATGACTCATAAAAAATGTGAATAAATAGGCAGATAGGCAGAAAAGTTGTAATTTTGCCCACAAAACAAAAAAACAGAAAGAGATATGGCATTGAAAACTTTGATTATGGGAAGCGGTCCTGCTGGCTATACAGCAGCGATTTACGCTTCGAGAAGTTCTTTGGAACCTGTGCTCTACGAAGGCATGCAGCCTGGTGGACAGTTGACACAGACGACAGAAGTGGATAATTTCCCTGGCTATCCAGAGGGTACGACAGGAACAGAGTTGATGGAAGACCTCCGCAAGCAGGCAGAGCGTCTGGGCACAGACATCCGATATGGCATGATCACCCAGGTGGAACTCTCCAAGGATGGTTCACAGCCCCACAAGGTGACCACCGACGATGGCACAGTGCTGGAGGCGCACACCCTCATCATCTCGACAGGTGCTTCTGCCAAGTATCTGGGTCTTGACGACGAAAAGAAATACGCAGGACAGGGCGTGTCTGCTTGTGCCACTTGTGACGGTTTCTTCTATCGCAAGAAGGTGGTGGCTGTTGTAGGTGGTGGCGACACTGCTTGTGAGGAAGCGCAGTATCTGGCAAGCCTTGCCAAGAAGGTGTATATGATTGTGCGCCGCGACGTGTTGCGTGCTTCTGATGCCATGCAGCAAAAGGTGAAGGAGGCTGAGAACATCGAAATTCTCTGGAACACACAGACAGAAGGACTTTATGGCGACAATGGTGTAGAAGGTGCCCACCTCATCGAGAACAAGGGCAAAGAGGGCGAACGTCGCTATGACCTGCCCATCGACGGCTTCTTCCTGGCGATTGGTCACCATCCTAACAGCGAGATTTTCCGTCCTGATGTGGAGGTGGATGCACAGGGTTACATCAAGGTGCAGCATCCTACCACAGCCACCAACGTTCCTGGCGTGTTTGCCGCTGGTGATGTGGCTGACCCTCTCTATCGTCAGGCGATTAGTGCGGCTGGCAGCGGTTGCCATGCAGCCATTGATGCATTACATTATTTACAGGAGAAAGGTATCGTATGAGAAGAATATTTGCACTCTTATTGACGCTATGTTGCATGGGTGTGGTGTGTGCACAACCCATGAAGCCTGTGAAGGTGACTTCGTCCTTCAAGGTGACTTCGAAAGACGAAGGTGTCCTCACGTTTGTGGCTACCATCGATAACGGATGGCACATGTATAGCACAGAGGATGTGGATGGTCCCACCCCCACCACCCTGACGGTGGAGAAGATTTCTGGAGCCCAGTTGGAAGGTGGTTTAACTCATCCAAGTGCACCCATCAAGAAGTTTGAGGAGATGTTTGGCACAGACGTATATTACTTCGAAAAGACAGCCACCTTCACCCAGAAAGTGAAGCTCTTGGGTGGCAAGTACGTCGTGGAAGGTTATCTGCGTTATGGTGCTTGCAACGACCAGAATTGCACGCCTCCCACATCTGTAGAGTTCAAGATCAATGGAGAAGTAACCTTGCCTCAAACACAAGACGAGGCAAAGAAAGAAGAGGTGCCAGAAGAAGTCCCTGAGGAGCCTCTGGCTGCCAACGATTCTGTGAGTGAAGAGCCTGTTACAGTTCCTGTAGCAGCTTCTTCGTCTATTTGGGCACCCGTCATCGACCAGCTTTCCGCTTTCGACAAAGGGGGCAACAGCGACACCTCCAACACCTCCCTGTGGCAAATCTTTCTCTTGGGATTGGTGGGTGGCCTGATTGCATTGGTCACGCCCTGTGTGTGGCCCATCATCCCTATGACCGTGTCCTTCTTCCTTAAACGAGGTACGACCAAGAAATCCACAGAAGAGGAGAAAGCAGCAGCAAAGAAACGCGGTATCCGTGACGCCATTCTCTATGGTATCAGCATCATCGTGATTTATGTGACACTCGGATTGGCCATCACAGCCATCTTTGGGGCTTCAGCCCTCAACGACTTGGCGACCAATGCCGTGTTCAATATCCTCTTCTTCCTCATGCTGCTCATCTTCGGCATCTCCTTCATCGGAGGTTTCGAGATCACGCTGCCCTCGAAGTGGAATACAGCTGTCGATAACAAAGCCAACAGCACCACAGGACTGCTCAGCATCTTCCTGATGGCATTCACACTGGTGCTGGTCAGCTTCTCCTGCACAGGTCCCATCATCGGATTCCTCTTGGTGCAGGTGGTCACTTCCAGCATCGTGGGACCTGTCGTCGGCATGTTGGGATTTGCCATCGCCTTGGCTTTGCCCTTCACGCTCTTTGCCCTCTTTCCCCAGTGGCTCAATGCCGTGCCAAAGAGTGGCAACTGGATGAATGTGGTGAAGGTGACGCTGGGCTTCATCGAACTGGCGTTTGCCCTCAAGTTCTTCTCTGTGGCAGACCTCGCATACGGTTGGGGACTCCTCGACCGTGAGGTGTTCCTCTCCCTCTGGATTGTCCTTGCCATCCTGCTGGGCGCTTACCTCATCGGTTGGATTCGCTTCCCACACGATGAAGAGGAATACGACGAGATGGGCAATGTGGTCATGCATCCCAAGACCTCCATTCCACGTTTCTTCATGGCACTCATTTCGTTTGCCTTTGCCATCTATATGATTCCAGGCTTGTGGGGTGCTCCCCTCAAGGCAGTCAGCGCTTTCGCCCCACCCATGAAGACGCAGGACTTCAACTTGGCTCCTGAACAGGAGGTGAAGCCCATGTTCACCGATTACGAAGAGGGCATGACCTATGCCAAGGCACACAACATGCCTGTCATGATAGACTTCACGGGCTATGGCTGCGTGAACTGCCGCAAGATGGAGGCAGCTGTGTTCACAGACCCCACGGTGGCTGATATCATGACCAACAAATACGTGCTCATTCAGCTCTATGTGGATGAGAAGAAAGACCTCCCTGAACCCATTGTTGTGAAAGAACAGGGGGACGGAGAATCACTGTTCAGTGTGGGCGTAACAGCAGATCTCAGTATCTCGACAAACACGAACAGCGAGCAGTATCAATATGAAAATGCCTATGACAGTAACACCCGAAAACTTCGCACTGTAGGCGACAAATGGAGCTACCTCCAGTCGCAGAAGTTTGGTGCCACAGCACAGCCTTTCTATGTGCTGCTCGATGCTGACGGCAATCCACTCGAGAAGAGCTATTCCTACGACGAGGACATCCCCAAGTTCCTCGCCTGGCTCAATAGCGGACTGACAAGATATCAAACTAACAACTAAAAACGAAAAGTATAAGTTACTTGCCATCTGACAGTGGAAACTTTAACTTTTAACTTTTAACTTAAATATATTATGTTATTAGACGGTAATCTTTATATCGCGCATTGCGACGATGGCCCCATCAACCTGGTGGGCAAAATGTGTAATCGTCATGGTCTCATCGCTGGAGCCACAGGTACGGGTAAGACCGTGTCGCTCCAAGTGCTTGCCGAGACCTTCTCACAGGCTGGCGTGCCTTGCTTCATGGCAGACATGAAGGGCGACCTTTCCGGCATCTCTCAGGCAGGTAAGACCTCTTCGTTCATCGAGAAGCGTAAGGACGAGTTCGGCGTGCCCAATCCGGAATACCAAGCCTGCCCCGTACGTTTCTACGACGTGTTTGGCGAGCAGGGCATCCCCATGCGCACTACTGTGTCAGCGATGGGTCCTCAGCTGCTGAGCCGTCTGATGGGACTGAGCGATGTGCAGAGCGGCGTGCTCAATATCGTCTTCCGCATTGCTGACGACAAGGAACTCCTGCTCATCGACCTCAAAGATCTCCGTCTGATGCTCGACTTCGTGGGACAGAACACCAGTCTCTTCACCACCGTCTATGGCAACATCTCTCCTGCCAGCATTGGTGCCATCCAGCGCGCTGTACTGGAGATTGAGAGCGAGGGCGGCGACAAGTTCTTCGGCGAGCCTGCCTTCAACGTGGAAGACCTCATTGACATGGAGGACGGCAAGGGCGTGATGAGTGTGCTCGCAGCCGACAAGCTCATGCTCAATCCGAAGCTCTATTCGACCTTCCTCCTTTGGCTGATGACTGAACTCTATGCCACCCTGCCCGAGGTCGGCGACATGGAACTGCCCAAGCTCGTGTTCTTCTTCGACGAGGCTCACATGCTCTTCGACGGCACTTCCAAGGCGATGGTCGATAAACTTGAGCAGGTCATCCGACTGATCCGCTCCAAAGGCGTCGGCATCTACTTTATCTCGCAGTCGCCATCCGACATTCCAGATACGATCCTCGGACAACTCGGTAACCGCATCCAGCACGCCCTCCGTGCTTATACACCCAAGGACCAGAAGGCTGTGCGCGTAGCTGCCCAGTCCTTCCGAGCCAACCCTGCTTTCAGCACCGAACAGGCCATCATGGAACTCGGCACGGGCGAGGCGCTTGTGTCCGTGCTCGACGAGAAGGGTGCTCCCACTATCGTGCAGCGTGCCAAGATCCTCTTCCCGCTCAGTCAGATTGGTGCCATCACCGAAGGTCAGCGACTCGACATCCAGAACGCGCTCCCAGAACATATCAAGGACTATGCCAACTACTTCGACCGCGAAAGTGCTTACGAAGTGCTCATAGCCCAAAAGGAGCAGGAAGATGCCGAAGCTGCCGCCATGTTGCGCCGTCAGGAGGAGGAAAAAGAAGCGGAACGTCTGCGCAAGGAGGAAGAACGCCTTGCCAAGGAACAGGAACGCCAGCTCAAAGAAGAGGAGAAGGAAGAAGAGCGCAGGAAACGTGCCGAGGCCATTGAAGCCGAACGCCGTCGCCGCGAGGAAGAGAAACTCCAGCGTGATGCAGAACGTGAAGCCGAACGCCAACGTCGTGAAGCCGAGCGCGAGGCAGAGTGCAAACGTAAGGAAGAAGAGCGCCTCGCCAAGGAGAAGTCCAAGTCCTCCAGTATGTGGAAGCGCACCATCTTCGGCACCCTCATCGGTGCTGTCCTTGGTAGCGTAGGACATCAGGTCGGCACCTCCGTCGGCAAGAAGATCACCGGCAGCTCCTCCAGCCGCAGCACCTCCTCTTCCACCAAGAAGAAGACCACGACCAAGAAGAGTTCCTCAGGATCCATCCTCGGCAGTGCTGCCAAGACCGCAGCCAACACCGCCACACGGCGTGTCACCAACGAAATCCTGAAGAATATTTTCAAGTAAGTAACATTGAGAAACGAAGAGAGGACGACCGCATTAGTCGTCCTCTCTTATTGTGTCAAGCCAACATGCTTTAGTAGGTGAGCACTGGCTCCAGTTCCTTTGCCTGCGCAATCATCTTCTCCAGTTCTGATACGCTGGGGACGCGGTTGCAGAGGTTCTTCTGGTCGTTCACCTCAACGAGTTTGGGCTGGAGGTTGGCAGCCACGCGGTGACGGAATTCCTTGACGGTGTCCACACCTGCAGCCTCGAGGAGCTCAGCGAACTGGCTGGCAATGCCGTTAATGCGGAAGAGGTCAGCGTGGTTTGCCCACTTGAGGATGAGCTTGGGGCTGATTTCAGTTGCTTCAGCCAATGCCTTGCGACCTGCTGGGGTTGCACATTTTTCCAGATACTCTTCAGTGGTTTTGATACCAGCTGCTTGCAGTTTCTCTGCATACACGGGACCGATACCCTCTACATCAATAATTTTGTAGGCCATAGTCTTTGTAAAGTTTAGAGTTAATACTAAAAGATGGTTGTCAATTTCAGGGGCAAAGTTAAGAAAAAGTTGAGAGTTGAAAGTTGAAAGTTGAGAGTTTTTTCATTCAAGGAGCATTTTTTTTTGAAAAAGTAACAATTCCTCATGAAAAAGTTGTACCTTCGCAAGCGCATAAGAAATCAGAGATATGTTGAAGTTGTATCCATTCCTGTTTGAGCCGAATCTCCATACGATTGTGTGGGGAGGCAAGCGTCTGCGTCCCTATAAGGGTTTGGAGGCGTCGGACGAACCGATTGGAGAGAGTTGGGAGGTGAGTGCTGTGCCATCGAGCACGAGCATTATCCGTAACGGAGAGTTTGCAGGGAAAGACTTGAACAGCGTCATCCGTCAGGCTCCTGCCCGTATTCTGGGTGGAAAGGTGGCAAGGAAGTATGGGGGAGCATTGCCGCTGCTGGTGAAATTCATTGATGCAGAGAAAGACTTGAGTATTCAGGTACACCCCAACGACGAGATGGCGAGACGGGAACATGGGAAGTTTGGCAAGAGTGAGATTTGGTATATCATCGATGCCAAGCCTGGTAGCCATCTCTATGCTGGATTCAAGGAGGAAATCACGCCAGAGGAATATAAGCTGCGCGTGAAAGACGGCACGATTGTGGATGTGCTGGCAAAACATACGGTGAAGGCTGGAGACGTCTTCTACTTGCCTGCCGGACGTGTACACGCCATCTGTGGGGGCATCTTGTTGGCAGAGGTGCAGCAGTCGTCGGATGTGACCTACCGAATTTTCGACTATAACCGTCTGGGTATGGACGGAAAGCCCCGTGAACTGCATACGGAACTGGCTTCGCAGGCGCTCGACTTTAAGGTGGAGGACGAGTACCGCACCCAATACAGCGATGTGGCGGGACGTGCCAACCGTATCATAGATTCTCCTTATTTCAGTGTGAGGGTGACGGAGATGACCACTGTCTTTCACCGCAACCTCATCAAGTACGACAGTTTCATTATCAGTATGTGCATCAAGGGTGACTGCCGTATTCGTATGCGCACGACAGGTGACGAAATTCTGTTGCGCGAAGGAAACAGCACACTCATTCCTGCCTCTATTGCCGACTACGACGTCATTCCGTTAACTGGTAAGACACGTATCTTGGATGCGTACATCGACAATAAAGACAGGAGTTTAGGAAGCCAAATCACCAGGTTCCTACATATTACAAGCAAATAAAGAGGGAAGCGCGCTTCCCTCTTTATTTACTACTTTCCTTTATACCATTCCTGCAACACATAAAATGCTTTTTTCTTCGCACCGTCGTCGCTGAAGAGACCTTTGCGGTTGTAGTATTGCTGAATGTCTGGGAGGACACGGCGAGGTGAACGGAAGTCCTTGAGAATCCATGGGGTCGTGCCTGCGAGTCCTTCAATCTTGTCAATCATGGCGATATTCTCACGATAGAGGTTCTCCTGGAACTCCTCTGTCCAGCGCTGGTTCTTCTCACCGTGGTAGCCAGCTTTGGCACCACCACCAAATTCGCTGATAATGACGGGCTTGTTGTAAGGAATCTCCCATTTCATCTTGGGCGCGTCGTTCACGTCACGATACCAACCGATATACTGATTGAAGCTCACCACATCCACGTATTGGTTCATATTGTCGTTGAGGCGGTTCACGTAGTTGGAAGCGCCTGTCACCTCCATTGCCATGGAGATGAGACGGGTGTTGTCCTGCGTGCGTGCATATTGAGAAAGTCTGCTCAGGAAGGAATCACGCTGAGGAGAGTGGGGCGTCTCGTTGGCAATACTCCAAATAATAATGTTGGCGCGGTTCTTGTCGCGTGCAATCATATCGCGCAACTGTGCCTGTGCATTCTCGAAAGTCTGGGTGTTTGTCCAAGCGATCGTCCAATAGACAGGAATCTCCGACCACACGAGGATACCCATGCGTTCTGCTTCCTTAATGGCATATTCGTTGTGGGGATAGTGAGCCAGACGCACGAAGTTGCAGCCCAGTTCCTTCGCCCATGAGAGGAGGGTGTGCGCGTCCTCTGTGGAGTTGGCACGACCGCCACCGTTAGGCTTTTCCTCGTGGATGGAAATACCCTTGAGGAAGATGGGCTTGCCGTTGAGCAGAATCTCCTTGTCGCGTGTCTCAATGGTGCGGAAACCAATGTCGTCAGTCAAAATCTCGCCGTTCAGCGTGAGGTTGACACGATAGAGCTTAGGGTTCTCTGGCGACCATAACAGGGGCTTGGCTGCGAAGTTCCAAGCGGCCTTTCCTTCTGCATCGGTTGTGAGGGTCTTGTTGATCTTCAGTTCAGGAATGCTCAGCGTCACCTGCTGTCCTGCTTCTGCCTTGTTCAGCTTGACCTCAAACTGTAACTGCTGTTGTGGGGTGAGTTTGTCACCTTTCTTCTGGAAGGGCTTCTGGATCTGCAGGGAGTAGTTTTCAATGTAGAGCGGAGCCACGTTGACGAGAAGCACGTCACGGGTGATACCGCCGTAGTTCCACCAGTCGAAAATCTGTGTGGGCACATCTTCTGCGTGACGCTTGTTGTCCACCTTCACAATGACGGTGTTCTCACCGTCCTTGAGCTGTTGGGTCACGTCGAAATTGAAAGGCGTGAAACCGCCGATATGGTGTCCCACCTTCGTACCGTTCACATACACGTGGCAGTCGTAATTGACAGCACCGAAATAGAGCAGGGTGTTGCGTCCTTCAGTGGGATGCCAGTCAAAGCTCTTCTTGAACCACACCGTACCCTCGTAGAAGAACAGGCGTTCGTCCCTTGTGTTCCAGTCAGACGGAATGGGCATGGTGGGAGAGGTGTCGAAGTCATACTCAATGAGGTCTTCGGGGCGCTGTGGCTTCGCATTGCGGAAGAAACCCCAAGAGGTTGGGTTCATACGGTAGTCGTAGTAGCCCTCCTCTTGCACATCGACGATGTAGTTCCATTCGCCGTTCAGCGAGGTGGTCTTACGTGCCAAGACATTGCCCAGCAAGGGGAGTGTGTCGGCCATCACGGAAATGGGGAGAAGTGACCCCAAGACGAGTGTCAATACAAGATGCAGTAATCTTTTCATGTTAGTAAATGATTAATAGGTTTGTGAATTTTGGGGCAAAGGTAGTGAAAAAAAGCGAAAAGTTAAAAGTGAAAAGTGAAAAATGACTATCTTTGCCAATAAAAAAGCTTGAAACCGATAGGTAAGAGAAGGAAATCTGTTGAGAATCCATGTGCTTTTTGGTAAAAAAATGCGCCTTTCAGTTAAAAAACTATAATGTACTGACGTGTCTATTTTACCTTAATAATCGGAAAAGGTCTAAAGAGGGAAAGAGAAATGAAATTAAGAAAACACATACACATGAAGAAAGGTCTTTTGTTATTTGTGCTGCTTTGTATGGTGGCATTGGGAGCCTTTGCGCAGGAAGCACGGCGATTTACAATTAATGGTAATTTGACAGATATCGATTCGAAAGAAGCGATGGAGCACGTGTCTGTGCAGTTGTTTACTGTGGCAGACAGCGCGTTTGTAGGAGGTACCATCTCCAACGAGCGAGGTAACTTCTCCGTGGATGTGCCCTCGGTGGGTACGTTCCGACTGAGGATTTCGTTTGTTGGATATGAGACGATTGAACGTGAGGTGACGCTGCGTCGTGAAGAGAATCTGGACTTGGGTAATATCCGTATGGCACCCGACGACCGTCTGCTGAAAGAAGCGGTGGTGTCGGCGAATGTACCGCAAGTGGTGGTGAAGAAGGACACCTTGCTCTACAACCCCGAAGCTTTCCGCACACCCGAAGGTTCGGCTGTCGAGGAACTTATCAAGCGCTTGCCAGGAGCGGATATAGACGAAGACGGCAATATCACCATCAACGGTAAGGTCGTGCAGAAAATTCTCGTGGACGGTAAGGAATTTATGTTGGGCGATATTGAGACCGCCTTGAAGAATATTCCTGTGAGCATCATTGAGGCGGTGAAATACTACGACCAGCAGAGTGACCAGAGCCGTATCACGGGCATCGAGGACGGCGAAAAGGAAACGGTGCTGGACTTCTCCATCAAAAAGGGTATGAACCGAGGTTATATGACCAATCTTGACATTGCAGGAGGTACGGAAGACCGCTACGCCATGAGAGGAACGGGCAGCAGCTTCACGGACAAGACACGTATTATGTTGATGGGCAATGCCAATAACAAGGAGGAGAATGCTGGTTGGTGGAACCGTCGAGGCTTGAACACCAACAAGATGTTGGGTGCCAACCTGAACTACGACGACAGCAAGAAGCTGAGGGTGGATATGAGTGTGCGCTGGAATCACCGTACGGGCAACAACCGCAATGAGAATGCCAGCGAGAACTTCTACAGCCAGGACTATCGTACCTTCTCCAACAGAAGGTCTGTGAACCTGACACGCAACAACAACTGGAACGGCAATCTGCGCGTGGAGTGGAAACCCGACACGCTGAGCAACATCATGTTGCGCGCCAATGGCAGTTATGGCACCAACGACGGTACGACCACCTCGCTGTCTGCCACCTTCAATGACGACCCCTATCTTTATACGGTCAACCCGTTGACGGACGACGCTATCACCCTGATGAATCAGCAGAAACTGGCTGTGAACCGAAACGACCAAGCCAATCTCAGTTATGGGCGTAACCGGAATGTCTGGGGAATGTTGCAGTTCTATCGTCGTCTGAACCCAAAGGGCAGAAATCTGATGTTCCGTGTGGAGGGAAGTGCAGGCGACAACCGTCAGAAGAATGCGTCGAATAACGAGGTGCACCTGTTCCTCAAGCAGAATGCGACAGGGCAAGATTCCACCTATTTCACTGCCCGATACAACGAGACGCCCAGCGACAACAAGGGCTATGTGTTGAGCACCTCCTATACAGAACCGCTTTGGAAAGGGGCGCATTTGACCGCCAATTACGAACTGCGCTACAACCAAAACAAGAGCGACCGTCAGACCTTCGATTTCAGTCACGAGGAGATGGATGTCTTTGCAGGCATTGTACCAGTCTATCGGGAATGGGATGCCTGGTTAGGACCTAACTCCAAATTCGCCGCGCTGGACACGCCGCTGGAGGACTTCCTGGACAAGAACCTCAGCCGCTACTCTGAATATAAGAACTACACCCACAATATTCGTCTGACCCTGCGCCACCGTGAAGAGAAATTCGACTACAATGTAGGTGTGCTCCTGCAACCTCAGCGTTCCAACTTCATTCAGGACTATCGGGGCAGGTATGTGGACACCATCCGTACGGTGACGAACTTCACCCCAACACTCAACTTCCGTTATAAGTTCAGCGACCAGAGCAATTTCCGTGTGCAGTATCGTGGCGACACCCGTCAGCCCGACATCACCCAGCTGCTCGACATTACCGACGACTCCAATCCACTCTGGATCACTCAAGGTAACCCTGGATTGAAGCCTCAGTTCACCAACTCGATGAACGTCTATTACAACAACTTCATTTCCAAGTGGAAACGCTCCATTGTGGTCTATGCCAACTATCGCAATATTCGTAACAGCATTTCCAACCTCGTGCGCTACAATGCAGAGACGGGTGGAAGTGTGTCACGTCCTGAGAACATCAACGGCAACTGGAATGCGGACGGCGGTTTTACCTTCAACACCGCCATTGACACCTTGGCACATTGGAATATCGGTACCGACACCCGTGTGCGCTACAACAACTTTGTGAGCTATGTGTCGCAGTCGAAGGCGGATGCCAAGAAGAACACCACCCGTTCCACCAACTTGAACCAGCGTCTGAATGTGAGTTTCCGCAACAGCACCGTCGAAGTGACGTTGGACGGCAATGTGACCTACCAGCACACACGCAACGAACTCCAGCCCAATGCCAATCTCGACACGTGGCAGTTCAGTTATGGTGGACAGATGCTCATTCGTTTCCCGCTCGGCTTCGAGTTCAGCACCAACCTGCGTGAACACAGCCGCCGTGGTTACAACGACCCGTCCATGAACACGAATGAGCTGATCTGGAATGGTCAGCTGTCCAAGACCTTCCTCAAGAGCAAGACCCTCGTGGTGGCGCTCAACTTCTACGACCTCCTGCAGGAGCAGAGCAACTTCGACCGCTATGTGGGCGCTACCAGTCGGAGCGACACCCAGTACAACAGCATCAACTCTTATGCCATGCTCCACGTGCGCTATCGCCTCAATATGTTTGGCGGCAAGGTCGATACGGAAGGGAAGTACGACAAGAAGTGGGGTGGCAGATAAACAGACAACAACAACTACTAACCAATATATATGATAGAAATATGAAAGACTTTAATTACTACGCGCCGACCGAAGTGGTGTTCGGCAAGGAATCAGAGGAGCAGGTGGCTCGTCTGGTGAAGAAGTATGGTGGCACGAAAGTGCTAGTGCATTATGGTGGTCAGAGTGCCATTCGTTCAGGACTCCTGCCCAAGATTTGCGAGTTGCTCCAGAATGCTGGGATTGACTTCGTGCAATTGGGCGGTGTGGTGCCCAATCCCCGTCTCTCTCTGGCTCAGAAGGGCATAGAGCTGTGTCGCAAGGAGGGCATTGACTTCATCTTGGCTGTGGGTGGCGGTAGCGTCATCGACTCGTCCAAGTGTATCGCCTACGGTGTGCCTTACGAGGGCAATGTCTGGGACTTCTATCTCGGCAAAGCCAAGGCGACGGCGATGTTGCCTTTGGCGGCTGTACTGACCATTCCTGCCGCTGGCAGTGAGATGAGCGAGTCCAGCGTCATTACGAACGAGGAGGGTGACGTGAAGTTGGGCTATTCCAACAACCTGTCCCGTCCAAAGTTTGCCATTATGAACCCTTGTCGCACGTTCACCCTGCCTCCTTACCAGACGGCTGCAGGCGTGACGGATATGATGATGCACACGATGGAGCGCTACTTCACCAAAGACGACGATATGGATTTGACCACCGAGGTGGCTGAGGCGATGTTGCGCAGTATGAAGAACGCCGTGTTTGCCGTGCTGAAGAATCCGGAAGACTACCGCTATCGTGCCCAGATCATGTGGGGCGGCAGCCTGATGCACAACGGCTTGACGGGCTGTGGTGTGAGCGATGACTGGGCAACTCACCAGCTGGAACACGAGCTCAGTGGCATGTTTGATGTGACACACGGGGCTGGTTTGGCTGCTGTCTGGCCAAGTTGGGCACGTTACGTCATGCAAGAGAACGTGAGCCGTTTCGTGCGCTTTGCCGTCAATGTGATGGATGTACCCAACGACTTTACCGACCCTGTAGGGACAGCGTTAAAGGGCATTGAGGCCATGGAGCGCTTCTACCACGCCATCGGTATGCCGATCAACATCAAGGAACTTATTGGACGTGACATCACAGACGAGGAAATCAAGGAGATGACCCGCAAGTGCAGTCGCGACTATCAACGCACCTGCGGTTGCCTGAAGGTGCTGAAGGCAGAAGATATGCAAGCAATCTATCAAATGGCAAGAGGACTATGAAGAAAGTGTTCTGTATTGGCATTTGTGCTCTGTTGTCTGTGACTTCGTTACAGGCTCAGATTCGCTACAACCAGGTGGGTTGCTACCCAGACCAAGAGAAAGTCATTGTGGTGGAGGGTGTCAACCCCGAGGGTAAGGTGCGCGTCACAACGCCCAAGGGGAAGTTGCTGACCCCCAAGGTGATGCGCGAGGCTGTGTCACCGTGGTCGGGCAAGACGCGTTATCTCGTTGACCTTGGCGACCTCAAGGCGCAGGGCAAATATCATGTGGAGATGGATGGACAGGCGTGCGACCTGTTGGTGACGAAACGTCCCTATCAGGACATCGCCCGTGCTTCTCTCCGTCTCTTCTACCTCATCCGTTCGGGCATTGCCATTGAGCAGGGTGGAGTGTACAACCGTCCTTTGGGACACCCTGACACCCACGTGCTGATACATCCTTCGGCAGCCACCGAGAAACGTCCTGCCGGCACCGTTATCAGCTCTCCCTATGGCTGGTACGACGCAGGCGACTACAACAAGTATGTGGTCAACTCTGCCTTCAGCATTGGTCTGATGTTTGCTGCCTACGAACAGCAACGCGACTACTTTGACCGGCTGATGACCGACATTCCTGAGAGCGGCAACAAGACCCCCGATTTCTTGGACGAGATGATGTTCAACCTCAAGTGGCTGCTCACGATGCAAGACCCAGACGACGGCGGTGTGTACCACAAGCTCACCACACCCAATTTCGAGGGCTTTGTGCTACCCACCGACTGCCACCAGACCCGTTATGTGGTGGCGAAGAGTGTGACGGGCACCCTCGACTTCGCGGCGGTAATGGCAGATGCGGCACGTCTTTTTGCACCCTATCAGAAGGACTATCCCGACTTCCCTGCCCAGGCAGCGGAGGCGGCTGAACGTGCCTATCTGTGGGCAAAGGAACACCCGACAGCTTTCTATCGTCAGGAGCAACTCAAAGACCCTGCTGTCTCCACAGGCACTTACGGCGACGGCAATGCGCGCGACGAGTTCTTCTGGGCTGCTTCGGCACTCTATCGCTTGACCCGCAAACCCGAGTATCTGGCAGACGCCCGCCAATATCAACCGCAGCGCTTCTCCACCCCTTCTTGGGGCAATGTGTCTGCCTTGGGCACCTTCGAGTGGTTGACGGAGAAGAATATGCAGGCACCGGAAGATGAATTGCTGCTAATGACGCAGTTGCTCACCTACTGCGAGGACGCGGTGAAGGACGTCGAGACCTCCTGCTTCCAGTCACCTTTCGGCAATAATGCCCGCAACTTCGGATGGGGATGTCTGGCGGAACAATGCTGCTGTCAGGCGCTGGTGCTTCTCTATGCCGACCAACTCATGGGTACTACGAAATATCGCCGTTATGCCCTCCAGAATGCCGACTATCTCTTGGGACGCAATGCCACCGGCTACTGCTACGTGACGGGCTTTGGCGACAAATCCCCCATGCATCCTCACCACCGCATCTCCGACGCCGACGCTGTGGAGGCTCCCTTCCCGGGTATGCTCGTGGGCGGTCCTAATCCTGGACAGCAGGACAAGGCCGACGGACATCTCACCTATCCGTCCAACTATCCTGACGAGTCCTACCTCGACCAGACCGAATCCTATGCCTCCAACGAAATAGCCATCAACTGGAACGCCTCCCTCGTCGCTTTCCTCTGCTGGCTCGATGCCTTAAAGAAATAATAGATGGATCAGAGTTCAACCTTTGACTTGTTGAAATAGGCGAGGGTGAGGCGGTAGCGAACCTCCTCACCTTTCGTGTCTGGAAGCACCTCTCCAGTCTGGGCATTGTAATATTGCGGCTTCTTCAGGAAGAGGAAGCGTTTCGCGGTGTCGCGCACCCAGAAAGTGGAGTTGGGATTGATATGCATAGACGCCTTCTCAAACTGCTCCAGGAGCGGCTTGTTTCCTCGGAGGATATCCAGCACCTCCTTCAGTTCGTCGGCAGAAGGGAAACGGTAGCTGAGGTAAGTGTCGCTCGTGAATCCCTCCACCTTGTCGTCCTTGCAGAAGAGCTCTCCTCTGCATATCATCATATCCTCCCGTGTGGTTTTGCCCAGCACTTTCAGCAGTATGCCACGCTGCGAGCCGTCACACGCACGAACACAGATGTAGCGCGAACCCATGAACTGCTCGCGCGAGCGCATTTCTTTCTTGTTCGCTTGCATGATTTTGCGGGGGAGATTCACTGTCTCACCCACGTTCCAATTGTATGTGACCTGCTCCATATTGAAAAGATTAATGTCGTGTTTATTCCAAAAAGTGCCACAAAGGTAGTGATTTTTACATTACCCCCCCCATGTTTAACAATGTTTAAGATAAAATTTGCAAGAATGTTTCAAGAGAGCCGGGGCGATGTTGCCTCGGCTCTCTTTGTTAATAGAGGATTAAAAGCGCGTCAGAACGTAAATCCGTTCACGCTGTCCCAGTCGGGGTCGGCGGTGAGGCGGAAGTTCGACCGATGCGGGATCATGCAAAATTAACTTTTCTGTCAAACCACCGCAAAAAATCACGACCTCAAATTTTGGGGTCATGATTTTTTGTGTCTTTTCTTTAAAAAAGTTGGGGGTTTGTTTTGTGGATTCAATGGAAATGATGTACCTTTGTGATATGAAATGAACTTCTAGTGGCAGAGAAAATATGGCAGAGAATGGTTTTGTTATCATGATGGATAGGGGATTGAGCAACAAAGATATTCCTAATCCCGAATACCAAAAGTTGAAGGCAGAATTCGACAGACTGTGCGATGAACAAGAAAAGATTGACAACACAGGTTTTGGCGAAGTGTATAAATGTATTAATGAGGAGTTGTTGGGAGGTAAGCCACACCCAACCTTATATCCGTATACTGATGATGAAGAGGTGTTACGGAAAGCGCTCGAAATGACGGGACATGCCAAAGACGAAGCATTCTGCAAAAGGTTTATGGATCATTACAGGCTCTTTGTGAAAGGTAAGGAAGTGCAGTTAAAAGCACTCACTCTGCTGGCAGAATTTTATCCGCAAAAAGAAAAACAGGTTGAAGGTTGGCATTTTGTGCCAATAACCATAGTTGGGTCGGAAGAACTCGTCCAATTAGCTCACGAGAGGATGATGAAGGATGCTCAAGAGGGCAAAGGCATGTTTGGTGATATCACCATCATACCCCAAGAGGATGAAGCTATGGACGAGCTTTTAGGAATTGAGCCGTATGGCCTTAAGTGTTCCTTAGTTCCCTTTTATGATGATTTGATGCAATATGGCATTGTGGATAATTTCCTTGGACAAGACCTAACAAGGGGCTTATTTTCCATACTGAAAGATGCAGCAAACTATTTGAAAGAGAATACAGACAAACCTCTGAAATTCAAGAACAAGGTGGCAGGATTGATGAAGGAGTTAGGGAAACTCCCAATATGGGGAATTTTTCTCCAGATCTTGGTATTGCAGGGACTCTGCCGATTGCTGGAGAGTGCAACAATTGATGAAGGCGACGATGGCTACCATGAAATAAACAGCCTTTATAGTTGGCTGTGGGGGAATTTGGGAAAGAAAGAAGTTGATTTTTGCTACAAACCATATGGAGAAGCGGATTTGGAATTTTTGAAGCCACTTTGTGCCTATCTCAAAAGTACATCAATGGGGCAAATCGTACAAACGCGGATATTTGGTGCCGAGCTTCACCCAGAGCATATTGTGCAAATACCTCAAGAGAAGCAGACTACAAGCAAAAAGGGAAGACCGTCAGGAACCTTGAAGGAAAAGATGATTGATGATGAGGATGGTAGCAAACTGGAAAAACTGCATAAATTGATAGAAGGCAAGAAGGGAAGGGATGCAGCATTGGTCATCTTGGCTTGCATGGAAAAGGGATGGATGACAAGACCCACCTTTACACAAGTAAAAGAAGAATTAGGAGTTGTGGGAACGCAACAAGCATTCAACAAATATCTTGATAGACATCGCTTCACATCAGAAGAATTAGAAGGAATGATACAAAATCTTTCCTGACGAGAATCAATTTCTTGGTTGTATTTAATTGTACTTAATTGTCGCTCAAAAGGCACAATTAAGTACAACTTTTTTTGTTACCACCATGTGATATGAAAGCCATAACTTTGCACCGCAGATGCCAGCCAGAAACCTGGTAGACGCACCGAGGGAGTACCTCCGAAGTACCTCCGATGTACCTCCGAAGTACCTCCGATACATAAAACAGCGGTTATGACGGTGCGAACTACCGGGTAGTGCTTAACAACATCTGCCTTAAAATTATGGCAACATCTGCCAATTACTATGGTCTGCGAAGAGGCAGCACCAAGTCCCATACCTACAGTGTGCAGGATGGGAAACAAATAACGAAAGATCGTGTGGAGGGTGGTAAGAACCCACGCACCCTCGCACAGATGTCTCAGCGTTGTATGTTGTCCACTTGTGGGGCTGCCTACTCTGCAATGAAGTCCATCTGTGACCACTCGTTCGAGGAAAAGAGCGCAGGCAAGCAATGCATGCGTGAGTTCATGTCAACCAACCTGAAGCAGATTCAGCTCTCCAAGGAGTATGACAACGGCTTCTTCGGCTTTAACAAGTACAAGGAGCCAGGCCTGCAGGCAGGCAGCTACGTCATCTCTAAGGGCTCTCTTCCCGATGCACTCGTGGACGCTGCCATTGACAGTGTGAACGTGGCAGACAAGAAGGTGGCGCTGGCTTTGGTTCCGACTATGAGCGGCACCATTGCAGAAGTGGCTGAAGCTATGGGTTGCAAGAACTTCGGTGACATCTGCACCGTTGCAGTGATGTACCCGAAGGCTGACGGTAGCTACGGTTTCGGTGCGGTGCGCTTCACTTACAAGAGCGGAGCAACAGTGCTGGAGTCCTTCTCTGTGGCGGTTATTGGCGACATTGCCGGTGCAACTCCTTCCTTCACGTCCGACACACTGAAGGTTGAGGTGCGTATGTCGACAGAACTCGCCACTGGCGCAACTGCCGAGAACACGTACATGGCAGCCATCACCTCACGCAAGGTGAACGGCAACTGGCTCCGCAGCAATGCTCAGTTTGACGTGCTGGATGCAACCCCCACCTTTGCTCAGGCCATCTCGACCTATCCTGTAGGCCAGGAGCGCTTCCTGAACGGCAGTGATGTCGATGTGGCAACTCCTGCTGCTACGGGTGGCAACGGTGGTGGCAACAACGGTGACAACGGTGGTGGCAATTCTGGAGGTGACAACGGTGGTGGTGGCACCCTCATTGACGACGGAGATTAAGTCAATTGAAAATTGAGAATTGAAAATTGAGAATTAGGCTATCGCCCAGCATGTGGGCTGGTAAATGAAAAAAGGGGGTTGACACCGTGGTGGTGCCAGCCCCTTTTTGTTGTTATCTTGCCCAGAAGTCGTCGTTGGTCAACTCGGAGCCCAGTTTGAGCTTATTACCCTCTTCGTCAAGTCCTCTGCTGTTCAATCGCTGGATGCTGAAGCCAGCGAGTGGGTTGCCAGGTGTTCCTTCCAGCAAGCTGGGCCGGTTTCTCATTTTCACCTCGCGCGTAGCGGGTGCTATATAATTCTTTTTCATTGTACTACAACTTTTTTACCGTTAAACAAATAAACTCCCTTCTCTGTTGGCTTGCCATTGAGTCGGACACCGCTCAGCGTCCACCAACCATTGTCGGTATCTGTCTGATCTGTGCAATCCGTGTCCGTTATCTCAGTGGTGTCCGAACCATCGATGTTCAGGTTGAATGCCTTGATTCCGGCAGAGCCGTTTGGCACTTGGAAGTACGCACGGCAGGCACCGATTCCAGCACCCGTTCCTGCGTAGTAGAGCGTGTTGTCGCTGCCCAGGAGCAGGTATTGGCCTCTGTCATCCTTGGTGAAGGTGCGGCTGTTGTAGATGCCATTGAATGAGCCGTTTGTGAAGGAAACGGTGGGGACTGTAGCCTTGATGGTCACGTTCGTAAACACGGGGTTCGTGATGTGGTCACCGTTCTCCCACTTGATAAGGTATGGCTTACCAGCCTCAATGCTCGTGGCGTCCGCAAAGTTCAGATAGAGGCAATCGTCTTCAATGCCAGTCTGCTTGCGACCCTCGCTCTCCCCGTCGTAACGATAGCCACTTTCGTCGTACCAACCCTCGGTGTCGAGCTGCTTGATGGTGGCTCCGTAGAGCGGATGTGTTGTCTCGTCCATCTGCGCTTTGCTTACATCGAACGGCAGGCAGAGCGTGTTCCAGTCTCTGTCCTTGAAGAGTCTGCGTCCGCTGAGGGTGACAGTGGCGGCGCGTCCGTTCCAAGCTGCTATCAGGTCAGCGTTCTTCGTCGTAGCCATCCGGTCGTCGTCAGCCAGCTCGAAAGCGGCATCAGTGGTGGTGAAGGTGAGGACGTCGCTGGCCACTTCCTCAGCGTTCTCAACTCCAATGACCTGATAGTCATAGGTTGTGTTGGCTTGCAGCC